>ENA-ORCS01000219-ORCS01000219.1-marine-metagenome-genome-assembly--contig:-NODE-219-length-53386-cov-8.056989_pt1 | contig 53386 bp, 62 predicted proteins | sample MGYA00237781_ERZ508513 | MGnify/ENA primary metagenome ERZ508513 (study PRJEB26184, sample SAMN06268793) | marine metagenome | isolation source: Eden Landing Ponds, San Francisco, CA, USA | place...
CGGGCCGGTAGCTCAATCAGGTTGAGCGCTCGGCTGATAACCGGGAGGTTCGCGGTTCAAATCCGCGTCGGCCCATATCGAATTTTACCGTTTCTAAGCCGAACAGAGACGGTTTTGTCAGTCGTTCAGGCAGCGGCTTCTGGGGTCATAACGATTCTGCGGGAGGGGGGCGAAATCGTGAGTTCAGTAGTACTTCGAACGCACGCCCACCACGTCTGGCACTTTTGTTAGCCGAAGGTGGTCTGGCATGATGCGGCTTCGCCAGCGAAGCCGAGAGACGTGCCAGAACTGTGGCGCGCACGTCTCACGCGACTTCCGGCGGACCTTCGGGGACGAGGACAACATCGCACACCGCTGCACGGCCTGCGACTGTATGCCGCGTATCTCCCGAGGAACTGCTGCCGGGAAGGCGATCAGCTATCCCGATCCAGCGGACCAGCCCCAGCGTAACCAGGGCGGTCGCGTCGACGCGCGGACGGACGGGGGTGAGTCGCTGTGAAGCACCAGTCGTCGCTGTTCGAGTACGAGGAGGATCTGTCACCGCTTACAGACGCCCAGCGTGAGGTGTACGAAGCCGTCGAGCAGGACGACTACGGCGTACGAGAGTACGCACGCAAGACCGGTCGGTCGGAAGGAACTGTCGGAAATCTGCTTCGGCGGGCTCGCCGACGGCTCAGAGGTGAATCGGCGTGAGCGAGTTCGTCCGAGCATCTCGTCTCTACGACGCCGAGGCAGGCGAGCCTCTCCACTTCGAGTGGGCGACGGTGCAACGCTTCAGTGAGACACACGAGGCCGTCGATCGGTACACAGGGGGCCAGTAATGCCGTCGACAAATCAGAGCGCCAGCGGTCGGACTCGCGAGACCTTCCCCAGTGTTGCCGACGACATCGGCGAAGATCCCGCTCGGTGGCTCGACTGGAGTATTCTCGGCGACAAGAGCCGTGAAAAGCTCGTTCGCACGCGGATCGATTCCATCGACAGTATCGAAGTGATCCGGGCGTGGATCGGCGTCGAGCGTGCCCTGGAGCGTGGTGACGACGGCGGTCCGCGTGAGGCGGTCATCAACGCGCTCGAACAGCGCGAGAGACGGCTCAACGAGATCGGCGAGCGGCCGGAACGCCTACAGCAGCGAGACAACCCTCGCGATCTCGCGCCCGTCGAGTGCTCTTATCCCGATCGCGACGATATTGACGAGGCCAGCGATCGGAGTACGTACAGCTCGACACGCATCTTCGGACCACTTCGGGAGCGATACCCGCATCTGTTCGAGGACGGTCCCAGTGCCGACGAGAGCAGCCAGACGGGTACCGTCGCGGCCGACGGAGGGAGCGACGAGTGAGTATCGATCCGCTGAAGCCGGCCGGCGACGATCACATTCGCTTCGACGATGTCGCCAGCGGGTACGAGACCACTGCGATGCCCAAGCCCGTCGCCCACGGTGCGGCCATACAGAACGTGCTGGCGGACCTGTCTCCCAGCGACCACGACGCCGCGCCGAACGAGCGTGAGACGCTGTACGCCACTGCCGTCGACTACTGGCGGGAGCACATCGCGAACCGCGATGTCGAGCCGTACATCGCCGAGCGCGGCGTCGAAGACCGCTTCGACTGGGTGCCCGACGACGGCCACGAGTACGGGCTCGTCGTCCGGTCGAGCAAGTGGATGGCTGGCACCGAAACCGGGGGCGACTACCGCCCATACTACCAGCAGGACGTACTGCTCCGGCGGATCGTCGACGACGATGACGCCGGCCTGTCGCTCGAACCCGGTCCCGTTTCGCTGCGGGTCGAGATCATGCCCCAGTACCGCGACCTCGTCTATCAGAACTCGCGGGACCCGCTGCAGTGTCCCTACGGCGAGGGGACGCGCCTGCAGATGTGGACGACGTGGGCCGAGGAGGCTGCAGAGGTAGAGCGTCGAGCCTACGACGCGCTCCGGGCGGTCTACGGGAGCGACGCGTTGAACGTCAGTCGCGACCGGGTCGACGAGTCCCGCCGCATCGCGAAGGCCGAGACGCACATCCGCTTCGACGTGGACAAGAAGCCCCAGGCCGTTGAGGCCCTGGAAAACTCGAAGGATCTGATTGCGTGGGGTGGCCGCTCCGAGATCGAAGCCGGACAGGAACGCGACCGAGAAGGCTGGAGCGAGGTATCCGTTGAGTCCGACCGCTGGGACCTGCTGGGCTTCGACGGCACGGAGTACAGCGTTCACGCGAAGATCTACCAGGCGCAGGACTGGCACAAGCGCCCGGAGTCGGATTACTACCGACATCCGAAGTTCGAAGCCGCCTACGCCGGTGTCGATCGGGGCGCGAACCCCCACGTCGACGACTGGGACGACGTGCTGGACCAGTTGCGGACGATCGTCGCCACCCACGCCTACTGGGGAGGGCTGGACCGAGCCGACCACGTCGAGGACGACTATTTCGACGGCGCGTTCGCCGAACGAGGTGAGACCGCCGTCGCTGTCCTCGTCGTTGATCCCCGTCCCGAGCGCGTTCGACTCGCTGTAGGTGATCCCCAGCGCGCGGACGCCGAGGCCGTACAGCACGTCGAGCCGGTCGAGCTCGTTCTCGATCATCATGCAGCCCTCGATGCTGGGCACGATGGCCACCTGCCCGTTCTCGTGGGCCTCGCGCAGACTGACCAGCGTGTCGATGGAGTCGAGTCCGGCGTTCTCCGCGAGCACGCGCGGGACGAGTTCCAGCGAGTCGGCGAACGACTCGATGGCCAGCTGCTCGCGACCGGAGACGCCGTCGGCGTAGTCGCGCAGTCGCGCGGCGACTTCCGTCTCGACGGCGCCGCCGCCGGGCAGCACGCGACCGTCCGAGACGGTCTGGGCGACGACCTCCAGCGCGTCGGTGACGCCGCGCTCGAGCTCGTCGACGACGTGGTCGGTCGAGCCGCGGAGCACGAGGGTGACGCCGTGGCCGTCGCCCTCGACGTAGGTCAGGTCCTCCTCGAAGTCACGGGAGATGTCGCCCGTGCCGAGGTCCTCGCTCGTGGCGTCGCCGAGGTCCGAGACGAGGTTCGCGCCGACAATCTCGCTGAGGAACTCCAGGTCCGAGGAGGTACACCGGCGGAAGCTCGTGATGCCGGCCTGGGCGAGGTAGTGCTGAGCCAGGTCGTCGATGCCCTTCTGGTTGAACACGAAGTCGACGTCGAGGGCCTTGATCTGCTCCACCATCTCCTTGATCTGCTCTTCCTCCTGATCGAGGAACTGCTGGAGCTGGTCGGGGTCGGTGACGTTAACCTCGGTGTCGACGGTGGTCTCCTCGACCTCGATGGGGTCGTTCAGCACGAGGATGCTGACGTCCTCGCCCTCCTGCTCCATGTCGTCGTGGCCGGGGTCCTTGTTGAACACGATGCCGTCGAACAGTTCGCTCTCGGCGGCGGCGCCGCCGGTCTGGGTCTCGATTTCGAGGAACTCCAGGTCGACGGTCCCCTCGACGGTGACGCGCTCGACCGCGCTGTAGATCAGGTCCGAGAGGTGCTCCTTGTCGAGTTCGGCGCCCTTGCCGGTCATCGACGTCTCGGCGACCTTCCGGACGAGTTCTTCGTCGTCGGGTTCGACGTCCTCGGCGATGTCGTCGACCTCCTCGCGGGCCTGCGCGGAGGCCATGTGGAAGCCCTTGATGATCGCCGTCGGGTGGATGTCCTGCTCGAGGAGGTCTTCGGCGTTCTTCAGGAGCTCACCCGCGACCGCGACCGCCGTGGTGGTGCCGTCGCCGGCCTCGTCCTCCTGGGTCTCGGCGACCTCGATGACCATCTCGGCGGTCGGGTTGTCGATGTCCATCTCCTTGAGGATGGTCACGCCGTCGTTCGTGATGGTGACGTCGCCCATCGAGTCGACGAGCATCTTGTCCATCCCCTTCGGGCCGAGCGTCGAGCGAACCGCCTCGGCGACCGCCTGGGCCGCGGAGATGTTGTACTCCTGGGCGTCCTTGTCCTTGACGCGCTGTGCGTCCTCGTCCATTACGATCATCGGCATTCCCTGCTGCATTCGCTGACTCATAATCGTCCGTTCATTGATTGTGATTCTATATAAATGTTGGTGATCGGGGCTCGGTGCCGAGCGAGCGAGCCGACGGGGCGAAACAGGAGAACCGCAGTACTGCGACCGTTACGCTCGAATTTCGTGGTAGATATTCACACGCCCGGAAGCCCTTCGACATCCGTGACAACCAGGTTTTTATATGTGCTCTCACGCCGGCTCGACCAGCGACGGGTCGTCGTTGTCGGGGCTGTTGACCCGCGTCGACACCGGGTACGCCCGCATCTCGTCGCCGGGGTACGGCTCGGCGACCGCGGCGGCGTCCAGGTCACCAGTCAGCCACGCCCCCACGTCCTTGGGGTCCAGCAACACCGCCATCCGGTGATGCAGCTCCGCGACGACGTCGTTCGGGTCGGTCGTCAGCACGGTGAACGTCTCGACACGCTCTGTCTCGGGACCGGCCTCACCACCACCCGCGAAGGCGCCCAGGCCCGTCTGCTCGTGGACCACCTCGCGGGCGCTCCACAGCCCCGCCATCGCGAACGGGCGGTCGTCCGCGAACGCCACGCGGTACGGTCGCTTGCCCCCCTCGGTCTCGACCCACTCGTAGAACCCGTCGGCGGGCACGACGCAGCGACCCGCGACGGGGCCCTCCAGGCTCTCGGCGCCGTCCGGCCGCCGGCGCTCGTAGGCCGCCCGGAAGCTGGGCTTCTCCGCGACCGTCTCGACGCGAGCGTTGATCAGTCCCGCGGCGTCGTCGACCCACGACGGCGTCAACCCCCACTCCGCTCGCGAGAGGCCGCCGTCGTCGGCGTCCCGTCGCGTCGGCAGTGACTGGCCGGGCGCGCAGTTGTAGCGGGAGTCCAGGTCCGGCGTCTCCGACAGGCCCAGCGCGTCGCGGACCTCTCCGGGGTCGGCGAACAGCGAGTAGCGACCGCACATGGGCGCCCGTACGGGCGACGGGGGCAAATACCCCTCGCCGGACGGCGACGTTCCCGGCGCGTACGAGCGGTTTCGACGGACGGCGGCGGTTCTTCCGCACCGGGGACGGTCACGATAGGGACCGCATAATCGACGGTTGAGCAACCGTCGTCGGTGATTACTGAAGTGACGCCGGGCCGAAGCCCTGCCGGGGGACACGCAGATGGGAGCCAACTACGACGCCGCGTTCGTCGCGGGGGGATGGTACGAGATTCGCGATCCCGAGGACGGGGACCGCTGGATCGCCACCGACGAACCGGCCGAGATTCGCCGCTGAGATCACCCGTCGCTCGCCAGGAGATCATCGAAGGAGCGCCAGGACTGGGATTTGAACCCAGAATCCCAAAGGGAACACGCTTTCCAGGCGTGCGCCTTACCGTTCGGCCATCCTGGCTCGGACGGGAGTAGTCGGGTCGCCGGTTTAAGCCCTTTCGTTCCGCGCCGCCAGCGCGCCCTCTGCGAAATATACTGTCGGACATACTCACTCGAAGAAATTTGACGACACGGTCAGTCAAATTTCTTCACGAAGGTATGTTCGACAGTATACGACAGCGGCGTCGCGACGGCGAACACCCCAGCGGCGACCACCAGCGCGAGCGGGAGGCCGACGCCCTCGCCGCCCAGCAGGACGTACCCCTGGTGGCAGACGAGGAAGGTCAGCCCGCCGACCGCACCCCAGGCCACCGCCGAACGCCGACGCGAGCGCGGGCCGCGACGGCGCCGCTTCGCTGGGGTCTCGCCGGACGCCGCGGCGTCCCCGCCGGGGTCGGCGTCGCTGGACTCGTCGTCGCTCACTCCAGGGTCGCGACCGCCTCGATCTCGACATCGGCGCCCTTCGGGAGCGCACCGACCTCGACGGCGCTTCTGGCCGGCGGTTCGTCGTCGAAGTACGTCGCGTACGTCTCGTTCATCTCGTCGAAGTCGTCGATGTCGTCGAGGAACACGGTCACCTTGAGGACGTCCTCGGGGTCGGCGTCCTCCTCGTCGAGGATGGCCACGAGGTTGTCCAGCGCGCGCTCGGTCTGGGTGGCGACGTCGGCGTCGTCGAGGAGTTCGCCGTCTGGCGTCAGCGGAATCTGGCCCGCGGTGAACAGGAGGTCGCCGTTGGTCGTCGCCTGACTGTACGCCCCGACCGCCGCCGGCGCGTCGTCGGTGCTGACGGTGCGCTTCATGTCCGGGTGGTCGGCCGCGTCGCTCTTAAAAGGCGGTGAGTCGGCGGCGCTACACCAGCCGCTCGACCTCGTAGCCGGCCTCGCGGATCGCCGCGAGCAGTTCCGCGACGTGGTCGGGGCCGCGGGTCTCCAGGTCGAGTTCGATCTCGGTGTCGCTCATGCCGATCTCGCGGGAGGTGCGGTCGTGGCGCACGGCGTAGATGTTCGCCTGCATGTCCGCGACCACCTCCAGGAGCCCCTCCAGCGACCCAGGGCGATCTTTCAGAACGGTGCGAATCTTGAGGTACCGCCCCGTCTCGACCAGACCCCGCATCACGACCGTCGTCAGCGTGTTGAGGTCGATGTTCCCGCCACACAGCGCCGGGACGATCACCTCCCCCTCGTCGTGGTCGATCGCGCCCGACAGCAGCGCCGCCAGCGACACCGCGCCGGCGCCCTCCACAAGGGTCTTCGAGCGCTCCAGCAGGTAGGTGATCGCCATCGCGATCTCGGCGTCGGAGACGGTGACGACCTCGTCGACGCGCTCGCGGATCACCTCGAAGGTCCTGTCGCCGACCCGCCGGGTCGCGATCCCGTCGGCGATCGTGTCGACGCCGTCGAGTTCGTGAATCTCACCCTTCTCCAGGGAGGGTGCGACGCTGGAGGCGCCCTCGGCCTGGACACCGACGACCCGGGCCTCGGGACGTTCGGCCGTGATCGCCGTCGCGATGCCGCTGATGAGGCCGCCGCCGCCGATGGGGACGACGACGGTGTCGACCTCGGGGCAGTCCTCGACGATCTCCAGCCCGATCGTCCCCTGCCCGGCCATCACCATCTCGTCGTCGAAGGCGTGGACGTAGGTGCGGTCCTCCGCCCGTTCGATCTCGTGGGCGCGCTCGGCGGCCTCGCTGTAGTCGGCGCCGTGCAGGACGACCTCGGCGCCGTACCCACGCGTCGCCTTGACCTTCGAGATGGGCGCGTGCTCGGGCATCACGATCTTGGCGTCGACGCCGGAGCGGGTCGCTGCCAGCGCGACCCCCTGGGCGTGGTTGCCCGCGCTGGCGGTGACGACGCCGGCCTCGCGCTGGGCCGCCGAGAGGGTCTCGATGCGGTTGGTCGCGCCCCTGATCTTGAACGACCCGGTGCGCTGGAAGTTCTCCAGCTTGAGGTGGACCTCGGCGCCGGTCATCTCCGAGTACGTGTGCGAGTAGTCCAGCGGCGTGTGCCGAGATGTCTCGCGCACCCGCTCGCGCGCCTCGCGGACGTCTGCGACGTCGATCATGCCCGCGGCTTCTCCGGGCGGACTGTTAAGGGTTGCAGTCGGCGGTCGATTCCGCTGGTGTCGACCGACGCCGTCGCTGCCTGGGGAGCGTCGAAAGGATGGGATCGGATGGGGAAGTGCACGACGCGTGTGACGTGCATTCGAATCAGAGAGGGTCAGGAACATAAAGGTGGGGCTCCCGGAGTGAAAGTGAAACCGCAAGAATGCGGCGGGAGAGTTCGGTCGTCAGACGCCCGACGGACGCGCGACCGACGGGTCAGTCCGCCAGTTCGACCCGGACCTCGTGGTCGTGGACGTACGCACGCACCCGCTCGGCCAGGGGCCCGTCACCGGGCCAGTCGACGTCGTCGGCGACGCCGAGTTTCGCCGGGTCACCGACGTACGTCGCCACCGGATCACCGTCCGCGCTCGGGACCGCGACGCGGACGTACAGCCCGCGGTCGACGCCCTCGTAGTCGTCGACGGGGGCGACGTCGGCGACGTCGAGCAGTCGCCCCGTCGTCCGTTCGCCCGGCGCGAGCGTCGGGTACCTGGCCTGCACCGGCGCGAGCCCTCGCAGGACCGCAGGGCCGCGAAACGCGAACTCTGCGACGACGTCCGCGACGCGCTCGGGGTCGGTGAGCGTGCCGTACACGAACAGCGTCGCCCCGTCGTCTGCGTCGGTCACGCTGTGGCGTAGCGCCCCAGCGGGCTTGCCCGTTGCGGTACCTAGAAACCGGTGGGGCCAGTAGTCCGACCGATGCCGACGGTTCGCGACCGCCTGCGCTCGACCTGGCGGCGCGTGTTCGACCTCTCCTGGCCGGTGATGGTCGAACAGGTCACCCGCACCGCGATGCGGACGACCGACGTGTTCGTCACCGGCCTGTTCTCGCCGGCAGCCATCGCCGCGGTGGGGCTCGCGGACCTCTACGCCCGCTTCCCGCTGCGGATCGGCCTCGGACTGGGCGGCGGTGCCATCGCGCTGTCAAGCCAGGACACCGGGGCCGCCGACGACGACGGGAGCGAGGCCGCTGCCGCGGCCAGGGACGCGGCCGCCGCCAACCGCGACGAGGCGGTCACCCAGGCCATCCTGCTGGGCGCGCTGGCGGGACTTCCGTTCGCCGCGTTCGGCCTGCTGTTCGGCCGGGAGGCCATCGCGCTGCTCGGTGCGGCCCCCGAGGTGGCCCGCCAGGGCGGGCTGTACCTCGCGATCATCTTCGCCACATCGCCGTTCCGCCACGTCGCGCTGATCGCCGCCAGATCGCTGCAGGGCACCGGCGACACCCGCACCCCGATGGCCGTCAACGTCGCCGCCAACGTCCTGAACATCTCCGGGTCGCTGGTGCTGGGGCTGGGCCTGCTCGGCGCCCCGCGGCTGGCGGTCGTCGGCGTCGGCCTGGCGACCGCCGCGGGCAACGTGTTCAGCGCCTCGGCGCTGTCGCTTGCGGTCGCCAGCGACCGCGTCGCCGCCTCCTTCACCTGGCCGTCGGACCTCGTGATCGCACGCCAGCTCGTGACCGTCAGCGCCCCGCGGGTCGCGGAGGGGCTGGTCGCGACCGCCGCGGAGTTCCCGTTCAACGCGCTCCTGCTCGGGTTCGGCACCGAAGTCAACGCCGCCTACCAGATCGGGCGACGGATATACCAGCAGGTCACCGGCCCGCTCTCCCGTGGGTACAACGTCGCCGCCAGCGTCGTCGTCGGGCAGGCGCTCGGCGAACGGGCCAGCGGCGCCGAGGGCGAGACCGCAACCTTCCTCGGGTGGTCGACGGCGGCGCTCGGCCTGGTCACCGTCGGCACCATCGGGCTGGCGCTGGCCGCGCTAGCAGCGCCGCTGGCGGCGCTGTTCACCGACGACGCCACCACCCTCCGCTACGCCGTCGACTACGCCCGGGTGTACGGCCTCGGCGCGCCGTTCCTCGTCACGTTCGTCGTCGTCTCCGGCGCGCTGCAAGGCGCCGGCGACACCACCACCCCCTTCGTCGCCCGGGCGGTCGGCCTGTTCGGGTGCTACCTCGGCGTATCCTACCTGCTGGGCGTCGTCCTCGGGTGGGGTCCCCTGGGCACGTACGTCGGCGTGTTCACCTACTACCTCGTCGCCGCCGGGGTCGTCCTCGCCGGGTTCCACTGGGGCGGCTGGGCCGACCGCGCCGCCGAGATGATGGCCGAGCGCGGCAGCGCCGACGGCGACGATTGACCGCCGCCGCGAATATTTTTCCGACGCTCCGAGACGCACAAAACACTTTACGTCGCCGGCGAATCTCGCGGTATGCGACGCGAGACAGCCCTCGGCGGGGTCGCGGTTCTCGTGGCCCTCGCCACCGTCCTGAGTCCGCTCGCGCTCCCCGGCGTCCTCGCCGACCCCGGCGGGGACGACGCCGAACGCGACTCCGCACCGCCCGGCCAGTTCGCCTTCGAGGAGGTCACCGTCGCCCCCGCGAGCGTCGAGGGCGACCGCGCGACTCTGACCGTCGACGCCCGTCTGCGCCACGAGTTGCCCGGCGGCGCGAGCAGTTCCGAGAACGTGACCGTCCTCTTTCGCGCGACCGACGACGACTCGGGGCTGGTCGAGACCAGCCGAACCGTCGACGTCGGCACCGTCGCCGACCGCCGTGAGGTGTCGGTCGTCGCCAATCTCACCGTCCCACGAGAGAGCGACTACCGCATCGACGTGATCGTGTTCCGCGACGGTCGCCGCGTCGCCGACGGTCGGACCACCATCGGTGGCGTCGACACGCTCGTCCCCGAGTACGCCCGCACGTCGCTGTCGTTCGAGCGCTTCGAACGCTCCGGGAACATTCCGACGGTCTCCTACAGCATCGAAGACGTCTCTGACGGGCGCGCCCGGCTGAACGTCTCGGCGTCGCTGACCAACGAGGGCAGCGAGCCGACCGACGACGTCTCCGTTCGGCTGATCGCGTTCCAGTCGGACTCGAACGTCGCCGCCAACCGCACGAGCGTCCGCGTCGGGAGCGTCCGGCCGGGCCGAACCGCCGAGGCGAGCGCGACGCTCACCGTCCCCGACGATTACAACTACCAGCTGACCGCGTTCCTGATCAACGACGGCGTCGTCGTCGACACCGTCCAGTCCAGCGCGAACCTCGCCCCCGAGAACAACGACTCCGCTCCCGTGAACGACACCGACGACGGCGAGGAGGACGGCTTCCAGGCCGGCGACTTCGAGTCCGACGACGAGGCCGAGGACCCAGACCGCACCCCCGCCAGCGGGGACACCACCACCGAGCAGTCGGCCGGCGGCCAGCCCGGCTTCGGCGCCGGCCTGACCGCGCTGGCCCTGGCAGCCGTACTGATCGCGGCGCTGGCACGGAGGGATCACCGATGACCGACCGCGACGACCGACGAGACGCCACGGCAGACGACACCGACACCGACGACCCACGGGAGAACACCATGGACGACACCGACGCCGACACCGACACCGACGACGCACGCACCGCCCGGCGAGAGACGCCGCCGGCGAGGAGCCAAGGCACCGCCCCCCAAGGGGGCGCCAGGAACGCGACCCAGGGCAGCCGCGGTCACCGCCCCGTCGGCAGTTCGAACGGCCCGGGCGGGCTCCTCGACCGGGACCCGCGAGAGCTGATCTACTGGGCTGGCCTGCTCACCTGTGGGCTGCTCGCGCTGGTCGCGCTGGTCACGCTGTACACCAGCGTCCTGGACGTGATCCGCACCTGGGTCGACCCGGAGTACCGCTCGCTGTTCCGCTCGGCGTTCTCGCTGGTCGTCCTGGTCGCCGCCGTTCTCGGCGTCTCGCTGACCGTCCGCGAACTGAGCGAGTGAGCACGAAACTCGGTCGCCGACGGCGCCGGTCGCCGGGCCTCGCTCGTCGGCCGACAGTCCGCCGGATCGGGACGTCCCCGTGACCGACCGCGCCGCCGAGACGATGACCGAGCGCGACAGCGCGGACAGCGACGACTGAACTGGCTCCCTGCCGAGACGGGAACCCGATTCGTGAACGTGTTGTCGGCAAGATGAAAATTTATGAAGGAGCCACGCCGACGTGCAGGCGTGAGCGACGAGATATCGGTCCCCGTGCTACCCGCGGTCTGGCTGACGAGCGCGGCGAGCGCCCTCCTCGCCGTCGTCACGTACTACGCCTCCGTCCCCGTGATCGGCTCCCTGACCGACGAACTGGCGGTCGTCGCCAGCGCCGGCGCGCTGTACCTGCTGTACCGCTGGGGCCAGGAGCGCGACCAGCCCCGCCAGGACGGCGGCACCGAGGAGGAGCGCCGGAAGAAGCGCCGCCAGAAGGCCCGCGTCCAGGAGAGCGACGGGTTCTGAGCGCTGCACGCTCGTCGTCCTCGGCGTTCACTCCGTTCGCGACGAAAAAACGTGGTCTCGCCGAGCGACGCGAGGCGAGGCTCGGAAGACGAGCACGGCGAGTCTTCCGGCGGCGAAAAAGACCGCGACCGCAGCCGTACCGCCTTACCGCTCGTCAACGCCCGGGAACTCCAGGTCCCGCTCGCCCACGTACCGCGCCCGCGGCCGGATCAGGCGGTTGTCCACCACCTTTTTCGGCCGCTCACTCCGTTCGCGGCGAAAAACGTGGGCGAAAAAGACCGCGACCGCAGCCGTACCGCCTTACCGCTCGTCGACGCCCGGGAACTCCAGGTCCTGCTCGCCCACGTACCGCGCCCGCGGCCGGATCAGGCGGTTGTCCTCGTACTGCTCTAGGACGTGTGCGACCCACCCGCCCACGCGACTCATCGCGAAGATGGGGGTGTAGATGTCGACGGGGATGCCCATCTGGTAGTACGTCGAGGCGGAGTAGAAGTCGACGTTCGGGGCCAGGCCCTTCTCCTCGGCCATGTACTCCTCGATGGCGACGGAGTAGTCGTGCCACTTGGGGGTGCCGGCGGCGTCGCCCAGTTCCGCCGAGCGCTCGCTGAGAATCTTCGCGCGGGGGTCCTTGACGTTGTACACGCGGTGGCCGAAGCCCATGATGCGGTCGCCGCGATCCAGGGCGTCGTCGACCCAGTTCACTGGGTCCTTGTCGCTGTCGTCGACCTCCTGGAGCATCCGCATCACGTTGGCGTTGGCGCCGCCGTGCAGCGACCCCGACAGCGTGCCGATGGCGCTCGTGACCGCGCTGTGGAGGTCCGCGAGCGTCGAGGCGGTCACCATCGCGGAGAACGTCGAGGCGTTGATGCCGTGGTCGGCGTGCAGCACCAGCGCCTGGTCGAACACGTCCGCGAGCACGTCGTCCGGCGCCTCGCCGTTGAGCATGTACAGGAAGTTCTCGGCGTGGTCGAGGTCCTCGCGGGGCTCGACCGGCTCCTTCCCGTCACGGATGCGCGCGAACGCCGCCAGGATCGTCGGAATCTTGGCGGTGATGCGCCGGCCCTTCCGGAGGTTCGCCTCGCGGTCGGTCGGGTCCTCTGCGTCGGCGTCGGGGTCCGACGCGGAAGTCTGGGAGACCGCCGAGCGCAGCGCCGCCATCGGCACCTCGTCGGCCTCGGCGGTGTCCCGCACCGTCGCCATCACGGAGTCGGACACCGCTCGCTCGGCGGCCATCTCCTCGGAAAACGCCGCCAGTTCCTCGGCGTCGGGCAGTTCGCCGTGCCAGAGTAGGTACAGCACTTCCTCGTAGGAGGCCCCGTGGGCGAGGTCGGCGATGTCGTACCCCCGGTAGACGAGTTCGCCGGCGTCCCCGTCGATGTAACTCAGTTCGGACTCGGTGACGAGAACGCCCTCCAGGCCCTTCTGCAGTTCGTCAGACATGGGCTAGCCTTCTCCGGGGCGTCAAAAAAGGGTTGTCGTTCCGGGCCCCACTCGGGCCGCGACGGACCGTCGCTACTCCAGTTCTCGCACCCGCCGCGCCGCCGAGACGACCGTCAGCGTCGTCGCCACCAGCATCGCGGCGGCCACGGCGACGACGAACGCCAGCAGGAGATACAGCAGCGGCGAGCGGTCTCGCGCCGGCACCGCGGGCAGCAGCACCGGAAGGGCGACGAAGTAGGCGTACACCGCCGTCGCCAGCGCCAGCCCCGACACCCCACCGAGGATGGCGTTGCGCCGAACCTGCAGCGCCGCCATGAAGTTCACGAGCGGCGGCCGCTCGGGACGGTCGGCGTCCTCGGCGTCGGGCTCGGGGGGGCCCTCGGAGCGATCCGCTGACACACCCGCGGCTTGGGGTGGCGGCGACTAAACCGCGTCGTTTGCGGTGGCGCGGGACCGGCGCGTCGCCCCCGGTCGCTCAATTGCGCCACCACTCCCCACGGCGGTCCTCGGGGTCGTCGGCCTCCGAGAGCGGCGCGGGCCAGTCGCCGTCGGTGAACCCGAAGCCGTACCCCAGCCAGTAGGCGACGTGCCACCCGGCCGCCTCGGTCGGGACGCCGGCGACGGTGATCGTCAGCCGGTCGTAGCGCTCGGGCGCCCCGTCGCCGTCGGGGTCCACGCCGCTGCGCGCCCCACAGGAGCCGTCACCCTCGCCGCAGGGCCGTTCGTCGGCGAACCGGATCACCACGTCCGCCCGTTCGGGGTCGGCAACCGTCTCGAAGGTGACGTTCTCCGGGGCCGTGCCGTTGGCGCCGCGCTCGTAGTAGGCGAGCGCCGCCCGGACCTGCCGGCGGGTCGCCTCGGGGTCGTCGACGTCGTCGTCGACGTACACCCGCAGCGTCGCGTTCGCCCACGGGAGCGCGCGCTCGGTGGCGTCGGCCTGGGGCAGCGTCGTGATCGGCGTCGAGTGGTTCATCACCGCCTGGGGCGGGTCGTCGTGGTCCAAGCCGAGGACGTGGCCGAACTCGTGTTCGAGCACGAGTTCCGTCGACGCGTCGCTCAGGCCGGCTTCCACGCTGATCTGCACCGGGCGATCGACCGCCTGGTCGGTGACATAGGGCGCACAGCCCACCGGATCGTCGGTCTCCGGGCAGTCCGCGACGCGTTCGACGAACCGGACGACGACATCGGGGTCTTCCGCGTCCGGACGCACCTCGAACGACACCGGATAGTCGAGGTACCCCGCGCCGTCACCGGTCCAGTACGCCGTCGCCGAGGCGACCAGCGGCGCCCACTCCCGGGAGTCGTTGACGCCCCCGTCGACGCCGACGACGACCGTCTCGCCGGCCCACGGACTGGCGGCCGCTGTCCCGGCGTCCGTGCCCGCCGTGTCCGCGTCGTCGGTCGGGCCGCCGGCGTCGGTCGGGTCGTCACCCTGGAGCGGGTCCGCTGCCCCGCATCCGGCCAGACAGACACAGAGCGCCACCAGCAACACCGCCCGTGTGGACATCGAACGGCGGTAGGCGAGCGCCGAGCATCAGGCTTGTGCCCGACGGCGTCGGTCTCGGCGGAGAACGTCCGCACCGGCATCACGACGCGGCGGTCGCTGACGGTCGTGGCTGGCAGAGAGGAGTAAGCCCCCTTCTGTTCGGCCCAGCATTCGGCTGCGCGTCCGTGCCTCCCTCCGGGCTACCGTCGACGGCACGGACTTGCACCGGCGAGGATTCGCCGTTCCACCGATCCCCGCCCGTCGCGTGGCCTGCTGGCCACGTTCGGGTGCGCGGCGTGGGCCGCGCACCGTCCGAGATTCGTGGAATCTCGCGCTCGGCGGCTGACGCCGCTCACTTTCGAGATTCGTGGAATCTCGCGCTCGACGGGTTAGCTCCCTTCCCTCACGGGTCGGTTCGCGCGCTCGCGGCTCGCGCCGGTCGCGCCGGGCGGTGACTCGCGTCACCCCCCGCGTCTCATCGCTCGGGGCGGGACGTGTCGTTTCTGTTCCAGTGCCAGCGGTCTCCCGCTCCGGGCTTGCGCCCGGTCGCCTGCCCGGACGGTGGGGGGACTTTCCTCGCGGGCGCGGGGCGACCGCCGAAGCGGTCGATCCCGCGTTGGGCACCCCACGCCGTCGCCGGCGGGGGCGTCGCGGCAGCCGGGCTCTCTCTACCGACCCACCGTAGGCGACCGGCGCGGCTAACGTTTTCGGTGCGAGCCGCCGTCCGCGCAGAAAGGAACACACTCAAGGGTCGCTCTCCCCTACGACTGTCCATGTCCGAGGCCCAGGCCGTCACTCTCTCCTACGAGGACGGGGTCAGAACCGTGGAGCTGGCCCGCGAGGCAGTCGAGGCGTACGTCCGAAACGGGCAGCGCGAACAGCCCGGCAGCATGCGCGACGCGCTGTACGCCCGCACCGGCGCGCTCGTCCGCCTGGAGTCGACCCGCGGCCGGCGGAGCCTCCGAGGCTGTGCCGGCCGGTTCCGCGGCGACGACCAACTGGGCCACGAGATCGTCGACGCCGCCATCCAGGCCGCCAGCGACGACTCCTGTGGCTCGGAAGTGCAGGCCGCCGAGCTCCCCTCGATCACCGTCTCGGTGTGTACCGTCACCGACGTCGTCCTCACCGACCGCCCCGCCGAGGACATCGAACTCGGCCGCCACGGCGTTGCGGTCGACGCAGGCGGCCAGGGCGGCTGGCTGTACCCCACCGTCCCCGTCGAGAACGACTGGACGACCGAGGAGTACCTCTCGCGGACCTGCCGCACGGCTGGGCTGGGCCCCGAAGCCTGGCGCCAGGAGGACGTGATGGTCACGCTGTTCGAGGGCGCCATCTTCCGCGAGCGCGACCCTGCCGGCAGCGTCGAACAACTCGGCAACTGATCGAGTCAGTCGCGAAGAATCGGCGAGTCGTGACGACCGCGCGGTCGCCGTCAGTCAGTTCTCCTCGCGAACGTCGTCCAGCTGCTCGACGTTCGGCGCGTTCGTCACGATCACCGTGTCGCCGTCCAGTTCGACCCGGAAGGCGTCGCCGAACCCGCTGTCGGCCGGGGCGCGGTAGACGCCATCGTTGACCTCCGTGGCACCCTTCGACTCCAGCAGGGCGACGTACGCGTCCCGGAACTCCGTTGCCTCCTCGTCGCTGTTCCAGGTGGACTTGAAGACGTACCCCGAGTCCGACCCGTTCGTGTAGGGGACGACCGCGTCACCCTCCCAGCCCGTCGTGTAGGGGTGCGAGTAGTTCCAGCGACGGTCGTCACTCCGGACGTGATCGGCCGGGATCACGCCGTTGTGCCACAGCATCGCGTACAGCGTCACCTCGCCGAAGGTCCCCTCCGAGGGCAGGCCCTGTCGGGAGACCTGTTCCCAGTCGCCGCTCGACCGGTCCGCGATGGAGACGTCGACGGGACGGTCGTCGGGGTACGCCTCGGGGTGGATCACCTGCTCGGTGCTCGTCGGCGGGTTCTCGTACAGATCGTTGACCGCCGCCCAGCCGCCGCGGTCGTACACCTCGCCGATCAGCGTCGGGCCGTCGGAGTACGGCAGCCAGATCGTCGCGTACAGGCCGAAGTTGATCTCGGGGCGTTCACCGGGCCCCGCGGCGTTGTTCTCGATGCAGTCCCACTCCGCCTCGCAGCGCTCCTCGTACCGGTCCATCACGTAGTTGGCGTCGCCCTCGGAGACGGCGGTGATCGCGGTCGACTCGTCGAGCGTCTCCGGGAACGGCCCTCGCGGGAGCGCGTCGTCCTGCAGGGCGTGGACGAGCTCGTGGGCCAGCGTCGTCGGATCGACCCGCACCGAGTCGGGGTTGTCGCTGACCAGCACGATGGCTTCCTGGCGGGGGCTGTAGTAGCCCGCAACCGACGAGCCGTACAGCGCCCCGAACTCGTCGGTGACGTCGGTGTCCTCGCCGACGAGGAACGCCGCCTCGTAGTAGGCCTGGGACCACTCGCCGTACTGGCGGTTGAACACGTTGCGCTCGGAGTACTCCTCCCGCGAGATGACCTCCACGGAGACCTCGTCGGTGAACTCCAGCTGTCGAATCTGCTCGACCATCGCCATCTGTCGAGCCGTCACCGCCTCCAGTTCGGACTGGTTCAGGCCGTCGGACTGGTCGATCTGCAGGGACTCGTTGTACCAGTACCCCTGCTCCCAGCCGAGGACGTCTTCCTCGGGGTCGGCCGGGGCCGCATCGCCGGCGCTGTCGGTCGTCTGTCCGTCGGTCGTCGCCGGGTCGTCCGTGCCGTCCGCGTCGGGGACGGTGGTGTTCTCGCCCGGCGTGGCGGTGTCGGTGCCGGTGTCACCCAGTCCGGAACAGCCCGCGAGCACGAGCAGGAGGGCCAGGGACACGGCGGGGATCAGTCGACGCATCGCGTGGGGGTGAGTACCGCGGCCGGGTAATCGTTGCGGTACCGCGAGCGGTGGAACGATCGGGGCGACCGCCGACAGCGCCGCTAGGACCGTCGACGACGACGCCCGACCAGCAGCGCGACGACGACGGCGAGCGCCGCCGCGGCGCCGACGCTCCCCGCACCCGGGAAGCCGATCGGCGACTCCTCCTCGTCGGTCCCCGTCTCGCCGTCGACCGCGTGGACCGCGTCCAGCTGGTCGACCGTCGGCGCGTTCACCACGACCACCGTCCGGTTCTGCCTGACGACGCGGAACGCGTCGCCGTAACTGCTGTTCTCGGGGATGCGGTACACGCCCGGGTCGACCGCTCGGCCGCCGCGGGCTTCGATCAGGTCGACGTACGCCGCGTGGAACTCGCGGGCGTCTTCCTCGCTGTCCCAGGTGGACTTGAACACGTACCCCGAACCCGACCCGTTCGTGTACGCGACGATCCGATCCCCGCCCCACCCCTCGGTCGCCGGATGGTCGTAGCTGTACGGCGACAGCTCGGTTGCGCCCGCCCCGAGGTTCTCCTCGGGGACGACGCCGTTGGTCCACAGGCCGGCGTACAGCGTCGCCTCGCCGACGGTGTCGCCGCTCCGGCCCTGGCCCGCGCGGCGCCACTCCTCGGTCGACCGATCCGCCACGGACACGTCGACCGGCTCCTCGTCCGGGTACGTCTCCGGGTGGATCACCTGCTCGGTGCTGGTCGGCTTGTCCGCGAACGCCTCGTCGACGGCGTCCCACCCGCCGCGGTCGCGCAAGTCGGCGATCAACTCCGGCCCCTCGGAGTACGGCGTGAACACCGACAGGTACAGGCCGACGTTCGACGGACCGCTCCCGCCGCCAGCGGACTCCGGCGGCGGGATGCACTCCCAGTCGTCCTCGCAGCGCCGCTCGTAGCGATACTCGACGTAGTTGGCGTCGCCCTCGACGATCCCCTGCCCGGCCAGCCGGCCGTCGTGGGTCCCCCGCGCCGGGGCCAGCGAGAAGTGCTGGTCCTGCAGCGCGTGGGTCAGCTCGTGGACCAGCGTCCCCCGCGAGATACGGAAGCCGTCGGCGCTGTCGGTCACGACGACGATGTGACTCCCGTTGTAGTACCCCAGCACGTTCTGGCCGAACACCTCGCCGCGGGCCTCGCCGACCGTCTCGTCCTCACCGACCAGGAACGTGGCCTCGTGGAGGCGTTCGTCGACCGGGTCGGTCTCGCCGCGCGCGACCGGCCGACGCGATCGGTAGGTGTCCCGCGAGATGACCTCGACGGGGACCCGCTCGCGAAACGCCAGCCCCCGGATGGTCTCGACGCGGGCCATCATCCGCGTGACGACGCGGTCCAGCTCCGACTCGTTGAGCCCATCGGCGGGCGTGATCGCCAGGGGGTCGGTGGCGCCGATGCCGTCCTCGACGCCCAGGTCGCCGTCGCCGCCGCGGTCGGCGTCCTCGGCGGGCGCGAAGACGCCGCTACAGCCGGCCAGCAGCACGACCAGCGCCACCGCCACGTACAGACGCATCACGCTACGCTGGGGCGACGAGAAAGAAAGGGGTTCCGCCGCGAGAAGCGACCGTGATCGGTTACCGCTGGCGCCGCCGCAGGCCCAGCGCCGCGAGCGCCAGGGCCGCGAGCGCCGCGACGGCGGTCAGGCCGGGCGACCCGCCGTCGCCTTCGTCATCCTCGGTCGTGGTGTCGGTGCCCATCGACTCGGTGGTGCCGTCGTCCATCGCGGTCGTCGACGCCGCGGTCGTCGACGCGGTGGTCGTAGTGCTGTCCTGATCTTCGCGCTCCTCGAACTCGATGCTCGGCCGGACGTCCTGCAGGTCGTCCTGGGTCGGCGCGTTGACGATCATGACCGTCGTGCCGTCCTGCTGGACCCAGAAGGCGTCGCCGAACTCGTTGCCGTCGGGGATGCGCCAGGTGTTCTGGAGCCCGTCGGCGCGCTCGCCGCCCTTCGACTCCAGAATCGTCTGGTACATCGACGCGAACTCCTGGGCGTCTTCCTCGCTGTCCCACTGCGTCTTCCAGACGTACGCCGTCTCGTTGGTCTCCGCGGACTCGTCGTTCACGTACGGGTACAGCTTGTCACCGTCCCACCCTTCCGACGCCTCGAAGTCGTACGTGTAGGGGTTGATGTCCGCGACGTTGCCCTGGCTGTCCGTGTTGAAGAACGACTGGTACGGGACGGTCACTTCCGTGAGCGCCTGGTTCGCCTGGGTCGCCTCGAACGTCGGGTAGTACACCATCGACGCGATGCCGGCTTCGCCGAACACCGCGTAGTCGACGCTGTCCTCACCCATGTCGAGCACCTCCCAGCCGTTCTGGGGGTCGTGCTCGACGGTGACCTCCGACGGCGTCTCGTCGGGGTACTTCTCCGGGTGGATCACCTGCTCGGAGCTGGCCGGCGGGTTGTCGTAGACGTCGTTGACGGCCTCCCAGCCACCCTCCTCGCGGATTTCCTGAACGAACGCCGGGCCGTTGCTGTACGGCTGGAACGAGACGAAGTAAATCCCGAAGTTGATGTCCGCGCCGCCACCGCCGCCGCCGTTCTCCGAGGGCAGCAGGCAGTCCCACTCCTCGTTGCAGCGCTGCTCGTAGAGGTAGTCGACGTAGTTGCCGTCGCCCTCGATGATCCCGTTGTACGCGTTGTTGCGCTCGGTGGTGTTGCCGAAGTAGTTCAGCGTGTTCCACTTCTGGTCCTGCAGCGCGTGGAACAGTTCCTGCGAGAGCGTGATCTCGTCGAGCTTCGGCGACGTCGCGTTCTCCGAGATGATCACGATGCGGTCCTCGGTCGGGCTGTAGAAGCCGCCGACGGTCGCGCCGCGGTTGGCCTGCTGGGTCGCGATGGCGTCGGTGGACTCGTTGACGAAGAACGTCGCCTCCCACTTCGTGTTCTGGTGGAGGCGGTCCGCGGTCGAGGGCGTGTAGTTGCCGTCGTCGCTCTGGTACTCCTCGCGGGAGATGACCTCGACCGGGACGGTCTCCTCGAACTCCAGTTCACGGACGTACTCGACGCGGGCCATCGACCGTGCGACGACCTTGTCGAGTTCGGAGTCGTTCAGCCCGTCGCTGCGGTCGATGTCGATCGACTCGTTGTACCAGTAGCCGTTCTCCCACCCGAGGACGTCCTCCTCGGGGTCCGGCGGCGCGTCGCTGTGGTTGTCGACGGTGCGTTGCTGGGTGTCCTGTGGCGTCGGTGCGGCGGGCGAGTCCGCCGCGTCCGCGGGGACCGCGGGGCCGCTGCCGGCCGCCGCGACCGGCGCCAGCGCTGACAGCGCCATCAGCGCCGACAGGACGACTGCCATGGTTGTACGTCGCATGTGCGAATCGTACGGATGCCCACATATAAATCCTTAATTTTCCGGAAGTGAGCGCTGAACGATCCGGCATCGGGGGAGTCGGACCGGAGGTGTGGGTGAGGGGCGAGGAGACACACCCCTGAGAAACACATTTGCTGGTGGTCGCACAACCACCACGCATGCAACTGGACACCGACGACACCGCCGTCGTCGTCGTGGACATGCAGAACGGCTTCTGTCACCCCGACGGGAGCCTGTACGCCCCCGGGAGCGAGGACGCCGTCGAACCGGTCGCGTCGCTGGTCGACGACGCCCGCGAGGCGGGCGCACAGATCGTCTACACCCGGGACGTCCACCCGCCCGAGCAGTTCGACGGTGCGCACTACTACGACGAGTTCGAGCGCTGGGGCGAGCACGTCCTCGAAGGCACCTGGGAGGCCGAACTCGTCGACGAGCTGTCGGTCCACGAGGACGACCACGTCGTCGAGAAACACACCTACGACGCGTTCCACGAGACGGAACTGGACGGCTGGCTGACCGCCCGCGGCATCGACGACCTGGTGATCTGTGGCACGCTGGCGAACGTCTGCGTGCTGCACACCGCCGGGTCGGCGGGCCTGCGCGATTACCGGCCGATTCTCGTCGGCGACGCCGTCGGCTCCATCGAGGACGCCCACCGCGAGTACGCGCTGGAGCACGCCGAGTTCCTGTTCGGCGAGGTCGTCGAGCGCGCGGCGTTGCCGTTCTGAGTCCACGATGAACGAAACCACCAGGAGCGATCGGGACGGCCGACAGTCGCTCCACGAGGACGCATGAGACTGATAGAGCGCGGGTCGGGAGCGCCGCGAGTCGCCGTCGTCGGCGGCATCCACGGGGACGAACCCTCCGGGGAGCGGATCGTCGACCGACTCGCCGAGACCCTCGATCACGACGACATCGCCGGAACCGTCCAGTTGCTCGTCGCGAACGAACCGGCGCTGACGGCCGGCGAACGCTACACCGACACGGACCTCAACCGGACGTTCCCGGGCGATCACGACGCCGAGGAGTACGAACGCGCACTGGCGCCGCGAGTGCTGTCCGTCCTCGACGGCGCAGACGCGGTGCTGGCCCTCCACTCCTCGCGGAGTGCCCCGCCGCCGTTCGCCATCTACAGTCACCTCACGCCGTCGGTCAGGCGGACGGTCACCGGCCTCCCCGTCGACCACGTCCTCGACGCCGGGAACCTCCGAACGACCACGCTGGACTCGACGCTCCCACACACCGTCTCGGTGGAGGTCGGCCACCAGGGGAGCGAGGCGGCGGTCGAGTTCGGGTACGACGCCACCCTCGACTTCCTCCGCGCGCACGGTGTGCTCGACGACGAGGAGCCGTCGTTCACCGAGACGACGGTCGTCGAAGGGATCGAGGAGGTGCCGAAGGGCGAGGGAGAACCACACGTCTACTACGACAACTTCGAGGCGATTCCACCTGGGGAAGTGTTCGCACGCGACGACGAGGTGACCCACCGGGTCGAACGTGACGGGATCGTCCCCGTGCTCGCCAGCGAACACGGGTACAGCGACATCTTCGGGCTGTACGGCTCGGTGAAAGCGACCATCGAACCGCCGTCGGAGTGACCGCCGCGCGGCCGCCGGCTCAGGGCGTTGGCCAGTCGACGAGGTGACCGTCGAACAGCGTCTCCGACTGATGGTCGACGTACCGCCGCTGGGTCGCACGGATCGCCTCGGCGGGCGACGCGCCGCCCTCGATCTCCGCCGCGACCCACCGACGCTTCCAGTCGGCGGGCGAGAGGCCACGCTCGGCACGAGCCCGCAAGGGATCGAGCCAGTCGGCGACGCGGTCGGAACTGACCCCGTGGCGTTCCAGGCCCGCGGTTGCCGCCTCGAACAGGTCGGCGTACGTGCGGTCGCGGTCGGTGGTCCGCTCGCCGTCGGCGGTGATCCACGTCATCTCGGCACCGAGCCCATCCCGAACGGCCGCGTAGAAGTTGTCGCGTGCGGTCTCCCAGCCCAGCTCGGCGACGGGGTGGCCGGACTCGTGAAGTTCGGTCACGGCACCGACTAGCGCGGCGACCAGCGCGACGGTGTCGGCGGCCGTCGGTTGCCCGGGTAGCGGCCGGAACTCGATGCGGGCGTTTGCCGCCGACTCCGACTCGCCGCCGAACACCGAACGGACCCACCGCCAGTAGCTGCCGTGCTTGTGGCGGAAGTGGACGAAGGCGTCGTCGAACCGCTCGCCGGCGCTGATCTCCGCGGGGATCACCACCGGGTCCTCGACGACGCGCGCGACTGCGTCCTCCGGCGTGTCGATGTCCCGCGGAAACCGCACCTTCGCGGGACCGTCGGACGGGTTCATCATCTCCTCGTACACCGGGACGCGGTTCTCGGCGTGGGTCTCCTCGGTCAGCAACTGCCCGGTCAACGCCGCGTCGTCGTACAAGTCTGGCGGGAGGAACGGCGAGTTGACCGCGAGCGCCAGCAGCGGTCCCGCGAGCCTGAGGGCGATGCCGTGGACGGCCGGGAGCTCGGCCGCCGTGCGCGGCTGGTAGTGTGGCTGGATCGACGTGGTGAGACTCACCGGCTCGGCGCTGTCGGCGGTGATCGTCGCCCCCGGGAGGTCGATCCGCCCACCGATCGGCGCCTCGCCCTCGACGCTCCCGAAGGCGTGGTACCGGACGGCGTTGCTGACGTTGATCCCGAGGGTCAGCCCCTCCTCGTGGGTGGCCTCGGTGAGGTACGCGGCCGCCGAGCTGTGCTCGGGACCGATGGCCCACATCCCGTCGCTGACGAACCGAATCCCGTCGGTTGCGGCGCGTTGCTGGAGCGCCGTCAGTTTCGCCTCGACGTCCTTTCCCAGTGCCTCGATCCCGGCCTGGTTGCACGGCTGGACGGCACCGTTCAGCTCCGCGTTGTGGAGTCCGATCTCCTTGTCGAACCCCAGGGCGTCCAGAAGCGCTCGAGGGACGCGTCTGATCCGAGCAGACTCGTCGTCGACGGCGTAGAACTCGTACTCGAGCCCGATCGTCACGCCCTCGTTGTCGAACGTGCCCGCCGCGAGGTGGTCCTCGATCACCGACGCTTCCTCCCGAACGCGGTCCTCGAACGTCTCGACGTCGATATCCTGGGACGTCTTCAGCTGGTCGATCGGGTCCTCCTCTTCGGTCATCGACGGAGACCTCGACTGGAACTCGGTTAAATCTAGGCTCGCAGCCGACGAACACGCGACGTGGTGCTCCGGAGTCGTCGGAGCGGACGCCGACGCGACAACCGGAGCAGTGGCTCCCCCGCCGTGTGAGCGAACAGGCGACGCGTGGGCGTGTCCGACCGAGGCGCGTCGCGCACCCGCCTCGACCCCGGCCGGCCTCAGATCACGCCGCCGTTGGCCGCGGTCTCACACCCCCGGCCGGCCTCAGATCACGCCGCCGTTGGCCGCGGTATCACACTTGAACTCGCGGTCGCGTCAGCCCAGCACCGTCGGGTCGTCGACGGGCTGCAGCGACACCGTCACCGACTCGCCGACGGCGATGTCGGTCTCCGGGCAGATCAGTTTCGCACCGAACCCGTCGTCGCGGGCGCAGAACAGCGAGAGGCCGGTGATCGGCCGGCCGTCGGCGAACACGCCGAGGTCCCGCCAGGCGACGGTGCGGTCGGTGGCGACCCCGACGGTCGTCCCGAGCAGCGACACCTCGCCGTCGGGGCCGCCGAGGAAGCCGCCGCCATCGTAGTGTCTGAGGCCCCCGTCGAGGACGCCGCGGCGACCGCCCGAACCGACGCCGCCGATGCCGGCGTAGACGGTGCCCGGGTCGGGGTGTGTGGGGGCGTCCAGCAGCGCGTAGGTGTCGCCGGTCTCGACGACCGTCCCGATTCCGTCCCAGTCGAGCGGCCGAGTGTCGACGCCCAGCGCCAGTCGCAGCGATCCGGTCGCGCGGTAGGGGTCGGCGTCGGGCGGCCGGAACCCGACGTGGAGGTGTCGGTTGACCCACGGCGCGAAAAAGCCCGCTCGCACCAGCGGGCCGAGGTCGTCGCCGACCGCGACGTGGTCGCCGACCGTGACGTCGGGGTCGACGTGCATGCACCGCACGAGCAGACCCGCCGTGTTGCCGGGCGAGTCGTCGTCGCAGGCGATCACGACGAGGTGGTCGTGCTCGGGCGCGTACGGCTTCGGCGGCGCACGCACCGTCTTCGTCCCGACGACCTCGCCGCTGACGGGGCTGTACGCCCGGCCGTCGCCGGGGTAGAGGTCGACGGCACAGCCGGCGTCGTGGGCGGCGTACGGCGAGTTGTACAGCGAGAACCGCGGGTACGGTGCCAGCGCGGCGGTAGGGAGGCGGACGGGCTCGGGGGCGTCCATCGTCGGCGACTCCGGGGCGAGTCCCTTTAGACGCGTCGGCTCTCAGGGCCTCGCATGCGCGTGCTCCGCGGCCGAGCCGACGACCCCGAGACCGACCGGGCGGTCACCCGCGACGCCGTCGCCCGCGTCGCCGAGACCGGCGACCCGACGGTTCGGGTGTGGGCGCCCCACCGACAGGTCGCCTTCGGACGCCGGGACGCTCGCAGGGAGGGGTACGACCGGGCCCGCGACGCCGCCGGCGAGCGCGGGTACGCCTCGCTCGAACGGAGCGTCGGCGGCCGCGCGGTCGCCTACACCGGAGAGACGACGCTGGCGTTCGCCCGGATCGAACCGGTCGCCGAGGTCCGCGGGGGGCTGGACGACCGCTACGAACGCCTGACCGTCGACGTGCGTCGCGCCCTGCGCCGTCTGGGCGTGCCCGCCGAGCGGGGCGAACCCGACGACGCCTTCTGCCCCGGCCAGCACTCGCTGCAACGGGGGGGAAAACTGGTCGGCATCGCCCAGCGGGTCCAGCAGGGCGCGGCGACGACCTCCGGGGTCTGTCTCGTCGACGAGCGCGACGAACTCGCCGACGTGCTCGCGGCGGTGTACGACGCCCTCGGCGTCGCCTTCGATCCCGCGTCGGTCGGCAGCGTCGCCGCGGCGGGCGGCACCGCCGACGTCGCGACGGTGCGGGCGACCATCGAGGACGAGCTCGTCGGCGACCACGAGGCGACGGTCCACGAGGTCGACGACGACGGGCTCCGGGAGACTTAGGGCGCCGGCGGGTGGAGTGCAGGGTATGCTCATCGCCGACGCCACCCTCCCCGACGGACGCGTCCGGGACGTGCGGGTCCGCGAGGCAGAGATCGCCGCCGTCGAGCGCGACCTCGACGTCGAGACAGACGAACGGGTCGTCGACGCCGCCGGCAAGCGCCTGTTCCCCGGCGCCGTCGACGTCCACGTCCACGCCCGCCAGCCCGGGTTCGAGCACAAGGAGACCTGGGCCAGCGCCGGGGCAAGCGCCGCCGCCGGCGGCGTGACGACGCTCGTCGACCAGCCCAACACCGACCCGCCGACGGTGACCGGCGCCGCGTTCGACGAGAAGACCGACCTGGCCGCCGACTGCCCGGTCGACTGGGGGATCAACGGCGGCGTCACCGACGACTGGGAGCCGGAGATGCTGCTCGAGCGCCCGCTGTTCGCGCTCGGCGAGGTGTTCCTCGCGGACTCGACCGGCGACATGGGCATCGACGCCGACCTGTTCGCCGACGCGGTCGAGCGCGCGGCGGCCGCGGACGTCGTCGTCACTGTCCACGCCGAGGACGCGACGAAGTTCGACGAGCGAGCGCTGCCCGACCCCGGCGAGGGACCGGTCGGTCGCGCGGCCGACGCCGACGCCTGGAGCGCCTACCGTACGCCCGGTGCCGAGCTGGCCGCCGTCGAGCGGGCCTGCGAGGTCGCCGCCGACCACGACGCCGCCCTGCACGTCGCCCACACCTCCACGCCCGAGGGCGTCGACGCCGCCGTCGCGGGCGGCGCCACCTGCGAGGTCACGCCCCACCACCTCCTGCTGTCCCGCGACGATCTCGACGAGCTGGGGACGTTCGGGCGGATGAACCCGCCGCTGCGCTCCGAACGCCGGCGTCGCGAACTGTACGAACGCGTCCGGGACGGCACCGTGGACGTGGTCGCGACCGACCACGCTCCACACACCCGCGCCGAGAAGGAGACCACGCTCCGGGAGGCGCCCTCCGGCGTCCCCGGCGTCGAGACGATGCTCCCCCTGTTGCTCGCGGAGGCCCGCGCGGATCGCCTCTCCTACGAGCGCGTCCGTGACCTGACCGCCGCCAACCCCGCCGACGTCTTCGACCTGCCCCGCAAGGGCCGGATCGAGGCGGGGACCGACGCCGACCTCGTCCTCGTCGACCCCGACGACCCGCGCGAGATTCGCGGCGAGGAGCTGCACTCCGCGTGCGAGTGGACCCCCTTCGAGGGCCGGACGGGCGTGTTCCCCGAACTGACGCTGGTGCGTGGGCGGGTCGCCTTCGACCGCGAGGGGCTGCTCGGCGAGGCCGGACTGGGGGACAGCGACGGGGAGAACGTCCACGAGTAGCGAGTGGGACGACCGTGGCAGGCGACGGCTGCGGGTAGCGCCGACGCAGCGGGAGTGGCCTGCACGACCCACCGCGGGGTGGGACTGGAAGGGGCCGTCATCGGGCGCGTAGCGCCCGATTGCTCGGGAGACCGCCGGTCTCCCGGTGAGGGCTCGCCGGCGTAGGTGACGCAAGCACCGCAGGGAGCGAAGCGACCGAGGAGCGCAGCGAACGTACGTCGGCGAGCGCGAGGGGGCTTCCGAGGCGGTCATCGTGGAACGTTCTGTGAAACCGGTCCACTCGTCGTTCGACCGCGAATCCGGGGGTTCTTGCCCCAGCGGGCGCCAGGACGACCATGGATACGGCACTCATCGACGGCGACGAGATCGCGCTCCCGCGAAAATCCCTGCTCCCGGGGGAGGGCTTTTTCATCCCCGACGAGGTCGACGAGGAGCGCGCCGAGGCCGAGGCCCAGGAGGCCCTGTCCGGCGCCGAGCGAGCGGTCGTCGCCGACCCCGACGCCGACGGACTGGCCTGCGTCGCGCTGCTGCGGGTCGCCTTTGGGTCGGCCGCGCTGCTGCCAGCCGGCCCGCACGACCTGGAGGAGGCCATCGAGCGCTTCGCCGCGTACGCCGAGCCCGGCGCCGACCTGTTCGTCTGTGACCTCTGCCCCGACCGCTTCGAGTACGTCGACGCGGAACTGGCCGCCGCCGTCGAGACCGCCGACGCGGTCCGGTGGTTCGACCACCACCAGTGGGACGACGAGGTCGCCGCGGCGGTCCGGGCGGCCGGCGCCGACCTCGTGGTCGGCGACAGCGAGGAGGAGTGTACCGCCGACGTGACCCTCCGGTCGCTCTCGTACGAGTTCGACGACCGCTACGCCGACCTCGCGGCGGTCACCCGCGACCACGACCTCTGGCTGCGCGAGGACGAACGCAGCGACGACCTCGCGGACTACGCCTACTGGGCCGACCCCGAGGAGTACGTCGCGACGGTCCGCGAGCACGGCGCCGACCTCCCCGATGACATCCTGGCGTTTCTCGCCGAGCGACGCGTCGAGAAGGAGGCGCTGATCGAGCGTGCCGCCGAGCGCGCGGAGTTCCGCGAGGTCGGTCCCTGGACCGTCGGGGTCACCTACGGCCGGTGTTCGCAGAACGAGGTCGCCGAGGCGATGCGCGAGGAGGGCGCCGACGCCTCGGTGATCGTCAAGCCCGCCGGCTCCGCGAGCATCCGCGGCACCGACGCCTTCGAGCGCTGCCACGAGGTCGCCGGGCGTGTCAACGGCGGCGGCCACCCGAAGGCCGCCGGCTGCAAGCCCGACATCTACGACGATATGCTCGATATGGCCCACCACTGGACGACCCGCGGCGCGGTGACCAAGCAGGTCATCCTCGACGCGTTCCGCGCGGTCGCCGCGGAGGTCGACGCCGAGCCCGGCGACGACGACGCCAGCGAGAGCGACGCGTAGGCTAGCGCTCCCCGGCCAGCCACTTCTGGGAGTAGGCGGTCCCGCAGGAACACTGCGCGTAGGCGTGGATCACGTCGCCCTCGGCGTACAGGCCGTCGACCTCCTCGTTTTGCTCCTCTGCGAACGCGAAGGTGAACTTCGTCTGGTGGTCGGCGGCGTCCTCCCACAGCGGCGCCTCCTCGTCCTCGGGGTCGGGCTCCGGGTCCGGATCGGTGTCGCGGTCGGGACAGCGCCCGCCCGTGAGGTCCGGCGCGATCTCGCCGTCTTCGCCCATCGCGCGCTTGGCGAACGCCATCGCGTCGTTGCCCGTCGCCGCCTGGAACGCGTTGCGCCCGCGCTCGCCGTCGACGACGATCACGACGCCGTCGTCGACGCGCTCGCCGTACTCCAGCAACGGCTCGACGTCGTCGACGTAGGAGTCGGCGATGAACAGCGCCACGTCGTCCGGGCGCTCGCAGGCCAGGAAGGCATCGAGGTCGTCCATGCGCCCGGATTCGCCACGGAGCCGCAAAAGGGCCGCGTTCCCGCCCGCTCAGCGGCCGCGCTCGGTCCAGGCGCTCGGGGCGACCCCCAGGCGCTCGACCAGCGGACGGTACAGGAACACCACGGGGACGATGACGAGAAACTCCTGCCAGAACGACAGCGTCACGAACCCTCGCACGACCGTCAGCGCCACGACCGTCAGCGCCAGCATCGCCACGTAGTGGGGGGCGAGTTCGACGAGGTCAGAGCGGTCTACCATGCGATCGCTAGGGGGCGTCCGCAGAAAAGAGCCCCGACCGGGGCCGTGCCGACCGGAAAGACACAACACCCCACGCCCCCGACGCTCCGCCATGGCCGAGACGATGGAGGCGACGGTCCTGCACGTCGTCACCCCCGAGGAACTCGCCGACCACGACCTCGAACCCGAACTCGAACGCCTCGCGGAGTCCCGCTACGTGCTCGTCTGCCGAGCAGGCGGCGAACCCACTCTCTTCGAGCGCATCAAGTCGTTCCTGTTTCGCAGCCCCATCGAGGCGGTGACGCTGGTCGCCGACGACGGCGCCAGCGAGGGCGAGGAGGTCACCGCGACCGTCGCGGAGACGGACCTCACGGGAGTCTACGAGGCGACGAGCTTGGAGTGAAGCGGCCGGCGACTAGCCCAGGTCCTCGGCGATCGACGACAGCGAGTCGTCGGGGGCCTCAGTGGCCTCGTAGACGGCGCGCTCACCGGGTGCGCGCAGCCCGTACTTGAACCCTGGCGTGACCTCGTCGAGCAGGACGGAGCCGCCGATCCGGACGTCCGCGGCCTCGACCCACGCACGCAGTCGGTTCTCGCCGTCGCGCTCGCGGGCCATCGACGGCGTGTCGTAGGCCCCCGCGACCTCGATCGCGTCGCCGGTCAGGTGGCGCTCGAACGGCGCGTGGTACTCGGTGTCCGCGACGACGAGTCGGAGCACGTCCGTCGGTGGTGTGACATCGGCGTCGGGCGGGATTCGCACGACAGGACGGTCGGTCGCGCCGCTGGTCGTCAGGTCGACGCGCGCGGACATCACCGCCGGGGAGTCGCTGGCGACCCGATCGGCCATGCCCTCAGGCCTCGGCTTCGGCGTCGTCGCCGTCGGCCTCGGTCTCCAGACCGAGCAGTTCGGCGACCGAGTCGTCGCCGCGCTCGGTGATCTTCGCGTTGATCTGGGCGACCGCGTCGCTGACCTCGCGACCGCGGACGGTGACGCGCTTGCGCTGGCCGTCTCGCGCGGGCTTGTAGCCGACGCCCTCCTCGCGCATCAGCACCTCCTTCAGGTTCGGGCCGGCGACGTCCTCGCGCATCGGTCGGCCGGCGTCGTCCGACCCGCCGGTGATCTCGAGGGTGTAGCCGTCGAGGCCGACCGCGCTTCCGGGGACCTCGTCGCCGATCTCCTTGCCGGCGAAGCGGTTGGCGTCCTGCTCCTCCGCGCTCAACTGGTGGGTCGTCCCCGACTCGGGGTCGGCGACGACGACGGTGAACGTGGCCATACCTGTCCGGTGCCGGCCCGCGTTCAAAAGAGCGTCGAACCCTCCCCGCCGAGAATCGACGGCCAGAGCCACCAGCGGCGGCTCTCCTCGCGCGTCGCACGCGGGGAGACACTCTTCACCCGGGGGGCCGTACCACCCGGCGATGGATCGAGAGGTCGTAATGTTGCAGTTGCGCCAGGCGTTCGGAGGCACCCCCGGAGAGCGCCGAGCGGTCGCGAGAGCCGTAACCGACCTCCACGACGCCGGACTGCTCGCCCGCGACCGCGGGGCCGACCTCACCGCCGAGATGCTCCTGGAGGAGCTGTCTGAGGCCCCCGACGACGCCGACGGCCCCGCCGCACGCTGGAACTGGTGGGTCGGCGCGCTGGCGCTGGCCCACGGCGACGAGTACGTGCGGTTCCGCGTCGAGCGGTGGGCGGACGAAGCGGAGTAGCGATTCGGGCAAGCGGGTTTCGGACTCTATTCGAGCAGGGCCGCCACCAGCGACTCGGCGGCCGCGACGCGCTCGTCGCCCTCGGGGTGGCCCGTCCCGTCGACGCCGGCAAGCAGGTCCCGGACGTGGGCCAGTCGCTCCCGGACGCGCTCGGCCGGCAGGTCTGCGTCGTCGAGGTCCGCGACGACGGCCTGGGCCTCCGCGATGCGGTGGGTGGCCGCCGTCTCCATCGGCAGTTCCTCGGTCGCCCGCAGGTGTTCGTGGACCCGCGCGACCCCCTCCGCCAGCGGCGGCGGGTCGGTCATCGCCGGCGACGGGCCAGGAGCCCGCCCGAGAGCAGCGCCGACAGCGCCACGACCGCGCCGAACCCGGGCGCGCCGCCGCCGGTCTCCGAGTCGGTCTCGCCGCTCGTGGCCCCCGTGGCCGCCGAGGTCGCCGGGGGCTCCGGGCTCGCGGTGACCGTTCCCGTCTCGCTGGTCGTCGACGGCCCCACACCGGGCGTCGCCGTCGTCGCCGTCGTCGCGGTCGGGGCGGTCGTCCGTTCCGCAGTCGCGGTGGTCGGCGGTGGTTGTGTCGTCTCGGCGGTGTCGGTCAGCGGTTCGGGGTCCTCGCCGTCCGGGAGGCCGTCGCCGTCGGTGTCCGGCTCGGTCGGGTCCGTGCCGACGACCACCTCGCGGCGATCCGAGAGCCCGTCGCCGTCGGCGTCGCCGCTCTCGACGAACCGGTACAGCGACCTGTCGTCGGGCAGCGAGGGCGTCTCCGAGCCGGCGACGTACCGGTCGATCCACTCGTCCTGCGGGGACCCCGCGGCCTCGGCGACGAACCCGCGGAACTCCGTGAGGTTCACGGGCCCCTCGTGGGCGTTCATCTTCGCGAACACGTACTGGAGCGTCCGGTCGCCGCCGCTCTCCGCCCGGATGCGAGCATCCAACGCCGCCAGCACGAGCGATCCCTTGTCGTAGGAGGTGTCGGCGAGGCTGTCCCAGCGGAACGGCTGGCTCAGCGTCCCGCCGCTGTCGACGTTCGTCAGCACGTCCCGGAAGTCGCCGTAGTCCGTGGCGTCGGCCGAAAGCGCCGCCCGCAGGCCGTAGTACTCCGCGCTGGCCTCGACGACCCAGCGCATCCCGGTGCCAACCTGGAACGACTGGCGCGTGTGGACGTACTCGTGGGGCGGGAGGTCCGCCGGCGGGTCGGGACTGATCCAGAAGTCCGACGCGACGGTCCGCCCGCCCGGGCGCAGTCCCGGTGGCGCGAGGAACGCCGTCACCTCGTCGCTGGTGGCACCGACGTCCAGCCCCTCGGCGAGCGCGGTCACGGTCGCCCGGAGCTCCTCGCGGTCGAGGGGCCCCGCCGCCGCGGGTTCGACGACGGTCACCGTCTCGCCGCCGGCCGCGAACGACGTGCGCTCGTGGGGGCCGAGGGAGACGTAGCCGCTGCCGACGTACCCGTCGCCAAAGGCGCCAAAGTCCGTGGTCGTCGCTCCCGCCCCGACGGCCTCACCGTCGACGGCGACCCGCGTGGGCAACAGCAGGCGCCGCGGCACCAGCGCGTACTCCTCGGTCGCGACGGCGTCCAGCCCGTCGAAGAAGAAGTTGCTGACGTTGCCGGAGACGGTGTAGGACAGCGCGACCGACGCGCCGTCGACCGACCGCCGGTACGCCGCGGACTCGCCGTCTTGCCCGGAGACGGTCTCGAAGCCGCCGTCGAACGACGAGCGGAAGCTCGGCCACGTCCGGCTCCGGAATTTCGACTCCGCGAAGCCGACGGTCACGCTGTCGGCGTCCTCCAGGCCCGACACCGCGACGGTCACGCGCAGTTCCCCCGGCCCCGCGGGCTCGACGCGGTGGGTCACCGCGGGCGCCATCGGCGCCGTCGCCACGGCGTCCGCCCCGGACGGCGAATCGAGCGCCACCGCGCCCGCGTCCGCTCCGGCCGGGGGCGCCGAGGACTGGCCGACACCGCCCGCGACGCCGGCGCCGACCGCCGCGAACAGCGCCGACAGCGCCAGCGCCGTCGCAACCGCTCGCGAGCGCCGATTCTCGGTCATGGTCAGTTCCCTCGGCGCCGTGAGGCAAAACTCCCACGGCCACCCCGAACGACACGTATTTCCCCCTCGGCCCGAACGTCGACCCCATGAACGACGCCATCGTCGGCCAGCTCATGGCCACGCCCGTAGAGACCGTCTCCGAGGACACGCCGATCCGAGACGCCGCCGCCCGCATGTTCGACGATCGCGTCGGCTCGCTGGTCGTCGTCGCCGCCGAGGCCACGAGCGCGGACACCGACACCGAGTCCGCCGCCGAGGACGTCGTCGGCATCCTCACCGCCACCGACGTCGTCGGCATCGTCGCCGACGACCCCGACGCCGGCGACGAGACCGTCGAAGCGTACATGACGGCGAACCCCGTGACGACCGCCCCCGAAACCTCCATCCGAACCGCCGCCGACCGGATGCTCGAACACGGCGTCCACCACGTCCCCGTCCTCGAAGACGGCGCCCTCGTCGGCGTCATCACGACGACCGACCTCACCGCGTTCCTCTCGACGACGCGCCCGCCCAGCCCCTGAGAGAGCCGGGGCGCTCACGTCCCGAGCGACACCGTCTCGCCCAGTTCCGGCGCCCGCCCATCGTACCCGTCTTCGCGCAGCGCCGCGGCAAAGGCCTCGCAGCGGTCGCCGTGGTCGATCAGGACGGGCGTGTCTTCGTACGCGGCGAGGAACTCTCGGAGGCCGTCGCTGTCGGCGTGCGCCGAGAAGTCGTACTGTTCGACCCCCGCGGCGACGGGCATCACCCGGCCGTCGATCTCGGCGCTGCCGGTCTCGACGAGCGCTCTCCCGGGCGTCCCCTCGACCTGGTAGCCCGTCATCGTCACCTTGTTCACCGGATTCGACCGGATCGCGGGGATGTACGTCATCGCGGGGCCACCCGAGAGCATCCCGCTGGTGGTGACGATCGCCGCCGTCTGGTCGGCGATGCGTTCGCGCTGGCCGTCGCGGCCGGTGACGAACCGGGCGTGCGACGTCGCCCGCGCCAGCGCGTCGTGGTCCCTGACGAACTCGGGGTACCCCCGGAGCATTCGGGTGATCTCCGTGCCCATCCCGTCGACGTAGCACGGGATGTCGTACGCCTCGCAGAGCAGCAGCATCTCCTGGGTGCGCCCGATGGCGAACGCGGGGACGACGACGGTCCCGCCCTCCCACAGCGTCGTCTGCACGCTCTCGGCGAACCGCTCCTCGACGGTGTTCCGGTCCTCGTGTTCGACATCGCTGTACGTGCTCTCGCAGACGACCACGTCCGCGTCCGGGCGCGCCGTCGTCCCCGACACCAGCCGCTGGTCGTCGGTGTGGAAGTCGCCGGTGTACAGCAGTCGCGTCTCGCCGTCGTCAACGAGGACGTGCGCGCTCCCGGGGATGTGACCGGCGTCGTAAAACGTCACCTCGTAGCCCGCCGCGGTGAACGACTCGCGGTAGCCGTGGGGCTCGGACACCTGCGTCAGCCGCTTACGTTCGGTCTCGGTGAACGGGCACTGCACCGTCCCGCCGTGCAGCTTCAGCGTGTCCCGGGCCAGCCGCAACGTCAGGTCTCGCGTCGGCGGCGTCCAGTGGACCGGTGGCCGCCGGTCGCCCGACAGCAACGCCGGGACCGCCCCCGCGTGATCGAGGTGCCCGTGCGAGACGACCACGGCGTCCGGCTCCGGCGTCTCGACCGGGAACTGCGGCGGGGTTCCGGCGAGCATCCCGAAGTCCAGCAGCAGCGAGTCGTCGACGAGAATCGCGCTGCGCCCGACCTCGCCGGCGCCGCCCAGAAACCGGAGTTCCATCTAGCCGTGGTACGGAGTGAGCCGTCTTCCGTCCACCGGTCCTGGACGCTACTCCCCGGTGGACGCCGCGTCGCCAGTCTCGCCCGGTGCCGGCAGGTCGTACGCCACACCGGTCAGGTCCGTGGACACGTCCCACAGTCGCCGCGCGGTCGTCTCGTCGTACGAGCGGTCGCTGGAGGACTGCTCGGCCGGCAGCCCGCGCATGTTCATGAACCCACCCGGGCCGTAGTAGGCGCCCCCCTCGGCCGCCGGTGCGGTGGCGGCGTACAGCATCGGCAACGCCCCGCGGTCGGCCGACTGCGCGACGACGACGTTGGCCACCTTCGTCATCACCGCCCCGATCGGCCCGCCGGCCTCCCGGTTCGCGCGCGACTGGAGGTTCGTCGCCGCGTAGCCCGGATGACACGCCAGGCTCGCGATGCCCTCCTCGGAGGCCGCGTCCAGCCGTCGTTGGAGTTCGTAGGCGAACAGCACGTTCGCGAGTTTGCTCTGGGCGTAGGCGTCCCAGCGGTCGTACTCCGCCTCGCCGTGCAGGTCGTCGAAGTTCATCGTCCCGCGCTCGTGGAGGCCGCTGCTCTGGGTGACGACCCGCGACTCGCCGTCGCTCTCCCGAAGCGCGTCCAGCAGGTGGCCCGTCAACGCGAAGTGCCCGAGGTGGTTGACCCCGAACTGCGTCTCGAACCCGTCCTCGGTCTCCCGGCGCGGAATCGCCATCAGGCCGGCGTTGTTGCAGAGGACGTCCACCCCGTCGTACTCCGCCTCGATCAGGTCGGCGAACGATGCGACCGATTCCAGGTCCGCGAGGTCGCAGTGCTCGACGGAGAGCTCCCCAGCTAGACCGCCACGAGCACGCAGTTCCGCCGCCGCTTCTTCGCCGCGCTCGACGCTCCGGCAGGCCATCACGACCGTCGCGCCGCGCTCGGCGAGCACGCGCGTCGCCACCCGCCCGAGTCCGCTGTTCGCGCCCGTCACGACGATCGTCCGACCCGTCTGCTCCGGCACGTCCGCGGCCGTCCACCCGGTACTCATATGCTGCGATACGGACTCCAGCGACACAAAACCCCGTCACGTCTCCGCCACCGCCAGCCCCGGCGGTTCCGAATTGTTTATGCACCGCTGCCCGCAACCTTTCCCCGAAGGGCCGGTAGCTCAGTTAGGGAGAGCGTCTGGCTTTTAACACGGGTGCGACCTTCGCGCTCGTGGAAGCGACCAGACGGTCGGGGGTTCAAATCCCTCCCGGCCCGCTTCTGCTCCGAACGGACGTGAGGAGCGAAGCGATTACCGAGGGATTTGAAGCAGGGAGTGACGCGAGCGTGAGCGAGCGCAACGACCGCGGTTCAAATCCCTCCCGGCCCGCTCGTTCTGCCGCGAACACCGTCGTGAGCGGCAGAACTGCGAACCGCAGTAAGCAGTGACGCGCTTCCGGACGGCGACGAGTCGGAGAACGACAGGAGCCGTGCAGTCACTCCCGCCGCGGGAGGAACGCGAGTCCGATCAGCCCCATCCCAGCGACAGCGCTAACCATCGTCACCGCCCAGAACCCGTTGGTCCGCAGCGTCATCGTGTCGTAGTCGCTCTGGCGCTCGTAGTACGCGGTGCTTTCGTTGGCGTCGAGGTACGCCGTCTCGCCGCTCTCGAAGTACACGAAGTACTCTTCACCGTCCAGTTCGATCGTCGACGCCTGCGCCAGCGAAATTTCCTCTTCGGCCGGCTCGACCCACTCGAAGGTCGCCGACTCGTTGGTCAGCGACGTCACCGACCGCTCCGTACCGTTGATCGTCACCGAGTCGGTGACCGTCACGTTCGAGCGGTTCTCGACGGTCTCGAGATACCGGACGATCGGGATCCCCTGTTCGACGAATCCGTCGTCGTCGATGTCGGTGTCGACGATCTGAGACCCGTTCACGAACCGCGGGTTCGCCTCTTCGGGCGGCTCCGGCCGCAGCTGGAGTTCCGAGGGGCTCGACACGTTCTCGATCAACACACGGTACGTGCTGTTGTCGTAGGTCACCGTCGTGTTCTGCTCCCACGTCGCGGTCTGGACCGCCGACTCGTTCGTCCACGTCAGCGTCCCCGAGTACTCGACGCCACCGCCGCCACCGTGGTCGCCGCCATCGGACTCCTCGGCGCTGAGACTGACGTTGTAGGTGCGCTCACCGATGTCGATCTCCTCCCCGTCGACCAGCGTGTGCTCGGCCTCCTGCTCGGTCACATACGGCTCCGGGTTGTCCGTCGTCGCGATGACGCCGTACGACCCCGCGGCGATGACGAGAAAGAAGGCGACGTACGCCGCCGCTGCGCGTCGTTGCATACCTCGACGGTCGGGCCTGCCACCGTTTAATCGTTTCTAACCTGTGCCGTTGCGGGTCCACGCCGGACGGCTCCGACGCCGGCGTATCGATTCTCGGTCGTGGGGGCTGCAGTCGACCCGCTACGGCAGCGATTGCAAGCGAATCAAGCGCCCCTTTGAGGAGCGCGCAGAACCCAGATCACGCTTCACGGCGACCGCTCCAAGCTGTTCAGAGAGACTCACGACGACCTCGAGGAGGAGTTCGGCTACCCGTCGCGACCCGAGGCCATGGGACAACTCGCGACCGACTACGAGTTCCAGACCCGGCGACGACGGTAGCGCGACTACTCGTTGGTGTCAAGAAGCGCCCGCGCCATCACTCGGCCCCGAACTCTCGTTCTGCCTCGACGGCGTTCGTCTCGCCAGTATCGGCCGGCTCGAAGTCGTCGAACACGGCTTCCCGGTGTCGGACAACCTCGACGCTCAGTTAGCCCCCGTCGTCGACCGTCCAGCGCAACTTGTCGCCGGCTTCGTCGCCGGCGGCTACCTCGTCCCCACCGTCGACAGGGACCTCTTCGAGGGCCGAACTGAAAGAACTGTTATAAGCCAAGGGCCGGATTTGAACCGGCGATGGGCGGCTCTGCAGGCCTCGGACGGACGCTGCGGCGCTCTGCGCCGTTCGTTGCGTCCGCTACTGGACTCTGGTCTACCGCGGTGGGTAGTGGCGTACTCAGATTCCGTGCAAAGAGCTGGATTCCGGCCTTCTGAGGGCGTCGCCACCGGCGACGCCGGGGGCTGCGCCCCGCAACTGGGTCGGTGATTCGGCCTCGCGGCGAGCGGGTCGGTTCGCGCATCACGGCTGTGGTCTACTGGGTAGGCTGTACTCCGCAGGCATAAGGATCTGCAGTGGACGGCTCAGAGCCGTCCGGGGTAGGATTGATGTTCAGTATTGAAGACCCGTGAACTGGCCTTGCTGCGGACGCCGGCATTCTTCCCGGAGTAGCGACGACCAAAGGAGCGATGACGACGAACACGACCTGTGTGGACTGCTCGCGGCTGGTGTACCTCGTGATCCGAGACGACGATTACGCAGAGTGTCCTCGGTGCGAACGGGGCTACGAGATCGAAGAACGCGGCGGCCACCAATGGTTCGTGCCTCTCGGTGACGACGCCTGCGTGCGGAAGCAGCGACTGGAACGGATTCGAGACTGGACAGAAGGCGAACAACCGGAATTCAGCGGTCTCACAGAGACAGAACCGACCACCTGAACGATGCCATCAGTAGTGGTTAGTTCGTGGCCAATTCCTACGAGCCGTCACGATTCGCGTAGATGGAGGATCGGGTCGGAAAACTCTCCGACGTGGATGGGTGCGCGAGAATTCAAGGGACGTCGGTGCCTGCTGTCCTCGAACTACTCCGCCAGCTCAACAATAGGGTGCAACTCGTCCGCAACCATCTCGACGGACTGGTAGTCGTTACTCCAAATGGGGGCTGATGAGCCGTTCCGTGCGCTCAGTGATTCCCACTGGACTCGTTGGGGCCGCGGATCTCTGCGCCGAGTCCGCCACCGTGATCGCGGAGTTTGTCTGCCCGCGTGAATTCTTCCGGATTCGCGTCACGCTCGACATCATACCGCGGGGGCTCAGAGAGGTAGGGGAGCGTGGAATGCTCGTCGTCAATCTCGGTGCCGCTCTCCGAGGGGTTCCTGACGTGGGTGGTGGTTGGTCGGACTACCAACTCGCGGTCGTCGCCGTCGAACACGATCACGTCCAGCTCGACGACCGGCGCGTCCTCGTGTTCGGGTTGGCGGTCTAGTTCGACTACGTGTTCCGCACCGACAGTTCGGCGAGCTACCTCGGTGGCGACTTCGGAGGGGTCGGCTGGGTCAACATCGGCGATCTCCTTCTCGCCACCCCACGTATTCCGCTCAGTCACTTCCGTGCGCTTGTTGATGAGTTCCGCGGCGAGTTCCGCGGAGGCTTCGACGCCCGCGACGCGGTCGTCGGCGGCGGTGTTCTGGAGCGTTTCGGCGTCGAGGTCTTCGTCGGCGGCGGCGTGGTCTGCGTCGTTGCTGGAGTCCTGATGACTCACTAACAGTTTTTGGGGTTTGGCGATAAAAAGACTTGTTATTGAGCCGGTACATCTCTTAGTACGGTACAGTCCTACTGCCCTCATACGGCCCAAATACTCCGTACACAACAATAGTAAGTACCGTGATAACTTATCATATTCTGTATAGTTGAGCGGAAGCACGACACAAGACGAAGTTATTGACGCACTGCGAGAAGGGCGCGTTACCCCACACCACCTGCTGGATGTGACGAGTATCGACAGCAAGCAAACCGCACAGTACCACCTGCGGGAACTCCGTGCGCAAGATCGCGTGGAGCGCATCTCGCGCGGTCTCTACGAGTTGGCCGACAACGATGAGGATCCTAACCACGAGACCGACGACGGCGAAGCAGTCTTCAAAGCTCTCATCGCGGCGCTAGAGGACGACGACGTTGACGCGTTCAGTCGAGTCGACACAGACGCTTTCGAATTCGGCGACCGCGCCGGTGATCGAGAATGACTCGCCACCAGAAGGCCCTCACACCCGACGAATTCGTCGCCATCGTCGTCGACTACGCCGGTAGCGACTTCGACGAGTCCTACGTCCGCAAGTGCTACGAGGCCCAGATCGCCGCTGTCCGCTACGAGCGCCGCGACCTCCTTTCGCCGGCGGAGTTCGTGGCTGCGTTGACGGCGAATGCTGGCGTGGACGTTTCCGAACCCGACCGCGACCGCCTGCGCGAGGCGTACGAACAGCAGATCGACACCGCCGAAGAGCTGGTGGGTGATCCGCGTGTATGACCCCACCTGTACGGCCTGCGAAACCGACGCCGACCTCGGCGGCTACTACTTCGCACCATACAACATAGAGGGCAAGCGCAGTTCCACGTCGAGGCTGGGGAGAAGTGGTCGGAGTCGTGGATCCCGATGGGTGGGAAATCACGATGCTATCCGAGTGAACCCCCTTCGGTTCCGATGAAAAATGCGCTGACGTGGAGGGGCTATTCTGACTGCGGTTCGTAGTCGACGACGACGACTTCCGCGCCACCGAACGACTCGGTGACGGCTTCTATCTCAATCTCGTCCTTCACGCGTTCGCGTTCCGCGTAGAACGCGAATTCGGTGGCGCTGGGGTTGAGCGGCTGGTAGTGCGGCTCGTCGCGGACGATGTCCGACAGCTCGGCGACGCGGTCGTTAGACCACATCTCCAGCACGCGTTCGTGGGCGGCGGTCAGTCGCTTGTCGACTCTGTTGCGCTTCGCTGCGGGGTGTTCTCGCACTGCATACTTCCTAGGTGCGTCTTCCGGATAAGCTCACTGTCTCGGCACATCCGGTTCTCGCGGGGTAGAGACCTTCTACGGCGTCCGGAGGTAGTCGAGAGCGTCCGTCACACACCCGGCGGCTGGAGAGACGGAGCGGAAATTAGAGACGGAAACCCCACCCTCAGCGTTCTCAGCGAACCGACCGGCTGCCGACTTGTCCCAATTATCGGCAGCATTCAGAACCACCACCCCGGCGAGAGAGACTGAAACGTCGAATCTCGTGACCCGACCGGCTGCTACACCCCATCTGGGCCGGCGCATAAGTGACGGAAACTCGAACTTCCGTTACACACAGAATGCAGATCGAATCCACAGGGAATGGCCACAAGGTGTGGCTCACCCCCGACGAGTACGAACAGCTGCGCGAGTACGCCGCAAACCGGCCCATCGACGAACCCGACAAGTCCAGCCCGAAGCACCACGCCGTCGTTCTCCTCGGCGGCAAGGTCGGCCTCCGGGCGCAGGAGATCGCCGCGATTCGGTACGAACACGTCCGCAAGGACGACGATGGGTACTACCGACTCCGCGTTCCCGAGTCGGCGGGCAAGGACACGACCGGTAGCGGTGGAAAGGCAAGGGACGCGTGGATCCCGACCGAGGTCGAGCGCGACCTCCTCGAGATCCGGTTCGAGCTGGAGCGCGACGACGATGAACGTCTCCTCGGCGTCGAGAAGAGCCGCGTCCGACAGATCGTCCGTAACCTCGGGGACGAAATGGCCGAGAAGACGGGTAACCCCGATTGGGAACGGCTCAGCAGCCACGACCTCCGCCGGTTCTTCGCGCAGAGTCTCCTCGTGCGCCAGAACGCCAACATCCACACCGTGATGGCCGTCGGCGGCTGGTCGTCGCCGGACGCCCTCGCACCCTACCTCGCCAAACCAACCGAGCAGCAGATCCGTGACGAGATGGTCGCCGCCGGCTGGGACTGACCACCTTAGTCGTCTGGGGCAACGAAGTCAGCCGCCGCGACGAGATCGGCGACGACGCCCCCGACCAACTCCTCCTGCTTCTCGCTGAGTGCGGTCGCGTCCGCTTGGATCGCGATGGCCCGCGCCGCCTGCTCCAGTTCGACCGCCAACTGTTGCCGCTCGTGCCGCCGAAGAACCTCGCCGTCGGTCACGCCGATTCACCCCGCACTTCACGCTCGTCGCCCTCGACCACCACGGATCCTTGCCAGTCCTCATCGACGGCAACCACGGACACGGTCTCGCCGGCGTGGGTGACGTAGACGTCGACGTCGCCGGCGGACAGCTCGACGTGACCCGCTTGCTCGGAGATCTCCTCTCGCGCCTCGACGCTGATGGACATACCCCAGCCGTCGACGCTGATGACGGAAGAATGCCGGCGTGGCGCGGCACAGCAGCCTTCTCCGTGAGGCCTTCAGGTCAAGCCTCAACACTCCTGACCCCCACACAGGGGGAGCAGTTCCCGCGGTGACTCACGTGGGGCTGCTTCGGCGTCGACGTCGATGGGGGAGTCCATCGTCGAGAGTCTCGGGGCCACCCTTCTCGACGAGGATCCTCGGGGCAGTCCTACTGCAAAGAGATCGGGGATATTCCTACACGAGGAGAAGAGGGGAGACGGAGACCACTCCTCTCCCCAGTCAGCGGACACTGCCCAGAGCCCTTCTCGCGCAAGATCGTTACCCCGGTCGCGCGCATTGGGCTTGACGGCGAACCGATTTCGTAGGCTTTCGTTAGGAACGTGTAAGGGCGATTTCGTAGGGATTCTTCGTAGGCCACCCGAACTCCCCACCAACCGTACACTTCTAACCGTCGAAATAAACCCCTGAAAAAGACGGGGAAGTGGCGCAGTTCATCGGCGGATGAACCTAACCCGATTGTGGTTCATAGATGGGGTGAAAGCGTCGAAATCGAGCGTTTCACTTCCACCGTGGGGCGGGCTTTGACGGCCGTCCCCTCCCACGGATGGGGTATGTACTCGAAGGAGACAATCGAGCGAGCGGTACAGAAGGGCCGCGAAGGCTACTACAACCCAGTACCCCGCAATTCTGCCGCGCTACACGTCGACGAATACCTGCTGGACGGAGACAAGGCGACGTGGAGACAAGTCGAGAAATGGATCTGTGGACGCTACGGATGGGATGATGTCGACAAGTCGACGCACGACGCCGTCACCGAGGACGGTGAGACGGTCGAGATCAAATCCTGTGTCTGGCGCTGGCAAGATGACCGACCGGGACGGATCACCGTCTGGGATGGCCAATACCGCGAGGCCGACCGGCTGGCCGTCGTAGTAGTCGCAGATTTGGGCGACTCAGCGTCGATACTCGCACAGTCATTCGTAGATATGGTCGATTTGATCCCCAATATGACCTTTCAGCACCATCCTTCGATGGGATACGCCGCATACCACACATATGACTGGACTGGGCTAGTCACCCCTGATGACATACGCGAGGGCTTGAAACGCGAACTGGTAGATGATTTTCAGTTGACATCGATACAACACTCTCGGTACGATTGGTGGGACACCGCATTTGCGGGATCCTCGAGCAATCAGCAAAAGCAGAGTATGGGGTGACAAGCGGTCGAGCCCTTCAGCGCGACCAACCGAGCGCCCCTCCCACCGGGCGCACTCTGTTTTGTGTGGGTGGTAACGGAAAAACGCCGGCGTGGGCAGCAGCCAGACGACACCGAAACGAATTCGGTGCCACCGTCGTTCCTGTCGGGTAAATGGAACAGCCACCCGAGAAACCCGACCGCGACTACGGCAACAAGGATCTAGAACGCCGAGCTGGACAGCTACTCAATGACGCCGTTGGCTACGCTGCGTGGACGTACCAGTACCCCGTGCCCAACACGGGGAAAAGCGTGGACGCGTACCTCGAAAACGTCGGTGTCCTCCTCGAATTCGACGGCAACTACTACCACGTCGACCCCGAACGGATGGAAGCACTTGACGGGCCCGAGGATCTCGACGGGCCGCAAGAACACCAGTTCTACAACGACCTCAGGCGAGAGGAACTGTTCCGCGACGAAGGGTACTCAGTCGTGCGAATCTGGGAGAAGAACATCAACGACCGCCCCGACGAGGTGAAGCGGCGGCTGATGGCAATCGAACAGTCAGACTGGTTGCCCGACGGTCGGTACCTGATTGGCTGGCCAGACGACGAGAACTGACAAGTAGGTGGCGTCGGCACGTGACCCTATGGCGACACTTGACGACATAGACCGCTGGAACGTACTCCGGATCGAACTCGAGAACGGTGACGTGGTGGAACGTGCGGTTGCGGAGGCCGGCCCGGTCGAAGGTGCCCACGAACGATTCACCGACGTGGGAATCGACCCAAACGACCCCTACACCCCAGACGACGTCGGTAAGCTGAGCGAGGTAGGTGGTGAGCTGGAGTTCTACCCTGACAAGGACGAGGACGAGTCCTACGGTGTTGCGGACGTCACCGTCATCGAAGACGACGCCCGCGAGTAGTCGGCTGCACGCGCGTTTGACCGCTACCAAAGCGTGCGTCCACGCTCGGCGGGCTGCTGGGCGGACGCTGGGCGTTCTCGGTTGGACGTGTCGTGTTGGGCACGTCGGGGTGGACGCGGTTTCTCGCCACTTTCACAGATCGTTTCGTGTATTTCGTCTATTTCGCGTGTAATCTAACAAGAAGTTTTAAAGTGAACATTCGGGGTAGAGCGTTTGTAGCCCGAAGAATTGGAGGTTTGGGTTTTCGGCTATTAGACCGTGTGTATCGCTCCGAACGAGTGGGTGCGGGGTAGAGGGCGCGAAGTTCCGAGGGGCGGGGAACGTGGCTTAACAACGAGTTTATAACCGATACTGAATGTTTCACGACTTCAGGCGGTCGTTCTCGGCGGTTTGGAGAGAGTCGTTGTGAGACCGTGTGTATGCTACTGAGAGAGGGTGGGACGGGGGAGAGCGACTGAGGTGGTCGTGGGTGGGGTGGGAAGGATCCTTTTCGATGGATAAACTAAACTAAATATCAATTAGTAAATACTTATTACTCCCCCTCCCCTACACCCTTCCAGAGGGGTCGACAAGCGTAGGAAGGAACCAACGTCTCTTCCGAGCAAGCGGGCGAGGTTCACCTTCCCGCCCGACGTTCTCCCTTCGACTCTCGACCCATCCCCACCCTCTCAAACGCATACACACGGTTCTCTGAGGCGTGGTGGAGGAACGTCGTCTTTCAACGTCTGAGGAGTTCTATCGGTTGTTTCGGGTTGAAAACGTGTTGTCAAGACAGGTGTCAAGGCGTGAGGAGCGGGTGGCACTCCCGGTCGACGTCTACCCCCACCTACCCTCTCAGATGTACATACACGGTTTTACATCGATTTGCTAAAAGCACGTTTTATCGGCTTAGAGGCGCTATACCTTCCGATTGGGATTTACAAGATGTTGTTAGACTACAAACGAAACGGACGAAATACACGAAAGGGGGTTACATACACGGATTTGACGCTGAAGACCGGTTCTGCATTCAACCCACTCCTCGAACGCTCTATCCACCGAATCGGTTGATAAGTCTTGAAAAGATTTGTATGATACCCGAAGAAGCGGTATAAGAGAAGGATGGACAATCTGAACGTCCCTATCAACGACGACGACCTTTCCGCCAAAGCTGACGAGTTGAAGGAAGCGAGCGACGAGACAGCTAATACCGACTTCGGACGCGAACTTCTCCGAGCGGCCCACGAGGCGTGGAAGAACGCCGAGACGGACGATCCGATGGAAGCCGTTCGTGAGGTCGGTGGGGCACCGCGAGCCGAGAAGATTGACTACGACCCCGACGAGCGACGCCGCGAGCAGCTGACCCCTGAGCAGGTGCAGCAGATCGTCCGCGCCGAAAATGAGCCGGTCATCAACCCTTTCCACGTCCCCGACGACGCCGGGGGTGAGCTGAAGACACTGAATGACCGTGTGGCACTGTGTATGGCCGTCGCGCGACACGAGGGCGACACGCTCACCCGAGACCGAGCGGAAGAGATAGTCGAAGAGACGATCGGTCGTGGCAGCAACGACTACTTCGTCGACGTCGACCGTGCGGACGTCCCGGGAAAGATGATCGACGCGTGTTTCCACGAGCCGTCGGTACCCGGCGAAAGTCAAGACCGGGCACGGTACACCAGTTCGGGCGCGTACGTCGGCAAGTGGGCGTGGCTGGCGCAGGTAGTGGTCGAACGCAACCCCGACGAACTCTCCGACCACCGACTGCCTGAGGTGGCGAATGCCGGCAGCCGGCTCGCAGAACAGGGCGACGAACTGCTGCTAGAGTTGGACGACGAAAGCAAGATGGACACGGTCGAAATGTGGCTTGACCGTCTCCAAGAGGCCGGCGACCGGATGGCTGTCGAGGCCGAGGGGCGCGGACTGTTGGACTGATACTGAACATCAGCAGCAACTCTTCTACCGTGCGAAATCGAATGGTTCCGGGACGACGTGCTTATCCGGAAGACGTGCCAAAGGTATAACAGATGGAAGACAACCCATCTGACCAGCAGCACAGCACGATCGACAATCTGGCGGACGGCGGCTGCAGGCGAGTGTCTGTGGTCTACACCGGCCACCACACTGTCGAACTCGAGGTCGATGAAGTACACCAGCACCAAGCGAGTAGGGACTTCGTCGACTGCTACACTGGCGACCCACCCGGCTCGTGGGCGACGGGCTACTGCCGGCTCGAGATCGGCGCCAACGGTGGCCTCGTGCTTGAGGTCGGTGACCCCGAGGCACCCCATCCGCTGGGTGGCAGGTCACAGTCGCACAAGGTACTGCAGGTCATCCCGCGTGGCGATAGTGCCGGTGGTAGCGAATGAGCCGAGACGACGACATCATCTACGCGGACATCGATCGTGTGGCTGACGATCACGTGCAAGTCGAAACGTCGCCCGACACCGAGTACACACTCCACCGTGACGGGGACGTGTGGGTCGCGGACGTTGATCTTCCGACGGAGGTCGTCGCCGTCCTCCGTCACGAGGGCTACGACGTGGTCGTTGAGTCCGACGAGGACTAACCGCCGGGGGTTCAGAGGAACCGCTGCTCCATCAGATCAGCCATCTCGGAGACGAACGTCCGATAATGGACGCGCTCCCCCGGCTGGGGTGCGGGTTCCCGAGTGACCATTTCGGTGTCGCCGACATCGTCTTCCAGGTTGGTATGATCGACGACGACCAGCCCCACACCGTCGAGATTTGCGCTCATCTCTCCCTCACTCCGGTCGATCGAGTCGAATAAGTCGACAATCTCACCGACGATCCGGTCGATGTGGGGATGGTCGGTGACGTCGTCCGGATCTCGAGTGGGCGAATCGAACCGGTCGGCGATGTTAAGCAATAGAATCCCGCACGTGATCGCTTCGGAGTGATGGGAGTGCATTATGTCGGCGAAGCTGTTGATGTCCCGTTGCCTATTCCTCCGTGCCTTCTGATGTTCGGTGATTATGCTCTTCGCGTCGGCCGCCAGCCACACTTCCGACGGCGGGCCGACCGCCATCCCCCCTTCCAGTGGAGCCTGTACATCGCCAGCGGGCGGCCCCATCACGAGGTCAACGTTCCACCCGAGCCCCCGCGGATCGCCCACGTCGTAGTCTTCGGCGTACACGAGGTTGCCTTCACGTGCAGCTTCTGCGATGGCGTCCGATTCGTAGATGAGGTCGTCCACGAAGTAACGAGACTGTGCGCCGCCGTGACTATCCGACCGGGGGTGGTAGGGGACGTTCTTCGGGTACTTCCACTCACGTTCCTGATTGAGCCATTCTACAATCCGTCTATCACCAAAGTGGTGATTATCTTGTTTCCTCGACATACCGCGAGCGTCTCGCGGGTAAATATTATTTCCACTGGTCTCAGCAATACTGACCGCGTCTCTCTCTTTCGCCGGCTCAGCCCCGGCGAAAATCGAAGAGTATCAACAAGGTTGATTAGGGCCACCCACGCATACCAGTTTAAATGGCTCTTGAAGTCGAAGATGGATCGTTCTTTATGGTACAGCTACCCAACGGAAGGACGCTTCATCAAACCGAGGACGAGGCGATTGAGTACCTCAGAGATCGTGCAGAAGATGTCGATCCGGAGACGGACGACGTGAATGTCGTCCGAGTCTCCGTTGAGAACGAGGATTGGACAATCGCCGAGATGTCGTGGCAGAACATAGCTCTCCGCCTCATGGGGGGAGAATAGATGGACGTCAAAGAGGTCGACCCCAACGAACTGGAGATCGATCCGGTGAACGAGCGGCGAGAGAATGTGGGCCCTCAACAGGATGACGAATCGCTCGTGGACAGCATTCGGGAGCAGGGAGTAATTCAACCCCCGATTGCGCGAGAGGACAACGGCACATACAAGGTCGTAATCGGACAGCGTCGAACCTTAGCCGCTCAGACAGCCGGTGTTGAGCGCATTCCGATCGTCGTCGTCGACTACGATGATCAGGAAGCGATCGCCGCGAGTGTTACCGAGAACGTGGACGCATTCAAGAAGTCCGTCGCTCGCAGCGACCGTGCTGCTGCAGTCCAGCGGCTGATGGATATGAACGATTGGACGATCCGGGAGGTCGCAGACTATCTCGGAGTCGGTACCGGGACGGTTGATGACTGGCTCGAACGGACTCGCGACGAGTGGGAAGGGACGAGTGTTCACGTCGATAGTGCAGGGGACGACGGAACGTCTGAAACTCAAACCGAGGTCGAGTCACCAGATGAGGGGTCGAACGAGATCAACGCTGAGTTCGATGAAGTCGACGACAAGTCGGTTTCGGCGATCCGTCGCGTGACCGGTGGTGGCGAAGAAGGTGAGCAGATGGTGAAGAAGGTCGCCGAGAAGGATCTGAGTCAGTCGCAGGTTCTCGAAGCCACGAAGCGTGCCCGTCGTGGCGAAGAACTCGACGAGGTCGTCGAGGAAATGGCCCAGAAGCGACAAGATCGTAAGGGTGAAATTCGGGTGAATGTGAGCGTTACGTTCACTGGCGACTACGGTGAGGGGCTCCGAGAGGCAGCCCGCGAGATGGGTACCTCTGAGGAGAACGTTGTTCGTGGGGCCATCGAACGCTACCTCGAAGACGAAGGCTACCTGTAACGCCGGGTTCCATTTTCACTTTCCGCTCAACCATTAAGTGGCTTCTAGTCGCACCTTTCAGTGAAATGAGTTCTACTAACCTCGACATCGAGCCCATCGTTCGTGATGGGTACATCGAAGAACAGGGCCAACAGGCCAGCGTCAAGTACGTCCCGTACTCAGCTGCCTACTGTTTGCGCGCCGTCATGGAGATGGTGTCTCCCGAGAATATTCAGTTTGTCCGAGCTAAGCGACAACCTCGGCGTGATGTGGGTGACATAGATCTCGTTGCGAACTCGCCGGTGTCGGATTTTGTGGAGGGGGTACATACACAGGGGAAGCGAGTAGATGTCCACTTCGACCGAGGGGACTACCTCAACGTGTTCCCGTGGAACGATGTGGAGGACGTCCTTGACGAGAACGAGACGGCTTACGACCTCCCCGTCAGCAAGCTCGTTTTGCGGTTTGAGGACGAGGAGGGAGATTTCACCGATCTCTGGCGATCGAAGATCGACGACGCCATCGAGGATCCAACCTTCCCGTTGGATTGGATCGAGCCGCCGTTCTTTGTGGAAATGGAGTCGGCCGACCCCGGTGACTCGGACATCGCGGATCACGTCAAGGAGGTTCACGACGACCGCTACTTCCATCCACGCTCGAACACCGTCAACGGTGAGCAAGGGCTGGGCCTTCGACCTCGGACGCTCGACGTCACAAGCGTTCAGTCCTTCGCGAACTGGACGAGTTCGACCGACGCAGAGCTACAGGCGTGGTCGGAACGGCAGGCCGAGGAGTGGACGCCCGAGAAGGTCGAGAATCGGCTGATGAACTTTTTCAACCGTGACGTCCGGTACGCGGGAATGCTCCATGACGCGGCGATGACGAACCGGTTGGTGGACAAGGTCTCTGACGAGCATATGGCCCCGAAGACGTTCAACTGGGTCGAAGACGAAGAGTGGATCCAGCAGTGAACTGATGAAGGAGATCAACTACCTCAAGCTCGATCCCGATGGGCTAGAGATTGATCCGGTGAACGAGCGAAAGTCGAACGTCCAGCCCCAGAAGGGTGAGAACTCCCTCGTCGATAGCGTCCGCGAAAAGGGGGTGATCCAGCCAATCGTTGTCCGTGAGCGAGGCGGCAACTACTACGTGGTCGCCGGACAACGCCGTACTCTCGCCGCACAGATAGCCGGAATCGACGAGATTCCGGCTCGGGTTATGGAGATGAACGACGCCGAGGCTCGAGTTGTCTCCATCACTGAGAACGCGGAGCCATTCAACAAGTCAGTCCCCCTCGACGACCGCGCGAAGGCGATCAGAAGCCTTCATGACGAAGAGGGGTGGAGTCAGGCTAAAATAGCAGAAAAACTCGACGTGAGCCAGCCGACGATTAGTAGGTGGATGGAGCCCGTACACCCCGAGTGGGCAGGAACGCCGATTGACCCCGACGAGAACGGTGAGGTCAACGCAGGGGACATTCCTATTGGGAGCCTGAAACACCTCAGAGAGAACACCGAGTCCAAGGCGAAGCGAGAAGATCTGGCCAAGTTCGTCAAGGAGAAGAACATCAAGGAGTCGCTGGTGAAGCGGGCCGCTCGACGGGCCAGCGACGAGGACGATTTTGAGGAGAGACTGGAGGACATCTCTGAAGAGTTGAAAGATGGAGAGGAAACCGTCAAGACCAGCGTCAGATTCGCTGGCGACGAGGCGGAGCAGATCAAGAACGTGATGAAGGAGTACGGAAAGCCTCGGGATGAGGTAATCGAGGAACTGACTCGGAAGGGGTTGCAGAAGATCGGTCTACTCGACCAGCCTACCGCTCAACAGTGACCGATAAGTTCTGGTAGTTCGTCAACGTCCCCCGCTCCTCCTGAATACGTTCTTCCGCGATGTCGACGTACTCCGGCTCGAGTTCGACCGAGACTGAGTTCCTGCCGCACCGACTCGCGGCGACCGCTGTGGAACCCGTTCCTGCGAAGGGGTCAAGGACGGTGTCACCCACGAACGAGAACATCCTGATGAGGCGGTCGGCGAGATCCGACGGGTAGGGCGCGGGGTGGTCTTTCTGTCGTTCGCCCTTGATGTCGTCCCAGATCTGCCGGAACATCTTCTGGTGTTCGTCGGCCTCGATTGTCGACAGGATTCGCTGTTCGACAGAAGGGCTGCGATAGCCGCCGTTGATCTTCCTAAACAGGAGGATGTACTCGATGTCGTTCTTAACAACTGCGCCGGGTTCGTACGGCTTACCGAGGAACCGAGCGTTCCCACCAGCCTCCAGCGAGGCGTTCCCGATTTTGTACCAGATGATGGGCGCGAGGTTGTCGAAGCCGAGTTCCGTCGCGTGTTCCTGAATTGTGGCGTGGAGCGGGACGACACGATGGCGGCCGTGTTCACTCCGCGACCGGAGGACATCGCCAACGACGACGCACAGGCGGCCACCGGGCCGAAGGACGCGTTCGCATTCCGACCAGACCTCGTCGAGCAGCTTGATGAACTCCTCATACTCGTCGATAGCGCCGAGTTGGCCGTCGGAACCACCGTCGTTGTAGTCCTTGAGGTTGAAGTAGGGCGGCGAGGTAACGGCGAGATCGACCGACTCATCCTCGAGATCCTTCAGGACTTCACGCGAGTCGCCTTGGTAGAGGTCGTGGTGAGACGGGAGGGACTTGACGGCCTGTTCGACTTCTCCCATACGGCCTTGGTCACGGGCGAGAGAAGGAATCTCACTCTTGAGTTCGTTGTCACTCATCTCCAGCAAGTCGTGGCAAGATTCGGGAACGTATTCCCTCAAATCCGGCGAATCAGGCATTAGTCTACTCGAGGCCCGTCATCGACTTTAAAAGTGTGCATAGTATCGCGTCCGCGTAGCACTGCGTGCGGGCGCGGTTACATCCGGTCGAGCGCGTCCCGCCGCTCCTCGGCTGGCGCGTGGTCGTATTTGAGGCTGCTTTGTGGCGACTTATGTCTGAGCTGCTGTTGCGTCGCCGAGAGCCCAGCTTCTGCACTCATAAATGTTCCTGTCGAGTGCCTGATGGCATAGAAGGTCACGTCCCGGTCGATGTCCGTGTGTTCCAGGACGCGGTCGAGGAGGCCGTTACACGAACTCGACGAGTAGGAGTTGCCGCGCCGCGTGAGCCACAGCTCGTCACGCTCGTCGTACTTCGGATAGGAGGCCCTCTCGGTGAGCCACCTGTCGAGGTAGTCCGCGGTTCGGTCACCTAGAGCCACCGTCCAGTTCTCGCGGTTCTTGCTGGACTCGTCTTTTGGAATCCGCAACACGCAGTTGCTCACGTCCACCCACTCCACGGTCGCCCGCCCGACCTCGACGGGGCGAAGGCCGGCGTCTAGCGCCGTGTAGATCATACTCGGGTACTTCCACGACCGTTCCTCGGCCCAGTCCGCCTTACCAACGTCTTCGAGCGGTTTGCTCAGGCGGACAGCGAGCAGCTTCTTGATTCTCGTGCGTTCCTCGGGGGTGACGGACTTGTAGTGCGGAATTTCGTCTCCCAGCCGCAGCACCCCCTCCCGCAGTTCCTGTCGTTCCTCCCGCGTGAGGTAGTCGCGGGGCTGGCTGCTGGTGTCGTTCGTCGAGAACTTGAGGGCGGGATCCCAGTCGTGGTCTTCCCCGAGTTCCCAGTCGCGCCAGCGGAACAGCATTTGGAGTGCCTTCTTGTACTTGTTCGCAGCCGACCGGCTGATGTCGTCTCGGTAGGCCAACGCTTTCAGGTAGTCATCTGCCTGTGCCTCGGTGACCCGCGTGGTGTACCCGTCCTTGGTGTCCCACACCCAGCGGTAGAAGCGATCGATGTGCCCCGCCCGGACGCGGATGGTGTCAAGCGCGTACCCCTCCGCTTCATCTGGATCCTTGCCGATGTTGAGGCACCACTTCAGCAACTTTGAGCGGTGGTGTCGGTAGTCGGTGATCTGCTTGTCGCTCAACTGTACCCGGGACGGCTTTGGGGCCGTCTGGATTCCCTGTACCGTCTGTGCGCCGTCTGGTGATTCGGATGTGGTCATAGTGGTCTCCCCTACCGTTGCGGCCTTGGTGGGTTGTTGTGACCACAGCCGTTCGGCGCGAAATGCACGTTCTCCTGTCAGGGAGGCGGTGATTTTTAATACAAACTTTTTGCACGGAAGCGCGGCGGAGCCGCCGCTGAGGCGGCGTAGCCGGGCAGTTCTGTAAAAATTTTGTCAAGCCAAGGGCCGGATTTGAACCGGCGATGGGCGGCTCTGCAGGCCGCTGCGTTAGGCCAGACTCTGCCACCTTGGCGCAGATAGTGGTAGTCAACTCGGTCGTTTAAGCGTAGCGAATTCGATCAGCCCTCGCCCTCTGACTGGCCCGGCTCGCCAACCCCTTCGACCGGGATAGTATTGTAGATTGACGATTGCGCCTCGTCGGGAGACTCAAACTGCTCGTCATCGATCCGATCCAGCACCGCAGCTAACGGTTCAGTACCGTCTGCGTACACGAGCCGTATATCGTCGAACTCCTCCCGAGCAGTCGCGACCGACAGCGGGTACTTGCCGTTTCAAGAAGCGCCGTGAGTTCGTTCAGTTTGACTTCGCGAGTCATGCCATTGTTTCTCGACTCAGTTACGTAGTTACGCACTGCTTATAAATACGGAAAGCCCACTCGGGAGAGATGCCTCTCCTGAGTGGGCTATGAAAGGTATGAGTGGTGGCGGCGAACCGCGTTTCCCAGAGGCTCGCGCACTCCAGTACTCCCCGGAACGCTGGTGGGCTTATCTTCCGT
>ENA-ORCS01000222-ORCS01000222.1-marine-metagenome-genome-assembly--contig:-NODE-222-length-52960-cov-15.112758_pt1 | contig 52960 bp, 46 predicted proteins | sample MGYA00237781_ERZ508513 | MGnify/ENA primary metagenome ERZ508513 (study PRJEB26184, sample SAMN06268793) | marine metagenome | isolation source: Eden Landing Ponds, San Francisco, CA, USA | place...
CGAGTGGAGAGTGGATCGCCCAGCTTCCGAGTCCAGCGTTCGGCGAAACCGGCCCGTCGCCGTTCTCGATGAAGCCGCTCCCCATCGCCGAGGGCCACCCAGAAAGCGACACTCCGCTCACCGAAATGGAAGCGTCCCAGTTCGAGTCAGTAACACTCCCACGTATCGTCGAGCGGACGCAACAGCAGTATGGCCTCAGCGCAGAATCCGATACAGCCGCGGACGACGGCTGGGGGAGTGGCTCTGACAACTCCACATCGCCGGAGGCGGAAACCACCCATTCCGAGTCGACGATGCTCAGTGGCTCACCCAACGAAACCAGTAGTGACTCCACCGCTACCGAGAGCAGTCCGCTTCTCGGCGGTGGAGACTCCACAGACAACTCGGAGACCGACACCTCTGAGTCGGCCTCTTCGGAGTCAGAAGCCGATACATCGCCAGTTGACGCTGGTGGAGTGTCCGTTCCTGACGCAGAGTTGGACCGCCGTGGACTCAGCCGCGACGATGCACGCTTCCTGCAGGACGTCCTCGACGTGATGAACGGCGCTGCCGACGCTCAATCCCTCCTCGAGCCGATGAGCGAACTCCGCGACGAGTACGCCGATCTCGACATTCAGCGACCCCTTGATCAAGACCTGCTCGCGAAGGCGTCCGCTTGTGGACGGACCTACTACACCGTTCTCCCAGCGGGTCGTGAACTTCTCGGCGAGCGACTCGCAGTCGGTCCCGGCCAGGGCGATATCGGTGAACGAACACCCCACAAGGTCGGTGTCGAACTCCTGCGTCGCTGGCTCCAAGACCACGAGTCCGTCACGCGTATCGAAACCTACTACGAACACGACCCGGAGACGATCTTCGACGTCGCCGGCTTCGACGACGATGGAACGCTCGTCTGGGTCGGTGAAGTAGAGATGGCGAGTCACAACAACGACGCGCCAATCGGGGACTACGACAAAATGAGCGTCGTCGACGCGGACGTCGTCTGGGCATTCAACAGACGCTCGTTCGCCGTCGAAACCATCGACACGCTCGCCGACGCGGATCGACTCGCAGACAACGTGAGTGGGCGCGCCACTCGCTCGTTTGCGGGTATTCGCGATGCGGTGAGTGAACTGGATGCCGCCGGGCTAACCACCGTTCAGAGCTTCAACCATCTCGACGAAACCTATAACGGATGACGTGGCGTGCCGCGACTCGCGACGACCTCGACACCTACTACACCGACGAATTCCCCAACTACGTCGACGACCTCCCGTCGTTCATCACGGCGACCGGGCCCAAACAGTACGCACTCGCGTTCGACCACCCTCATCCTGTCCGGAAAAACGAGGTGCCGGACAAGGACTTCGTTCGACGGGATACGTGGCAGACCGATGCCGCCGGTGAGCGCCAACACGCGGAGTTCGACGGATTCGACGACGTCCTCGACTTCATCCAGCATCCCGCACGGAACGACCCGCTCGGCGGAAGCGAATTCGCACTCGCTGACCCCGGCCTCCTTGATCAGCCAGACCCGCGTCCGGATGCAGTCTACTACGCCCTCGATAACTGGGAGCGCCCCTGGGTGTTACTCGTCGACATCGACGCGAAGACAATCGCCCGCAATCGTGCTGAGGCCGCACTCCCACAGGACACCAGCCATCGCGACGACGAAGCACTTCTTGAAGCGACCGGCATACTGGATGCAGACCCAGCGGGCTATCCGTATGCGTTCGCGGACATCGACCAAGCGATCGAGTACGGATTCGAGGTGCGCGATATCTCCGCGGACGACTTCGACGCCGAGGAAACGATGGTCGTCTACAGCGGGCAAGGCGTCCACGTCTACCTGCTGGATACCGACCCGGCGCACCGGTACGACGAGCAGAGTCGCGAGGTGTTGAACGACCTCCTCCTCGAGACGTACGACATCCCCATCGACCCCGTCGTAACGGCCGACCGCCGGCGGGTCGCCCGTCTGCCCTACTCACTTCACGCCGACGTTTGTAGCATCGTTCAACCCATCGAGAGCCCGGCGTTCGACGTTCGGTCGGCGACACCCGAGGTGATCGACGAATGAGTCCGAGTACGCCCACCGACGACGAGGACATGGCGTATCGAGTTGCGGCCCTCCCGCTGGAGTACGGTGAGACCCGCATCAACCAGCTGTTTACGCGTGGGTACAATCGATACGTCGTCGACGGCGAGGACCAGCCCGAGGACCTCGTGAACGACATCGAGCGGTTCGGGACGGCGGCGTTCAAAGAGCAGGTTCGTGCCGACGCCGCTGATGAGCCGTTCGTCGACGAACCGGGGACGCTCGCTGTTCTCGCGACGCTGAGTGCGATCTGTGTGAAAGAGCACCCGAAGTTCGAGCACGCGTCGCCCCGGAACATCCAGGTACTCTACGACATCCGGGAGCTGTACGTCAACAATCTCGCCTCCCTCATTCGGGCCCACGGCGATGGGTCGCTCCAACAGGACATCGCCGACGTGCTGTACAGCAAGGAGCCCGGTGAGGATGGCCCACATCCGGGTCGGGTCTGTACGGGCATCACGGAGATGCCGGAGTTCGGGGATGGCCTGTACCTCGAAATCCCGATGGCGGCGGCGTCACGCAAATGCCTCGTTCGGGAGGTCGAGTCATCGACGGGGAGTGACGACGGCGGAGAGATACTGACGCAAGTGAAGGACAACAATCTGTACGTCCCGATCGGTGATTTCGACAGCAAGTATCGGGACTACGCTGAGCGGGCGTTCAAGAAGCTCCTACGGGTGCAAGAAGACGGGCTCTCCGACGACCAGCTGACGTGGCTGACCACGAACGAGTCGGCGATCACGGAGCGGATCGATCGCTTCCTCGAGACCGGCCATCACGAGCGTATCTGGCGGAACTGGGACCGTGGGGAACGGACGATTCGCGTCCTCCGACGGGCCCTGAGTGACGCGCCCGACGGCGTGGCGCAAACGGGTGAGTTCCACACAGCGAAGGAACTCTACCGAGCGGTCGCGGCGTACGACGCCGAGGACGAGTGGGAATCCTCTGTAACGGACTGGATCTCGAGTCCGAGCAGTCTCGCGAAGACGCTGGCCGACCACGAGTCCCACTCGGCCGTTACGATCAACCGCGACGGGCGCGTCAATACGTACCGAATCGGGCGAGCCAGGACCGGCGCCGAACAGATCGAGGTCCGGGAGATTGAGGATCTCTTCGAGCTCCCCTGTATGGCGAATATGGAGGAGCGACTGCACGAGAAGAAGCCGGTTCGGAAGGACCTCTACAACTTCGCGCGGATGGTGATGTGGCTGCCGCAGTACCAGGACAGTAGTCTCGACGAGATCGTTGCGGACCTCAAGGACGTCTTCTCCCGGTGGCCGTGGTACGACGAGCAGGAGACCGAGTACCAGGTCCGCTACGAATTCTCGAACACGATCGACGGCGACACGCCGTTGCCGATGAACTGCGATAACGACGATCTACAGCGCTACTGTATCGGCCAGGGCCAGTGTCCCTACTCGATCTGGGGCAGCCTCCCGTTCCCGGATGAGATGTACGAGCAGGTTGAGGAGGAGTCCGCCGGCCCCACTGAGCAATTCTAATGGAGGAGTGGCTGATTCGGTATCAGACCGATGAGTTACAAATTCTTCTCCGAATTATTGGTGTCCAGCTCGCGAAATTCCTCACGAATGTACTCGGTATAGGCGATAGCTACGTGTTCAAGTATAATCTCCCCAGCATCGGCAGTTGCTGGCCGGGCATCGCCGAGCACGCCATTCTCATCATACGCCCCAATTCCTTCAGTAAATAAGTTGGCTGCGGATACTGTTCCTGTGTGCCCCTCCGGTAATTGGTCATCAACCAAGGACGGATCAATCGCGAGGAGCATCGAGGTTTCACTGGCACCTGCGTGGACGACGGGTTCGTACACGTCGATTCCGGCGGCCATTAACCCCTCTTGGAGCAGATCTAGATACCGTTGTAACCTTGTCACAGCGACTACCTCGATTCCCTCCGCCTGCGAAAGTTCTGGGTAAGCGGCCTCAACAACGGGGAACCAACCACCGTGGCCGGGGAGGAGCACAACACGTTCGAATCCTTGTGCCCCGAACGATGAGACGTAGTCTTGGAGGAGATCAGTGAGCGTGTCCGGAGAGATAGAAATGGTGCCGGGAAACCCTGTGTGTTCTTCAGAGGGACCGACGGGAACCGTCGGTGCGACAAGTGATTCTCCGAGACGGTGAGCAATGCGTTCTGCGAGCGCTGTCGCGAGCTGTGTATCCGTATCAAGCGGTAGATGTGGTCCGTGTTGTTCTGTCGCCCCGAGTGGGAGGATGATCGTATCAGTTCCCGTTTCGAGTGCCGTTTCAATTTCCGGCCACTTCAGCTCAGACAGGGCCACCCGTTCCAGTTCGTTATCTTCCATACGGGAACCCTGGGGGGACGACACAAGACAATTCTCCCGGATACCGTATATTCCGGACCTCTCTATGAGGAAAGTACCACAGGCATCAAAATCTATTTACCAACCCATTGTGTATACCTACCGTATGTCACAATCAGCGGATTCAAACCCTGATACCGACAAGTCTACCTCGGATACCGACAAGTCTACCCCCGAAGAACCGGATATCGAGGAAGACCTCTTCGAGGAGGAGCTCCGAATCGACGGGATCTGCGGCGTCTACTGAGATGGCGGCCGTCGCCAGACCCGACTACGTCAAGTTCCGCCGCGAGGCCGACGGAGGACTGGTGTACGATCACGAGAACTACGGCTATGAAGACGCGTCGATGTACGAAGTGAGTGACACCGTCATTGACGTGCTGGAGTTCGTTGACGATCAGCGGCGGTCGCGTGAGGCTGTCGAACGTGAGTTCTCGCCGGCCATCGTCGAGACGCTCATCTCCCGTGGGGTGCTTGCGGATGTCGAGTGAGCCGCTCTCGGCGCCGGTCACTATCACTTGGGAAGTGACGTTGGGGTGTAACCTCCACTGCGACCACTGTCTCTCCGGGAGCGGCCCCGGCCACCAGCTTCCGAATGAACTCACCACCGAGCAGGCTCACGAGTTCATCGCCGAACTCGACGAGATGGACGTCTTCCAGGTCAACATCGGCGGTGGCGAGCCGTTCGTCCGTCCCGACATGCTGGAACTGCTCGAGGAACTCACCGATCGGAACATCTCGACGTGCGTGAGTACAAACGGGACTCAGCTCGACGAAGAGACGCTCGACCGGGTCGAGGCGATGGATCCTCTGTTCCTGCAGGTGAGCATGGACGGCCTGCAGGCTGAGAACGACGCCATCCGCGGTGAGGGTGTATACGAACAGGTTGTCGACGCACTGGAGCGCCTGGAGGACCGGGACATCGGGACGACCGTCAACACTGTGGTTACTCAACAGAACGTCGGTGACCTCCCGGAGATTTACGATCTCGCCGAGTCTCACGGCGCCGGCCTGCGGCTGAACCGCTTCCGACCCAGCGGCCGTGGCGAGGATACCTGGGACGAGTTCCGCCTGACCGAGGAACAGATCCGCTGGCTCCACGGCTGGATCGAGGACCACCCTGACGTGCGGACGGGAGACTCCTTCTTCTACCTCAACGCGCTGGGCGAGGTGCGCAACAACACGCTCAAGCAGTGCGGTGCGGGCTCGATGACCTGCTTAGTCGACCCCGCGGGCGACGTGTTCCCGTGTGCGTTCACGCAGTGGGACCACCTCGCTTCGGGGAACGTCGTCGAGGACGGCTTCCAGACTGCGTGGGACGAAATCGCCAACCTCCGCAATCAGATCGACGATCACGAAGGCTGTCCAGCGGTTGCGATGGGGAGTTCCGACCCCGACGGCGAGGACCCCCAGCTGCGGGCAATTCTCTCGGGCGACTAAGACCGTGTCGACCCCCGCTGCCGCTTCTGCCGAACGGACCGACGACGGAACCACTAGCAGCGCGGGCGAGTATCGGCGCCGCCACACCGTCTCGACCGTCGACAACGTGGTGGTCTCGCGACAGCCGCTGACTGCGACACGGCTCAACGACGCTGCTGTATCGCTCGTTGAAGCGCTCTCTACGTCCGAATTCCGTTCACCCGCGAGCATCGCCGCCGAGACAGGTCACGACCGCGAGACCGTCGAACGACTTTTCGAACGGCTGGCCACACGGGACTTCCTCGAGTGGCGACCGGCGTGTGACCTCCAGCATCGTCCGCCGGCGTCGGTCGTCGTTACGGTTCGGAACGACCGTGAAAACCTCGCTCACTGTCTCGATGCACTCGCCGAACTGGACTACCCTGATTACGAGGTTGTCGTCGTCGACGACGGCTCGACCGATGGAACGCGTAAACTGGTCGAGAGCCGTGCGAAGGCCGGCAGCGAGATCCACCTCGTCCGCGTCGGTGACCCGGACGACCCGATCGGTATCGGTGCCGCACGGAATCGTGGCGTCGACGCCGCGCACCACGACGTAATCGCGTTCACCGACGCCGACTGCCGGCCGCAACCCACCTGGCTCGCCGAGCTCGTTCCGTGTCTCGCAGCCGCCGACCTCGTGGGTGGTCGCGTCCGGCCGGCCGGAAAGAGCGCGGCGAGCGCCTACGAGGGCGTGAACTCTTCGCTCGACATGGGGGCGTACGCTGCCCGCGTCGACTCTGCCGGAACCACACCGTACCTTCCAACCGCGAACCTCGTCGGTCGTCGTGCAGTGTTCGAAAGAGTGCCGTTCCCTGAGCGAAACGTTGCCGAGGACGTGGACGTCTGCTGGGGCGCCCTGGACGCCGGGTACGCAGTGGTGTACACCCCGAACGGCGTGGTGGAGCATGCGTATCGTGACGACCCCCGAGCATTCGCTAGCCGGCGAGGAATCTACGGTGCCTCCGAGGCGCTCTTGGCGAGCGAACACGACCGTGAGGACAGTAGTGTCGACGTCCCGGTTGCCGCACTGCTGGTCATCTCACTCGCGGTAGTCGGTGCTGTCGGCACCGGCACGGTTTCGACGGGCGCGTTCGCACTCGCCGGGGCTGTACTCGGACTTACTGCTGGCGTTCGTGGCTGGCGCGGCTGGCGGCGTGCCCGTCGGCTCACACCAGCAGTTTCGCTGCGCGACCTCGTGGAGAGCTGGGGTCGCATGCGACTGTCGTCGGTATACGCGTTCTCACGGGAGGTGACACGCTATTACGTGCTCCCAATCGCGGTGCTCGGTGGGATCTCCTGGGTCGTCGGGCCGTCGTGGCTCGGGCCGAGTATTGCCACCGCTCTCAGCGCCACGGTCGCCCTCCCGGCGATCGTCGAATACCGCGTCCACGATCCAGAGACGTCAAGAACCGCCTACGCTGGCTACTACCTTGCCGACCACCTCGGTTACCAGCTCGGTGTCTACCGTGGCGCACTCGCCCACGGGACGCTCGCCCACCTCCGACCGAGCGCACGCTTCCGCCTCGTTTCCTAGAGCAGCTCGTTCCGTCGGAGATAGTCGACGACCTGCTCGGCCGCTTCCTCGGGCGGGGCATCGATACGCTCGCCGGCGCTCGTCCCCTCGTCAGTCCCGCGGCCGAGCATCCGGTAGATGCGTTGCTCGACGGTGCCGGTTCTCGGTGGGCGTCCGCGCCCCCAGCGTTCGTTTGGAGTCACGTCTTCCATCGTCGCAGCGCCGACACTCATCGAGAACCGGGACTCTCCCGGCGCGACATCTTCCAAGGGTACTGTTTCGATTTCGGCTTGCTGGCCGGCGACGATCGTCGAGAGCGGTGCACGGTCGGGATCTGTATAGCCGGCGTCGATCCCCAGTACTGTCGGTGACTCGACAGCGACTGCCTCTTGCCGGCCGATCGCCAGTTTCCGCTGGACGGCGAGCTCACCCTGATCGACTGTGACCTCGGCGTCGATATTCGGCGTGCCGAGCCGAGTCACCCGGGTCGCGGCGGGCCAGTCCAGCTGGTCCCCGACGAACGTCGCGATCTCGGATCCAGCGAACGAGGACGACTGTCCCACGATGACGGCGTCCGGTGATTCGCGTGCGGCGACGCGGGCCAGTACGGTCGCGTACTTGTCCCCGGCAGCCTCCTCGATGGGATCGTAGGCCACATGGAGCCCCTCGTCGGCGCCACGTTCGAGCGCCGCACGAACACAGCGCTTCGCCGGATCACCGCCGATGCCGACCGCTGTCACCTCCTCGGCAACGTCACGGGCGGCTGCCAGCGCGACGCGGTCGTCGATGCTCAGTTGGGGCCGGTACGGCTCCGCGTTTCCATCATCGTCGACGACCCGGTGCGGCTCGGGCCGCGTGGCGACGATCGCCTTCATTGTGCGGTGTACCCTCCGTCAACCGGGATCGTTGCCCCGGTTATGAATGCCGCGTCGTCGGACGCGAGGAACGCGATCGTACGACCGATGTCTTCGGGCTCAGCGATCCCCAGCGGCGTCTCCTCGATCATCGACGCCATCGTGTCGGGTACGTCGTTGTTGCCGTCCGATTCCATGGCGGCTTCGAGCATCGGCGTCTCGACGACACCGGGGCAGATTGTGTTCGCCCGGATATCGGGTGCGTACTCGACGGCGATCGATCGAGTTAGCGAGACGAGCGCCCCCTTTGTCGCAGTGTAGATGTCCATCCCGGGTTCCGCGATCAGTGCGGCGATCGAGGCATTGTTGATCACGACACCGGTTCCATCGCCGGTATCGAGCATCGCCGGGATCGCATGCTTCGCGGCATACATCGGCCCCTTGAGGTTCACGCCGGTCAGAAACTCGTAGGCGTCGTCATCGAACTCCGTGATCCGGCTATCAGCTTCCTGTGAGGCGACAGCAGCGTTGTTCACGAGGACGTCTGCGCTCCCGAACGTCTTCTCGGCATGCTCAACCATCCCTGCGACGGCATCCTCGTCGCTCACGTCGGCCTCGACGAACGAGGCGTCGCCGCCGTCGGCATCAGTGATGGATCCGGCCAACTCTTCACCGTCCTCCGCGGAGAGGTCTGCGACGACGACATCAGCGCCCCGTTCGGCGAGTATGCGACACGTCGCCGCACCGATCCCGCTTGCACCGCCGGTCACGATAGCCGTCTGGTCATCGAGATACATGGTCAGCCGAAGTCGAACTCCACGCCCTTACCGCCCTCTGCCTTCGACCACGAGACGGCGCCCTTGTCTGGATCGTTTGCACAGAAGACCATACAGGCGCCACACTCCACGCACGGTTCGTACGCGAAGTAGATACCGCCCTCCTGGTCCTCCTGGTAGTCGAAGCACTCCGCAGGGCACAGGTGTAGGCAGGGCTTGTCCTCGCAGGTGATACACTGCTCGTTGTCGACGGTGATGTGGGCGTCCTCGCTCACATCCCACTCAACCGTCTCCAGATCGTCCTGGACACTCATCGCTCTGTCTCTCCATCGGTGTCAGTTCGTGGTGTGTGTGAACTCATAGCTATGTGTTGGTGTCGATAGGTATTGCTCTTTTGGTCACAGTGATCTGAGTCCCCGATACCCGTCCTTGAGCAAGTCGAGGAACCCGGCATCACTCCGCCGGAACGCGCGGTACGCCTGTCGCCACGTCAGCCCGGATGCGTCGGTTTCAGCTGAGTACATCCCCCTGAGCGTCTCCGTCGCGATACCCGGATACGCATCGTACATCCGTTCGTTTTTCAGGAATTTCGGGAGGTGACGGTGCTGCTTCATGTCTTGGAGGACGTACGAGTCCTCCAGACTCGTGTCGTACCGTCGGCCGAATGCGTCCCAGTCCCCGTCTTCGGCACACTTTACTGCGGCCTCGGCGGCAACGAGACCGCTCTTGATCCCGTAGTCGAGCCCCCGGAACGTGTACCCCTTGTTGAGTACGAGCCCCGCAGCGTCGCCGACGAGTGCGACCCGGCGATCCTGGCGGTCTGGGAGTGTATCGTAGGAGTGCTCGGGGACGAGGATTCCCTGGTACTCCTCCACGGCGTCGCCCTGAACGTATGGACGGACGGTGTCGAGTTCCATGAAATCCTCCAGTAGCGAGTACAGCGGGGTACCGGTCTCGCCGTACCCCTCGTCGCCAAGCCACCGGAGGGTTTCGAGACCACCGACCGCGCCGACGGAGATGTACTCGTCGAACGTGTAGATGAAGTAGCCGATGGTGGGTGCGCCTTCGGGGAATCCCGTGTAGATGTATGCGGCGCCCTCGTCACTATCGAGGTTGAAGCGCTGGTCGATCGTCTCCCGGCCGACGTCGATTACCTTCTTGACCGACAGCGCCATGTCCTCGTTGCGCATCGTTCGCTGGATCCCCGTCTTCCGACCGACCGTCGTATTCACACCATCGGCGCCGATCACAACGTCGCAAGCGATATCGCCGTCCTCGCGATCGGTGTGGACCACTGCACGGCTCTCCTCCTGTGTGACGTCTCGGACGGCCGTTTCCGAGAGGAACGTCACCCCTTGGTCGACCGCGCGGTCGACAAACCACCGGTCGAACTTCCCGAGCATCAGCGTGTAGTTTGGTTCCTCCCGGAGCTCGAGGTCGCGGTAACCGATGGAGACCTCTGCATCGCCGTGGAGCAGTTTGATGTTATGCTCGACTACGTGGCGTTCAAGCGGTGCTTCTTCCGGGAACTCCGGCACGAGATCGTCCAAGATACTGCCGTAGAGTACGCCACCGGTGACGTTCTTCATCCCCGGCTGTTTGGCGCGTTCGACCAGTGCCACCTCGAACCCCTCGTCGGCGAGTTTGTAGGCGGCGGCGACGCCGGCCCGACCGGCGCCGACGACAACCACGTCGAAGGAGACGTCGGTCATTCGACCACCTCCTCGGCCGCTGCGGACTCGTTGTCCGTTCTCGCCCGGCGAACTGCCTCGGCCAATGCAGGTCCGTACTCGTAAACATCGCCGACGATACCGATGTCGGCGAAGTTGAAGACGCGCGCTTCGGGATCCGAATTGATCGGGATCAGATGGTCGGCGTTCACCGAACGCATGTGGTAGGAGTCGCCCGAGATTGCGCAGGGGACGTAGACCTCGACGTCGATTTCCTTGCCTGTCACGCCGATCTGGCGGTCGTAAGGCACCCAGCCTTCATCCGACGGGGGACGCGAGGCGCCGATGGCGGCGCCGAATGCGTCTGCGAGGTCTTCGATCAGGTCGAAACCGTCCGGACTACCCAACCCGAAGCCACCCGCGACGATGCGGCGCGCCTTCGAGAGGTCGTCCTCCGGCACCTCGAACGTCTCAACGTGCCGGATGCGGTCGTCGTCGTCCACATCGATCTCGACGGTTCGTTGGGTTGGTTCACCTTCGGGCTGCTGGTCGGGTGTCCCGAGTGATTCGGTGTTGAGCGTCACCACAGGAGGCTCCCGTTCGAAATCGAACTCGGCGTACGCACGGCCGCCGTACGCGGGTCGACCGGCCCGCAGTTTGCCGTCCCGGACCCGCAGTAGGCAGTCGGTGACACAGGCACCCCGTCGTCGCCGCGCCGTCGCAGCCGCGAGGTCGACGCCGTCTGCGGTATCGGGAAGCAGGACTGCTCGTGCGTCGTCGGTGAGTTCCGCGAGCGCCTGTGAACGGGGACGGATCCCCGCTGCGCCCGATGTGAACGTCCCCTCCTCGGAGGTCACGTGGAGTACCTCGTCGGGAGCCCCCGCTGCGGCTTCGTCCGGTGTGACGAGGCCGTCGAACGTGACAGCGACGACGGTGGGTGGTTCGGACGCCGGCCCCGCATCGCCGATCGCCTCGGCGAGTCGGTGGGCCTCGTCGAGCAGCGCGACATCGTCGGCGTCGGGCACGGCCACGATCTGAGTCATTGGTAGCACCTCACAGTCATGCGGATAGCTCCCGGGCGAGTAGTTCGCCGTCGTAGATGGCTTTGTCGATCAGTCGCGGGGCGACACAGTCACCGATACGATGGATCGAATCGGCCGCGAATCCCTGTTCTTCCAGCGCATCGGCGAGGCCAGTCCGGGCTTCCCGACGTTCCGCAACAACGAGCGAGTCAGCAGAGACTGTGTTCACGTCCTCGGAGTAGACGTTGAGCAACTGGGCGGTGTTATCCTCGAAGCCGATGATGGTGGCGTGGGTTTCGATGTCGACGCCATGCTCGTACAGTGTTTCGAGAAACGGCGGAACGTTCGTCCCCTCGAGCTGATCGCCCGGATGGTAGGAAGTGGTCACGAAGGTCACGTCGTGGTCGGCCACGAGGTGCTCCGCGACGCTGACTCCTGCAGCGTGCTTGTTGTTGTCGAAGACGATCACCGAGTCCCCGACATCTTCGCCGCGTAGGACATCCCACGAGCGGTGAACGTCCGGTCCCTGCAGATCGGGTTGGCTCTCGCTGGCGCCGATGGCGACAACCACGTCGTCCCATGCGTCGGAGCTGATGTCCTCAGGGACGACTTCCGTGTTCGTTTCGACGGTCACGTCGCGGTTGCCCAGTTGGTTCTTCAGATTTCGGACGGCATCGCCGAACTCCTGTCTGGAGTCGACCTGTGTCGCGATATTTGACTGGCCGCCGAGTTGTCCCTCTCGCTCACGGATGGTCACCTGATGGCCGAGGTCGGCGGCCGTCACCGCGAAAGAGAGTCCCGCGGGCCCGCCGCCGACGACGAGTACGTCCCGGGACGTCGACGCCGGATCGCGGTCCTCGAGGTGGGGAATCTTCGTCTCCCTTCCCGATCGAGGCGTCTGGATACAGCCGACGTGACCGTTCGTGTGGATACCGCCCAGACAGTTCTGGTTGCACGCAATACAGTGGGTGACCTCCTCATCCTCGCCGCGCCGGACCTTCCGGACCGTGTCGGCGTCGGCGATGAGTTGCCGGCACATCCCGACGAAGTCCGCGCGGCCCTCCTCCAGTACGTCGTTAGCCTTGGTGAGGTCGTTGATCCGACCGGCCGCAATGACTGGGATGTCGACTTCCTCCCTCGCGGCGCCGTAGTACTCGGAGGTGTAGCCGAGCGGCGCGTGCATCGGCGCATCAGTGATGTGCAGCTTCGAGATGGTGGCGATGTCGGAGTCGATGAAGTCCAGGCTCGGGTGGAGGCGCTGCATCACCTCGACCGCGTAGTCGTAATCGTAGCCGCCGTCCTCCATCTCGTCCAGTGTGAGCCGGATGCCGACGGGGAACTCGTCCCCGACGCGGTCCCGGATGGCCTCGACTACTTCGTTCACGAGCCGAACACGATTGTCCAGTGACCCGCCGTACTCGTCGTCACGGTGGTTGTACTTCGGCGAGAGGAACTGTCGAAGAATCCCGTCGTGGCCGGCTTTGAGTTCGATCCCGTCGAGATTGCCCCGTTTGACGTGTTCGGCGGTTTTGGCGAAGCCGAGTTTGATTTCCTCGATATCTTCCTTCTCCATTCGCTTTGGCATCTCGTAGCCGTACTCTGACGGAACCGCTGAGGGGGCCCATGTCTCCCGCATCGCGTGCTCGCCAGTATCTTCCCCGCCGGTGTGCTGGAGTTGGGCGAACACCTTAGTCCCGTAGTCGTGGACTGCATCCGCAATCATCTGGAGACGCGGGACGACGTCAGGGTCGTACCCCGAGGCGTACATCGGGTTCGACGCGCTCGGATGGACGAGCATGCTCGACGGGCCGATGATGAGACCCACGCCACCGCGGGCCCGGGCCTCGTAGTACGCTGCGTCGCGTTCCGTCGGCAGGCCGTCCTCCGCGAACCCCGTTTCATGGGCCAAGAACACCGTCCGATTCGGTATAGTCACCGACCCGATTCGTCTAGGTGTGAAAAGCATGTCCGGCATAGGTTGTATGTGGTTCTCTATCATGTGTTATTCGGACGAGGATAAAGATGTACCGCCGGTGTGATGTCCGGAACTTGTTTATAACCTTATATCCCATTGGGAAGCACTGGCATGGAAGTATCGTACCCGTTTGCCGGGATAGTCGATCAGCAAGCGATGAAGCGTGCGTTACTAATCAACGCTGTCAACCCTGAGGTGAACGGTGTACTGCTGCGTGGTGAGCGCGGGACTGCCAAGTCAACCGGTGTCCGTGCGCTCGCGGAGGTCCTGCCCGAGATCGATGTCGTCACGGACTGTCCCTACGGCTGTCCACCCGATGACCCCGGCCGAATGTGCAGTAAGTGCCGACAGCGGCACGCAGCTGACGCCGACCTCCCGGTCGAACGACGACAGATGCAGGTAGTGGACCTGCCGTTGAACGCCTCGGAGGACCGCGTCGTCGGCAGTATCGACCTTCAGCGAGCCGTCGAGGCTGGCGAGGCGACGTTCGAACCGGGGATCCTTGCAGAGGCCAACCGGAACATCCTCTACGTCGACGAGGTGAACCTCCTTGACGACCACATCGTCGACGTGCTGCTCGACGCCGCGGCGATGGGCGAAAACATCGTCGAGCGTGAGGGCGTCTCGTTCCGGCACCCGGCGGGGTTCATCCTCGTCGGGACGATGAACCCGGAGGAAGGCGGACTCAGACCGCAGCTTCTCGACCGGTTTGACATCATCGTCGACGTCGAAGCCAGCGACGACCCGGCCGAGCGCGTCGAAATCGCCGAGCGGCGGGAAGCGTTCGATGCCGATCCCGAGGCGTTCCGCACCGAATACGCAGCCGAACAGGATGCGCTCCGCAAGCAAGTGCGTGACGCACGCGAACGGCTCACTGAAGTCGAAATGTCCGAGGAACTGCAGCGCGACGCCTCCTACGAGGCGCTCCGGCAGCGCGCTCACGGGATGCGCGCGGACATCGCTGTCTCCCGGATTGCGCGCGCCCTCGCGGCACTCGATGGCGAGGACGAGGTGACTGACGCTCACGTCGCGGAGGCCCAATACTTCGCGTTCCCGCACCGGGTGGAGGGCGTCGCCGAGATGAGCTTCGGCGAGGCAGCACTCTCGACTGGGAACGACGACGACGAACCTGAAGAGGGTGAGGACGACGAGGACGACCCCGAGGGCGACGACTCGGCCGACCAGCAAGGCGGCGGTATCCCAATCACCGAAGGCGAGGAGTCCTACACGGTCGATCGAACCGCCATCGACCCGGAGAAGGACCGAACGATGCGGAGCGCGCTCGCACGGCGCACCCCCTCGCGCGTTGACGTGCGTAGCGGTCGATACGTCCGATCGCGCATACAGGAAGACGTGGACGACGTGGCTATCGACGCGACGCTTCGGGCGGCTGCACCCCACCAACGACAGCGCGGGCGGGAGGGGGATGACTTGGTGATCGAACCGCGAGATCTCCGGCAGAAACTCCGCGAGCGCACCGCTCGTGCGCTGGTGGTGTTCGTCGTCGACGCCAGCGGCAGCGTGATGAGCGGTCGGCAGATGATGGAGACCAAACGCGGGCTGCTCTCGCTGATCGAGGACGCCTATCGCGCCCGAAACCGGGTCGCAGTTGTGGTCTTCCGCGGCGAGAGCGCCTTCACGTTGGTCGAACCCACTCGGAACCATCGGCGAGCCCGCGACGCCGTCTCGCGGTTGACCGTCGGCGGCAATACGCCACTGGCCCACGGCTTGGTCGAGGCCTACCAGCTCGTGGAACGCGAGAAACGCCGCGACCAGGATCTCTACCCGCTGGTCGTAGTGCTGTCGGACGGACAGTCGAACGTCGAGTACCGCGAGGACAGTGACGCCAGAGAGGACGCGCTCCGTGCTGCGGCGCTGTTCGACGAGGACGACGTCCCGGGAGTGTTCGTCGACACCGGGCACAAACTCGACACGACGCCCGACGAGATCTGGACCGATCGGAAGGCCGAGCGAATGAAACGGAAGCGCCACGAGCGCAATCGAGAGTTCGCGGCGACGATGGGCGCCGACTACCTGCCCCTGATCGACCTGCCGCGTGACGTCGATCTCGAAGCACTCGACTGGGAAGAGGGGACAGCATGATACAACGCGACGAAGTTGGCGGGAAAACGATCGAATCCAATCGATGACCGACCACGACATCACACACGACACCGAGACGATCGAAGACGAATCACGGGCTGGCGGGACGTTCCCGTTCTCAGCCATCGTCGATCAAACCGAAATGAAGCGTGCGCTCGTGCTGAACGCCGTCAACCGCGACGTGGGCGGCGTGTTGATCCGGGGCGAGCGCGGGACGGCCAAGTCGACAGCGGTTCGGGCGCTGGCAGAAGTGCTCCCGGACATCGAAGCCGTGGCGGACTGTCCCTACGGCTGTCCGCCGGCCGATCCCGACCGGATGTGCGATGAGTGCCGCGGGCGACACGATGCCGGCGAGGACCTGCCGACCGAGACGCGGCCGATGCGGGTAGTGGACTTGCCGCTGAACGCTTCCGAGGACCGTGTTGTCGGCAGCATCGATCTCGAACGCGCGGTCCAAGCGGGGGAACGGGAGTTCGAACCGGGTATCCTTGCAGAAGCCAACCGTAACATCCTCTACGTTGATGAAGTGAACCTGCTTGACGACCACATCGTCGACGTGTTGCTCGACGCCGCTGCGATGGGCGAGAACATCGTCGAACGCGAGGGCGTCTCGTTCCGCCATCCGTCGGAGTTCATCCTTGTCGGCACGATGAACCCCGAGGAGGGCGACCTCCGACCGCAACTCCTCGACCGCTTCGGTCTCGTCGTCGACGTGGAGGGGGTCAACGAAGTGGACGATCGCGTCGAGATCAGCCGCCGTCGTGCCGATTTCGAGGCCGACCCCGAAGCGTTCCGCGCAGAATACGCTGAGGAGCAGGCGACGCTACGGGACGACATTGCGGCAGCTCGGGAGCGACTCGACGAGGTGGAACTCGGGGACGATATCGCACGGTTGATCGCGGGGATGAACATCGAACTCGACGTCGACGGCCACCGGGGTGACATCACGCTCCGCCGGGCCGCCCGGACGCTGGCTGCTTACGAGGCCGCCGACGAGGTCACCCCTCGAACTGTCCGTCGTGTCGCGCCGATGGCGCTCGAACATCGTCTCCAGCGACTCCCATTCGAGGAAGAAGAGCAGGACGTCTTGAGTGTCTTCCACGACGTGCGTCGTGAACTCGGACTCGAAGACTGATTCGCCCCGCCGGAACCGTTCTTCCCCTGTTCGTGGGGTTCATTGATTCTAACGGGGTTCCAACTATTGATGATTTGGAGTACACTTATTGTGGATGGTAGATCATGGTAATGTGGGAACGCACACCGCGTTAATCTTTGACGCAAGGTCGTTCCCGGAGACAGAGCCATGCCAGAGTACGACTTCAGCGGTAAGGTGGCGTTCGTCACCGGGGCCGCACACGGACAGGGACGCTCGCACGCACAACACTACGCGAAACACGGCGCCGACGTCGTCGCCGTCGACATCGGTCACAACAAAGACACGGTCCCGTATGACCTCGGTACAGCGGACGAACTCGACGAAACGGCAAGCCTCGTCGAGGACGAAGGGCAGCGGGCTCTCACTGTCGAAGCCGACGTCTCCGACGAGGCCGAAGTCGAGGCCGCCGTCGACGAGGCTCTTGAAGAGTTCGGTCACATCGACATCCTCGCGAACAACGCCGGCATCGAGTCGATCGCCGACCTGACGGAAATGGACGAGGCGATGTGGGACGAACTCATCGATGTCAATCTCAAAGGGGTATGGCTCTGCTCGAAACACGTTGGGCAGCACTTCATCGACCGTGGTGACGGCGGCAAAATCGTCTCTACTGCGTCCACCGCCGGCCAAGTTGGCATTCCGAGTAACGGCCACTACGTCGCCGCGAAACACGGCGTCATTGGACTTACGAAGACGCTCGCACTCGAACTTGCCGAGTACGACGTCAACGCCAACTGCATCGGGCCGACAGCTGTCGATACCCCGATGGTCGCAGGGATGCTGGAGGGGTACGGCGAAGAGTTCATGAACGAAATGGGCGCTGTCGCGGGGCCGATGAGCGTCTTCCCGGACACCGACATGATCGAACCGAGCGACATCAGTGAGGCGTACATGTGGCTCTCCAGCGACGCCGCACGCTACGTCACCGGCGTCTTCCTCCCGGTCGACGCCGGCTTCCTCGCAAAGTGAACTAACCACCCTCCCACCACCAACTACACACAATGGTCGAATACGATTTCGACGGAAAGGTCGCATTCGTCACTGGCGCCGGTCACGGCCAGGGACAGTCACACGCACAGCACTACGCAAAACACGGCGCCGACGTCGTCGTCACCGACATCTGCGAGAACATCGACACCAACCCCTACGATCTCAGTACCCCTGACGAACTGGAGGAGACGGTCAGTCTGGTCGAAGACGAGGGGCAGGAGGCTCTCGCGATCCAGATGGACGTCCGTGAAGAGGACGAGGTCGAGGCGGCCGTCGAGCAAGCAGTCGATCATTTCGGTCGGATCGACATCCTCGCGAACAACGCCGGCATCTTCAACGCTGCCGACGCGACGGAGATGACCGAGCAGCAGTGGGACGACATGATCGACACGAACCTGAAAGGCGTCTGGCTCTGTGCGAAACACGTCGGGCAGCACTTCATCGAGCGAGGCGACGGGGGGAAAATCATCTCCACGGCGTCGACGGCGGCGTTCACTGCCTCCCCCGGCAATGGCCACTACGTCGCGGCCAAACACGGCGTCCGCGGACTGACGAAGACGCTAGCGCTCGAGCTCGCCGAGTACGACGTCAACGTCAATGCGGTCGCACCGACGGGGATGGACACCCCGATGATCTCGGGCTACGTCGAGGCTTACGGCGAGGAACTCCTCGAAGAGACGATGGCGATGACCGGACCGTCCAATATCTTCGGGGACGGCGGGATGCTCCAACCCAAGGAGATCAGCGAGGCGTACATGTGGCTCTCCAGCGACGCCGCCCGCTACGTCACCGGAACCACGCTGAAAGTAGACGCAGGAATGACGGCGAAGTAACCACCCACACCAATGCCAGAGTACGACTTCAGCGGCAAAGTGGCGTTCGTCACCGGCGCCGCACACGGACAGGGACGCTCGCACGCACAGTACTACGCGAAACACGGCGCCGATGTCGTCGCCACCGACGTCGGGCAGAACATCGACCACGTCCCCTACGACATGGGGACCACCGACGAGCTCACCGAGACGGCGAGCCTCGTCGAGGACGAGGGGTAGGACGCCCTCGCCCTCCAGATGGATGTCCGCGAGGAGGACCAGGTCGAGTCCGCCGTCGACGAGGCGCTTGAGGAGTTCGGCCGCATCGACTTCCTCGCGAACAACGCCGGCCTCTGGCCGGCCGCGGACATGACCGAGATGGACGAGCAACAGTGGGACGTGGTGATCGATACGCTGTTGAAAGGCGTCTGGCTCTGCAGCAAGCACGTCGGCCAGCACTTTATCGACCGCGGTGACGGCGGCAAGATCGTCTCCACCTCCTCGACGGCCGGTCTCGTCGGCGCGCCGGGGACAGGCCACTACGTCGCCGGAAAACACGGCGTGATCGGCCTCACCAAGACGCTGGCGCTCGAACTCGCCGAGTACGACGTCAAGGTCAACGCCGTCTGTCCGACGGCGCTTGACAGTCCGGGAATGCAGAACTACATAGAGGCCTACGGGCCGGAGATGCTCGAGAACATGGGCGAGATGACCGGGCCGATGAACGTCTTCGAACCGGGTGAGATGATCGAGGAGGAGGACATCAGCGAGGCGTACATGTGGCTCTCCAGCGACGCCGCACGCTACGTCACCGGAATCGCACTGCCAGTCGACGCGGGCGCGACAGCCAAGTAAGATGGTCAGTTACGACTTCAGCGGCCAGGTGGCGTTCGTCACCGGGGCCGCACACGGGCAGGGACGGTCACACGCACAGCACTACGCGAAACACGGCGCCGACGTCGTCGTCACCGACATCAGTCGTAACATGGACACGGTGCCGTACGATCTCGGCACTAGCGAGGAACTCGACGAAACAGCCAGTCTCGTCGAAGACGAGGGGCAGGAGGCCCTCGCAATCGAGATGGACGTACGCCACGAGTCCGCGGTCGAGGCGGCCGTCGACGAAGCGGTCGACCACTTCGGGAAGATCGACATCCTCGCGAACAACGCCGGCATCGAGTCCATGGCAGATGCGGTGAAGATGGACGAAGCGACGTGGGACGAGATGCTCGACACGAACCTGAAGGGCGTCTGGCTCTGTGCGAAACACGTCGGCCAGCACTTCATCGAGCGGGGCGACGGCGGCAAAATCGTCTCCACCGCCTCGACGGCGGGACTGATCGGCGCGCCTAGCAACGCCCACTACGCCTCGGCGAAGTGGGGAATCCGCGGCCTGACGAAGACGCTGGCGCTCGAACTTGCCGAGTACGACGTCAACGTCAACTGTGTCTGTCCGACCGTCGTCAACACCCCGATGATCTCGGGGATGATGGAGGCCTACGGTGAGGAGGTGTTCGAGGACATGTCAATCAGCGGTCCGATGAACATCTTCAACCCTGAAGATCCGGGAATCGAGGCGAGTGACATCAGCGAGGCGTACATGTGGCTCTCCAGCGACGCCGCACGCTACGTCACCGGCATCGAACTACCGGTTGACGCGGGCTTCACCGCGAAATAACGATGGTGAGCTACGACTTCAGCGGCAAGGTGGCTCTGGTCACTGGCGCCGCACACGGGATGGGCCGCACGCATGCCCAGCACTATGCGAGACACGGCGCTGACGTCGTCTGTCTCGACATCTGTGAGAACAAACCGTCCGTCCCATACGACCTCGGGACCAACGAGGAACTCAAGGAGACAGCCCGTCTCGTTGAGGACGAGGGTGCGAAGGCGCTCACCGTCGAAGCGGACGTTTCGAACGAGGACGAGGTGGAGGCAGCCGTTGAGCAGGCGATCGACCACTTCGGGAAGGTCGATATTCTCGCTAACAACGCCGCCGTCGAGTCACTCGCCGAGCTCACTCAGATGGACAAAGCGATGTGGGACGAGCTCATCGATACGAACCTGAAAGGCGTCTGACTGTGTTCGAAACACGTCGGCCAGCACTTCATCGACCGTGGCGACGGCGGCAAGATTGTCTCTACCTCGTCGGTCGCCGGCAAGGTTGGGATGCGGACGAACGGCCACTATTCGGCTGCTAAGCACGGCGTCGTCGGGCTGACGAAGACGCTGGCGCTCGAACTTGCCGAGTACGACGTCAACGTCAACTGTGTCGGCCCATCGTCGGTCGACACGCCGATGGGGGCGGGCCTGTTCGAAGCCTACGGCGAAGAGATCGCCGAGGACATGATGCTCGGTGGGCCGATGAATGTGTTCGAGCCGGGCGAAGCATACGGCCCGGAGGAGATCAGCGAGGCGTACATGTGACTCTCCAGCGACGCCGCACGCTACGTCACCGGAATCTACCTCCCGGTCGACGCCGGGTACTTGGCGAAATAGTGGCGGACGGGGTTGCCCTCGCGAGGCTCCCCCGAGCGCTACTCACCCCAGTACGACGCCAGCCCGACAGCCATCGCGGTCCCAGCCACGAACGCCACCGCGAGTGTGGTCGGTTCGACGGCGTCTCGGTACACCCACGCCAGTGACCCCGCGACGAGGACGTTGATGCTACCCCAAACCGCGTTCGCCACGGCGCTCGACTCCGGCCCCATCGGCGTCATGTGGCGCTCCCCCGTGATGCCTTTCACAAAGTGGGGCACTGCGTTCGCGCCGAACAGGCCGATAACAACGAACACGACGAACTCAACACTCGTTGCCATATCTTCGCATTTGACTACTCGCTAATAGTTTCTCTGGGGGTCCCCTACAGTTCGAGGGTCGTCGCGTTGCTGACCTCGAACTGGACGACTTCCGGCTCACCAGCGAGCAGTTCGGGAAGTCGTTCCTCGAACGCCTGGAAATGCTCCGTCTGGTTGTGTGCGTCGACGGCCTCCGCGTCCTCATACTGTTCGAAAAACCGGATCGTGTTCTCGTCTTCGACATCGACTGCGGCACGGTATTCGATCATTCCGTCTTCCCGGTTCGACTGTTCGACGAGTGTCTGTACGTGGTCAAGTGCCTCGTCTCGCCGCTCCGGGTCAATCGGGAACGACGCGTGGAGTACGATCATTGCATTGTTTGCTAGTACGTACCACGTGATGTAGCTTCGGGGTGAAACAGCGACACGGTGTATCTGTTCGAAAGCGAACACCACAAACTAGAACTGCTGTGGCACCAATACACATGGCAGTGCCGCGCTACAAGTTCGACGGACAGGTCGCGTTCGTCACCGGCGCCGGCCGAGGCCAAGGCCGGTCCCACGCCCAGTACTACGCGAAACACGGCGCCGACGTGGTGGTAACCGGCGGTGCACGCGGGATAGAGACCAGTCAGTACCCACTCGCCTCCGAGGCTCAGCTGGACGAGACCGCGAGTCTCGTGGAGGACGAAGGACAGGATGCGCTGGTGCTACGCGCCGACGTCCGCCGGGAGCCGGCAGTCGAAGCCGCCGTCGAGGAGGCGATCGACCACTTCGGGAAAATCGATATCCTCGCGAACAATGCCGGCATCTGGAACGTCACCGACCTCGTGGAGATGGACGAACAGCGGTGGGAGGAACTGGTCGACTCCGACCTCAAGGGGGCGTGGCTCTGTGCGAAGCACGTCGGCCAGCACTTCATCGAGCGCGACGGCGGGGGGAAAATCGTCTCCACAGCATCGACAGCCGGGCTCGTCGGGGCGAAAGGCTCGGGCCACTACGCGGCCGCGAAACACGGCATCGTCGGGCTGACGAAGACGCTGGCGCTCGAACTCGCCCCCCACGACGTGAACGTCAACTGTGTCGCCCCAACCGGCGTCGCCACGCCGATGATCGACGGCATCCTGGAGACGGTAGGGGAGTCGGCGCTCGCCTCCGTTTCCGATGCCAGCGGGTCGATGAACGTGTTGGACGAACAGCTCATCAAGCCGAGCGACGTGAGCGAGGCGTACATGTGGCTCTCGAGTGACGCCGCACGCTACGTCACCGGGATCGTTCTCCCCGTCGACGCCGGCATGCTGGCGAAATGACCATGGCTCCCGAAGCGACTCCCGCCGTACTCGTCACGGGCTGTTCGTCAGGGATCGGCCGTGCGACTGCACACCGGTTCCTTAACGCCGACTGGCGGGTCTGGGCGACCGCACGCGACCCGACCGACATTACCGATCTCGCCGACGCCGGCTGTCGAACCGCCACGCTGGACGTGACTGACGGGGCACAGATCGAGCGCGTCGTCGAGCGCGCCGTCGAACGTGACGACCGCATCGACTGCCTCGTGAACAACGCCGGCTTCGGGCAGGCGGGCGCCATCGAAGAGGTTCCAGTCGATCGGCTACAGGCCCAGTTCGACGTTAACGTGTTCGGCCCCGTCCGACTAATCCAAACCGTTCTGCCACACATGCGGAACGCCGGTGGCGGGACGATCGTGAACGTCTCCAGCCTCATGGGACGAGTCACGTACCCCACCCGCGGAGCGTATGCGGGGTCGAAACACGCGCTGGAAGCGCTCAGTGACACGCTCCGGGCCGAAGTTGGGGGATTCGACATCGACGTGGTGTTGGTCGAACCCGGGACCGTACAGACAGGGTTCGAGGATCGACTACGCGAGACCGAAGCGGTACTCGACGAACGACCAGTGTACGCACGGCTACGTCGGGTCGTCGACAGGGCACAACGACTCGCCGAACGACGGGGCATGCCGCCGGTCAAAGTCGCAGACGTGATCTACCGTGCAGCGACGTCTGATGGCCCGAAACGACGATACGTGGTTGGGTGGGACGCACGACTCGCCATCCTTGCCGACTGCATCATTCCGACGACGCTGACTGACTGGCTGTACCGGACGCTCTCGTGACTGGTCCGTCGGCTGCCGACTATAGCCGTCTCGCGAGCAGTTCGCCGTCGTAGTACGCGCGGTCGAGCTTCCGAGGTGAGACGGCGTCGCCAATCCGGTAGACGTCGTCGCGACGCTCATCCAATTCGAGGTAGAGCGATTCGTCGGCCTGTCGGCGACCGGCGACGACAACAGTGTCCGGGTCACGAGTCGCGGTGTCACCAGTGAGGGTGTTCCGGAGCGTAGCTGTGCCGTTCTCGGCGACCGAATCGACAGTGTGGTTGCCGGTGAACTCGGCCCCTTGGGCCTGCAGCGCGGCGACGAACCCGGGAAGATTCGGCTGCTCGGTTCGGAACGCGGGGTAGTGGTCGCTGCTGACCATCTCCACCGACACCCCGCGGCCAAGGAGTTCGAGCCCTGTCTGGACGGTGACGATCCAGCGGTTCTCGTCGAACAGAAGCACGTCTTCCCCCACATCGGCACCCTCGAGCACGTCAAACGCGTTCACCACCGAACCGTCGAACCGATCACCAGTCTCGGGTCGTGTTGCCCCTGTCGCGACGACGACGGCATCCCACGAGGAGTCCACGTCGTCAGCTGTGACAGGAGATTCGAGTTCGACCGTTACCCCCGCTTCGCGGGCGGCGGTCTCTAGATCAGCAGCTGCGCGCTCGAACGGCGCGAGCGGCCCTTGTGCGGCGAGCGTGAGTTGGCCACCGAGGCTATCGCTCGCCTCGCGCAACGTCACGTCGTGGCCGCGCTCGGCGGCGATCGCGGCAAAGCGCAGTCCCCCCGGACCGCCGCCGACGACGAGGACGCGTTGAGGGAGAGCAGCGGCGTCGAGGGCGGAGCGAGCGCTTAGTTCGGACTCACGACCGGTTCGGGGGTTTACCACGCACTCAACGTGACCGCCGTGGGCGTGCCCGTACACCGCTTCAAGACATTTCTGGTTACACTGGATACAGCGATCGTAGCCCTCCCCAGCTTCGTCTTTGCGGAGCGTTTCGGCGTCAGCGAGCAGCTGACGAGTGAAGCTCACGAAGTCGGCGCCCGCGTCGAACAAGGTGTCGGTGTCATCGACACTCGTGAACGGCAATCGACCGATTACAGGCACATCGACGGTGTCGGCGGCCGTAGCGATCGGACCGACCAGATCTGGTGCATCTGACGAGATTCCGGCGTGTGTCTGGTTGTACGTCGCGTGGCTCCCAACCGTACAGGAGAGATAGTCGAATCCGTCCAACGCATTGAGGATCTCGGGCACGTCGTCGAACTCGTAGCCGCCGTACTCCAGTTCCGCGAGCGAGAGGTGGAGACCCACCGGTCCCTCGATCTGGCCGGCGACCGCATCGAGTGCTTCGTTCACGAACAGTGCCCTCGACGACCAATCGCCCCCGTATTCGTCATCCCGGGCGTTGTACCGCGGGGACAGGAACTGTCGGAGGACCGAAAACGGCCCTGCAGCCAGTTCAACGCCGTCGAAGCCGGCCGCATCCAGGTTCGCCGCCGCCTCGGCGAACCCGGATAGTACCTCCTCGATGTCGCCCCGCGTCATTGTCTTGGGCATTTCGTAGGCGGCGTCGGATGGCGACGCCGAAGGAGCCAGTTGCGGCTGCATCTCCCAGTCCCCCCGGGATTCTGCACCCGTATGAGTGAGCTGACCGACGATCTTCGCGTCCTGATCGTGGACGGCGTCGACTACGCTCGTCAGCGCCGGGATTCCCTCGTCGTCGTACGCGTCGATGAACGCCGGGCCACTGGCAGAGGAGTGGACGAGCATTTCGGCGGGGCCGACTACCAGCCCCGCACCGCCGGCCGCGCGAGCAGCGAGATGGGCAGCGAGCTCCTCTGTCGGCTGGCCATCGTCGGCGAAGCGGGTGCGAACGGGCCGAAAGACGGCACGGTTCGGAACCGAGAGAGGTCCAACTGTTGCGGAATCGGAGAGATCCATGCTAACAGGTATCAATTAGTTGTACTTGAAGATAGCGCAGTTCACACGTCCCGCCGGATGTTTGGATGACGGACGAGCCACGCAACCGCATCTTCAACTGCCGATTCTTCCTCCCCCACGAGTCTAATCCGCTTCAGTTCGCCCGTTGGATAGCAACCGATCCGGACGTCGAACCGTTCGCTCACCCCACTAAGTACCGTGTTCAAATGACTTTCTGGCGTCTCTGTATAGAGAGTCCGGGAGGTGATACTTCCCTCCAAGCCGTTCTCAACTTGCTCGAAGACGGCTTTCATTTCGGCTGGGATCCCCGGTAGTACGTATACGTTCCCACAGATACAGCCGGGCGCGATCCCAACGTCGTTCGGGATGATCTCTGCCGAAGCCGGATACCGTGATGCCGTCTCAATATCGTGTTGAAAGTCGGGATGGTCATCCCGAATTTCCGTCACAGCTGCTTCCACATGTTCTCGTACCTCAGAATTGGGTTCGAGAGGGAGGCCTAACGCGTCAGCTACAGCTTCGATCGTGATATCATCCGGCGTCGACCCGAGCCCTCCGGTCGTTATAACGATGGTATGTGTCTGGCTCAGCTCCGAGACGGTCGCCTCGATCGGGGGAGCTTCGTCGGGAACGACTCGTATTTCACGGACATCGATTCCAAACTCTGTAAGCCTGGAGGCGAGCCACGACGCATTCGTGTTCTCAACGTCGCCCGCCAGTAGTTCATCCCCAATAGAGACGATCGCTGCAGTTGTCGCCATACTATTCACTTGTGTTGTATCGCTCCTCTCGTAAGTGTATGGATGGACCTATCGTGTTTTGCGGTTACGTGTATCGTACAGTGTCAAGAGGCCCCCCCAGTTCCAGCCACAGCTTCAGATTTAGCTTTACATTATAGATGTTCTCTTGGGGTCGATTTTCGTTCATTAAGACAGAACAATTATACCTATTAGCACGAAATCATTAACAGTAATTGATGATCGTTCGGGGTGGTATCATCATGATTATTCACAGAAGATAGTAGCTAGTTTAGGATTCGTGCTACTGTTAGGACCAATCCTTTGTAACGGGAAATAGAACATCTGTTCTACAGAAGAAAACAGCTATTCCACTAATCCATACAACCATTCAATTTATGACAGTGGATAACTATCGACACGCTATGGCAGAGGAACACAGTACAGAAGTAAGCTCGGTAAATCGAACGTTACGAATCCTCGAAACGCTTCGTGACCTGCAACCCGCAGGGGTGACCAAAATCGCGAAGTTAGCAGAATTACCGAAAAGTTCGGTATATAACCATCTCGAGACACTGGAAAACGAAGGATACGTCATCAAAAAAGACGGAGAGTACGAACTAGGGCTCCAATTCCTTCCCCTCGGTGAGGCCGCTAGACAACGACTTAGCGTATACCGAGCTGCACGTACCGAAATCGAACAACTCGGCAGTGAGATGGGGACCAACGCGTACCTGTCTGTCGAGGAGCGAGGTCTAGCAACCGTGATTTTTCGCCACCTAGAGAATGAGATCGACCTCGGCTCCATCGGAACGACAGTCCCGCTGACTACCTCGTCCATGGGGAAGGCGATCCTGGCACAACTACCGAAAGAACGCGTCGACGAAATCGTCGATCAGCATGGACTTCCCCGGATGACCGAATCCAGTATTGTCGATCGGGACGGACTCAACGAAGAACTGGAGCAGATCCGCCAGCAGGGGTTTGCTCTCGACCGAGGGGAGCACGTCAAGCGACTCAGGGGCGTTGGGGCCGCTGTCTTAGGCCCGGATGGTGAAGTGCGTGGGGCAGTCAGTGTTGCGGGCCCGGAACGGGAGTTACGAGGCCCGTTCTTCGAGGAAGAGCTTCCAGATGCCGTCTTAGATGTGACAAACGTTATCGAGCTAAAGCTGATGGAGAATATGTCTGTGTGAGATCAGCATCGCTAGGTTCCGTTTGACCCCCTAGTCTCCGAAATTCTAGCATCTCCCCGGAAAGTCAATCGGGGTACCAGAGGACAGAACTGCCACGGAATATCCGGAAATCTCTACTACCGCGCGAACGAATCTATTGACAGTTTATATCGTTTCCAGAATCAATCCGTGTTACATAGTAAAGACGTTGTAGAACCTTTCCGGTCACTCCTCCCCCTCCATACAATCTGTCGTTCTGTTCGTAACTGAAAGCTTAGTCCAGATCAGCCAACGGGATCCATCAATAACACTAGTACGCTTGTTATAGAATAGGAGTTGTTAGAGTTCGATATGGAATAGCTTTGATCTGGTCCTTGGATTTACGAAGCCTCTGTTAGTAGAGTTCCCCAAACCGATTTAGAATCAGTGATGTCGATGAAAGTCAATCCGGCTGATCCGGTCACAGTCCCAAGCGTCGGAACACTCCAGCTCGAATCAGATCTCGGTGATCCGTTCGTACTCGTCGTCCAGTACGGCGGCATCCTCCGGTAGGAGCGCAACCACTACGTAGCGGGCGTGGGTAGAGAAGTAGTCGACCAAGGCAGCGATGCGCCGCGCATCGATCGCTTCCAGGGAGTCAAGCAGCATGAACGGCACCGTCTCGGACACGTCGTGGACGAGATAGCCGGCGAGTGCAAACACCAATCCCGTAACCTCGCGTTCGCTTTCGGATAGGTGGTCGAGAGTGTCCTCGTAGGCCGCTCCCGAGCCAGTCGTGCGGACGACGTGAAGTTCGAAGGCACGTTCAGTCACCTTGCGACGCCCCTCGCGGACCTCGCGCTCAACACGTTCGATCCAAATCCGATCGAGATTCTCGTACTCGAGCCGATCTAGCAGCGAGTCCATATGGTCGTTGAACGCCTTAACTGCCTCCCGTTCGATTCGGTCAATCCGCGTGCGAAGGCGCTCGATATCCTCATTTACGTCGTCAAGTTCAGCACGAATATCGTCCTCCTCCTCAATGCGTGCCTCCGCATCGGCGATAGTGGACTCTAGGTCCTCCAACTCACCTTCTAGCCGTCCAAGTTCGTACTCCAGTTCGTTTGCGTTCCGGTGGAGTTCAAGCACCTCGTCGTATTCCTCGCCCTCCAGTTCGTCGACGGCGGCCTCGACCTCTTCGATCGACTCAGTTAGCTGCTCACGTCGATCCCGGAGGTCGTCTATTGTCGCCTCAGTCTGCTCGATTTCAGTCTCAAGTTCGTCAAGCCGGTATTCAAGTCGATCGCGTTCCGTTTGGGCCTGTTCGATCTCTCGCTTCTCGCCACGGAGCTGCTCGATTTCGCGTTCGAGTCGATCGACCTCGCCCACTTTCGACTGGCTGCGATCGCGCAGCTGTTCAACTGTGGACTCGATCTGGTCCGGGTTGACCGCGGTTCCACAGGTCCAACAGGTGACTGCATCGTCGACGAGTTGGTCCGTGAGGGCTCCGTCATCCCTCGCGTCGAGATCGACCGGTGCTGTAGGACCGTCGTCGTCGAGCATTCCTTCGTTGAAGCGGATCACGCTCTGGAGTTCGTTCACTTGGCTTTCGAGATCGCTTTTTCGCTCCCGGAGCTCTCGGAGCTGAGCATCGATCTCGTCGGCGTCGGTGTCGGGCTTGTCGCCCAAGTCCTCCAGTTCGGACTCGTACTCTCGGCGTTCGGTCTTGAGTGCCTGCAGGCTCTCCTGTTCCGTTTCGAGTTCGTACCGCACATCTTCGAGGTCGGCACGCTTCTCACGGAGTTCTTCGAGCCGGTCTTCGAGTTCGGACTGTTCTTCCTGCCGGGCTTCGACGTCGGCGTCGGCCGCGTCAAGTTCGTCCTCCGTGGCTTCGAGTTCGGCTTTCGTCTCCTCGATCTTCCCACGGAGCGTTTCGCGACGATCCTCTAGGTCACGGAGCTCACCCTTCCGGTCATCGATGGCGTCAAGTTCCCCTTCGAGGTCGTCACGATGGTCCTGAAGGCGGTCAATCTCAGCCTGGATCTCGTCGGTATTGATGGGGCGCATAATGAGCTCCCGGAGGTCAGCGTTCATCGCGACCGCGCGCCGGGCCTCGTTGGATTCCAGCAGGAAGGCGAACAGGTCGGCTAACTCAGGATCGTCGAGGTACGGGTCGCCGCCCCGTTCGATTCCCCCCTCACGCCGGGTGAACGTTCGGGTGTACGTCTCCCCGCCCTGTTCGAGCGTGACCTCGGCGTTATCGGAATCACCCTTCATCGCGACGTTCTCGCTTCCGAGCGCGGCCATGATAGCCTGAAGGAACGAGGTACGGTTTGTAGCGTTCCGGCCGACGAGGATAGTTACTCCGGGCTCGAACGTAACCTCCGTCTCCCGAATCCCTCCGATATTGGTGGCGTGTATCCTGGCCCTAGGAGCAGAGGCCCGTTGTTGCTGCATAGATATCCTGCCAGCGGAAATCGTATAAACATGTCGGCGCCGGACCCGATATCACCCCCCATCGAGAGGGCGCAATCACCCATCGAAAGGGTTGCTACACGTCCGAATTGACGCACTCACAGCCACCGTTCTCGAGTAGCGTTTCAACAGCGTACTGAGTACCACAGTCCTCACACAACACGTTAACTTCTACCAGTGTACGGAATGAGCCGAGATCGATATCGGCGTTGCGTCGCAATTGCGACAGTTTGCTGTTAGTAACTGACTGAACACGACCACGAAGTCGCTGGATGTGCTCCTTCTCGGATTGGGTTCGATCTTTCGTGCCCCCAGAGTACGAAGCGCCGCGGTGTTCTCTCAGGTAGGTTCGGATAGCTTGGTAGGTGACGAACTCCTGTTGAAGTTGATCTACGTCGAAATCCCCACGATCAAGGCGGCGTTTGGCCCGTGTCCGGTCGGCGGTGCTAACGTCGTCGTCAGTCAGAAGTCGGTACATGTTTTCGATATCTCCGTCAAGAGGTTGCATCTCTGCATTAATCATTGCGACACGTAGGAGTTCTCGGTTGAACTCGTCGGCAAGGTCCCGCAAACTCTTCCGTTCCTCACCGTTCGCAGTCCAGCGGCGTTCGAGTCGGTCACCGATCCCATCCAAATCGTGTTTCTCGATCAGCTGTTCTACTTTGCCTCGACGGCCGGATTCTGAATCACTCACTACTCTCTGATCCGGCTCCGATGGTAAAGGCGTATGGGTTAAATAACAACAGTACTGCTATTATAACCATCTGAAGTTAATATCGCGAACTAGTCGGGAAACTCACTCGGCGTAAACTATCGCCCGAAATCTTTTCAGTAGAAATTCGCGATGCGGACCCAAAGTTGATTCCGTCGGCGAGCAAATACGTACCCATGTCCTCCAGCGACAATGACGAACACGTCGTGCTCCTCACTGGCGGGACGAGCGGTATCGGTCGGATCGCGGCGACGGAGCTGGCCAAACGTGGGGCGACCATCGGTGTTGTCGGTCGCGATCAGTCCCGTGGAGAGTCGCTGGCGGCCGAGTCGTCGACGCTAGCGGGCGAGATCCGGTTCCACCGCGCCGACCTGGCGTCGCAGTCAGCGGTGCGTTCACTCGCAACGAAGATCCGGGAGACGTACGATCGGCTCGACGTGCTCGCCCACAACGCCGGGCTCTCTGTGAGTGAGCGCACCGAGACCGCCGACGGGGTCGAACGAACACTCGCGGTCAACCATCTGGCCCCCTATCTTCTCACACACGAATTGCTCGACATCGTACTCGCGTCGGCGCCGGCCCGGATCGTCATGACCGGCTCCGAAATGCATCGCCGCGGCTCGATCGATTTCGAGGACCTCCAGTTCGAACGCGACTACGACGCCCTGCAGGCCTACTCACGATCGAAACTCGCACTGATCGCGTTCACACTCGAACTCGCTGACCGGGTTCCGGACGGCGTGACCGTGAACAGCTTCCACCCTGGGTTCGTCCCGTCGACGAACCTGTTTCGCGATGCTGCCCTCACTACCCGGCTCGCTGTCCGTATTGCGGGGATCGTTCCCGGTGTCGGGACCAGCGAACGGACGGGCGGACGACGGCTGGTCCGTCTCGCCACTGAACCCGAGTTCGGCGACCGGACTGGCGTTTACGTGACCGGCAACGGTGTCGTCCAACCGGCCGACGAGGCTGTCGACCCTGAAATCCGGGCGCGACTCTGGCGCCGGAGCGCCGAACTTGTTGGCGTTGATCCGGCGTGGCCCTGATCGGCTCCGGATCGACACAGTAGAGGGTTCAGATACGCTGGTCTATGGTAGGCGAAGTTCCGGCCCACTCGACAGCAGTTTCGAACCACGTTTGCGAAGTATAGAGATATTGGTAGGTATTTACTATTACCTCTGAAATTATGTATTCGTTACGGTCCGATTGCCGTGTTCTCGTATCTGTCATCGAGGTTCTGACGAGTACACCTCTTTCAGCCGTGCGACGCCGTCAGTGAACACGACACGATCAACGTCGTCTTTTACGGTATTTAGAACGGTATATAAAAAGTAGTAGTTAGAAATCTAGCTTTGTATTGGGTGAATCGTTCGTATCCTCGATAGCAGCGTAGATTCAATACTACTTCTCAGTGAGTCCAATCAAAACCTCCTCGATTGCAACGTGATCTTGGGTTCAGTTCCATCCGGCTGTGGATTGCCTTTGTAAACCCATCTTTGGCCGTTGGGTCGGTAGCTGTCAATACCATATTCATCAAAAATAAATATATCATCTATAGCTGATATTTCTGGACAATGAATAATATCGAGTCTCCTCAACCCAATCAATATTACTTCTCTCTCGAATGTCCAGGGGCGGGCAACGCCCCATCCATACCTGATGACTGTTGTTTTAATCGAGATAACTTCCGCAGCTAAACTGTAATGGCTCACAGTATTTGTATCTATCAGTACTTCGAGAGCTGAGCTACTGTATAGTATCAGTTACTTCAGTATCTCCGTCAAGCAATTTTCAGCAGCTCTCCCGACGGGATTCGTTTGAATTGGGGGGTAATTCACGTTTCGAAGTGCTAACGGTGTAGTTTCAAGCTGCCGAGAACTGATGGAGCATCGTCTCGAAACGGATTAGATGCAGCCGAGATCTTCCTCCTTACCCCGTCGTCGAGCAAATTCTGTCCATTAGGAACAACCCTCAAACTCGTCGAGGAACTTTCTACGCTCTCAAATCGGCCCGACGAGGTTCTTCTGCATTTTGAATCCGTTATTCCGCCTTGCATATCGCGGATTTCGTCCAAAGAAAGAGGCGATATGCAATGTGCGAAGGCCGCCGGCTCTCTCAGGCCGAGGGGCCATCACGGGGTTAGCGGAATTACGGACGTATCAGATTTAGCGCATAGGTTGACAGGGTGCGTTCTGGTGGTGTCTGTCGCCCCCACGAGGGGGTGGCGGGGCGCATCACGTGCCCCCGATAGACGATGGCTTCGGAACAACGCAGGAAGACACGAGCAGCGGATCACGCAGGAACTACCACTGACGGTGAGGCGCCGTGGGCGGACCTCGAGATGACGGTTCCGACCGACCGGGACCACGCGTCGGTCGTCGCCCTCGTGGAGTGTGCTCTCGTCGAGGTCACGCACGAGGCCGTGGGCGCCGTCTTCGTCGCCCACCAGGTCGGGCGGTCGACGCGGACGCAGTACGTTGCGGCCGACGACGTCGGCGAGCAGTTTCAGAAGCGGCGCTTCGACGACCGGCTGGGTTGGCAGGAGACCACCATTCCTCGACGAGCCGTTCGCGACGAGCTCGTCACCCAGCTCACGCGGTCGCCCTCGACGTCGACGGAGCGGTCAGGTGAGAGAGCAGCCAGCGAACCAGACAACTTCGTCGTGAAGCCAGTTCGAGAGCTCCGAACGCCGTAGCGGCTAGACTTAACCAACATTTCGAACCAATGCCGATATGATGTTGGTTAAAGCTGGGGCTGGATCCACTCCCTCGCCCCCACCCACCGCCCGACTCCTCGAGTGAGTGAATCCTGCCGGCCGGTCGGCTCGAACGGTCGTCGCGACGGGTTTTATCGGGCCACTGTTCGTCGAGAGCGAGTATGGTCGTCGTCGAGGAGGTCACCAAACTGAGCGAGCGCCGTACCCAAACCTCGTCCGAGGTGTTTCCGGATGATTCGTTGGCGTCGATTCGGGAAGCCGTCGAGACCGTCCCAACAAGCGTCTTCGACGGCTCGACGAAGCACACGGAAGTCGGTGGGTTCGATGCCGCGATCGCTGACGTGCTCTCGCAGAACGAGTACGAAGGTGACGCCGCCGGCGGCTACAACCCGAACTGCAAGCTCTGGTCGCATCAGGGGTTTAACTACAGCGTCGACCTCTACGACGGCGACGCCCGCATCGCCATCGAAGTCGAGAAGAGCGAGCGGAAGAACGTCAGCGACGACCTTCTCAAGTTCCAGAAGGGGTACCGCACCCAGAAGGACGGCCGGCCGAAGATCGAGTTCGGCTGTCTGGTGGTGCCGGTGAACTATCTCGGCCGGCATAACCTCTACCAGCACAGTCTGACCAAGCTCGACTTCATGAAGGGCGTCCTGTTCATCGACGACGTCGCCGTCATCGGCTATCGAGATCCGCGACCGGACTGATACTGTCGGCCCTGACTGTTTATCGGCGCCAGGAGGCGTGCAGCGCGCGACAGCGTGCGCTGGTGACTCACTATGCCTGGTCCCGATCGGCACGACGACACGAGTCGCGACTACGAACAGTTCGAGAAAGAACAGCTCGCCCAGGACCGTGACGCCACCAGCGTCGACACGGCGGACATCGACGACGCGACGGCCCAACGCCTGGTCAACGACCTCGTCGACGCGGACGTCGTCACTCCGGTTCCCGAGGACCACGTTCTGGTTCACGAGCCGAGCGGAACCGCGTTCGACTCGACGACGCAGCTGGCCGTCTTCCACCGTGGCTGGACGGCCGGCCGCGACGCCGATGCGGAGGGCGAGTGATGCAGCAGACCCTCGTCGGCTGCGCGTTCTGCGACGCGCCGCCCGGAACCGAGACTGGCGAGGCTCACACCTGGGGGCAAGATGAGCGGATCACTCACCCGATTTGCGTGGACTGCGCGATCCAGACGGAGCCGGATCCCGACGAGCGCGATTACGTCGCCTGTGACGGCTGTGGACTAGTCGTCGACACGCTCGCGGCACTCACCCGATTCCGGGTCGAACTGGGGCACCTGGAAGGCCCGATACAGCTGTGCGCTCGCTGCAGTCCGGGTGGTCTCGCGACGTACTGGACGCGCGACCTCGAGGAACATCTCGTCGCGACGCCGGCGGAGTGACCCCAACACTCTTTACTGATTCGCTGTAAACTGTAATCAAGAACGAATCGTGTCACGCACCTCAAACCGCGCCGACGGCGACATCGTCCAGGACTTCCTCTCGGTCGCGGACCTCCTCGAGGAGCCACAGCTCGCCCAGCTGTACGCGTACCTTGCTCGGGAGGGCGAGGCAACCGTCCAGGACGTGATGGACGACCTCGAGCTCGCCCAGGGGACCGCCTACAGCTACGTCAACCGGCTCGTCGACGCCGGCGTCGTCGACGTCACCGACGACGAGCAGCCGCGCCGGTACGCTGCTCGGGAGATCGACCTGACCGTGACGACGGCTGCCGGCGACCGCGAGTACACGATCACGCCGGCGCTGATCGACGCCGTTGGCCGCCGCGAGACGGACGCCGACATCGACACCTACATCGACCGCCACGGCGTCGCCGGCCTCGCGACCGCGCTCACCTACGCCGTCGCTCGCGAGCGCGGCGAGGTGACCCACCGACTGATGGCGGAGGACCTCGGCATCTCCCCGCTGGCTGCGGAGATGATCCTCCAGGCGCTCCGGCCCGTCGTTCACGAGCACTACGACATCGAGGAATTTGGAGCATCGTTCGAGGTCGACAACTTCGACCGTAAGTGACCTCTACATCGTCGATACCGGCTGTTCGTCGCAATGAGGAGTTTGTCACGTCCACGGTGATAGACAGTTCACATACTTTCTAGTTGAAACGACATCGGTGCCGTAACCACCAGACAGACTGTGGCTTGACTGCCGCCCTGGTGTGCGTGGCTCGTCAAGAATTAACTGGCCTGACTGGAGAGCATTATTCAATGGCGTCTGAATCAGATTCGCTTCCTCCGGGCTTTCAGTTCTCGGAGAAGCTTATCGCCGGTCGACTTGATTTCGATATCATTCGCTTAGAGGATGACGATCGCTTCCATAGAGGAGATCGAACTAACGGAATCTGGAAACTCACTGACGAAGCCAGAGAAGCGATCGTTGCTGTCATTGACGAGTACTACGACCGGCGCCCAGCCATTAAAGAAAGCGTCTCAGTTAGGTCTGAAAGTTTCGCCTTCCGTATACTACCAGAGGATGCCGAACATATTTCACACTATTTAGCAGCTGATCTTGAGATCAGATTCGAAATCCCTGATTTTTCTCCATCGGGACTAGACGAAGATCCCGACCCGCTCCCATATTCAGCTCTAGTTAATGACGTCGCAACTGTTCGAGAAGTATCTTGGAGTGAGATACCGGAGACTTCATTCGATGCCGAGGAGGACATAGAGGCGGCGATTCCCGAGGGACACACTGAGCCCGATTTTTTCCACGATGATTATCTCGACTATGTACTAGACTACCTCGTACCAGCAGTCGAAGATGCAGGTTGGCGAGGCGGTCATGCGTGGCTACTGAATCTCGGTATGCAAGAACTTCGGAACGGGCGATATGAGGAAGCAGCGTATGCGTTCGCAGGTGCCAAAGACGGCCTGACAAAACACAGCCTCTTCGACGAATCACGGATACAGCCGCTTGTTAGGCGTTCGCTCAACACACTGCGCGATCTCTGTCTGCTCAAAGCCCCAGATGAGTACGATTTCAGTGAGTTTGATCTCTACTGTGAAGCTGGTGTACGCGATCTTCTTTATGTGCCCGAATTTGTTTCTCAGCCCACAATTGACGATCTAAATTTCCGGATGAACAATCCAGTTTGGATTGCCAATGCGCTCGTCCTCGTTCAGGGAGTTGCCCACGCAATAGGAAGGCCAACAATCTCAAGAACGGAAGTTGACCCGTTCGGGTCAGGTATGACCCTCCGAAATGCATCGTTTGTACTGAAGCTCGCTAACTCGTTAGTATCGACTGCTCCGGACGAAGCTGAGTCAGAGCCGATTCAGTATCTCGAAGGAATTGACCTCGGAAATTTCACACCCGATATCACGATCACGCGGACACTTCGAAGTGCAGGTTACACCATTCAGATGTATCGCAATACGACTGAGGGGGTGCGGGACGAGCTCAACGTTGATTTCGACTTAATTGTGGCTCACGGAGACGACAAATACCTTGTCCGCGCAATGCGCCCCGAAGACCGGGATCAGGGAACTCTCGAGGAATTAATTGAGCAGACTGGCGATCTTGATCACTCGCTCCTGTTGTTATATGATCGTGAGCTTGAGAGCACCAGCGTTAGCGAGCTTGGTGAACAGGATGGTGTTGAAATGATGTACATTAACCTCCAAGCAGAGCGGCTCTCACCCATTTCGGCCGGCTATCCACGTTCGTTCGCTGACTTCGCGACGGAGGAAGAGATTCGCGATGAGATCGAACGCCGGTTCGTAGCGGCACAAGAGGCTGAAACCACCGAATCCAAAGGAGATCGGTTGGAGGAGCTGATGGCATTCATCTTTGAGAAGGCTGTACCGGATACGCACGTGATGACGCCAAATAACCGAACTAGTACGGAAGAAATCGATCTCCAACTACAAAATAAGGAAGAGCATCATCCCTGGACTCAGTTGGGAGCGCCAATTAATGTCGAGTGTAAGAACTGGAACGAATCCGTTGGAGTTGATGAGATCTATTCCGTCTACGGGAAGGCTAAGATGACCTCTCCGAATAGTAAAGGGGCAATTCTGGTCTCTTGGGAGGGTGTGTCAGATTCTCAGAGTGGCCGGAACGCTGATGGATTGCTTAGAGACATGCGCATCCAAGACCTCGACATCCTCGTGCTCGATCAAGACGATCTTTCAGAAATCGTTGAAACTGGCGATGCACAGGCGGTGTTCGAACGAGCATACACCAACCTGTATCAACGCTAAATTGCACTTCCGCACTCATTGAGCTTCCAAAACTATATACAAACCGATAGAATCGGTTAGAAGGAACCACTGCGATTTAGAGGGTCTTCCGAATCACCTCGTTCACCATATCGATGGCAGCGTCGACATCCGCAGCACCGTCGTCGTTGGTCACGTTTGGGTGATGCGCAGAGTATTCAGCGAGCCCGCGCGCCCGGAGAATCGTTCGTAATTCGAGTTGAGAGATGTCTGGATGATACTCCCGTTCTTCGCCTGCCATCTCCTGAATACTGTACAATAGGTTCTGGCGAAGCGTCTGGAACGAGATCGTCTCTGCCGACGACGTCTTCCGGGCGAATATCGCGACGTCGTAGTCGATTTTCGTCTCAGCACCGGGATTTTCGACATCCATTAGCGGAATTGCGCCTCGGATCTGGAACCCAGTTTGCACGAGAATTGTGGCAATATCTCGCCATGCACTTTCCTGACCGATGTGGAACAGACAAACAAGATCACCATCAGCCCTCAGGGTGCGATAAATTTCGTCGAGGCCATTTCGAAGTGCTTGGCGATAGTACGCCTGGTCTTTCCCACGGTGTTCGTTGATCGCAATCTCTCGGAGCTTCGGGACATGGGTCGACGAAAACTCGGAATAGCGATCACTCAGGACCTCGCGAAGCCAGACGTAGTGGAAATCGTGGAGTTCACCGTGTTGCACCGCGTCGTAGTACGGCGGGTCGATGACTGCACAATCTACGCTTTTGGTCTCGATATCGAGTTGATCAACACTCGACACAGCCAGCTGCTTGATCCGCTCGGTGCGGAGGGCTTCCTCTGGAAGTTTGATTTCGTCTCTATCGCCCACAGGTGTCCGTAGTGTTTCGGAGGGAGACTCGAGGTATGTTTTGGCGGCCACATACCGGTCGTACGCACTCCTCAAGGACCCCTTCCACCCATCAACGAGTGGGTTTGCTTCGACCGTTTCGACGGGGATGCTGTGCCTGAACGTTCGGAATATGGTCTGGACAGAATCCCTTCTCGTGTCCCACCTAGCGTGAATATTGTTGTAGTGCAGCGTCGCCACGACGAGCGTTACGATCGTTTCTGCCACTTCTCGAGGCTCTTGTTCGTCTGCGAGTTCGAGTAGTCGTCCGAGGGCGATGCGTTGGCGCTCGGTGAAAAGTTGCTGATACTGTTCGTACCCGTAGTCCAGTAAGCGGCCCGTCGTCTTCCCCTCCTGGATTTTCGAGATCGGAAGTGGGAGCGTTCCGAGTGATTCGCGATACTCAGACTGCGCCTCTGCCAGAGCTGTGGTATCTGTGTCGTTCAGCTCTCGATACCGGCGATTGCCATCACCATCCTCGTAGAACACAGCGTATCGTTGATATGATGGTGTTCGATCCCGACTGTCGAAATACTCCCGCAGGTCGGTTTGAACTCCACAGTTACACTCAAACGTGCCACGCTGACAGTTTCCGTCTTCTGGGACGAACGGTTTCTGACAACACTCACAAGTTACCTGTTCAGATCGATCTGCCGACGTCCGCAAAATCCGATCGTCACAGTCTATATTGGGGCAGAGATAGACCGACTCCCCCTGGTCGTTGTTCGACAATTCAAATTGGGTGTGGAGCTCTAGTGTATCGCCACAGTCCGGACAATCAACTGTGAGTGCCATGAGATAGGCAAGAACAGTTTCCTCAGCAGGCGCGTCGAAATACGGGCCCACCTCGTCCGCCGCCGCTTCGAGGAAGGAATTGAACGTCTCCTCGAAATCTGCCGGTCCGTGGACTGTCTGGCGAACCACCCACCACAGAACTGGATTGTAGTCGAATCCGACGGTATCGACACCCAGACGTGCCCCTTCGATTACTGTCGGCCCAGCGCCCATCGTCGGATCCATGACGAGCGAGTCTGACTCCGTGAGTGGAGACGGTTCGACGTAATCACCGTGCCACTCACCGTCGCGATACTCAAGGAGATCGCTGGCCGTCGTATCTTTATCTGAGAGTGTCGCTAGGAGAAGAAACCGCAGGAGTGTTCCGCCGCGGTTCCCGAACGTCCGGAACCAACTGTACGCAGGACGGTGATGGTGAGGGGCGTATAGCTCGAATTCGGCAGCCGAACGCATCTCCTCCAACGGTAGCTTCTGCCATGGGTCCATTGTCCCCGACCTCTGCCTGACAGCCGAAATATCTTTCATTTACCGGGGAATGAGGGAAGGGTGTGTCTGGACTCACCGACCGATGTGGGTATACTATCGAGGCTGACGATGTCGGTGAGCACAGTCGAACTGTGGGCAGTTGCTGTTGGCGGCCAGTAACAGGCGATCGAAATCGCTGTATCTGGCATGCTACTCTGGCACAAAAAGAGGCTGACGAACTTCTAAACCACGTCTCTCCAGGAGAGAATCACCTCGGCGGATCTTTCGTTCAGGATGTGTCGTTTCCAAACGAAGCTGTGATCACCTCAAGTGTATTCATCAACGCTGATCTCCGACAAACAGACTTTAGCAACACTGACCTTCGAGGGACTACGTTCGGGGAGGCAAACTTAGCTGACACTGACTTCACTCAGGCGATTCTGAGGGAGACGCAGTTTGCGGCGAGTGACCTCTCCGGAGCTTCTCTAACGCAGGCGGATCTGACGGAGGCCGATTTGTCGAACGCACTGGCGCCGATGGTCGATCTCACGGGAGCAGATCTCCGAAACGCCGATCTTGCCAGCAGTGACCTTCGCCAAGTGACTCTGACGAACGCCCACCTTGAGGGGGCCTCATTTCGCGAGGCGAGGTTGTGGGGGGCTGATTTAGCAGACGCCGATCTAACCGTGGTCGCCTTAGCGGGAGCGGATCTTCAGGAATCCACTCTCAGAGGCGCCCGGTTGTCGCAGTGTGAATTGGACAACACCAGTTTCCGTGAGGCAGATCTCTCGGGAGCGATCCTCCAGTCTGCAGCATTAGAGAATGCACGGTTGCAGTCGGCGACCCTTCGGGGAGCGACACTCGTTCACTCTGACCTCCGAAGCACGTTCTGCAGACAGACCGATTTCACGGAGTGTGACCTCCGGAACGTAACTGCGGAACGAATGTACGCGCCGGAAGCAGAGTTCGACGGCGCACGTCTTACCGAGGCCAATTTGCGACAAGCCGAGGTAACGAGTGCCTCGTTCGATGGCGTCAACGCGTCGGGAATCGACGTGACTAAGGCAGATTTGAGCGCGACTGATTGGTCGGATGCAGATCTCTCCGGGGCGACGTTCGATCAGGCAGATCTCTCCGGAGCAACGTTGTCAGGCGCCGATCTTTCGGGGGCGACGTTCAACCAAGCGACACTCAAGGATGCAGACCTTTCAGGGGCCGATTTAACCGACGTCGAATTGTCTGATACGGCGTTGACGGGTGCACTGTTGCGAGAAACGAGACTAGCCCCAGAAACCGCTTGTGGGGCTGATTTTACAGAGGCAGATCTCACTGGAGCCGATATCTCGTCTGGCCAGTTTGACGATTCGACGTTCCACGAAGCCACTCTCTCCGACGTAACAGGGACAGATGCCAGTTTTGTCGGTGCTGATTTCGAGGACGCTACTCTCGATGCGTGTGATTTGCGCCGGACTGACTTTCGACGTACTCGTCTCCACGGCGCTTGGTTGCGGGATATTCGACTTGATGAAGAATCGGATTTTGGCCGCATGTGCTATTACGAAGGGGAGTCGGACAAAGCACTGGAACCAAACCTCACAAATCGCGACCAGCGACTTTTCGAGCATACCGACGGACAATCGAAGACCGGTGCGATCCGTCACCTCCTCGGGGATGTGTATCCAGGACTGGTGCGATTTACGAATCGAGTTCGTCCCTCTCACCAACTCGAAGACGAGACCGCGGAACTCGACGATGCGATCCGTGCTTACCGAACGTATCAACGACTCTTCAGAGAGAACTCTCTCCCCAGCCTTAGTCGACGATACTACATCCGAGAGCGTCATGCGCAACGAAAGCTCGCCCTCACAGAGAACCAGTTCACGCGCTGGGCGAAGCTTTCGCTGCAACGGTGGACGATGCTCTACGCGGAGGGAGCGGCACAGGTGGTCCTGACCTCGATGGCCCTCATTTTCGGATTCGCGATTCTGTTACCATTCGTTGGTTTACAGCGGATCGACGGCCAAGGAGTGGCTATTCCCACATCTGGATTGGAAGCTATCCTGACCGGACGGGATCTCCTCAGTTACAGTATCAAGAACTTTCTTGCGCTTGGTGGCAACGAGTTCGAAGCGATTGGCTGGGGTGAACTCCTCGTGATGGTTGAGGCATTCACGGGAGCTGTCTTACTGGCGTTGTTGGTCTTCGTCCTCGGACGCCGGGCGACACGATAGTGACTCGCTCGAGTTAGTGGACCGTACTTAGCGGCCATCCTACTGTCGATACTGGATGGAGAAACCTGCTACCAACTGCTCTTCCGAACCGACCAGAGACCGGATCAACATCTAATTTCCGACTGTGACTACTGTGGCGAGGCATTTGCGACCTCCAACGAGTTGGAGGCCACGTAACCGCGGTCCATCGTCGCGACCAGATCGTAACGGACGCAGACGTAATTCTCGATGAAATTCAGCGTGTCGCAGACAAATTAGGAAAACCGCCGACAGCAAAGGAAATGAGCGAGCACGGAGAAGACTCCCAGCGCGTCTGCCAGAACAAATTCGGGAGTTGGAATGAGGCACTTCGTGAGGCTGGCTACGCTCCAAATCGGAAATGCCGACTCACCGATCAGGACCTGTTGGATGAGATTGACCGCCTCGCGGAGCAACTCGGTCGCCCGTTATCGAGCGCGTCAGCGACGATCTACAGGAGAGCGTCGACCAGCTCGAGGAGCGTGAGTATGTGCTCCGTGAGCGGTTCCAAGAGGCAAGGGGCTAGCACCAGTCACCGTAGTGACCTATGAAAATACCCCTGAATTTGTATGCAGGTATCGGGTTATTTAGAAAACCCCCTGAGACTGAAGATGTCGGGTGAAGAATTCGGGAATCTTCCCTCGGCGATTTTCAAGGAAATCTTCGACATCATCAACTCCCGGCGGGATTCCCAACTGGAGCGCGACTGACCTGTCTACACCTTTCGACATAAGACGTAGCTCCCCGAAGTTCATCGACCCCATCTCCAGCATCTGGTCGAAGTTGTTTGCCCACTTACCCATCTCGTAGTCGGACTCTTCCAACATATCCACCAGCATCCCATAATACTTAACCAGAACAAATCGAACGTCGTCGTTTACGAGGTCAAGGATCGTTCTGATACACTTACTCAGGCCTTCATCCTCAACGCTTGCCTGCCTAGAATCGATCATAGAATTATACGTCTCTCCTCGAAGCCACTGGTTTGCAACTACTACAATCGGCTCTAGTGCCCCGTGCTTGGTTTCTCGGTTAGGGGGGTCAATCCCGTATTCATCATCCTTAGTGAACTTGAAAACCTGGTTCAATTGCTGAGTGATCCGCATAAGTTTATCATAGCTGTATTCTGCCGTATTCTCACCAATCACCCATCTTTCCGGGTTCTGCATCACCAGTCGGTAGAGCGTATTCTGCTCAATAGGGTCGACTGTTGGGTTCCGCCTCAACAGTTTCTCCGGAATTTCAATGTCTTCGAGAGTCTCCTTAAGTTCGTCTTTCGCTGAGGAGATATCTGAGTCCGAAAGCCCCTTGTTGGAGAGATATTCGTCGACGTCGTAGTCAGATTTGAGGTATCGAGAGCGAAGAAGAACGGACGTGTACCGCGTTGAGGCGTCTTTGAGCTGCCGAAGATCGTTGCTTCCGAGCGCCGTGATGAGTTCGTTCGGATTGTCTGTAGCCTGTGAGGTAGCCGGGGTAACCGATTCCTCCGTATCGCTATCCAATTTCTCATCCACCCATTCGTCATCCTCGGCTTCAACGCAATAGATTGAACCGTACAAACGGGAATCAACGCGACCGACCCGGCCAACGAGGTTCTGGAAATCGAGTTCTGATAGCTCATCGTCTCCACGATATGCACTGGTCAGGAAGATTTTCTCCGCAGGGAGGTTTACCCCCTCTAGTAGAGTGGAAGTACAGACGATTGTGTCTAGCCCAACCTTCGAGCGATAGAGGTCTTCTATCTCTTCCCTCGCAATCTTCGGAACTCGACCGTGGTGGAAGGCTACTCCTTTTTGAAGATGGTCGATAAGTGGATAGTCTTCATGGATGGCGTTCTTCAGAAATTCGGTGAGGTCATCGATTCTCGCAGACGTTATCTCGCGGTCCCGGTTGTTCGCGATAGCGTCGGCCCGATCCTCGGCTAGATTGGTTTTGCTAGCATATACCAAGTTCTGGCTATTCTCTCCATATTCATCGATGATGGTAGTCAGTGCTCTAGTCTTGCTGTTGTTGACCGTCGTATATGTGAGGTCGTCTGGTTCGGCTATCGTAAACTCTAATTTGTCTCCAGACGGACTGTATAGGATAACCTCAACCATCCGCCTAGAGCCGGACTGGTTTTTGGCTCTCTTGAACCGCATAATCGCCTTCATCTGAAGAACCGGTGTAAATGCGGTTTTGATTTGGACGACCTCTCGGTCTGTCAGACTGCTCAGAGTGTCCTGTGGCTCCTCAAGATAGGGGCCTGCAGCGACGATTTGAGTGTCTGGCCAAGATTCGCTGAGTAATTGAATGATATCCTCGAATAAGACACCTCTCTGCCCGTCTTGGACGTTTTGGATCTCATCGAAGAATATCAAGTCTGGATCAATTCTCGCTCTAGTGTCCTCGTCGATAAGCCGCAGACACCGCTCAGGAGTAACTACTAAGAACGAATTCGAATCTGTTTCCAACTCATCTGATTCTTCCTCGAAATATGCACCGGTTCTGACCTCAATCTCATGTTCTTCGTCTAGATCGTCGTTAAGACTGGAGAGCTTTTCACTCACCTCCGCAATAAGTGCTCTAGTCGGGACGACATAGATCGCTTCGAAACTGTTCTCGTTTTCGAGCTCTCTCTGAATATATTTCCGAAGTATGAATGATTTCCCGGATGACGTCGGGCCGGATATCGCGATATCCTTCCCAGCCTGAAGCGCATTTAGGATATCCCGCTGGAAGGATGACAGCACAGTCCCATCTCCCAGTTCGTGCTGCTGGAGGTCTGAACTCAGTTCGAGGCTCAATGCAGAGTCAAGGGAAGAAATAAGCCTCTCCTCGAAGCTGACATCGGCCTGTTCTCGCCGAACAGTATTGAACGTTTGAAGATTGCCGATGCGAGATAGAACAATATAGAGATACCGTTCGTACATCTCCTCGTCATCGGTTCCTCGCTTCTCAATATATGCAAGAATCGCAAAGGAAAGAGCCTTAGACTGGTGTTCTTCGTCATCACTAGAAGCAAGGAGTGATGCCACCCAAGCACTCTTTTGGAGTTTACTCTCCGAATTCTGATCCCAACGATAATCAGTAACGCCGAGATCGTTATAGAGCAGATCTTTTATAAGTACGTCGAGGCAGTCATTGAAGAATTCCAGATCAGCTGCGTTTTTGTATGTAGACATTAGTGGTTCGTCGTCCAAGGGTAGATAGCCGCTTTGACGTTCTCTACAAAGCGATCTTTGTCCTCAAGTGGGAGGAAAAAGAATGTCAACCAATGCTTTCGAAGATGACTGTAGTCATCCTCCAGAGAATCGGTTACTTTGGAGAGTAAGTCAGTATCCTCAATATGGTTTTGAAGCTGGTCTACTAGTTCCTGATCGTCCTCGACCGGCTTTGTCTGGTATTCCTCCAGTTCAGTATCCTCATATCCGACGAAGATGGGATGCAGCATTTGGTAATCTTGTGATTCCCCCGTGAAAAGGGATGAAAGCAGTTCAATCTTCTCTTTCGAGAGATTATCGCTCGGATTACCCATAGCAACTGTTAACTCGTGCTGATTTCGGAGTTGGCTATCCTCTCCGTGGAATCGATCTGTGCTGTCAAGAGCTTCCTCAATACCGTCATCCAGGTCGGTATACATCTTCGCCTCACCAATTCCCAACGTTGGCGATCCTTCGTATTCCCCGAAAAAGAGGCCATCAGAACCCTTTACTTGATCAGTTGGATTCTGTTTCCATCCAAGCTTGTGCGACATCATAGGGATGTCAAGAAAGCCTTCAACCATTGTGAATAGAATCAGCTCCCCCCACTTGCCATCCATCTTAGCATCATCCCTGTAATCTGAGAGCTGCTGCGCTTCAAGATGAGGGCGTTCGGACTTCTGAATATCTTCTTCCGACAGCGCAAAGAACATGAATTTGTTTCGAAGAAAGTTCACGAAGCCGCCATAATCCAGGGTTCCGTAACTTGGACTGACGATAAAAGAGGACGCCTTAATCTTGTCTTCACGCCATTCACCGGCATCAGAGAGGTTGTCCAGTAAGTCTGACTCCTCAATTACGGTATGCTCTGACCAAGGAGCTTCTATTTCATTCTCCATGTGGGATTCTGTTTAGTTGCAAGAAGATTCATCCCCTAGGTCAAAAACCTATTCCAGAACGACATGTGGGTTATGAGATGCAGGCATCAAGAAGTATAGAACTAATCTCGTGGACTCCCCTCGCAGCTTCCGGCTCTTGAACGCCGATAAGTCCCATATCAATTCCTTCGAACTTGTCCTAGACTTCGTGCTCATCAATTTCTGAATACGAGAAGAGAACGCTTCGTCCCGGTTCGGTGGGTAGCGGTTCAGCCACGACTTGAGACTCGTATTCCCCGATGAACTCCAAAGGTGGTGCCCACCTCACGCAGATCCTCAACGGCGACGACGACACCGAGCGGTCGAAACACGTGGTCAAGGCCGAGGCCGTCGCGTACGTCGTCGAATAGTCCTGCGGACTCGACAGCAGCGGCTCGGACAGATCAGTCGGACTGAAGAAGAACTCATCGACGTGCTCGAAGACGCACCTGCTCGTTAAATCCGTTAACCAACAGATTACCGAATGGCACTCTTCTGTTGGTTAAGTTTCCTGCGCCCGCAGAAGGATGTAGGCGCATTCTGACCTCCGGGAATCATGACTGACGACTATCTTCCAACGATCCTCAAGGAAGCCAAGTACGTCGCCGAGCTACACGATCAGGTCGCTCGAACGACGGACCACCAGGCCCAACAGTACCCCTCGATACGCCGTCCCCGAGATACTCGAAGGGCAGGCAGACCACCTCCCGACGGGCTGGACGCCGATCGACGGCTTCAGTGTCGGCTACGGCAGCGGCGAAGCAATGCTCGACACTTGAGGCTCAAGCGAAGGCTGGTGGGAGGCTTTCCCCCCTCAGGAAGCGTGTACGCGCTGCCGGTTGTTATTTCCCGGACGACCACCAGACCGCCCCACGGAAGATCGTCGACGCATTGACTGTGCTAGACGCCTGACGAGTATGGACTGGGAGCGCAGCCGCGTGTGGCACCTACGACCATCGCGAGCGCCGCGGAGTCCACTACCTCTGGCTGGAAAGCCATCCAGTCAAAGAACGACATAACACTCACCCAGATCTACAAACAACGAACACAGGATTCGGCCCCCGATAGTAGAGCTGGCATCGGAACAGGATGGCGACATGTGCACCGTCTCGATTCGCGATGAGGGGGTTCGGCCTTCTTCGTGACGCTGCCCGTTGAGAGTGGCGCCTAAGCGCGATGTCGTAGCCGTACCGTAGTAGTCAGACCATATTTACGTCCGGGAAGACACGTCAGGCCATGAACGACGACGTCCCGGAGTCGATAGCCGACATCCAGTCGCTTCACATCGGGACCTACGAGAGCAACCCGGACCGCATTGAGTCCGACGCCGGGACCGAACGGCAGGACCGCGCGGACTACGAGGGGCGGTTCATCTTCGAACTCCTGCAGAACGCCGTCGACGAGATGGACGAGACAGCGACGCCGGCGGTCAAGATCCGCCTCACCGACAACCGGCTGCTGGTCGCCAACAACGGCGCTTCGTTCTCGATGGAGGACCTCTACGCGCTGACGCTGACGACTCGGACGACGAAAGCCGGGGACACTACGATCGGCCACAAGGGCCGGGGGTTCACCTCCGTGCTGGGTGTCACCGACAACCCCCGTGTCTTCTCAGAGTCGGTAGAGGCTCAGTTCCATCGGGAGCATTCGGCCGAAACCCTGACCCAGAATCAGGTAATTGCCGACGCGTTCGACGGGGAGGTCGAAGCAGATCAAGTTCCGCTGCTTTCCCTCCCCCACCCGGCGGCGCCGCCCGCAGATGTCCAATCACTCCTCGAAGATGGATTCACGACTGTGTTCGAACTCCCGCTCCGAGACTCGGCACAGCACCACGGCGCCATCCAGCGGAAGCTCCAGTCACTGGGCGCCAACACGGTCGCACTCCTGCCGGAACTGGCACGTATCGACATCGAGTGTCCGACCTGGGAGCGGAGCTGGCGCCTCTCTCGGCAGGAGTTTCGAGATGCGGAGAACGCGACGCTCATCGAGGTGGGACGGGAGACCGTTGACGGTGGGTCGACGTCGGCGACAACCAACTGGTACTGTCTCTTCGAGCGCACGGAGATCGATAGCGACCGGGTCGCCGAGCGAGCAGAGCTCACCGACCCGGAGATCAACGCGATGGGGGAGTTACGCGTCGGCGTGGCGTTTCGCGCGACGCCCGCGACCAACGCCCCGGCGGCCGAGATGAGCGACTGGGCGCTCGATCCCGTCTACGGGGATTCCCGGGACCGCCCCCCGATGGTTCACGTCTTCCTCCCCACGAAAGAGCGTAGTCCGATCCCGGCACTGGTCACAGGGACGTTCCAGTCGGACACGTCACGGCGAAACCTGACGCTCGATCACGACGGTGAACACGGCTACGAAGGGCAGTTCAACGGCTACCTCTTCGAGGAGGTCGGGACGTTATTCGCCCAGCGAGTACTGCCGTTCGTCAGCGCATCGGCAACCACGCCCGCGTCGTTCGTCGAGGCGCTCGACCCCTCACTCGGTCAGCGACGGGAGTGGTCGTTCACACCCGGCGACGTCGACCACTGCCTCTTCGAGCAGGTGAACGCCGCCGTCAGCCCGGTCCCGTTCCTACCGAGCGCATTCGGCGACGATAGCGTGAGTATCGACGCCGTCCGTCTCCCGCCGACGTCGAACGAGCTCCCGACGCTGGGCGAGCAGTTCGTCCAGCTCCTCCAGACCGGAGCCACCGTCCCGCAGGCGCTGGAGGAGCTCCCCGAGATGACACTGCTGGCTCACCGGAAGACACGGGCGCTCGAAGCGTACGGCGCGACCCGACTCGACACCGCGTCGGTCCCCGAACTGCTCGCGGACGCGTCCGTCAATCCCCCGCTCCGACTGACAAACGAGGAAGAGTGGGAGATTTCGGTTCCTGATGACGCCGAACCGTGTCGGCTTCTGATAGACCCCGTGCTCGAGTATCTGGTCGCCGTGCGGAAACCGCTTGAGAGCGACGCCGACCGCGCCACGTTCGACGACGCTTGCCGTCGCGCACCGGTGTTGCCGACAGCTGTCGAGTGGGACGACGAAACGGCACAGGCAATTCGGCGCGCCAACCGTGACGGGACCGTGTTCATGCCGCCCGAGAACGACATCGCGGGCGGTGCGCTCCCTGATATCCAGTTTCTTGCAAGCGAACTCTACCACGGCAGCGACCCGAACCGGGCCAAGCCGCTCAGGGAGGCGGCGCTCCCGGCGGAGTTCGGGTCGGACCTCCGGACCGTCTGGAACGTCAAGGAGTACCAGTTCACCCAGGTGTTCGACGCAGCCATCAGTCCCCAGCTACCCGGGCCGAACTCCCCCAAAGCGGACCCATCGGCGCTCCACCAACTGGAGACCCTCGGAACGATCCGTCGGATGGCAGCGGTCCAGTCACCCGAGAACGACCGGTCGCCCGACGCCCCGCTGCTCTATCAGTCCTCGCGAAAGCCGTTCTCCGCGCTCGCCAGCCTCCCGGTCCCGACGGTCGGCCCGGACGACTCCGTCGAGTGGGAACCCGCCCACCGAGTCTACTTCAGTTCGGCGTGGCAGACCGCGCTCGGCCGGCCGGAGGACGCACACGTCGAGGAGCTGCTCCGGGCGGTCGGCGACGTCACCGACTCAGACCGGTTCGAACCACGCTTCCTCGCGCCGCCCGAGTGGTTCGGGCTCGACCCGGCCGAGAGCGATCCTCCCGACCAGGAGCATCTCGCCTGGGCAGCGTTCCTACAGTGGCTCGGTGTCGCCGAACACGTCCGGCCGCTCCCGCTGTTCGCTCCGGACGCCGGGACCCGGCATCGCTACCGCGAGACACAGGGGCTCAGCCGCCCGCCGCGGTCGACGATCAGCTCGCACTCGGCGCTCGAAACCGAGTCACAGCCGGTCGACCACCGCTACCGCGGGTTGACCGAGTCCGAGTGGACAGCCTACCGCGAACAGCTCGCGTCCCAGGTCAACCCGGAGATCCCCGACAGTAGCCAACAATATCTCTCCCAAGTCAACGCCCTAGAGTACGCCGACGAGCTGACGAGTGCGGCACGCGAGGAGTCGGCAGTCGGCGTTCAGCTTCTGCGTCATCTGGTGTGCTGGTGGGACAGCGGGCTCTCGGCCCACCGCCACGCCGAGGTGGCGGCGTTCACCAACAAACAGTGGCGTGGGAGCAACCTCAGCTACTTCTTCACAACGGACGAGCGCGAGCGTCTAGGACAGAACCTCTGGGTCTGGCAGCTCCGGCAGGCAGCGTGGGTTCCGACGACGTTCGGTGCGGTCCGGCCGCCCGACGCCTGGCGGCTCCCCGACGCCGACGAGGAGCGGTTCAGCCTCGACGTCTCCGGGGAACGCCCGTTGCTCCCGTTCGTCACGGCGGGGTTCCCGGCCAGGGAGACGGACGAACCCGAGGCAGTCTCGACGCTCGCCGAGACACTGGGAATCGGCCGGCACCTCGACCAGGACTCGTTCTCTCCACGGGATGCCTACCACGCTATCAACCGTATCGGGGAGCTGCTCGAGAGCTCCGAAGACCCCGCCCAGTTCGCCAGCGCCGTCGAGCTTCTGTACACGCGCATCGCGGAACTGCTCCCCGGGCTTGAACAGGGTGAGCCGCTCCCGTCGGAGTGGCGCCCAGACGACACCGGGCTTGGGGACGTTGACCTCCTCTGCCGGGTCGGCCAGGGGTACGAGCTCGTCCCCGCGAGCGAGGCGTACTACGTCCGGTCCCGAAGCAGCCGTGACCGGTACGCGAAACTCGGCGTCCCCATCTTGGCGCTGTTCAAGCCAGAGGCAGCGAGCTTCGGCAGCTACTGTGGGGCGAGAGACCTGCGAACGGCTGTCCGCAGGGAGCCGGCGTACGAGGACTGCCCGCCGCTCCCCCTCTCGATGGGCAACGCCGACGTCGATCAGGCGTGGCTCGAGACGTTGCTCGCTGCGCTTCTGCTCCGGCTCCGGACAAACCGGCAGTCGGCTTCCCTAGTCGACCAAGACCGCAGCGCCACCCGGACGTTCTACGAGCAGCTGACTTTCGTCGAGAACCTCGACCTTCGAATCTCGCTGGCCGACGGGAGCTGGGACGAGAACCGGCCGCCGGAGCCACAGGCGTACCACCTCGAGCGGGATGGAGACCGCATCGTCCGGGTATTGGTCGACCGGACGCTGGACCGCGGGGCGCTCGTCGACGCTCTGACCAGTGCGTACACGGAACGACTCGACATTCCCCAGTACTACGAGGCAGTGAACACGCTCGTCGACCACGCACTGGGTGAGCCAGAGCCCGGGACGACGCTCGAAAATCGCTTGCGGACCGTAGGGAGCGACGTCCCCTCCGGACAGGTCGAAGCGACCCGGAAAGAGCTGTTTGCCGAAGAACGGGGCGAGCTAGATATGGAAGAAGAGGAACCAGAGCCTGTCGCCCCCGAGCCGTACATGGCCGACGACTCCGAGGAGGACGACCGATCGGAACACGAACCAGCGGAACGGACCGTGAGCACGGAAACCAGCGGCACCGCCCACTCCGCGCAGGTTCCGGCTATCGACTCGGTGACGAGCATCGGTGACCGACGGATAGCGGAGTCGTTGCTCGAAGCCGCTCCCGCGAGCCGTTCGTCCAGCGACTCCACAGGGGGACAGGCACAGACGAACGGGGGAGGGGGTGGCGGAGGGGCCGGCCACGGGACGTCTCAGGAGTACCGGACCGAGATCGATGCGTTCGGGATGGAGCTGACAATGAAGGCCGAACGAGAGCGGCTCCGTGAGGCGGGCGAAGCCACTCCCAGCGAGCAGGTGTTCGACGTTCACACGCCCGAGATCTACGATCAGATGCGGGAAGAACACCCGTCGCTCGACGATGCCATCGAACGGTTCGGGAACGAACGAGGACTTTCCAGTGCGGAGAACCCACTAAATAGAGGATTCCCCGGGTTCGACGTCCTCACGATCCGCACGGACGCCGACGGACGAGCGATCGTTGACCGCTGTATCGAGCTCAAGACATCTGGCGTGAACACACGCAAACCCTCCCTCTCGTGGAACGAGTGGAAGGCCGCCGGGGGTCCGCTAAGCGAGTTCTACTACCTCTACGTCGCCCGGAATATCCGGACCGGAAACAGCGGCGACGCGGAGCTCCTTGAGATCCCCCGCCCCTTCGAACGGCTCCGGAACCGGACTAGGGAGAAGCGAGAGCGGAACGTTCAGGTCGACCTGCGGAGCTTCGACTTCGACGCGGACCCGATCATCCGCCAGCCCATCGAGTGGGAAGAGTGAGCGGCGGCCCGTAGCGCCCAACAACAGCCCTTCGGGAGGGAAGATGGTACTATCCCGCCACAGCAACCCACTGACATCCCGAAATTGATCGGGTCAGCCTCTATTTGGTAAAAAGAGCTCGACAGCGTATACGTTGTCGACGAGTCGTGTTCCTGTCCTGACTGGCAGCAGTGCTCACCCGAGGGCGGCTACAAGCATCTGCGTCGCGTCGATCACGAGATCAAACGGGGTCGCGTGCCCCAACCAGACGGCTGCCTTCCCTCCCCGTAGCTGTGGCCGGACTACTCCACGGGACGGACTGTATCGCCGTCTCGTTGGACTCGGTCGAACGTCGAGAGATACGCGATTCGGTCGTGAACTTCGTCGGTATCCAGCTCCAGCTCGGCGGTCAGTTCGTCGACGGTCATCGGCTCGTCGAGTGCTTGGAGGACTTCGAGTCCCCGGTAGTACCGATTCGTGAGCTCCTGAACGTGGTCCTCGATCGGCGTGGTCACCCCGTACCACTCCTCGAGTTCGACCAGAGCCTCATTCGCGAACGTGGCGAACTGATCGTCCCCCAGGCGTTCGATCTGGGCTTCGAGTTCAGCCCGGACGACGTCGTAATCGAGGCCGGCCTGCAC
>ENA-ORCS01000224-ORCS01000224.1-marine-metagenome-genome-assembly--contig:-NODE-224-length-52479-cov-67.445231_pt1 | contig 52479 bp, 55 predicted proteins | sample MGYA00237781_ERZ508513 | MGnify/ENA primary metagenome ERZ508513 (study PRJEB26184, sample SAMN06268793) | marine metagenome | isolation source: Eden Landing Ponds, San Francisco, CA, USA | place...
ACCACCAGATAGCGACCAGATTTCACAGGAAATGTGGAGTGGTGGACGGATGAACAGTCATAATCGGAAGTTAGTCTATGCGTGTCCGAACTACCTGGCGAACACAGGTGTCGGCGAGATGACTCGCGAGTGTGTCGCAACGAACTCAGGGCCCCCGTTCCAGAGCACGGTATTGTGCGGTAGCTGCAAAACAAATAAACGCCACGAGCGCATACTAAACGGTGATGACCGACGAGCTAGCAGAGATCCGACAGAAGAAGCTCGAAGAGCTCCGAAACGGAGAGCGAGGGACCGCTGCTGAGAACGAGAACAGCGAGTCGGCAGCCGAACCAGTCCACGTCCACGGCGCAGGCGACCTACAGGACACCGTTGATGATGGGGTCGTCCTCGTGGACTTCTACGCCGACTGGTGTGGCCCGTGCAAGCAACTCGAACCCGTCGTCGAGCGCATCGCCGCTGGCACCGCCGCGACCGTAGCGAAAGTCGACATCGACGCAAACCAGCAGTTGGCAGCCAAATACGGCGTCCGTAGCGTACCGACGCTGTTGCTGTTCGCTGATGGGGAGCCGGTCGAGCGCTTAGTGGGGATGCAACAGGAACCGCAGCTCCGGTCGCTCATCGAGAGCTACACCTGACTCTCTCGGCTGTGTCATCCCAGTTTGCTACCGCACTGGAGTCACATCTGGTGTATTGGTGGATTCACGTCTCAATCGCCAGCGGAAGATCGCTAACCGGCTTAGACTTTAGCCAGTATGGCTTCTGAGCGCTGGTAGCGACCCAGTGTTTCAACAGAGTTACTATTGTTTATATTGTACAATCGAAGAGTTATTGTTCTTGGAGGACTAAGTGTGTTGTATGGAGCGTAACGTCGGTTCGACAGACAAGACTGCCAGAATCCTCATCGGTGCCATCGCGGGGCTGGTATCGCTCGGTATCCTCGCCAGCACCGTTCCGCTGCCAGCAATACTTGCACCTGTGCTCGGGCTCGCCGCGGTGCTGTTGCTCTTCACTGGCTTCACCGGATTCTGCGGGCTGTACGGACTCCTGGGTGTCGACACCTGCTCTGTCGACACCCGGTGAACAATCGGGGCGGGGCCTGATCGGCTCACGCCGAGCAGCGACTGATTCTTCGAATCGAGGTTCCCGGTCAGCCTATTCTCAGACAGGTGGCCAGGCATCTGGCAATGACGAAAAATACGATTTCACTGGTTCTGGACCGCACGACCGAGCGACCGGACAATGGCGAGCACGTATCGGATGCCGGTAAGAAACTCGCCGCTTCGAATCCCATCCCAGACATCGTGCAGATCGACTGGCCCTCTAGAGTTCGCGTCGCCGAGTGCGCCGAGGACAGTCTGTAGCGCGCCCCGGGTGTCGTCGCCGGCGGCCGTATCCGCGAGTTCGCCGAGCGAGGCGCCAGTCCCGGCGAGGGAGGTGACCATCTCGTCGTCCATCGCAGCGGTCCCGAGTTCGGCTACTTCGACCAGTTCGTTGACCGTATCGAGATTGCGGACGAACGTGGCGAAGGCCTCGGGGTTCTCCTCGATGGCGGTGGTCAGTTCCTCGCTCAGATCGTCAGCCGATGATTGTTGTTCACTCATTGTTTGTCACCTCAGAGTAGCCCCCGCGCTGTGAGCCAGTAGGATTCGTTGTACGCAAGCTTCGACCAGTGCATGGCCCGACTCGGTTCACTCGGCTCAGGCGGGCGTTCGTAGTCGAACTCGACGAACGTGGCGTCATCCATCCCAGTCTCGATAAAGCAGACGGTCTTGCCGCTGTAGACAGCTGTCGCTGGCTGGCCGCGGACCTCACTCGCGAGTCGCTGAGCGACGACGTGGGCCTGATAGTGCGCCGCGCTCCCGGCCTTTGGGACCCCGGTCTGGGCGGCATCGCCGATGGCGTACACGTCGTCGAAGCCGGTCGCTTCGAGCGTGTGCTTGTCGACATCTACCCACCCTCCATCGCCGAGGCCGGCCGACTCGACGAAGTCGCTGCCGGTGTGTGGCGGGATGGCGACGAGGAGGTCGTAGTCCAGCTCCGTCCCTTCCATCGACGTAATCGTCTCCACATCGGGGTCGACAGCCTCGGCGTTGAACATCGTCTCAATGGCGATATCGCGCTCCCGGAGTCGCGGGTCGGCCCACTCCGCGATGTGTTCGTTTCCGTGGACCCGCATGATGGGGTAGGTGTAGGTGATGTCGAACGCGTCCCGACGGCCGCGTTCTCGGAGCCAGTCGTCGACCATGAACGTGAACTCAAGCGGCGCGGCCGGACACATATGTGGCGTCCCGACAACGCTCAGGACGATGTGGCCGCCGTTCATTTCCAAGAGTTCGTCACGGAGAGCTTGGGAACCGTCTTCGCCGTAGAAGTGGTGCCCGCCCTCGGCGAGGCCCGGAACCCGCTCTGGTTCGAGCTGTGCCCCTGTCGCGACGACAAGTTTGTCGTACGGCGCAGGGTCGATAGCGTCGACAAGTTCGAGTTCTTTGCGCTCGTGGTCAACATCAACGACGTAGTCCTGCCGGATGGTGACGCGGTTATCGACGACCTCTCGAAGGGGCCGGCGGCCGTCCGCAGGTTCGCGCTGTCCGAAAGCGACGTAGAGCCAGACCGGCTTGTAGACGTGGTCCCCGCTGTCGTTGAATAGCGTGATCTCGACCTCGCCGGCGGCTAGCTCCGCATCGAGTTTCTCCACGAGGGTGTTCGCCAGTACGGTACCACCGGTGCCGCCACCGACGATTGCGATATGTTCGGTCATAGTTTCTTCACGTGAATCCTGTAGTGGTCGCCTTCATCGGCGATGTCAAGGACTTCGTTGCCGGACTCGTCGGCCCACTCCTGGACCTCCGACGACGACTTCTCGGCGTCGCTCAACAGGGCGATAACGGAGCCGGTGCCGACGGCCCGAACCTCCGAGATGAGGTCCATCAGCGGACCCGGACAGGTCGCGCCCCGAGCGTCGACAGTCGTGTCAGCCTCAGTGTGACTTTGATTGGTGGTCATGCTTTCTCATCTGTACATAGGCAAGCTATGAATTTAATAATGTATGGGTGTTCCAAGACTGTGAGAAAGCAGTTTATCTATACACAAACACCCTCGGTGACCACACACCAGTTTAAGTAAAGTTCGGGGCGAACGTGCCGCCCTTCAGAGCGGGGAGGATGGCAAGAATCCGGTGGGGCCGACGAACGGCTGGCCGGTGAAGGCATCGTCGTCCGTTCGCTACCCGAGCCATCGGCGGTGCGGGCGTCGACACACGCAGTCAATACTGAGTCAGAAGTCGACCGGCTTGCGACGGCACTGACGGCGGAATTCTGACGTACCGAGTCAGTCGAGTCGACCCGGTCGCCGCTGATGGGTGGTGACCAGTCCGAGGAAGTTCTCGAACACCGTCGTCGCCTCCCGGGCGGCTGCGACCGACTCATCAGTGATCGTTGCCGTTACTGCCTCCCGCCGTTCGTCGGTGAGGTCCTTGTTGCCGATGACCCACTCGGCTGTCTCGCGGTCGTACTCGGGGTGGAACTGCACGCCGTAGCGTGTGCCGAGCCGAAACGCCTGTATGCCGTACTGGTTTCGCGCCAGTTCTACCGCACCCGCAGGCAGTTCGGCGACGCGGTCAGAGTGTGTCTGGAACGCGGTGAACGACGGCGACATATCGGCAAACAGCGGGTCCTCGCCTCGCCGGTGAACTGTTCGGTATCCGAGTTCGTGTTCGCCCATGTCGACCACGCGCCCACCGAGAGACTGCGCAAGGAACTGGTGGCCCCAGCAAATCCCCAGGGTTGGTACGTCCGCCCGGTGGACGTCCCGGACCCACGACGTGAGGTCGTGAATCCAGCCGTGGTCGTCGTACACCGATGTCTGTGACCCACTGATAACCACGCCGTCGTACCGCCAGTCGCCGCCCGCGGGCACCGGTGGGAGATGACCATCGCTGACTTTGTACACCGTCGTCTCGGCGTCAAGCGACCGGGTCAGGTTTCGTTCTGCGGGTGTCTCACCGACTGATGCATCGACGATTGCGATTGTCTGGTTCATGTTTGGGGGGCCGGGAAAAGCCGCTCAGTGGCTCTCGTCGCTCAGACGAGCAGTTGGATGTCGGACTCGGCCATATGCTGGAGCGCAGTGGCCGCCCCGACGCCGACAGTAACGTCGTCGTAGAAGTCGTCCTCGTCGTAGTCCATCAGTTCGATGGTCATCTGACAGGCCTGCAGTTCGACGCCCTGATCCAGCGACAGCTCAATGAGTTCGTCGATCGTCGCCGTCCCGTTGTCGTCGATACGCTTTTCCATCATCCGCGTCGCCATGCGGTCCATGCCAGGCAGCGCCGCGAGCGCGTTCGGCATCGGCATGTTCGGGTTACCGACGGCCGACAACTGGAGGTTCTCGGACTTCTCCTCGTGGAGGATATCCAGACCCCAGAACGTGTGGAACACGACCACGTCCCAGCCGAACGCGGCCGCGGTGCTGGCGAGAATGAGCGGCGGATACGCCATGTCAAACGACCCTTGGGTCGCGACGATAGTCATCTTCTTTTGCTCGTCGTCGGCTTCCAAGTCAGCGACGGTCTCTTCGAGCTCTTCGATGCGAGCCTGCAGCTCCGCCTCGGTCATCGAATCGCCGTCGCCCGCCGATGGTGTGTCCGTGCTCATTTTAGTCCGTCTTCTCGACGTAGTGTTTGTACACGTCGCCTTCGTCGACCTGTTCGAGTAGTGCCACGCCGTTCGTTCCCTCGGCCCAGCCCTCGATGTCACTCATACTGCCGCTGTCGGTCGCGATGACCTCCAGTACTGACCCCTCGGCGAGGTCGTCTATCGCCTGTTTCGTCTTGACGACCGGCATTGGGCACGATGCACCTTTCACGTCGAGCGTCTCTGCGATGTCGAATGCTTCACTCATTGTTGGAAAGACTCCAGCTACTGTATTGGAGCTACTACACAATATCGGGTGGATGGTTAAAAGAATATCGATTATTGTGCTATTCTAGCAACACCATCCTTGGACAATATGCCCTCAAATAGCTTTCAGAGAGTTTCTTATACCATAACTGTACTTTATCGGTGTTCTTTAACGTAATGATATTGTGTAGATTAGGAATTTCTATACAAACTCTTTTATGCCTCAACCCTGTAGCAATGAGTGTACTACATGAACGCTGAAGACTTCCCGACGCCGGACGCAGACGTCGAATCGGTCACGCCCGAAACGCTGAAATCGCGTATCGACGACGGAGAGTCGGTCACGATCCTCGACGCGCGTATGTCCGGGGACTACGAGGAATGGCACATCGACGGGGAAAACGTCGAATCCATCAACGTCCCGTACTTCCACTTTCTGGAAGACGAGCTAGATGCAGACATCATCGCGGATGTTCCGGACGACCGCGAGGTTACGGTTCTCTGTGCGAAAGGCGGGGCCAGCGAGTACGTCGCGGGCACACTCGCAGACCGCGGGTACGACGTTCACCACCTCGAAGACGGCATGAACGGGTGGGCACGCATCTACGAGACTGTCGAAGTCACTGACTACGACGGAGCCGGCACACTCCTACAGTACCAGCGGCCGTCCTCCGGCTGTCTCGGCTATCTGGTCTACGACGACGGCGAAGCCGCTATCATCGACCCGTTGCGCGCCTTTGCCGACCGATACTTCGACGATGCTGACGAGCTGGGCGTCGACCTGAAATACGCGCTTGACACGCACATCCACGCGGACCACATTTCGGGGGTCCGCGGCCTCGATGCGGCGGGCGTCGAGGGCGTCATCCCCGCAGCCGCCGTGGACCGCGGGGTCACCTACGCCGCGGAGCAGAGCTCCGCGAGCCCTGTCTCGCAAGCTCGGCAGGACGCCGACGACCTGACGACTGCCGAGGACGGCGACACCTTCGAGGTTGGCGACGTCACCATCGAGACCGTCGCGACACCCGGCCACACGACCGGGATGACCTCGTATCTCGTCGACGACAGCCTGCTCGCCACCGGTGACGGGCTTTTCATCGAGAGTGTCGCCCGACCGGACCTCGAAGAGGGCGACGAGGGCGCACCCGACGCAGCTCGGATGCTCTATAAGTCATTGCAGGAGCGCGTGCTGACACTGCCCGATGACACGCTCATCGGGGGCGCGCACTTCAGCGACGCGGCCGAACCGGCGAACGACGGCACCTACACCGCACCGATCGGCCAGCTTGTCGAGGAGATGGACGCTCTCACTATGGACGAGGACGACTTCGTCGAGACGATTCTGGCCGATATGCCACCGCGACCGGCGAACTACGAGGACATCATCGCGACGAACCTCGGCCAGAACACCGTCGACGACGAGGAGGCGTTCACGCTGGAACTCGGACCGAACAACTGCGCGGCGAGCCAGGAATCGCTCGCGGGTGACTAACCGTCGATGGTAGCTGACCCTGTCCCGCTGCAACTGGCCGCCGAGCTGTTCCCCAACGGTATCAGCCGGTACGCCATCGGCGGCCTCTTCGTCGGTCTCGGCGCGGCGGTAATCTACGTGGGCACCGGCATTAGCGCCGGCGCGAGCACGTTCCTCGAATCGACGCTGTCGTACGTCTCCGGCCAGTCGCGGTTCCAGCAGTACGTCGCCTCTCGTGACTGGCGGCTCGTGTTCACGCTCGGCATCATCCTCGGCGCGGCCGTGTACGCGGTCGTCTATCAGGGCGGCGCGTGGACAACGGATGTCTCCTGGTGGCGGCTGTTGCTTGGTGGCATCTTCGTCGGTATCGGAACCCGCGTCGGGAAGGGCTGTACCTCGGGCCACGGCGTCTGTGGCGTGGGATCGGCCTCGAAAACGTCACTGGCGGGCGTCCTCGCCTTCCTGCTGGTCGCGATACTGACTGCACAGGTCGTCGCCGCACTGGGGGTGACGCCGTAATGGCGACGTCGACGGACCGGCACCCGCTGTTCATCCCGCTCGTGCTGGTCGGCGGGCTCATCTTCGGCTTCGGCCTCGGCTACAGCCACATGGCCCGTCCCGAGGTGGTGCTGAACTTCCTCCAGTTCGAGGACTTCGGCCTGCTGTTCGTGATGTTCGGCGGCGCGGCCGTGACAGGGATCGTGTTCTTTGTCATGCCGCGCGTGCTGGACCGGGCACCGCTGACCGGCGACCCATTCGAACGTCGGCTGAAGTCCTTCGACCGGAACGTGCTGATCGGCGGCGCGATATTCGGCGTCGGTTGGGGGCTCTCCGGGATCTGTCCGGGTGCCGCCTATGCCAGCCTCGGCATCGGAAACGTGACTATTCTGTGGGCGCTCGCCGGGATGTTCCTCGGTGCGTACCTCCAGGGGTGGTGGCGAAGCCGCGCAACCGACGGCGTCGACCCGTCCCCCACGGGAGCGGACTGAACGTACCCCGATTTTCACAATGGAACTCCAGCTTCTCGCGCTCTTCTTGACCGCCGGTCTCGCGAGCCTGTTCATGTCGTGGGTTATCGGTGCTGGCTCTAGCGGCGCGACGCCGTTCGCGCCCGCTGTCGGTGCCAACGCCATTTCGACGATGCGGGCGGCGTTCATCGTCGGCATCTTCGGGCTCGCGGGCGCGGTGACACAGGGGTCAAACGTCTCGGAAGCGGTCGGCCGCGGCCTCATCGGCGGCGTCACCCTTCCCGCCACTGGGGTCATCGTCGCGCTGCTGGCCGGCGCTGGGCTCATGGCCGTCGGTATCTACACCGGTTACCCCATCGCGACGGCGTTTACTGTGACCGGCGCAATCATCGGTGTCGGGCTGGCCCTCGGTGGCACCCCCGTCTGGGGGAAGTACCAGCAAATCGGTGCCGTCTGGGTCCTGACACCGGTCGTCGGCGGCGGTTTCGCCTACGCCATCGCGAGCGTGCTGCCGCGGTCTGATGCCCCCGAAAAGGCCACCATTCCGACGCTCGCGGCGCTGGTCGGCGTCGTGCTGGCCAACGTCGAGTTCGCGTTTCTCGGGTCCGGCGGCGGCCCCGGTTCGCTGACGAGCCTCGGCCAGCGACTGCTCGGCATCGACGGCGTCGTGGCGACAGTCGTTCTCTCCGGCACTGTCGCCGCCGTGGTGTGGGCCGCGGTGTACCGAGACATCCGCCACGACGAGGCGGGCGGACTCAGACACGTCCTGCTAGCGCTCGGTTCTCTGGTCGCCTTTTCAGCCGGTGGGAGTCAGGTCGGGCTGGCGGTCGGTCCGTTGCTCCCATTGCTGGACGAGGTTGGGGCGCTCTCGCCAGCGGTCGTCCTGCTGGGGGGTGGCCTCGGAATTCTGGTCGGGTCGTGGACCGGCGCGCCACGGATGATAAAATCGCTCGCACAGGACTATTCTTCGCTGGGCCCGCGGCGCTCTATCGCCGCGCTCGTCCCCTCGTTCCTCATCGCGCAACTCGCCGTCTTCCTCGGTGTGCCGGTGTCGTTCAACGAGATTATCGTCAGTGCGATCATCGGAAGCGGTGCCGCAGTCGGCGGCAGCGAGGCGGTTGACCCACAGAAGATTGTAGTCACGGTTGGCGCGTGGGCCGGGTCGTTCACGCTTGCGCTGGCCGTTGGCTTCGGGTCAATGACCGCGATGGGCGCGCTCTGACCCCCCGTTTCAGGCGGTTCGTGGCGGCGGGACGAGGTAGACGTTCCCGGTCGCCTGCGCGACGATATCCTCGGAGACGCTGCCGAGCAACAGCCGGCGCATCCGGCTCTGGCCACGAGAGCCGACGAGCGTTGTCGTTGGCGTCACGGCCGCTTCGACATCGAGAATCTCCTCAGCGGGGTCGCCACGGCGGACCTCGACGTTCGTTTCGATGTCCCACTGTGACAGTGTGTCGGCGAGCGACGCAAGCTGTTCAGCTGGGTCCGCCTCGCTCGTCGCATCTTTCGGTGATTCCACGTGGACAAGCGTCGCTTCCTGGGTCGCGTGGCGGAGATACTGAAACGCGTCGAAGGCACGCGTTGCGTTCTCAGAGAAGTCAGTCGCGTAGAGCACCCGCTGGAACAGGTGCTCCCTGAGCACGTCCGGTTCGTCTGTACTGCGTTCGATGCGGTTGACCAGCAACGGCACCACCGTGGTTCGCGCGAGGTTCCGAGCAGTGGAACCAATGACGCGGTTATTGAGTGGACTCTGCCCCCGGGACCCGATTATTGTCACGTCGGCTTTCTCTGCCTCCGCGATACCGTTGATGCGGCGGTGGGGAGTCCCACGCACGACGTGGGTCTCAGTGTCGAACCCGGCGTCCTCCATCACATTCTGGTACCGCGTAAGTCCCTGTTTGCGCCGCTTGCTGAAGTTCATTCCCGGCATCCCTGCGTGGACGTTCGATGGGATGACGGTGACGAGGTGGACCGTATCGACACCGATGCGTCCGAGGCACTCGAGACACGTCTCGTTCTGTATCGCCGCTTCGCTCGCCGCCGAGAGGTCTGTCGCATAGATGGCTCTCATACTCGACAGTACGCAGCCAACTGTTAATATTGTTTTGTTTGTACAAGACAGTCAGATTTGGATTGGTCTGTAGAGCTGCTGTCTCACCTGACGGTAGGTCAATCTAGGTAGCCACGCCGTACTGAGAGCCGATTACATAAACGCGACAGAACAGCGCGCGCAACATTATTACAGGCAAGAAGCAGGGTTTTGAACAGTGACCATATGTGGCCGATATTTGTATAACGTATGCAGATATCTCCGTGGGATAGCGGTGTGATACCCGTCGATAATATTGTTCGACAGTCCCAAAACTGTTATCAGTACCCTCCGATTAGGGGTGATTGAGTAGAAAAGTATGATACGTTCACGACAGCACAATATCAGAGGTGAATCCCCATGGTAGACCTCGCGGCCTTCACATCGATGGGCGCAGACGGCATCGACGCGGCAATGCTCATCGGCGCGGTGCTGCTGGAGGCGGCCATCCTCTACGTCGGGTACGGGGCAGTAGAAGAGGCATTCGGACAGCGTGTCGTCGAGCGGTTACGAGGGGAGTGACGAATGGAGATACTGGGACTCAGCCTGGCGATGGTGGTGTTGTTTGTCGGGTTCGGCCTGCTCATCGGCGTCCTGTTTGGCTTCTTCGGGATGGGTGGGTCGTTCCTGGTCACCCCGGCACTGCTGGTGATGGGGTATCCCACCCGGGTTGCCGTCGGGAGCGGGCTCGCATTCGTGTTTGGCACATCGGTTATCGCTACACTGAAACACCGAGATATGGGGCAGGTCGACTACAAACTGGGGGTGCTGATGATCGCCGGAACGACCGCCGGCATCGAAGCCGGGAAAGAGATAGTCCTCCATCTGGAAACGCTCGGGCTGGCTGGCAGTATCATCAGCGTCACGTACGTCGTCCTTCTGGGCGGTATCGGCGCGTTCGTCACCTACGAGGCACTTCGAGGTGGCGATGGCGGCGAGGGGATCAACCACGATGCCGCGGAGGACGACGTCGACGCCGACGACATCCCGGACATCGCAAAGAAGATTCAATCGTACCGCATCCCGCCGATGATATCGCTTCGTGGCGGCGTCAGCGTCTCCCTCTGGATGATACTTGGCGTCGCGTTCGTCACCGGCCTGCTTTCGGGCTTCCTCGGTGTCGGCGGCGGATTCATCCGTATGCCCGCGCTGTTCTACCTCATCGGAGTTCCCGTCCCCATCGCTGTCGGGACCGACCTCTTCGAGATCGTCTTCTCGGGCGGGCTCGGGAGCTTCCTGTACGCGCTGGACGGTGGTGTCGACCTCTCCATTGTGCTCCCGCTGCTGGCAGGGAGCGCCTTCGGGGCCCGTGTGGGTTCCGCTGCGACGAGCATCGTCGACGAAGACGAAATCAAGGTGTACTTCGGGCTAATGCTGCTCGGCGGCGCCCTCGCTGTCGCGGTCCGTGAAATCGGCAACGTCTACGGTATCGACGCCCTGAACACGGTCAGTCTGGTGCTCATCCTCGGCTCCGCGTTGCTGGTCAGTGGTGCTGTCGTCTACAGCAGCATCACTGCGCTCCGGGAAGAGCGTCAGTCGTCATCGCCCGCGTGAGGGTGCGTCGGACCATCTTTTTTCTCACGGTCTGACACGCACCCTCAATTGAGCCGGTACTTACTTCCGAGTATGTCCCTGCCTCACTGCACAGTTCGCAACTCGTTAAGTGGAAACATTGCGTTCTTTCCCCAATGGCCCGCCTAAACGTGACTGAACTCAGGGGAAGTTTTTCACATGAGTAACAACGAGTGCGGGAGTCCACGTCCAGACATTGGCACTAATGAAGGGTTGGTTGTGAGTGCTTCTGGCGGGGAAATCGTTGAGACAACTGGGCTGGTCTCACGGGTGACCGGCTACTCAAAAGCAGAGTTGCTTGCGATGCCACTATCTGCCCTGTTCTGTGCCGCAGGTACGGATGATTCCGACAAGCAAGTTGGGACGGCGTTATCCGAGACGGACGGACGATCTTATGTAGTTCTTGAATGTGCCGACGGGACGCGGACAACCGTCGAACAGCATAGCTACACGGTTCGTATCGGGCCGCAAACATACGTCTGCACGACGCTTCGGCTGCCAGCGGCAGAACCTGGGTCGTTGACGCTGCCGGGAAAGGATGCGTTCCGACGACTGCATAAAGCTGCGATGGAGAGCGAGAGCGTTGCAGACACCGCACAGCGATTGCTAACGCTGGGATGTGACTACCTTGGAGCTGACGCCGGCGCGCTTGCACGCATCGACGATGCCACGTACACGGTTGAGTATACCAGCAGTGAATCCGCCGTGTACGAACCGGGGCAGTCAATGCCCCTCGGTGAGACTATCGCCAGTGAAGTAGTCACTGGTGCCGTAACGGATCCTGCCACGTTTGTCGTGGGCGAAGGCCAGCACAGCTCTCTAGACGCGCACGGAGCGTACGCCGGCGCACCCGTGGCAGTCGGTGAAGATACCTACGGTGTCATTGAATTCACTGGTCTGGCGACACGCGAAGGTGCGTTTGGGCAGTCCGAACGGGAGTTTGTCGACTTCACTGCACAGTGGCTCGGGAGTAAAATCGAGCAGGAGAGACAGAGCAAACGGTTGGAACGGTGTGAAATGGCACTGGAAACTGTTGACGAGCCGGCCCACGCACTTGAAACCGACGCAGTTGATGACCTGTTATCTCATACCCGCGGCACGACTGCCAGCAAACAACGAGCCCGACTTTTTGACAGTGTGTTCAACCAGACCTATCAGTTCACTGCACTGCTCGAACCCGATGGAACGGTCATCGAGACCAACGATGCGACCCTGGAATTCGGTGGCTTCAACCGTGCAGATATGGTTGGGAAACCCTTCGCTGAAGCGCCATGGTGGAGTCACTCTGAAACCGTCCGTGACCGTGTCTGGGACGCTCTCAAGCGCGCGGCCGACGGTGAGTCTGCCCGCTACGAGACAGAAGTTCGGGACAGTCAGGAAGTCGGGACTATCGACTTCACCGTCAAGCCCGTGACCAACGAAGACGGGTGTGTAAATATGTTGGTGGTCGAGGGGCGGGACATCACAAAACAGAGCCGACATCGAGATCATCTACAGGTCATGCAGCGTGTGATGCGACATCATATGCGCAACGACCTGACGAAGCTCCGGGGGTTCACTGGAGCGCTGTACACCCTGCCTGATTCGGAAGCGCAGTCGAGATACTTCGAGCGCATTGAAGCGATTCTGGATAAGTGGACCGACATGACCGAAAAGACACGGCAGATTGGACAGGTGCTTGAAGAACAACGACACTCGCAAGCCACCACGGCGGTAGACGAACTCGTTGCCCGCGCGACCGCCAGAGCTGACGAGTTCGTCGCCGAGACAAGAATCAGGAACGACCTGCCAGATGGTGTGACACCACACCTCCCGACTGTCATGCGCGAAGCGGTCAGTGAATTACTCGGAAACGCCGCCGATGCTACTCCCGACTCGAATGGACAGATTACAGTAACGCTCTCGCAAACCGCTGACGACTGGGTCGGTATTACCGTTGCAGACAACGGCTTTGGACTGCCGGATGCGGAAGCAAGCGTACTCAGGACGGGCGAAGAGACGCCACTAAACCACGGACAGGGGATCGGCCTCTGTATGGTGCGGATGATCGTCAAGCAGGTGGGCGGCGATGTCTCCGTTGATGTGACTCAGGGCGGGACCGAAGTGACACTGCACGTGCCGGCGAGCGAGAGTCTGCGAAAAAGAGGGTAAGTTGCTACCTGTATGTCCTTTTTATCTCCATATGACGGAAACAGGCCGACAAACGCACTGGACACCTGTGGTCACAAGTGCCGGCCAACAGAACGCAGGCTAGCCAGAGCAACTGTCACCGGCTGTCAGGCCCGATTGAGGGTTACTGTGAAGACGCTGCCATCCACGTCCGGCTCACTGACCCATTCGTCGCGGTCTGCAATCGTGACCGTCCCGTCGTACATCTCTACCAGCGTATCCACGAGATAGAGGCCGATTCCTGACCCCTGACTCTTTGCCCCCATCTCCCCACGACCAAATATCTCTGTCTTCTGGCTATCGGGCACACCCGGGCCGTTGTCAGCGACGGAGACCTCGACTGTATCCGGGCTGACGTCCACTTCGACTGTGATCTCGGGGCTTGACTTATTGTTGTGTGTGACAGCGTTGTTCAGTAAATTGCGGAACACGGACGAGAGCAGATTGGTTGCCGAAACCTGGAGCGTCTCGGATAGTTCGCCGTTGACTGTGATGGTTGCCGCCGAGTGTGCGGACTGTGACTTCTCGATTTCGCTCTGCAGAACGGGTTTGAGCGCAACGGGATGGAGTTCTGGTTCCCTGTTCCCTTCGAGTATCTCCATAAAGTCGCCGGCGGTTTCAGCGATACCGGCAATGTGCTCGCTTGCATTCATAATCCGCTCAAGATGGTCCTGTCCGGCTGGTTCGACGTGTTCACGGAGCGCATCACCCCAGCCGAGAATGACTGTCAGGTCGTTTTTGATATCGTGGCGGATGACCTGATTGAGTAGAGCGAGTTCTTTGTTACGTCGTTCAAGCACCTGTTGCTGGCGTTCACGTTCGACAGCGTAGCTTAGTGTCCGCTGGAGGAGTTTCGGGTTGATGTCGCCCTTGACGAGAAAGTCTTGTGCGCCGCGTTCGACGGCCTCAATCCCGACGCTGTCGTCGTCGAGTCCAGTGAGGACGACAACAGGTTCGTCCCCGGCTGCTTCGAGCATCGTTTCGAGCGTCTCGAACCCGTTGCTGTCCGGCAGCCCAAGGTCCAGCAAGATAATATCAATCGATTCGTCCCGGGCATCGACCGCCGCAGACAACCGGTCGAAGTGCTGGATGGTCGGCACTGTTTGCTGCCCCGACCAGCCCGGCTCTTTGAGATACTCTTTGATGAGCCGCGCGTCGCTGGGATTGTCCTCCACGAGCAGGATATTGTATTGCTGTGTGTCAGTCATTGGTAGTTGAGCTACTGATTGGTGGCATCCAGAACCGCACTGCGGCGGTGATCATCTGGATAAATTCGTCGGGGTCGGTCGGCTTCGTCAAGTACGCGTTCGCGGACGACTCATACACACGGCGGATGTCGTCCGGGTTCTCCGAACTCGACACAGTGAGGATAGGCACAGCGTCTAATTCCGAATCTTTGCGGAGATATCGGAGGATTTCAAGCCCTGACTTGCCTGGTATATTGAGATCAAGCAATACTAATTGTACCGACTCTGCGGGGACGCCACCATCGCCGGTCAACTGTTCGATGGCATTTCGGCCGTTGTTGTATACGCGGAAGTCGATATCCCGGTCGACGGCAGCGACACCCTCTTCGATGAGTCGTACGTCGGCCGGGTTGTCCTCAACCGAGACGACAAGCGGCGTCGGCTCACTCATGTTCCTCACCTGCGGCGGGAAGTGTCACGAAGAACGTCGAGCCCTCGTCTGGTGCCGATTTGACCCGTATCTGGCCGGAATGTCGGTCAACGATCTTCCGGCACATCGAGAGCCCGATACCAGTCCCGCTGATTTCTTCGCGCGTGTGGAGTCGCTGGAACACTTCGAAGATATCGTCCAGTTGGCTCGGCTCCATTCCGATTCCGTCGTCGGACACCGCGTACTCGACGGTATCGTCGTCGGACCGGACGACAGAAATATCCACGTGTGGCGTTTCTTCGCTGTACTTGATCCCGTTCTCGACGAGGTTCTGGAACAACTGAACGAGCTGGTTCGTGTCGCCGACGACGTGGCCGCCTGCATCGGGGACGTTCACGACCGCGCCGGACTCTTCGATGTTCACCTCAAGGTTTCGAGCGACTGTGTCAAACACTGCATCCATATCGGTTGATTCGAACGCCTGCCCGCGAGTATCGACACGCGAGTAGGCCAGCAGTGCCTGTATCATCTCCCGCATCCGCTCGGCTCCGTCAACGGCGAAGTCGATGAACTCCAGCGCGTCGTCGTCCAGCACCTCCTCATTGCGTCGTTCGAGGAGCGTGAGGTAGCTCGAAACGGTCCGAAGCGGTTCCTGCAGGTCGTGGGAGGCCGCGTACGCGAACTGTTCGAGTTCTTCGTTGGACTGCTCCAGTCGCTCGCGAGTGTCTCGCAACACCTGCTCGCGCTCGGCCCGACTGAGTGCCGTTTCGACGGTCGCAGCGAGGATTTCGAACAGCCCGCGGTCGGTCTCGGAAAATGCCCGCTGTTCGGTGGACCCACTTATCAAAATCCCCTTATCGCCCAGCGGCACGAGGGTCTCGGAGCGTATCGGTGTGTCGTCGTTGAACCGTGCCTCCACTTCCTGTAGGTCGTCGTAGACCCGCACCTCGCCGCTCTCGAAGGTCTCCCAGGCGAGCGATCCCTCTCCATCGAACGTCGGCTGCGTGCCCAGTAGCGCCCCCGCTTCATCTGTTAGTCCCGCCGGAATGAGTGCGTCCTTCCCCTCATCGTACCACCAGATTCCCGTCATCGGCAGGCCGAGTACCCGCTTTGCACTCTCGATAGCGGTAGACGCGACTTCCGACGCGTCGCTGGCCGACAGGAGTCGCTGCGCGGTCTCGTTGAGTTCGCGGAGCTTCGTCTCGACGGCCTCACCGGCGAGTTCATACCGCACCCACTGGACAAGGAGTTCGACGAACGCGCGCTCGCTTTCATCGAACTGGTGGTCTCGGTTGTCGCGGTCAGCAAAGCAGAGTGTCCCATAGAGTTCGCCGTTGACGGTCACTTTCCCGCCGACATAGCAGCCCAGTCCAAACATTTCATACGCGACGTCGTCCGGCCAGTCCTCTTCGACCGCGTTCTGGATGGTGAGCGGTTCGTCCTGCTCGATAGTCCGCCGGCAGTACGCCTTCGACATCGGTGCGGACGCCCCGGCCTGTAGCTCTGAATGGGAACCCGACGCCTCAACAATATGCTGTGTCCCATCGTCGATACGGGTCAAGAAGCCATACGGCAGGTTGAGTCGCTCACAGCCCAGTTCGAGTATCGCGGCCAATTTGCCTTCGAACCCACGGTCTGTATCGGATGCGACTTCGGTCATTTCGCGCAGTGACTGCTCACTCTGCCGAAGAGACTGTTCGAGTCGCTTTCGGTCAGTGATATCGATAAGGTAGCCCAGATAGTGCGTTATCTCGCCGTCGTTACGGATGATCTTCGTGTTGTCCGTGACCCACTTCACCTCGCCGTCGGCCGTGACCATCCGGTATGGGTCGTGACTGAACCGTTCGGTCTCGGTGTCGGTGTTTGCTTGCACCTCCGCGGTGACCGTATCCATGTCCTCGTCGTGAATCAGCGTCTTGTACGGGATGTCACCCGACTCCAGCTCTTCCGGCGTGAAGCCAAACGTCTCGGTGACGTTCTCCGAGACGTATTCCACAGGCCAGTCGGGTTCGTTTTGCCACTTGAACACGACCGCGGGACCCTGTGCGAACATATCACGCTCTTCTTCGAGAGCGTTCTCGGACCGCTTCTGGTCAGTGATATCCAGGTGGATACCGACAGCACGGGTCGGCTGGCCGTCAGAATCACGTTCAACGACTTCGCCGACGTCCCGAATCCACTTCCACTCACCACTTGCTGTCCGCATCCGATGGTCACAGTCGTACAGTTCTGCCTCCCCAGCGATATGTGCCTCCAGCGCGTCCTCGACGCGGTCCATATCCGCTGGATGGACGCGTTCTTCCCACGTTTCCAGCGTGTGGGCAATCTCATCCAACGAGAGGCCGAGCATCGACGCCCACTGCTCGTTGAACGTCACGGCATCCGTGGTCATGTCCCAGTCCCAGACACCGAGATTCGCGCCTTCGACGGCGAGGTCAAGTCGCTCTGTCAGCTCCTGCACGTCCTGCTCTCGCTCCTTTCGATCGGTGATGTCCTGAAAGATACCACGGGCCCCGACGACTTCGCCGTCGTCGAACTCGGGGTCGCCGACAGTCCGTACCCACTTGACCGCATCAGCCGCAGTGACGATGCGCAGTTCCTCGTCGTACGGTTCGCCTTCTTCGACCAGCCGATCGAACACCGCATTGAGTGTCGGCCTCTCCTCTGGATGGTAGTAGTCGATGCCGTCCTCGACAGTAACGTCGGCATCGAGCGGCAAGTCATGAATGCGATACACCTCGTCCGTCCACCGCAGCTCATCTGTCTGGAGGTCGATTTCCCAGCCGCCGACGGACGCGATATTCTGTGTTTTCTCGAGGAACTCGCGGTTACGGACCATCTCCCGCTCGCGGGCTTTTCTATCGCTGATATCACGGGAGATGGCGATAAACCGTATCTCCCCGTGGACCTCTGTTTTCGATACCCAGACCTCAACTGGGAAGATACTCCCGTTCTTACGACGGTGATTCCCCTCAACCCGGCGTGTTTCGCCAAGTGCCATATCGCTCCACAGTGCACGAAGTTCCGTCCGGCTATGTCCGACCTCGAACTCGGCGACATTCACCCCGCACAACTCTTCGTAGCCGAGCTGGTCGATCTGAGTGGTGTTCGTGTCGATAATCTCGCCGTTCTCGTCGTGGACAATAATGCCATCGGGCGACTCGTCGAACAGCGCCCGGAGCCGTGCCCGCTTGCGCTCTAGTTCCTGTTCGCGTGCTTTCCGTGCCGTGACATCACGGGCAACGACTGCTGCCCGTTGTTCGCCGGCGGAGGTGAACGGTGAGAACAGACACTCCAGAATGTACTCCCCGGTCGGTAGTTGCAGCGGTACTTCACACCGCTCATTGACCTGTTCCCCATCGAGCGTTCGCTCTAATGTGTCGTTGAACGTTTTGTAATCAGCCTTGTCGGTAACCAAGCCGTCGAACAGTTCCATTATATCCTGTCCGAGAACCGAACGTGGCTCGACATCTCCCAACGAGAGCGTTCTTTCGTTTGCGTAGGCGAGTCGCCACTCATCATCAACGATGAACGCTGCCTCGTTCATGTTTTCGATGAGCGCCTCGTACTGTTCGAGTACGTTCTCTCTGGCTTTCTGCTCCGTGATGTCACGGTTCGTACAGATGAGTTTGCCATCGTCGAGCAGCGAGAGCGCTAGTTCCTGGGTGACCGGCGACCCATCGCGTTGCCGTCCGACCGTCTCGCCGCGCCACTGACCGTGCTCTTCCAGTTCCGGAAACACCTCCTGTCTGATTCGCTCGACTTCCTCGTCGCTGTACAACCGTCGCCACGAACTCCCGATGAGGTCGTCAGGGTCATATCCGAACACCGCCGCGTGCGCCTCGTTCATGTAGATGTACTCACGGTCGTCGTCGAGGACGGAGATGCCGTCCATCGATGCCTCCATCGCGGCCGATTGCATCTCCAGCTCGGCCTCGCGCTGTTTGAGTTCCGTGATGTCCGTTGAGACGCCCAGCACGGCGTCGCCGGGTGTGTCGACCGGGTCGTAGGGGATTTTCCTCGTCGATAAAATCCGCTCTATTCCATCAGTGGTCGTCAGCGACTCTTCGGAGATGTGCTTTGGCTCCCCGGAGTCGATGACGGCTCGATCGTCAGCCCGAAACTGTTCGGCCTCCGCCTCGCTGTCGGCGAACTCGGCGTCGGTTGCCCCCTCCAGTTCGTCGACCGTGGTCCCGTACGCGTCGGCGACAGCTTCGTTTGCCAGCAGGAACGTTCCCGATTCATCCTTTGCGAACACCAGCTGTGGGAGCATATCGATTATCTGCCGCAACCGTTCGCGTTCGGCGTTCGCTCGCTTCTGATTTCGCCGTCTGCTGATCTCTTTGCCCGCCCACTGTGCAACGGTGCGGACGAACGTTTCCTCACTCTCTGAGAACGCCGACGCCCGGCTGTCCCGGTCCGAGAAGCTGAGGACTCCGTACTGCTTGTCGTCGACGGTGACTGAGACGCCGAGATACGCCGCTATCTCCCCCGATTCGGCGGCACGGTGCTCTGTGAACTCTGCCTCCTTCACGTCGTGGAACCCAAACGGTTTGCCGGTCGTCGCGACGCGCTCATCGAACGTCGTGTCGAGGGGGCGTCGCTCAGTGGCTGTTGCCGTTTCCCCAGCAGTGAATACGTGACGGGGAATCCGCGTCTGCCCGTCTATCTCAGCTATCACACCAGTTTCAACATCGAGATAGTCGACCGCAAGCTTGAGCACTGCCGCCGCCTGCGTCGCGAACGGTTTCTTCTCGTCAGTCGTTATATCGTGAAACTGCTTGAGCGCGCGATTGCGCTGCTCGATGCTGCGCTTGTAGTTGAGTTGGCTCGTCACGTCCCGGACCGTCGCGAAGAACGCGAACGTCCCACCCGCCTCTCTTTTGAGCGGCGTTCCGACTGTTTCTCCTTCGAACGTTGTCTCGTCCGCCCGCTCGTATTCGACGACGTATCGGTCGCGGCGCTGCGGGGCTCGCTCGTTGAACCGTTTGTCACCCTGGCGCTCGAACGTCTCGGGATCAGCGTACAACAACTGTGACTTCTCGCCGATGACCTCGGACGCGTCGTACCCGAATAGCCGCTCCGCCGCGGGATTGAAATCAGTGATTCGGCGGTCGGTGTCGGCAACGATGATAGCGTCCTCCGTCTCGTGGAACACGGACTCGAACAGCTGTTGACTGCGCTGGAGTTCGAGTTTTCGCTCGCGTTCCGCTGTCAGTTCGCGGAGGCACACGGTCAGCCCATCATTCGACGGGTATGCATGCACTACGAATCGGGTGTCACGGGGGCCAAACACCATCTCGAAGTGACAGGGCTCCTGTGTCTCGACCGCGTTGTGACACGCGTCAAACGCGGCCGAGTCGGCACTGTCCGGAAACACCTCCCAGAGCGACTCCCCGAGAAGTGTCGCCGGGTCGCGGTCGACAAGCGCGGCCGTCTGCTGATTGATGTAAGTGAACTGCCAGTCAGTATCGAGCGCAAAAACCGCCTCGTCGATGCGGCCGAAGACAGTCTCAGGTGTTGTTTCTTGCGCGATATTGTCAGTGCTCATTATGTGTTGTTTGCCCGTAGTTGTTCGAGTGCTGTTTCAGCGGCTTTTGAGGGGTTCTCGATATCGTGTTCGAGCGTCTCGAGGCGCTTCTGGTAGCGGGTGTACGCGTCGTCGGCTGCCAGCTCGTCACCCGGCACTTCCGCCTCCAACAGCGCTAGCTTCGACCGGAGTGCCAGCAACTCCCTGACTTGCTCGTCGTACTCGGCTCGCTCGATAAGGTTCGCCACGGCCGACTGTAACTCATCTTTCAGCACCGGCTTGGTGAGATACTCGTCGAACCCCATCTCGAGGATTTCGACTTCTGGGTCTTCGGCAGTGGCCATAACCACGCGAGTGTCGTAGCGCTGCGAGCGGATCCAGTCGAGCACTTCATCACCCGTCAGTCCCGGCATCCGTCGGTCAAGGACGACGACATCCACGTCCGTGTCGAGTTGGTCTAGCGTTTCCTTTCCATCTCGTGCTGTCCGGACAGTGTACTCGTCTTCCAGCCACGTCTCATGCATGGTGATGACACGCGTATCGTCGTCAGCTATCAAGACAACGCGTTCTTCATCGTTACTGTCAAGATGTGTCTCGCCCCAGTCCGCGAGCGACTGAATGACTCCCTCCAATTCATCCCCACGTTCGGTTAGCGTATACTCAACGCGGAGGGGTTGCTGGCTGACCTCGGTCCGGTCGATGATATCGTGTTCCTGAAGCTCAGATAACGCGTCGGTTAGGACCTTCGCGGAGACACCGTCCAGTCGGTCCTCGAGGTCGCTGTAGCCCAGTCCATCGCTCGTCGCCAGACAGCGGATGATGGCCGGATGCCACTTCTTTGAGACGAGAGACACGCTCTGCTGGAGAGATTCGGGTAAGAGCGAACTTTCAGCGTCCGAAAAGACATCAGTCATACGATATTGTTGCACTGTCGGAATATAACGACTGTGGCGGTAGCGACACCTGGCTGAACCAGAATGCGGCGAACTCCTGAATGGCATCGGCGTAGGTCTCAATGTCGCTGGCACCCGAGATATGTCCGTTCACGCCGTGCTCGTACGCACTCTGTATGCGCTCTTTCGCCTCGTCTGGGGCCACTGTGTGATTGACAAGCGCAATAGCTGGAAGCGTCTGCAGTCGGGGGCTCGCCCGTATCGCGTTGAGCACGGTTAGCCCGTCGGCCGGGGCCGTCGTGAAGTCGATAGCGACGAGACAGGAGGACGCCACAGTGGTCTCGTCCTCACACATTGTCGTCAGGCGGTCGATTACTGTGCGGACATCTGCTGCAATGTCCATTGAGATGTCTTCGCGCTTGAGCCCACAAGAGATCACTCTGGCATCCATTGGGGTTGCACCGACGAGCAGGACACTCGCATGGTTGTCCCCGGAATCTGTGTTGCCCTGCATCACTCCGTGCCTCGGTATATGCTCCTCTCTTGTCTCCAACAGTGCATGCCAAACTGTTGCTGTAGCGTGTAAAGAGCGTGCGCTAACCAAAGGCTAAGCTAGTAACTAACTTCTGGGTAAGTGCAATGGCTCCCGCTGGATGTCGATGGCATTGACTCGAGCGAGATGCAGTCTCACTTCGCTGTCGCCTCCCACGACAGTAAACACGATTCACAGCGACGTGAAGAGTAATTTCTCCGAGACTGCGGCAGACCGACTGCAGTGCGAGGGGACGCCATCACAATCGGCCAGGCTGTATTAAGCGGTTGCTGGTCGGCGTCGGCAGCCTCACCACTCAGCGATGCTCTCCGTTTCAGACACGTACATCGGAGAACGGACTGCTGGGAAGCGCTCTCTACCCAGATTTCACGACGCGCCGAGATTTTCGCGTGAGCCACTAGACAGCCGTTTTCGGGGCACACTTTTTCAGCATCGCAAGACTGCTCTACTGTCCGTATCCCCACTCTTCGAGAATGTCGGCGAGGTCAACAACCTGCGCTAAACCGATAATGACCGCGGCTTCCCGAACGTCAGCCTTCTGTACTATTTCACCGAGTTCCGACTCAACAGCTGACTGAGTCTGGCGCTAGGCATTCAGTATCGACTGCTGGAGGTGGAGTTGGAAACCGAGATAGGGCGTCCGACCACGGCGTAGCGGCAGTAGATTTAGATAACGGCCAGAGAAACCAGCGTTTGATGCCTATCTCGCTGGTAACGTGGCTCCGTCTGTTCGGTGGTGTCGCCTTACTTCTGGGAAACAGCTTCTTTGTCACGACCGAGTTCGCGATGACCCGCGTCAGGCAGTTTGAGGAGGACGCGTTTCTCGGCAACGGACGTGGACTTGAACGCGCCTGGAACATGACCAAGCGGCTGGAGATATTCCTCACAGGCTGTCAGGTCGGAATCACCATCTGTAGTGTCGGGCTGGGAGTTGTCGCTGAGCCGGCTATCACAGCAGTGCTGGAGCCCCTGCTGGGCGCGGTTGGCGTCACCGGCGGCGGACACACGACGCTGTCCGTGCTCCTCGCGCTGGTAGTGGTCAATCTCATGCACGTTATCATCGGCGAGCAGGCACCGACGTATCTGGGAATCGAGCGTGCCAAGCTCGTCGCCGGATACGGCTCGGGCCCGCTGTACGTCTGGACAAAACTCATGTATCCGGTAATCATCGCAGCGGACTGGGTGGCGAAGGCGTTGCTGGGCCTCTTCGGCGTCAAAATCTCCCGTTCGTGGACTGAATCAGAAGCCGAAAGCGCTCCCGCAACCACTCGCGCCGAACTGCGCAGCGAGATGGGTGAGTCACTCAGCCGACTCGATATCTCCAAAGAGCGACGAAGTGAAGTTATCAATGCCCTCGATATCGGCGCAACGCCAGTCAGTGAGATCATGGTTGATCGCAGTGACATCGTCGCGCTCTCGACGACTGACGACTTCGAGACGAACATGGACCGGATCGACGGGATGCCATACGTCCGCTTTCCGTTGATCAAAGACTCAGTGGACTCGTTCATCGGTGTCGTCTACGCCCCGACAGTGTTGCACAACTACGAAATGCTGGATTCGGGGGCGACAACCCTCGAAGAACTGGTAACCTCGCCGCTGACTGTCGCTGCTGAAACAACTATCAGTGACTTCATCGACCGGTGTCAGGCCGAAAATCAGGAACTCGCCCTCGTGGTCGCAGATGACGATGTCGTTGGTCTTCTCACCGCGACAGACGCGTTCGAGGCGATCACCGGTGAACTCGAAGACCCGATGGATCGCGCGGCCGAGTGACTATCGGCACAGAACGCATCAGCACAGCGCTGTTGTCAGACCCATTCACCGGCCTTCAGGCGAGCCGTTAACTGGATGCTCTTGAGAAGTCCGCGCGGACGACACCGCCTGAATTCGGCTCGCCCTCCCCATCTTGATACTCCAGTCCCCGGACGGCCGTGACGGCCGTGATGGGTATCTGTTGGTCTGCCTGTCCAAACAGCAATGCTGCCCGGCGGGGAATTCGTCTGCGACGAAGTCGATGAGATCGCCGTCTGGTTCGACTCGGGCGATATCAAGACCGTGAAACGTGAGTTCTGTCAGCATTTGGATGTCGGAAACGGGATAGTTCAACGCGAAGACGATTGCACAGCGGTGGGAGTAGGCGAGATTTTGTCGAGATGTGTTCCACCGAGCATACCAACGTCCGAGACGAGAGACCGAAATTTGATCGTGGTTTAGTCGTACGGCGGGCGGGTTTATTGTGACAGGCTGTGTACCATCTCCCGTATGCCCGAAGAAGTTCTGTTCAAGTCAGAAAGTAACCAGAGTCGAGAAGCGATTGCATCGTACCTCCGGAAAGTCGCGGACAATCTCGACAGCGGAAACGATATTACCCTGAAAGCAGGCTCTGAGACTGTAACGCTGGCTCCCCCTGCCCGACCAACCTTTGAAGTCAAAGCTGAACGTGAAGGTCCAGCAGGAAACATGACTGAACTGAGTATCGAGTTCGAACTCGAATGGGACGAGACTGATGGCGAGGACGGCGGCGGAAGTGGGCAGCTAGAAATAGAGTAAGTACTCCGCACACGCTGGGGCGTTGTCTGTCATTTCTGACTGACACAGGAGTGCTACTATCTTGTTCGAACCGCCCATCGGTCATTTGCTAACGGCTGCTCTGGCACACCGGAGACGACACAGACCACTGTGAAGATATCGAATCTTTTTGTCATCGGTCGTTAAACTCGCAGTCGTGAACCTCAGCAAGGGGTTTGTCCTCACCCTCATCGTCACCCTCCTCGTGCTAGCGGGCATGCTGATACGGCCGTTTCTCCAGTACATTCTCGGTGCTGTCCTCCTCGCCTACGTTCTCTATCCGCTACAGGTCCGCCTCGAAACGTATGTCTCACCGATGGTCGCTGCACTCTCGCTCGTGACGCTGGCAGTCGCTGGATTCGTCGCCCCGGTCGTAGTTGTCCTCGCGTCGGTGGCCGATAGTGCTGACCGGATACTCCGAGAGCTGGGCACCGAGCCGGTGCAGCTTGACGTAGTCGAATCCCGAATCAAGGAACTTACTGGCCGCGAGGTCGATATCGCCGGTGAACTCGTCAGTTCCGGCCGGGACATCGGAACGATCATATTCGAACGGTCGACCCAGGCGTTCAGTACGGTCACCTTCCATCTCATCGGGATTGCGTTGGCACTTTTTCTGATCTACTACTTTCTCAAAGACGGCGATGACCTGGTCGACTGGCTCCAACAAACAGTGCCCCTTCCGGTGGACGTCCAGCGTGATTTTTACGACGAAATCGACGACGTGATGCTAGGCGTCCTCTTCGGCCACGTCTTCGTTGCCATCGTTCAGGGAATTGTCGCCGGCGTCGGACTCGCCGCCACTGGCGTTCCCAATGCGCTGTTCTGGACGGCTATCATGGTCGTGCTCGCGATGGTCCCACTCATCGGGACAATCCCTGTCTGGGGTGGGGCAGTAGTGTACCTGTATGTCACGAACGAGCCACTGCTTGCTGTCGGGTTATTCCTTTACAGTGTCATCATTGTTGGACTCACCGACGACTATCTCCGGCCGTTCGCCGTCGATAGGTACGCAAAGCTCAATCCGGCCGTCATCCTCCTCGGTATCCTCGGCGGGGCATACGCATTCGGGGTTATGGGACTGCTCTTCGGTCCCGTCGTCCTCGGGGCGCTCAAAGCCGCTCTCCGCGTCGGTCTGGATACCTGGTCTCAGATCGACGACGGAAACATTGGTTGACCGACCGCTCTCCGAATCTGCCGACGATAACCTACTCTGCCGACGATAACCGTACACCCCATCAGCAGCGTCGACGGGTTACGGTGGCCGACACTGTCTCACCGTCGCCTGTCTATCATCGCGGCTCAAAGACGTGAACCGGCCAGTCGGTCTCGTAGTCAAGGGCGATTTCCTGCTCTGTGGCCGTCGGCTCACGCACCGTGAGTTCGACCGGGTCCCCGATGGTGACATCGGCGTAGTCGGCGGCGACGCGCCCAAGCAGGCGGCCACCGTCCGCGAGTTCCACGACGGCGACCGTGTAGGGCGCGTCCGCTTCGAAGGCCGGCGGCGGCGTGTGGACCGCTGTGTACGAGAATATCTGGCCCTCGCGGGACTGCGATTCGACGTCGACAGCGCGACTGCCACAGGCGTAGCAGGCCGGTCGCGGCGGCAACAGGACCTGTCCACAGTCCGCACAGACTCCGCCCAGAAGTTCGCCGTCTGCGAGGGCGTCGAAGAAGCCCGGTAGCGTCCGCGGGTCGGTCGCATCGAGGTCGCTGCCCGTCATGGTGCCTCCGCCGTCGTGAGCACGTGGCTGACGGTGACGGCATCCCCGACGCCTCCTTCGTTGAGCAACAGAGCTGTCTCGGCACCCTCGACTGCCCGGTCGCCCGCACCGCCCGTGAGCTGTTCGTAGGCTTCGAGCGCCTGCAAGAGCCCGGTGGCACCGATAGGGTGACCGCGGGCCTTCAGTCCCCCACTCGGGCTCAACTGCACGTCCGTCCAGCCGTCAGCCCGCTCCGCTGGTGGCAGGTAGCTCTGATAGCCCGTTCCTGCGGGAGCGAAGCCGGCGGCCTCGGCAAGCAGCGCCTCGCAAACGGTGAAAGCGTCGTGGACCTCCGCGATGTCGACGGCCGTGGCGTCGATACCTGCTTCCTCGTAGGCCGTCTCGGTGGCGACGCGAGCGCCCGCGATATCGGTCATATCTCGCTCAGCGACTGCGATGTTGTTCGCAGAAGCCCCACTGCCAGCGACGCGCACCTGTGGTTGGTCAAGCTCGGCCGCCAGTTCGGCGGTCGTCACGAGGACGGCGGCGGCACCGTCTCCGACCGGCGCACAGTCGTAGAGCTTCAGTGGCGGGGCGACAGGGTCCGATTCCAGCACGGTCGCCACGTCGATCTCTTTCGGGAACTGCGCCCGGGGGTTGCGAGCGGCGTTGGCGTGGTTCTTCACTGCGATCTCGGCAAGGTCTCGCTCCGTGGCGTCGGTCTCATGGAGGTAGCGCTGGCCGAGCAGTGCGTACTGGCTGGGTGCGGTGATGCCGGAGCGTTGCTCGATGGCGCGGTCGAATGCCGCCGAGAGCGCATCTGTCGCGCCGCTGGTGCCCGCAGACGTCATTTTTTCGACGCCGCAGGCAAGCACCGCCTCGTGTTCGCCGTTGCGAACGTCCTTGACTGCATGGCGTAGCGCGAGCGCGCCCGCGGCGGCACACCCCTCGACCCGCTCGGCGGGGACGTGACGGAGGCCGGCCCATTCGGCCAGTAGCGTCCCGTGCATGATCTGGTGTTCGTAGCTCTCCGACTGGTTCCCGACGTACACCGCCTCGACGATCTCGGCAGGGTCGGGCAGTTCGTCGAACGCCTCTGCAAGGGCCACTGAGAACAGGTCGCGGCCCGGGAGGTCTGTGCGGCCGAGCGGTGAGGCACCGACCGATGCGATGACTGGCTCTGGCATCTGTACCACTCACGTCTCAACAGACCTAGTTAGTCGTTCTCATTTTCTATATTTTTGATGTATTCGGCTGGCAAACTACACACATCGTTTTCTATCGGCCCGCAGAGAAGAGGTCTCTTGGAACGGCTGTTTTCCTTATCACACGGCTTTCAGACACGTGGCCCTGACAGCTATGGCCGCTGTGTCGAACAGTTTGACTCTCTGAGAGCGAGCGGAGACTGTCTCACAGCAATCACTCTCAGTCGTCGGCTGAGGCACCGCCTGTCTGCACTTCATGCTCGGAGAGTGCAGCGGACGGCGCGAGGAATTTAGCAGGGTCGAACGCAGTCAGTTCCTCGCCCGCTGCGACTTTGTCAGGCCAGTCCGGATTGGCGAGTGCACTCGTCGCCAGTGTTACGAGGTCGGCACCGGCATCGACCTTCTCGCGGGCCGCGTCAGGCGTCCCAAGCCCGCCGTTGTCGATGATGACCGTCTCATCCGCGGCGTATTCGGCCGCGGCCTCGGCCAGGGTTGGTCCATCGTCGCCAAACGCTGGCGTGGTCGCATCGGGTTCAGTAACGTGGATGTAGTCGGCCCCAGCCGCCGACAGTTCGTCGAAGAACACCGCGGCGGCGTCCTCGCCTTCGGGCCACCGGTGGTCTTCATCAAGGGCCGTCGACTGTGAGACTCGGATACCGACAACGAAATCGGCAGGTGTGGCCTCGTCGACCGCAGCGACAACCTCGCGCGGATAGCGTACCCGATTTGCGGGTTCACCGCCGTACTCGTCGTCACGCTGGTTGAAGTCAGCCGAGAGGAATTCGTGAAGGAGATACCCGTTCGCACCGTGGATCTCGACACCGTCGAACCCCGCGTCGATGGCGTTCTGCGCCGAGGTGACGAATGAATCACGGATGTCGGCAAGCTCATCGACTGTGGCTGCTTTGGGCGTCGGGAAGTCTCCGCTTCCGCCGTAGGCTTCGGCCTTTTGCCCGTCCGGTTGTACCGCTGAGGGGGCGATCGTCTGTTCCCCCGCAACATGCGGATTCCCCTGACTCTGTGCACCGGCATGCATCAATTGTGCGAAAATCGGGACACCAGCCTCGTGGACTGTCTCCGTAACCTGTTGCCAAGACGCTGCCTGCGTGTCGGTCGCCAGTCCGGGCTGGTTCAGATACCCCTGGCTATGTGCTTCGTCGGGATACGTCCCCTCTGTAATGAGAAACGAGAACCCACCGTCAGCGAACCGCTGATAGTACTGGGCCATCTCCGCCGTCGCACGGCCGTCGTCAGTGGCGCTCACCCGTGTCATCGGAGCAAGGCCAACTCGGTTGTCTAATGGCAGCTCGTTGAGTGTCGTCGAGTCGAACAGTGTCACACCGCCCGGTAAGCGGATAACGTAATTAACGGCTGGTTCAGCATACGCCGAATCAGTGCCTATAATTGTCAAAAGGCGCACACTGACGGTGTGGGTACGATTCATGCGTTTCTGATATGACGTGACTGGACCGGAACTTCGGTAGCGTGTTTCCGGACCGACAGACACGCAGTAGCCGCCATCGCAACGGACAGCGCCTACTGTCCTATCATAATACCTTTGTATACATATTGGACCGTATAGAGAGCAATTATAATCATTCATTTTTCATGCCTTGCTGGCACAGGATATGGTGCAAAGTGGTGGCGGGTACGACGGTGTATCGCGGCGGTCGGTGTTGAAAGCCTCAGGGACTGCGCTCACGGTCGGGACCGTGGGCTTAGCGGGGTGTAGCAGTAGCAGCGGTGCCAGCGTCCGACCGGTCAATGAAGACAGTCTCACTATCTGGCATGCCATGGGCGGGACCAACGGTGAGACGCTGCAGGGGCTGGTCGACCAGTTCCAGTCCGAGACAGACATCAACGCCAACCTCGTGTTTCAGGACTCCTACGAGGGAGTGCTGACGAACACACTGAGCGCACTCGACTCCGGCGAGGTCCCTGATGTCTTCCAGATCGACAGTCTGTTCGCCCAACAAGTCCTCGATACGGACGCAGTCGAGCCCGTCGAGAACTTGCTCTCCGACAACTACCCGGTCGATGACTTTCTGTCGAACGTGACCTCGTTTTTCACCATCGATGATACGCTCACATCGATGCCGTTCAACAACTCAAACGCTATTCTCTATTACAACCGGTCGGCGTTCAAGGAAGCCGGGCTTGACCCGGACAGCCCACCGACCACGCTGGAGGAAGTGCGTAGCTACTCACAGACGCTCGTCGACGAAGGAGTCACCGAAGCCGGGCTCACCTGGCCGAACCACGTCTGGTTCGTCGAGCACTTCTACTCCGTCGACGGACAGACGCTACTTGACGCCGAGAACGGCCATGCCGGCCAACCGACGACGATGCAGACGGACAACAGTACGGCCCGGTCGCTGTACGAGTGGTGGCACGAAATGGCTGACAACGGTCTGTTCAGCAACCCCGGGATCGAGGCCTGGGGGGAAGCAACGTCCACATTCCTTACCGGGAAAGCCGCTATGTTGATGACCTCGACAGCATCGGTCACTGGTATCCGCTCCGGCGCGGAGGAGAACGGATTCGAGGTGGACAACGCCTTCTACCCAACAATTGACGGTGACCGAACCGGGCCGGTTATCGGTGGTGCTTCGTGGTTCGTTCCCTCCGGACTGCCACAGGAGCGCCAGGACGACATCGGCAGCTTCCTCGAATTCATGGGACGACCGGAGTCACAGATCACCTGGCACAAGGGGACCGGCTACTACCCGATCCGACAGAGCGCTGTCGAACAGCTCGAAAACGACGGCTGGTTTGCGGAGAACCCAATGTACCGAACCGCATTCGACCAGTTGACACAGGCCGAGAGCACGCCGGCGACGAAGCGGATGCTCATCGGCCCAGCTCGACAGGTCCAGACAACAATTCAAGATATGTCAGTCGAGCTGTTCAGTGGCGATGTCAGCGTCGACGAGGGGCTCTCCGAGCTGAAGTCGGCTGTCGAGGACGAACTGGACCGATACTACAGCTAATGTCCACGCGCGAAGTCTTCACAGACCGCCTGCAGGCCGGCGTGTTGCTGTTACCGACGATGGTCGTATCGCTGGTGTTCCTCTACTACCCGACGGTCCGTGCAGTTGGACTCAGTTTGTACCGGGCCTCGCTTGCCCGAGGTGACGTGTTCGTCGGGCTAGAGAACTACAGACGGTTAGCCAGCTCCTCGGAGTATCTCCGGAGCGTCCTGATATCGGTACTGTTCGCTGCGTGTGTCGTCGTCGGCGTGATGGCCGTTGCCCTGTGCGTCTCCTTCCTTATCCACGAGATTGATGTCGGAAAGGGAGTGTATCTGGTGGCGGTTATCTGGCCGTACGCACTGCCGCCGGCCGTCGCCGGGCTTGTGTTCCTGTTCATTGCACACCCGAACATCGGCATCTTCACGAGCTACATCGAGGCCTTTGGCGTCGATGTCAACTGGTTCAGCAATGGTCCGCAGGCGTTCGTCGTCGTGCTGATCGCCGCGGTGTGGAAGCAGGTCGGGTACAACGTTATCTTCATGACAGCCGCACTCGGCAACGTTCCCGAGTCGCTGACTGAGACCGCCGAACTCGATGGCGTTTCCCGAACGCGGCGACTGCTCCGCGTGTACGTCCCGATCATCTCGCCGACGCTCGTGTTTCTGGTCATCATGAACACGATCTACGGCTTTTTCGGGACGTTCGCGATGGTCGACCTCATGACCAAGGGTGGGCCCGCCGGTGCGACGAACATCCTCATCTATGACCTTTACCGGACCGCCTTCCAGTTCTACGAGTTCGGCTTCGCCTCGGCGAAGTCCGTTGTGCTGTTCGTCGCCGTCGGGCTGTTGATGTACGGTCAGTTCCGGCTGAGCGACAGATATGCCTACTACGGAGGATAAAATGCTCGGCTCACTCCTTACTGCGTTGACCGCCGCTGCTGAGCGCTCCCGGTCTGCGGGACGAACTACCAGTGAACGCATTCGGCGATTCGAGACGGAGCAGCTCACGCTGCACGTGCTTGCAGCGACAATCGTGTTCCTGATCATATTGCCAGTGTTGATCGCGGCACTCGTCTCCACGAAGCGGGCGGGTATCGTTACGTCTATCGGCGATCTGGCTCCCGGCGGCCACGCGCTGTCGAACTACCGGCGTGCGCTCATTGGCCTCGAATTCTGGCGATTTATGCTCAATTCGTTCCTGATGTCTGTTGCCGTCGTCGTCGGGAAACTGGTCGTGTCGCTGCTGGCCGCGCTGGTGATCGTCTACTACAGGTTCCCGTACAAGAACGCCGTGTTCCTGTTTATCCTCTTTACTCTCTTGCTCCCGGTCCCGGTCAGGTTTGTGCCGCTGTATCGCCTGACGACAGAGCTCGGCATGAGTAACACCTTCTTCGCGATCACGGTCCCGTATCTGGCCAGCGCGACGACCGTGTTCATCCTGCGCCAGCACTTCTTGTCGATTCCAGCCTCGCTCGTTGAGACGGCAAAGGTCGACGGTGTCGGGCCGCTGCGGTTTCTGTGGTCGGTACTGGTTCCGATGTCCCGCGCCGTTCTCGTGGGCGTGTCGGTGATCATGTTCGTCTACACGTGGAACCAGTACCTCTGGCCGCTGGTGATCATCAACGCTGAAAGCCTGCAGGTCGCACAGGTCGGGCTGAGTCTGCTTCGCGGCCAGGCCAGCACCGGTGAAGTGGCCTGGTCCATGGTGATGACCGGGTCGATGCTGACCCTGTTGCCACCGCTGGCGCTGCTAGTGCTGTTCCGACGACAGCTGCTGGAGACGTTCACGATTCAACAAAAATGAGAGGAAATTATGACTGACGTAACCTTACAGGACGTACGAAAGGAATTCGATGGTGTCGTCGCCGTGAAAAATATCGACCTCCAGATCCCGGACGGAGCGTTCGTGACCGTGGTCGGGCCGAGTGGCTGTGGCAAAAGCACCACGCTCCGGCTGATCGCCGGGCTAGAGCAGGCCACTGACGGCACGATTCAAATGGGCAATCAGGACGTCACCGGGGTTGAACCGAAAGACCGGGACGTTGCGATGGTGTTCCAGAACTACGCGCTGTACCCTCACATGACCGCGCGCCGGAACATCACGTTCGGGATGAAGTCCGCCGGCGACTTCAGTGACGAGGAAATCGACCGCCAAGTGGCGGAAGCCGCAGCGGTGCTTGACATCGAGAATCTCCTCGACCGGACGCCCGGTGAGTTATCCGGCGGCGAACGACAGCGAGTCGCACTCGGTCGGGCACTGGTCCGGGACCCAGAGGTGTTCCTCATGGACGAGCCGCTGTCGAACCTTGATGCCAAACTCCGCATCAAAATGCGGGCTGAGCTGGCGAAACTCCACAGCGAATTTGGCACCACGACTATCTACGTTACTCACGACCAGACGGAAGCGATGACGCTTGGTGATCGGGTGGTCGTGATGAACGACGGCCGCATCCAGCAGGTCGACAGTCCACAGCGGCTGTATGACTATCCAGAGACCCGGTTTGTCGCGGAGTTCATCGGCGACCCCGCGATGAATATGCTCTCTGTGGATATCATCCATGACGGAAGCGAATACGAGGCCGTCGGTCCGACGTTTCGCGTACCGCTACCCGAGGGTGACGGACTGGAAACAGCAGCCGGAGGACAGGCACTGCTGGGCATTCGGCCCGAGAGCCTGTCGTTAGCTGATTCGGCCGACCGAAGTTCGTTTACCGCTGAGATAACGGTTACCGAACCGCTCGGTGATAGCCTCTTGCTGGAGTGTCGGACTGGCGATCAGGCGTTCAAGCTGCACGCAGAGCCTCGAACCGCCGTCGAGCCGGGAGACCAAGTCGCGTTGACGCTTGATGCTGAGCGACTCCACCTGTTCGATCCACAGACGGGCGAAGCCATCTATCACGCAGCGGCGGCACAATCACTCGAACAAGCCGGGACTATCGATTGTACCATCTGAATTCACAGCTGTAAACCCGAGACAAACACTGGGCTCACCTGATAACAGGGGAGCCCTATCGCAGAGTCGTTGCTGGCGAGAAAGCCAAACACCGACACTTCCGGCTATTTCGGGCGCTACCTGTCGTTTCAACATAACTACAACATCCCTTCTACTAATATTTATACTATATACCAATATATACTCCCATTCTACAGCCATTGCTGGCTCTCTACAGCGTAAATAAACTCAGGTAAACAAAACAGTATATACCAATATTACCAATCAATAGTTATATATAGATTGTGTAGGTAATGGCCCACGGAATAGTTCGAATACCAGACATATGCCGTCGAACTGTGCTGAAGAGTACGTCTGCCGCCGCTCTGGGGTCCATCGTTGGAACTGGGGCTGCCAGGGAAAACGACCACGACAGTACCGAGCCGCCTATCGCTACCACACCGATTCTGGCTGCACACCGCGGCTACCGCGGTCTGTATCCTCAAAACACCATTGCTGCCGTCCAACAGGCAGCGTACGGTGGGCGTCGCAGTCAGGGGTACGACACCGACATGATGGAGTGTGACCTCGTTCCTGCGGGCGGTAAGCCCTGGAAGGGCGAAGACTTCGAAATCGTCGTTTTCCACGACGATAAGCTGGATAACCTGACAGATGAATCCGGATACGTCTGGGAGAACGATGTAGAGACTGTGCTGAACGCCGAAATCCGTGACAGCGGTCAGACGATACCCCGATTAGACGAGTTCGTGGAAGCCACTCCGGATAGCATCCCGCTCAACATTGAGTGGAAAGCTGCAGGTGTCTCGCCCAATGATGACGCGTCAGCATCCGCTGTCGAGACCTGGGACCCGTTTACCGAACAGGCACTTGATGTCCTCTCCACTCACGAGAACGACTTTATTGTCCAGTCGTTCCAAAAGGCTGCGCTGCAGTCTGTCCAAAACTCAGACCCCGATATTCCGATAGCGTACTTGCTCTGGGATTCAATCGAAGAGGGCCTTGCTGTTGTCCGTGACCTGGACGCAGAGTACATCCAGCCGCCGTACAACATGATTATGAACACCCCCTTCTTCAACGAGGATTATTACCTCGAAGACCCAGGTTTCGCTGAGATCGATCTGGTCGAGACCGCTCACGAGGAAGGTCGGAAAGTAATCCCGTACACGATAACGACATGGCATCAGGCGGAGAAACTGGTCGAGGCCGGTGTTGACGGAATCATCGCTGACTACCCCGGCGTGCTCGACTGATATTTGAGGCTGCGGTGCAGTGGGAACGGGTAACCGCTCCTCGTTCCAGCCCGGCCCTATTATCCGTTTTCTACGATCGCTGCCAGCTCTGACAGGTCGGTCACAACGTGGTCAGCAATCACGTCACTTTCCGCTAAGTCCGCCGGACTGGTAACGCCAGTTAGTGGCAGTACCGTCTCCATTCCAGCTTGGTTTCCCATTCTGATGTCTGTCCCAAGCCGGTCACCGATCATAAGACAGCGGTCCGGCTCTCCACCGACCCGTTCCAGAGCCATCTGCAGGATTACGTTGGACGGTTTACCGATCAACTGGTCCAATTCCTGCCCAGTCACTCCCTCTATCGCTCCGATCATCCCTGCCGCATCGGGTATCTCACCCCCCTCTACAGGACACGTCCGGTCCGGATTGGTGGCAACGAAAACCGCGTTGTTCTCAGTGAGTGCAATTAGCGCATCCTGTAGCGTCTGGTAATCAAAACCGAAATCAAGTGACGCGATCACGGTGCCTGCTCGCTCTGGGTCGGTTGTCGTGTCCAGCCCAGCGGCGCGCAATTCCGCAACCAAGGCGTCCTCGCCGATAACATAGATTTTGCGCTCCGGATACTGCGCGGATAGATAATCCGCTGCTGCAGTGGCAGACGTGATTATGTCATCACTGCTGCAATCAATGCCCAGCGCGTTCAGCTTCTCACAATACTTCTCTCGCCGGTCAATCGGCTTGTTAGTAACAAATAGCGTCGAAAGCCCCGCTTCACGCACCGTCTGTACGCCTTCGGCGGCGTTTTCAACTAACGAATCACCACGATATACCGTACCGTCGAGGTCGATAATTGCACTTGTGTATGTCATCTAGAATCCTCCGTCTCAAACCGTGACGCTTCCGTAGCAGCCGCTGCTGCCGAGATCACAGGCACTTTCTTGGCTGTAGGGACCGCGACAACCCTCGAAACACGCCGATAGCTTTGCCCGTTCATACTAATTGGACGCTGATGACCACGCCACCGATCCCGATGAGGGACAAGTAGAGCGATTTTCGTACGACCGGTGACAGCAGTGAACGGTTGATACTCGTTGCAAACCCGATTTTCACGAGGATACTGGAGAGCGTCCCAGCCAGCACACCCTGTGCCGCGACTGCCGGCGATATCTGTCCTGTCGACGTCAGCGTCACTGCAGTCGTTGTCGTCGTGCCACTCGAGACGATGCCACTGAGGAAGCTCGTAATCAGGAATCCGGCTGTTCCGAATATGCGCTGTGCGCCAGCAGTGAGAATCAAGACGGCAAGGAAGAGCACGCCGAATTTTAGCGCGTTCGCGCTGCTAAACGGCGAGTCAAAATCCAGTTCCAGATCACCCTCCCAGTCGCTATCGTAATATGCGAGTCCGACGCCACTGATAGCGATCAGGCCAAGTGGTAGTCCAACACTGACTGCCGACTCGGGGACGAACGCAACGATGATCGCTAAATTACGGACCGCCATCGCCGCATCAGCGATCAGTATCGTTCCCACCGCGAGCTCTGTGATCCCAGTGTTGTTCTTTGCCCGGCCCGCGATTTCGCCGATCACTGCAGTTGAGTTCACCAAGCCGCCGAAGAAGCCGGTGACAGCGATCCCTTTACTGCCGTATCGCTGCATCACGATATAGTTCACAAACCCGATCCCGCTGACTGCGATCACGAGCATCCAGACCAGTTTCGGATCAATCGCATCCCATGGCCCGTACGTTCCGCCGGGCAAGAGCGGATACACGACAAATGAAATAATCGCAAACTCACCGGCGCTGCGTACTTCCTCTCGCGATAGCTGGTTCGCAAACTCGTGTAACTCCCTTCGAAGGACGAGCAGGAATGACGACGTGATGCCAATAATGACGCCGATAAGGACGTGGTTGGCTCCAACCAGAATCCCGACCGCGTACGCGACAAGGAGTGAAGTCGATGTTGTCAGGGACAGGCCAGAATCTAGCTCACCATCGTCGCCGGTCCACTGTGCGACTATGCCCCGGATTCCGAGTAATCCGCCCTGTACGAGTACCAGTGCCCCTCCCGAGGCAAGTAGTATCGTCTCGTTGAGAGACATTGCGGCAGCGCCGACCAGACTGGTCAGCGTAAACGTGCGGATTCCTGCTGACTTGTTTGCCCACTCTCGTTCAAGCCCAAGCAGCATACCCAGTGCACCTGCAATAAAAAGGTGTAGTATCTCAGTATCGACAGTTATCCCCTCTATACCTCCGAAAACAGCCGTATTCGCGATTGCACTCATTACAGTCATCTTATCTTACAAACGGTGGTTCCGTCATTTTTATATAGTCTATATACTACTATGTTCTATATGGAGACAAATATACTGATGGGTAATAGGTGTTGGCCTTGAGGCTAGCTTGAATATCGCCATGGCCCCTGCGGAGACCGGAAAATCTCCCTCGATTACCGGCTAGTATATAGAGCCTGTCATATACTGAATTCTGATACTTATTCTAAATTCTATATGAAGAGAGCCTAAAACTCGATACGAGGTAATTATGGTTTTGTCAGATTTAAACATAAATACTTTTTAACCCAGATTTCGCATATGTCTGCGTCGACAATGAAACAGAACCCAGTTGACCGACGATCTGTGTTAAAAATCGGCGCTACTGCGCTCGCAGCAGGCGTTGCAGGCTGTTCTCAGGAGAGCAGTCAGAGCACCGAAACATCCGGCGGAGACGGTAGTGACGGGTCCAGTAGCGGTGACGGTGGGTCCGGACAGAGTAACGATTACCCCGAGTTCGATCCGTCGAATCCGGAGTTCCCGCAGTTGATGCAGACGCTCATCGAGGCCGGGTTCGAGACAGGGTCTCTACAGGACCTGAAGAACATGGAGGAACGCGAGAAGCCTCGCTACGGTGACCCCGTCCAGAGTACTCCCGATAATGAAGACGAGCTCATTGACCCGGACCGTATTGCGTTTGCGATGACGCCGACGGAAGACCCGGCGGTCTATCGAGATACGATGCAGCCGCTGATGGACAACATCGCCGAAGAGACCGGGAAACCCGTCAAATACTTCCCCCTCAACTCGTACGCGTCCCAGGTCGAGGCGATGCGGTCCGAACGCCTCCACGTCGCCGGGTTCTCTACTGGGCCGACGCCCTTTGCTGTGAACCTGGCCGGTGCTGTCCCGTTCTCGCTCCAGATTTCGAAGGCAGGTGACTTCGGCTATCGGCTGTGGCTGGCTACGCAGGCAGATAACGACGATATCTCCTCGCTGGCGGACCTCGAAGGCAAGCGCGTCGCACATGCCGAGCCCTCGTCCAACTCCGGGAACCTCGCCCCGCGTGCGCTGTTCTCGAACCAGGGCGTCACTCCAGGCGAAGACTACGAGGTGAGTTATTCCGGCGGCCACGAACAGAGCATTCTGGGCGTTGCAAACGACGACTACGACGCTGCCCCCGTTTGTAGCACCTGTGTCACGCGCGTTGCAGAAGCAGACAACATCGACCCGACGAACCTCAAAGTCGTGTGGGCCAGCAATCCGTTCCCCACGACGAGTTTCTGTTACCGCTACAACCTGAAGCCGGAGCTTCAGGAGGGTATCAGGGCGGCGTTCATCGACTACGACTACTCGGACACCAAAATCGCGGAGGTGTTCGGTGGTCGCGGAACGTGGACAGAGATTGATTACGCTACAACCTACGATATCATCCTCCAGATTCAGGAGAACAACGATATCACGTACCAGATCGACAACATCGAAGGCTAAGAAGAGACCCAAATAATGCTCACTGTAGATAATTTGGAAAAAACGTACGACTCCGGTGATCGAGCACTCAAAGGTGTCTCATTCGAAGTCAGTGGTAACGAGATCGTTGCGATTATCGGGCCAAGCGGGGCCGGAAAAAGCACGCTCGTTCGTAGCATCAACAGGCTGACCGAGCCAACTGGCGGGCGCATCTCGCTTGACGATACAGAGGTGACCGGGCTGGAGAAATCAGCCCTTCGCGATGTCCGTCGCGATATGGGCATGATCTTCCAAGAGTTCAATCTCGTAGAGCGCCTGACGGTCATGGAGAACATCCTCTCCGGTCGCCTGGGCTATCTCAGTACGTGGAACGCGTTCCGGCGGAACTTCCCTCCAGAGGACATCAGGCGCGCACGCGAGATTCTCAGTCGGGTGAATCTGGAGGGTGTCGAGAACAACCGTGCAGATGAACTTTCCGGCGGCCAGCGACAGCGCGTTGGTATCGCCCGTGCCGTCATTCAGCGGCCGAAAATCCTGCTCGCTGACGAGCCGACGAGCGCGCTGGACCCTGACACCTCCCGAGAGGTCATGAGCCTCTTGACAGACATCGCCCACGAAGACGATATCCCGATCATCATCAACATCCACGAAGTCGATCTAGCGGTCGACTACGCGGACCGGATAATCGGCCTCAGTGACGGTGAAATCGTCTTTAACGGCCCACCTGACGACCTAGATCAGGCAGCCAGAGACGAGATCTATCGCGGTGGTGAATCAATTGCGGACCGTGAAGAGCCGAGTGCTGGTAACAGCACTGACGCTGATGACGTCATTGCCGAACGAGGTGACTAATCAATATGGCTGCTGAATCTGGATCGACCGTTGAAGGATCTTGGGAGCGGCCCACAGTCTTCTACAACAAGAAAGTCAAGTACCTCATCTACGGGCTTATCTTGTTGTTCTTCGCGTATAGCTTCTGGAACCTTCGGATTTCCCCCAGCCGATTTGTTCGCGGGATCGGAGCCGGTGTCGAACTCATCACGAGTATGCTACCACCGGCATACACTCCGTCGCAACGGGAACTCCTCATTCAGGGCATCGTCGAGAGCATCGTGATGACGATTGTCGCCACGACAATCGGCATCATCGTCAGCGTGCCGGTCGCGATTATGGCTTCGAATAACCTCTCGCCGAAGCCAGTCTACTATGTCGGTCGCAGCATCGTTGCCGTCACGCGCTCGCTCCACGAGCTCATTGTTGCGATCATCATGGTCAAAGCGGTCGGGTTCGGTCCACTCGCTGGTGTCCTTGCACTTGCGTTCAAAACGATCGGATTCTTCGCGAAACTCCTCGCAGAGGAGATCGAAGATATCGACCGTGGGCAGATGGAGGCAATCACTGCCGCCGGTGGGACGCCCGTCCAGACGTATCTCTACGGCGTCCTCCCGCAGGTGATGCCCCGGATCGTCGGGCTGTCGATTTACCGGCTCGACATCAATCTCCGTCACAGCACTGTCGTCGGAATTGTCGGAGCCGGTGGTATCGGGATCACGCTGTTGAATTCCTTCGATAAGTACGATTACCAGTTCAGCATGGCGATTATCGCTGTCATCGTCGCGATCGTCATGGTCGGTGAAGGTGTCAGCGCTCTCGCCAGGAGGCGGATCCAATAATGTCAAACAGCACTGACTCTTGGAGTCGGTTCGATCGCCGTGAGCGCTTACTCCGGTTCTTCGGGCTGCTGGCTGGCCTCGTCATTCTGGTCGCAGCCTGGCGCGCCATGGAAGTGAATTACGGCTACGCCGTGACTGCCCCGCGTGAGCTGGCTGACCTCTTCGGTCGGATGTATCCGCCCAATGTCGGATACTCGCGAAAGATTGTCGGGCCGCTGCTTGAGACGATCAATATCTCGATCCTCGGCACGGCACTGGCCATCGTGATGGCGATTCCGGTCGCGTTCCTCGGTGCCAGCAACACGACACCCAACAAGCCGGCGTACCTGCTGGGTAAGTTCATCATCTCGTTTACCCGTTCGGTGAACGTCATCATCTGGGCACTGATCTTCGTGGTCATCTTCGGCCCGGGGGCCCTCGCTGGCGTGCTGGCGATTTCGATCAGATCTATCGGGTTCACTGCAAAGCTAATCGCGGAAGCCATCGAAGAGATCGACCGCGGGTCTGTTGAAGCGGTCACTGCAGCTGGGGCATCGCCCGTTGATGTACTCATCTACAGTATCGTTCCACAGATCAAGCCGGCGTTCATCAGCGTCGCGACGCTTCGATGGGACATCAACGTCAGAGCGTCAACGATCATCGGGTTCGTCGGTGCAGGCGGTATCGGCGTCCCGCTGCAGACTGAGATCAACTACTTCAACTGGGAAGCAGTCCTGACGATCCTCATCTCGATTCTGGGCCTTGTGCTCATCAGTGAAGGTATCTCGGCCTATCTGCGCAAGAAAGTAATGTAGGCGATCGCAGCTCGCATCGCCTATTATTCTGATATCTGTTTAGATAATATTATAGAACTATTGTCAAAAGACTTATGTATTTGGAGTATATATAGCCAGTGGGGCCAACGCCAGTGTCTGCCAACCTGGTTTTCCCCTTCTCCGTTTTGACAGACCTCTTCTCGCCAGAGACAGTTTCGCGAGACGGGTCCTTCTGGATAGATGCATAGGACATCGACCTGTTGTCTGGGCCCGAATACCAGAGCAGTCTACTACAGTCCGCTCGTTGCTTTCGCCGTCGGAAAATTGACCACGCTGACTCCGGGCAAAGCATGGTCAGATAGGCTATGCAGTGATCAAACCAGAACTTACGAGTACGGGTCCAAGTCGGTGGTTTTGATTTCGGCAGTGCCCCTGATTCACTGTAGCAGGCTAGATTCCCGAATTGAATATCCTGTCCGACCCTGGCACTTGCACCACTATGTATACGATTGATTCTAATGTATACACGCATTCCAGAGCCACGCCGTCATGCCCAAGTCGCACTGTAGCCGCTTCGCTGCTGGAGAGCCACGGCATGGCGGCAGCCGAATAGCCGCACAAGTGTCACGAGAACCACCAGCTCCTCACTGCAGGTCAGCAAAGAAATGGTGGGCAGCCGGGGGGAGTGGCATGCACGCACCATTCGAAGTCGTCATCCACGACGACAGGTTCTGGACTCGGGCCAATCGATGATCTGGATTGGATTCAAGGGGAAATGGAGCGAGGATCAGAACCCAACCGACCAGTATACAGTTGGTAATAAAAACGGTTGTGATATCTGCTTGCTGTCTGTCGATTCTGTGATTTCTGTGCAGCACGCACGCGCTATCAGAAGCGGCGAATTGTCCGGTCAACTGTCAGCGAGACTGTCACAATTATGCCCACTCGTTTACGGGAACACCGAAACAGTCCCAGAGTGACACCCTCTCTGTCTGTGTCACGGGTAGTGCTTCTCTTTTAGACGATTCACATCTCGCTCACATCGGTTGTGACCGGATGGTTCGGGTGCCCATCACCAAGTCGTTCAGATGCTTCCCGAAGCTGTGACCAGATAGATGCCTCGCTACCACTGCTCCAGAAAGTCGCCGTGCCCGTTCGTACCACTTGGCTTGCTTGAACAACCAACATTACCTATTCCGGAAGATAGAAATCGGATTTCGATTGTCTGTGCGGGGACGTGTTCCTGAGCTTGGCGATCTTGGACGGGTTACGATGTCGAACGATGACGACATCGTAGGCGTCGTCCGAGGCAATCGACCCGCCAACGCTGCTGATGCTTGTAACGAGATGCCCGGCGTTTTCGCTTCCGATGAATACCATTGAGGCGTCTTCTCTCTTGGCCAGCTTGCGGATGGCTTTCGCTACAGCCCCGGCCGGCGCGTATCGATCCACGACTGTATGGCGGAAATCCGAACTCGGACACAGGTCTATCACCTGTTCGTGCAGTGAGGTGACGACCGCCTCCAGATCGAAGTCCTCGTTTGGCCCGATCCAGTCGTGTTCCCGTGCGTATTTGGCATTCCCGTTCCGGATGACACTGACGGCCAGCACATCCTCTTCGAAGACGGTGCCGAACTCCGCCGCCCGGACGAGTGCTGCCTCGGCCAGTTCGGAGCCGTCGAACGGCACAACGAGTGTCATATGCTGACTAGCGAAGCAGCAGGCAAGTAACACCCCCTCAATTCTTACAGCGCGGGAAGACAGTGCCAGCGTCTAAAAATCAGTACCAAGCATCTGCCCGAGAAAACCTGCACACAGAACGGTAGTCCATCAACTCCCGAGGGACAACCGTTCGTCACCCATTCGCTTGCCCTGGGCAACGAGACGCGCTCCGTAGTCGGTTCGGGCATCATCCCAGGACGCCAGTGCGCCTCCAAGGGAACTGTGGCGGTCGAGAGCGGCTTTGAGTTCAACGGCATCACTCGCCGCCTTCGAAGTGCCAGCGGCAGTGTGCGGACGGGCGACGAACGCCGCATCTCCAACCAGACAGACTCTGTCGACTGTCATCTGGGGGCTTTGCAGGTCGTAAATTGCCTGCACGAAGGGGGCTGCTGTTGTTGCAACGAGGTCGGTAAACACGGGCGGCAGTGTCTCGGCGGCCCGCTCGCGCTGGTGACTTTCAACTGGGTCTCGGAGCTGTCCCGGCGACACGCTGAACTGCTGGCTCGTGCCTGTTGTGTCGGTGAAGATGGTCTCACGCTCTCGCCCGGAGAGTGTGTCGTACCAGACCCAGTTGAGACGGCGGTTTCCCGGGGCGGTGTTGCCGTCTTCGCCGGGGATGAAGTACGCGAGGATGAGCATCTGTTCCCCCTGATAAAACGTGAACCGGCCGTCGAACGCGTCGATGACTGCGTCCGAGAGCTCCGCCTCTGAGACGACACCACGCCAGGCGACGTAGTCGGCAAACTCCGGGTCGGCGTCGGGAAACAGTTGCGCACGGGCTGTAGACTGCCCGCCGTCGGCAGCGACGACCAGATCGGCGGTGGTCCGGTCCCCGTCGGAAAATGTAACCGTGCCGTCTGTGGCCCTGACACCCGTGACAGTCTGGCCGGTGTGGTACCGGTCGTCCGGGAACGCCGCTCGCAGCTGACGATAGACGGCGTCCCAGGAGGTGAACACCATTGAATCCGGCGTCGACGTTCGCACATCGCCGTCAGCGGTCAGAAAGCGCCGCTCACTGGCTCGGGTGGTTATGTTCGCCGGGTCGACGATGTCGTGGCGCGAGAGGAACTGGCGGATTGACTGCTGGGCGACGATGCCGCCGCCGCGACTTCGGAGGTCGCCGGCCGATTGCTCAGCGATAGTCACGTCGTGACCTGCACTGTCGAGCGCGATGCCGGTAAACAGGCCACCCATCGACCCGCCGGAGATAGTAACAGAGAGGGTATCAGATGGTTCGTTGGCGAGGTCCTGAGACACGGCCCCTCTCAGCGCTTGCCGTATGAAAGGCCTCTGTTCCTCCGACACGCGACAGTATCTTCCCGGACACCAGCTTTGGGAAGCGCCAGTGCAAATCAGACGCTATTCCGCTGTAATTCATCATGCCACGAAGTGCCAGTGGGGCGTCATGCCGAGTCGGACTATTAATGTCAGTCTACACCAAACTCGACGTATGCGAGTCGCGGCAGTCGGAATCGGTGGTGCTGGGGGCCGGATCGTTGAGCGGCTATGGCAGGACAATGAACGCCGCGAAACAACGTATCTCGGCGCAGCCTGTGCCGTCGACACGGACACCGAAGCGCTCGACGAACTCGACGCACTCCCGGCCGACCGGCGGTATGCCTTCGGACTCTCCGAAACAAATGGGACCGGAACGAACGGGGACCGAACGAGCGGCACCGCCGCCATCGAAGACGAACGGCTCGAAGTTCGTCGGGCGATAGACGAACTGGTGACAAGCGATATCGACGCCGTCGTCCTCGTGGCCGGGCTTGCAGGCGGGACGGGGAGCGGCGCCACGGCCCACATCGCTGATGCACTCAGAGAGGTTTACTCGATTCCAGTCTACTGTCTGTCGGTGTTACCCGCCGGCAGGGACGACGACGCAGCCGCGAACACGATGCAGGCACTCCGGGCGCTGGAATCGACCGTCGACGGGCAAATACTGTTCGACAACGAAGCGTGGCTCGGGAGTGGACAGACGGTCGAGTCGGCCTCCGAGACGCTGAACGAGACCGTTGTGGCGCGGCTGGGGGCGCTATTCGCAGCAGGTGAGGCGACGGCACCCGACGCTGTCGGCCAGAGTGTCGTCGACGCCAGCGAAATAATCAATACCCTCTCAGACGCGGGTTTCACAACGCTTGGCTACGCCAGTCAGGATCTGCAAACGGGTGCTGGCAGCGGTGACGGAACGGTCATAGACCAGCTCAAGAACCGCTTTCTCGGTGACAACGCAGACGATGTCGACGAAATCGAGGCGTACAACGCCGTCGAGACGACACTTCGCCGAGCGGTACGTGGCAGACTGACGGCCCAGTGCGAGCTGGATTCAGCTGATAGAGCCCTGGCTGTGTTTGCCGGGCCGCCCGCGTGGTTGATTCGGGATGCTGTTACCGACGGGCGACGATGGCTCACGGAGGAACTCCAGTCACCCGAGGTGCGGAGCGGCGATATGCCGACACCCGACCGGGACACGCTGTCGGTTCTGGTCGTAGTTAGCGGCGTCACGGAACTGCCGCGGCTGGTGGAACTCAAAACGCTGGCCGAACAATCGACCTAAAGAACTCGGATCGGAACAGGTGGTGGACGCGCCAGTCAAGGCTATTTTTCGAAAGCGTATCTCGCCCAGCAATAGAGCCGGTTTCACAGAGGGGGCCAGAGCGGGAGCCCTGGGCTAATATATCACAAGCGAAATACACTTTTATGCCCCGCTGGAATCAGCTTTGAGCGATGTCGGTCCGGTTGCTCCACTACTCTGACATTGAGAACGCCTGTGACGACCCTGTGCGAATGGGTCGGCTTGCCGGAACCATCCAGTCGATCCGCGGGGAGGACGCAGTAGTCGCTGGCACCGGCGACAACACTGCACCGGGTGTCCTCGCCCATTACTGCGAAGGGCGTCAAGTGATACCGTTTTTCCGGGCAGTGAGTACCGACATCGGGACGGTAGGGAACCACGATTTCGACTTCGGGACTGCTCCCATTCTGGACGTGGTTTCAGAGAGTCCACAGAAGTGGATCGTCGCGAACGTTTTTGAAGGGGAGAGGGAGGGCGGGCGTGGCGTTCCCTTCGCTGGGTTAGACGGAACGACAGTCCTGCATCGAGATGACCAGCGAGTCGGATTCGTCGGCGTAATCGATCCTGCGACTCCCCAAATTGCACCCACCGGCGCGTCAGAGCTGACCGTGACCAGTCCTGTCGAGAGCGTGCGGACAGCGGTCAGCGAACTCGGTCACAGTGTCGACCAGTTCGTCGTTCTCGCACACTTGCGGAGCGACTTAGAGACCGACGTTGCGGCCGTTGACGGCGTTGACGCGGTCCTTGGCGGCCACGTCCACAGGGAACGCCACGAGGTTGTCGACGGAACACTGGTCGTCCGTCCCGGAGCGAACGGACAGGTGGTCTGGGAAGTCGAACTCTTCAACGGGAATCGCTCGCCGATTGCCACCCGTCATTCGACAGCCGAGGGACCTATCGACGAGTCCGTGGCTGACACGACCCGCGAACAGCTGGACGATGTCGGTCTGCTGGAGACTGTTGCCACTGTCGACGACCCGATCCATCGGGACCTTGACCGGCGAACCTGCGGCGAGAGTCGTGTTGGCAACCTCGTGGCTGACGCCTATCGCTGGGCGGCTGATACCGACGTCAGCTTCGTCCACAATGGCGGTCTCCGAACAGGTTGCCCCCTGTCCGGCGAGGTCACCGCTGGCGAGGTGGCCAGCGTAAACCCATTCGGCGGCAGGGTAGACGTCCTCCATGTCTCGGGTGAACAACTACGAACCCTCTTGCAGGCTGCCTTCCGTCCCCACCGCGAGGACGGACGGCTCTGGCACGGCGACATCAGCGGAATGACTGTTGAGTACGACACCGAGGCTGGACGGCTACTGGGGGTTGCCGTCAACGGGCAGCCTATCGAAGCCAGTCGAGAGTACAGGCTTGCCACCAACTCCTATGTCGCCTACAGCGATGACTGGCCAATCCCACATGAGACAACCGTTGATTCGTTCGGTCTCCCGTTCAAGGCCGTCGCAGACTACGCTCGTGAAGAAGGCCTTACTGTCCGAGTGGATGGGAGACTCCAAGAATGCTGACCAGTATCCGCAACGAATCCCTGTGCATGGCCCGGAACGGGAGCGTCTCCAGCCGCAAGGAGTGCTGGCGCGAAGTCCTCGGGTTCTGTGTCCCGGTCTCGCTCATCAGGATGGTCGTAGACGACCTTGCGCCGCTCGCCGAAGAGCCGTAGTTCTCGGGGCAGTTCCACCAGAAGCTACGTGAAATACCCGCTCAATATGAGCTACGTCCTCATTGCACGGTCAAGTACGTCCCGGATGAAATCAGTTTTTTCAGCAGTGTATTTCTCTCTCGTTTCCGGGTACTTCTCCGCTAGTGCCCGCTTTATCGACGCATATTGTTCGGCAACCTCTGGATGGGCTATAAGATACTCTCTGAAGGCGATTTTTTCGTGATAAAACTCACTATCCCGTTCCGCGAGTGAAAGGTAGTGCGTCCGGTTCGTGCGTGGTCCTTTGGCGAAGAATAGCCGGCCGCGTACGTCGTCATCGGCTCGGTATTCATACCCGTTCTCTTCAAAAGCCGGAATCAGGTCTCTCACAGCTTCCAAGTCTTCGACAACAGCGAGTATGTCAATTATCGGTTTCGCTGGCACTCCTTCGATTGCGGTACTACCGATGTGTTCGAAATCGAGCAGTCGCTCACCTGCAACGGCTTTCAGGTGTGCAACTTCGTTTTCATAGTGGTGTTTCCACTCCTCTTGATGTGGGACGAGTTTGACTGTCCCGCGTTCTAATCCGAGCATTAGTGCCGTGAGCTGCGTTTCAAGCAAATGTTTGTTACACGAACTGATAGAATTTTGCTCTGCGCTGAGTGATTCAGGAGTCTTGGAGATGGTGTGTGAACAGTTCTATAACACCCTTACTACAGAGGAGTTCTGGGACGGCCAGTTCCCGAAGGGGACGGTCTAGAAGTATCCAATACGCCGAGCCCTTCGGTGACGGACTCGCCGTCAACCCCGGCAGTGTCGGCCGGCTATAGGATGGTATGGGCAACTTTGCGCCGTTTCCAGCGACACAACACAGCACTGCACAATAGCTGGGTTGGAGTCGATCGGGTAACAGCCTAGTTGCGGGAGCGGTGGACTTACACTTTCTATCCAACAACTATAAGTCATGGTCTCCAGACAGACGAAAACCACCCTCCCATTCATTGTCGTCGCAATGCTGCTCTGGTACGTCTCACTGGGCAGTGTCGCCACGTGGGTATCTTGGGCCGTTCTCGTTGGCTTTGGCGTCGTGTTTCCGACAGTACTCACCAGCTATCAGCGGGATGCAACAGAGCAATGAACGACCTCTACAACCGTCTCGACCAGTGGCTCCGCAACCGTTCGCGCGCTGAATACGCACTCCTCACAGGAGCCATGACGGCGTCGATACTGTTTGGGATTGGCGTAGCCATCGGGAGGCCACTCGGCTCCGACGCAATGATGCTCGGACTCACAATGACGGTGGTCTACTACTGGCTCGATCCCAATGCGAAGCGATAAACAGCGACTGTCGGCTGATCCACTCGCCCCAATACGCGTTATTTCACGACTTCTGGTCTTCCGTGACGAGTTTTGTAAGCCGGGGGTATTCCATCGCGATTTTCAGGGGTCCCGCGTGGTACTCCTGTTTTGGAATGTCCCTTAGGCCAGCGTCTCGGAGTTCGTGTCTGTCCACAAAGTCGAGCGTGCCCTCAAACTCAGCCCACATATCTGAACGTCGACAAATACCTTCCTCCGAGGACTCGTCGTAGGGGAACCTCAGTCGGCGCTTCCAGCCGGGGAAGTAGACACGTTTTTACTGATCGATTCTAGATTTCGTGTTATGGCAGTAGATAACAATCGATGTGAGACCGGCCGTGCTGCCACGCTTCCTGATGTTGTTCCATTCCATTTACCTCATTTGACACGGCAGAGCTGGGAATTGGGCACACGCTCTATTCAAGATGAGCAAACGGTGGAGCTCGGCAAATGGTCCTATCAAGCTGGACAGTGGTCGCTATCGCTGTTTGAGGTGACAAGTGAGACCGCCATTATCCGTATCCAGACACCAGTTGGCCGAAAGCGGTATTATGGGGCAATTCAGTCAGAGCTCCGCTCGGCGCTTCAAGAACTCGAAGCGAGCCCAGCCTGGCAGAAAGTTGTGTGAGTAGCGCCGATGTATTGCTGGCCGAACTCAAAACCGACCAGAGCCGAAAGCTCCTGCTCTAGCAACTTGAAGCAGACGGGTGCTCGTTCTGTGGCATCAATTTAGTGTCGGAGCGCGACCTACAGAACGAACCTGTCGCTGACAACCACGGAACACCATCGGTTGCGAGCGTCTTTGAGAGTGCTGCCGGCGAGTGGAGAGTGGTTGCGTTCACACCTTGCGGAGAAAATGCGACGTAATGGCAGATAGAGAGATTGTAACCCCGAGTCACAAAACTTTTCGATACCAACCAGATACTGATTAGTTAGGTACTGGCCCCGCTCAATCGCTCCCTACTCCACCCCAAACGCATCGATTGGTCCGGGGCTAGAACCTGTCGTCGTAGATGACGACCCCAAACGGTGCGTTGCACGCCACTCCCCCCGCCTGCGGCCACTATTATCTTTGCCTGCTTCAAAGTAAATTTTGTCTGTAATACTCGTCTGTAGTAATTATCTGTGATAGGATTCTGGATCAGGTTCTGAAACCCACGGTCTCGGCATTTGAACCGCTTCTCCCGCCTGTTCCCACGCTCCGTGTATAAACACGCGGTGCGAGGACACCGCTGACTCGTGTACTCCGGGTCTACGTCATCCGACGACACACCGTCACGAGCCACCTTGTACGTGATCAGATCTCGAAGCTTGGCGAACGGCACCGAGTGCAGGTGGCGGTTCATCCGGGTCCCGTAGTTAATCGAGTCTCGCATGTCTTTGGGGTCTCCAAAGACGATGACCTGATTCTCGAACTGCGAGACCTACCTAACGACGGTACGTGACATCTTGTGGAGTTGGTCGTGAACAGAGTCTCGTTTCTCCTGTCCCACGACCGTCTTGAACGCGGTCTGACCTGCCTCTCGTATCCACCTGCGCTTCGTGAAGCACTCATGCCATCGACGCTTCACGTCCGGGTATTCAAGAACGGGCGAGTCCTGTACGTTGCCGCTTTCCCAGTTCATCGCGGCGAGTGCGACGCGGTTCTCGTTGATGTCCACGCCGACCACGTATTGGATTCGCTGGCGTGTGGACATTGGCGTCTGTGTTGGTGACGGTGATGTGGAACTGTCAGTCGCCACGATGTTGGAGGGGTTCCGCGGTACCGACACGCCACGCGGACTTGTTGAGAGCAGTCGTGAGAAGATTGTGGTGGTCAGGACTGCCCTTCAACTTGCCTTTGGCGTGGTGGTATGGTTTCGCTGAGATGGGGAAGCGGTGCGTGTTATCGTCGGTTTCGGTGATGCGGTAGCCTTCGCGGTGGTTCATCCGCATTGGATAGGGTTCGTGGATGTAGGGGTTGGGTGCGCCCCAGTCCTCGTCATCGCCCTCGTCGTAGTTCGTGAGTTCCTGTTGGGCTTTGTCGATGATTTGCTGGCAGGTGTTGTTGATGAGGCCGGCTTTCCCGACCACGGCGTCTTTGATTTCGCCCTAACTCTATCCTTGGTAGTGGAGACAGATGATTTCGTTTCGGAGGCGACGGGCTTTGAGGAGGCTGGGTTCAAGCAGCTCCTCGCCCTCTTCAACAGTGAGTTGGAAGGTGAGGAAAAGGGTCTGCTCCATACCTGTTGTGTCGTGTGATTATCTGCTAAAAGCTGCGGCGTGGCTGCTGGGCTTCACCCCCGCCCACGGTGGGGCGGGGCACTCGCCCTCATTAACTAGTGTAGACGTTTAGCCCAAACCAATTACAGACAAAGAGCTGTAATTGCTGTCTGTAACAAATTGCTGTTCTGGCATCAATGCGACTTGCTATCTAAAGTAACTCCAGACGATTATCTGTACCGAACATCTGTTCCATACAGCCGTTACAGGCGCTTAGTACGGACATCTATTACAGATAATTACTACACATAAACGTACCAGATCAGGCGCAATCCGATCTCTGTCTTGCGGTAGAGGTGCAATTACAGATAATAGATACAGACAACTGGAACAGGCAGCAGTCACGAATGTCTGACACAGATATATCTAACAGAAGTTCAAATGAGGAAGCGTATGATAACGACCGTCGTCTACGCTGAGTCTGGGGGGACATACAAAACGACCATGACAGCAAATCTCGCGGTTGGGTTCAAACGGATGGGACTTGATGTCCTCGTGATCGATTTGGACCCACAAACGGGCAACCTCACCTCACTCTTCGACGTCGGTAAGAACCGTGGAGACCCGGAGGCTGACAATCTCGTAAAGCACATTCTTGAAATGCCAGACGGGGACTTCGACAACCTCATCGAGACCTCTGAAGAGGGTGTTGATATTATTCCAAGTCACGATATGCTGGGCGATTTCACTTCCAATCTTGAGCAGAAGATTTCCTACGAAACGGGCATGAAGGGAATTTCTCGAGACGAGTATCCCCGCTTTGAACTTCTCTACAATCTTCTCTGGGAGCAAGAGCAGTTGAACGAAGAATACGACGCGGTCCTCATCGACCCTAACGCACGCGCTGAAGACCTGCTCTACAATGCCATCTACGCGCTTCGGACATTAGTGGCACCTGTCAAGCCAGCTGGAAAGGGAAGTCTCAGTCTTGATGGTCTCGAAGAGATGGTCGGGAACATGGGGACTGCGTTGGACATCGAAATCGGGCTTTCGTGCGTGGTTCCATCCGGAGTCGGCCAGACAAACGCCCACAGGCAGTATCGCGATCAGTTCGAAAATACGGACGCCTTCGCAACGCCAGTGTCGATCGGGTCACGCGAGAGTTTGATGGACGCCATGTGGGAAGCCCGTGGCTCTGCGTTCAAAGTAGTAGAGGAGCGGTGGAAGACCTACGAAGAGGACGAGGAGATGGTCTCAAAAAAGGGAGAGCGGCGAGTGCCCGACCGTGAACTCGAGACTCTGGATAAACTTTGGCAACTGGCGGGGTTCATTGCGACTGAGACGTTCGATGTCGACGTTGATGACAAACTGGTCTTAGATATCGACGACTATGGAACCGAGACGATGCAGTTTGACCTCACCGCTAAGCCGGAGGTGGCTGACTAATGGGGGGCGATTCATTCAAATCAGGATCAGGTAACCTCAGCTTCGGAGATGATCAGGAAGAAGCAGACGACGAGCCAGCGGAAGCCGGTGAGGAAATCGATGACATCGCAGACGAGGAGGCGGACGATCGGGAACCCAAGGAAGCCACCCCTGAGGAGGTAGATGACAGCCGGGACTTCTCTGAAGCGAAGGGGGCCAATAGTCCCAACGAAGAGAGTACGACGAGCACTCCCACGGCCAACGATGCCGAACCACACCAAACGAGTGCTCACCAGTATCCGTACTTCGTCCGTCGGAGTAACGTCGGGGACGAACGAGACAACCGTCTCGAACTCTTCGCTCGCGATAAAGTCGTTTCGCGAGAAGCGGAGTTTCGGAGCCAGCTTGCTTCGGAACTCGGAACGGACGACATTGCGAAGACGGACGCCCGTGAGTATGCGCTTCTTGCAGCGTTCGACAACGTAGAGGCCGTTGCAGAGCTCATGAGAGGAGACGGATACGGAGAACTCGATTAATCGTAACAGACGGCTGGCTTACACTCGAAACAGGGTGTATCTCGCACATTCTCATCCACTAGTATAACTGCTGCTGACAGTAATCGAACTAGATAGACTGTTCTGGATGCTATCATTCGATATTTTGACAACACGGGAGCCATCCTGTTCGTTGATCCGAGATTCGACGAGTCATGCAACAAGATCCGGACCGTTGTCTGCAAACGCCTAGGCTGTGACTCAACGACTCGATCACGATCGCTAGTCGCACGTCTGATCTCACCGATTGAAGCCGTATTCCACAGAGTGCGAGAACCGGTCATTTACTGAGTGGTTCGGCTCTGTTTAAATACGGAAAGCCCACTCGGGAGAGATGTCTCTCCTGAGTGGGCTATGAAAGGTATGAATGGTGGCGGCGAACCGCGTTTCCCAGAGGCTCGCGCACTCCAGTACTCCCCGGAACGCTGGTGGGCTT
>ENA-ORCS01000228-ORCS01000228.1-marine-metagenome-genome-assembly--contig:-NODE-228-length-51988-cov-27.689083_pt1 | contig 51988 bp, 59 predicted proteins | sample MGYA00237781_ERZ508513 | MGnify/ENA primary metagenome ERZ508513 (study PRJEB26184, sample SAMN06268793) | marine metagenome | isolation source: Eden Landing Ponds, San Francisco, CA, USA | place...
CGGTCGGTCCGCGGAGAAAAAAGACCGGTGCCGAGTCGCAGCCGCAGCGAACCGGGGGTCAGCGTGCGGTCTCGGGAACGTCGTCGCCGAGCGCATGCTTGACTTGGAGCGCGGCGCTGGCGGCGAGGCCGCGCGCGACCTCCTCGCGGTCGTTGTCCGGGATGAGGTCGTCGTCGGTGACGCCGTCGAACTCCGGGGTGAACCCCGCGCTGACGGGGTTGCCGGCGGGCGGGCGGACGGCGACGGTGACCTGCACGCCGCCGGAGTTCGTGCTGATTTCGGAGCCGACGACGTACTCGTCGGGGAGGAAATCGCGGGTGCGGGCGGCGATCTGGGAGATGCTGTCTTGGAGCGCGCGGCGCTGGGTTCCCGTGAGGTCGGGTTCGGGCTCCGACGGCTCGGCACCACTGTACGGCGTGTTCCCGTGCATTCGCTGTTAGTAGGGCACCCCCACGTAAAGTCCTTTTAGTGTGGGTGGTTTTCGCACGCTCCGGCGCTCAGAGAATCGGCTCGCTGTCGCCGTAGGCGGCGAGCACGACCGCGGCCGCGTACTCGCCGGCGTCCGCCTCCGTGCTGGCCGTTTGAACTGTCGCGTCGTCGAACGTCCAGTCCCGGAGGTCCATGCCCGCCTCGATGCCGGCGCGCACGCGCGACTCGACGTCGCCGGCGTCGGTCTCGTCGGCGACCTCGTAGAACAGCCCCGGGCCCTCGTCGCTGGCCGCCCACGCGAGCGCGGCGCTGACGTGGCGCGGCCCCGCGGCGTTCGCGTGCGCCTCCACGACCGTCAAGCGGTTCCCAGCGGGGCCGAGGTCGGGCGCGGTCCCCACGGCTTCCACGTCGGCGTCGGCGGGAATCACCGACGACACCGTGACGAGGTTGTAGTTGTGAACGCCCGCGTCGGCGAGCGCGGCGTCGTAGGCCGCCATCGCCGTGGGCGCCGTCCCCGTCCCCCAGACGACTCTGATGGTCATACGAACGCGTCGGGGCGCGCGATACAAGAGCGTTCCAATCCCGACCGGCCGGCCGCGACTACCGGATGTAGCTGGGGTAGTTCGGGCCGACGTCGTCCTCGCCCTCAGAGACGAGCTTCTCGTAGGCCGCGTCGAAGTCCTCGCGGCGCACCTCGTCGCGGTCGTCGCGGATGGCGAACATCCCCGCCTCGGTGGCGAGGCTGGCGAGCTGTGCGCCCGAGAAGCCCTCGGTCTGCCGGGCGAGGTCCGCGAACTCCACGTCCTCGGCGACGTTCATGTCGCCCGCGTGGATTTCGAGGATGCGCTCGCGGGCCTCCTCGGTCGGGTTCGGCACCTCGATGAGGCGGTCGAAGCGGCCCGGGCGGAGAATCGCCGAGTCCAACATGTCGAAGCGGTTCGTCGCTGCGATGATGCGGACGTCGCCGCGCTCGTCGAAGCCGTCCATCTCGCTCAGGAGCTGCATCATCGTCCGCTGGACCTCGGCGTCCCCGCTGGTCTTCGAGTCCGTGCGCTTGGCGGCGACGGCGTCGATCTCGTCGATGAAGATGATGGCGGGCTCCTTCTGGTCGGCGAGCTCGAAGAGGTCGCGGACCAGCCGCGACCCCTCGCCGATGAACTTCCGGACGAGCTCGCTGCCGGCCATCTTGATGAACGTCGCGTCGGTCTGATTGGCGACGGCCTTCGCCAGCATCGTCTTCCCCGTGCCCGGCGGGCCGTGGAGGAGCACGCCGCTCGGCGGCTCGACGCCGACCTTCTCGAACTTCTCGGGGTTGACCAGCGGGTCCTCGACGGCCTCCCGGACCTCCCGGAGCTGCTCGTCGAGGCCGCCGATGTCGTCGTACTCGACGGTCGGGGACTCGTCGACCTCCATCGCTTGCGCGCGGGCGTCCGTCTCGTCGTCGAGGACGCGCTGCACGCTAAAGGAGTCGTTGATGGCGACGCGGTCCCCGACTTCGAGCTCGTCGGCGAGCCGCGGCGACAGCTCCGTGAGGACCTCTTGGTTGTTGCCGTGCTGCTTGATGACGGCGCTGCCGTCCTCGGGCAGGTCCTCGACGGTGGCGAGGTACAGCGACGCGGTCTTGAGCGTCTCGTTCTCGCGCTGGAGGCGCTCGACCTCCTCGCGGAGCTCTTCGCGGCGCGACTCGACGTCCTCCAGCTGGGACTGGAGCTGCTCGTGGACGTCGAGAATCTCCCCGTAGTGGTCTTGGAGCGCGTCGAAGTGTTCTTCCGGCGACGACTCGGGGTCGACGTCGAGCGTCGGCCGGTCAGGTAGTGAAGGACTACGCGACATTCGTTGGTGGATGTAGGGGCCGCGCGTAGAAGTTCCTTTGGGTAGGCGGAACGCCTACCGGCGCTCGCGCGTCTGACGCACGCGGAGAGAACTGCCCGTTCGTCGACCGCTCAGACGAGCTCCTCGGCCTGTTCGAGGCGCTCGTCGTAGACGTCGAGCGCGCGCTCGATGGGGTCGCTCGTGGACATGTCCACGCCCGCGGCGCGCAGCAGCTCCAGCGGGTACTCGCTGGAGCCGCGCTTGAGGAAGTCCAGATACCGGTCGGCGGCGGGCTGGCCCTCCGCGAGGATGTCTTGGACGAGCGCGACGGCCGCCGAGATGCCCGTCGAATACTGGAAGACGTAGAAGTTGTAGTAGAAGTGCGGGATGCGCATCCACTCGCGGCGGATGTGGTCGTCGACGACGGCGTTCGCGTAGTAGGCCTCCTTGCGCTCGCCGTACACCTCGTCGACGCGGTCCGGCGTGAGCGCCTCGCCGTCTTCGGCCAGCGAGTGCAGGCGGTGCTCGACGTCCGCGAACAGCGTCTGCCGGTACAGCGTCGAGCGGAACCGTTCGAGGTACTCGTTGAGGATGTGCTTGCGGAAGTGGTCGTCCTCGACGGTGTCGAGGAGGTGGTTGACGAGCAGCGCCTCGTTGACCGTGGAGGCGACCTCCGCCACGAAAATCTCGTAGTCCGAGTAGACGTAGGGCTGCTTCTCGCTGGTGTACTGGCTGTGGAGGCTGTGCCCGAGCTCGTGGGCGAGCGTGAACATCGAGGAGATGTCGTCCTGATAGTTCATCAGGATGAACGGCTGGGTGTCGTAGGTCCCCCCGGAGTACGCGCCCGAGCGCTTCCCGCGGTTCTCGTAGACGTCCACCCACCGGGATTCGAGGCCTTCCGCGACCCGGTTCTGGTAGTCCTCGCCGAGCGGCGCGACCGCCTCCACGACGTGCTCTTTGGCCTCCTCGTAGGGGATTTCGGGGCTCTCGGAGTCCACGATGGGCATGTAGAGGTCCCACATCTGGACCTCGTCCACGTCGAGGGCCTGCCGCTTGAGGTCGACGTGGCGGTGGAGCTTGTCGAGGTTGTCGTCGACGGTGTCCACGAGGTTGTCGTACACCTCCGTGGGGATGTTCGAGCCGTCGAGGGCGGCCGCACGGGCGGTGTCGTAGTTGCGGGCTTCCGCGAGCTTCACGTCCTTCTTCACTTGGTTCTTCATCGTCGCGCCGATGGTGTTGCGGACGTCGCCGAGCGTCTCGAAGAAGGACTCGTGGACGGTCTGTCGGAACTCCCGGTCGGGGTTCTTCAGGAGTTTCGTGAAGTTCGCCTGCGAGATCTCGACGGCGTCGCCGTCGGGGTCCTCGACGGTCGGGAACTCCAAGTCGGCGTCAGTCAGCATGCTGTACGCGTCACTCGGCGCGCCCAGCACCTCCCCGAGGTCGCTCAGCAGCTCCTCGACCTCCGCCGAGCGCGTGTGCGGCTTCATGCGGAGCACGTCGTCGAAGTAGTGCTCGTAGGTCTCCAGTTCGGGCGCCTCCTCGACGAGCGCTTGGAGTTCCTCGCGCGTGCAGTCCTGCAGTTCCGGGCCGAAGAAGGAGGTCGCGCTGGAGACGTCCGCCATCAGGCTGGACGCCCGCGCGCGAAGCGCCTGATACTGCTGGTCGCGGGTGTCCTCGTCGGAGCGCATCCGGGCGTACGCCGACACCTTCTCGGCCTCCCGGTGGATTTCGTCGCGGAGTTCGAGCGCCTCCAGCAGGGTCTCGCCGGACTCCGTGAGCCGGCCCTCGTAGGCTTCGAGTGCTTCGAGCCGCGAGGCGACGTCCTCGTAGGCGGCCTCCCAGTCGTCGTCGCTGGCGTAGATGCTCGCCAAGTCCCACGTGTGCTCTTCGGACAGCTCGCTGCGTTCGGGAACGCTACTCATGCCGCAATCGTTCGGTGCAGGCCGGTTAAACGTTGATGGACGACGGGGCGATTGCCGGCGCTGCGCCGCGAAAATAACTCACAGCGCGTCGGCGACGTGGCCGGCCGCGCGCGCTCTCGCCCGGCGCGCCGCCCGCAGGTCCGCGAACATCTCCCGGGTCGCCGCGAGCGCGTTCGCGTCGACCGCAAAGTCGAGGTCGTAGTCCACGTCGTGGAGCACCAGCGGGCCGGGCGGCGCGGGCGTCACGCCCTCCGGTCCCTCGATGCCGTCGGCGGCGAGCAGTTGGTCGATGCGGTCGAAGCCGTCCCCCGACGCGACCGCCTGCACGAGCGCGACGACGCGCCGGACGAGCTCCCGACAGAACCCGCTCGCGCGCAGCGTCACGACCAAGAACGCCCCGTCCCGCTCGATACCACCGGCGAGCTCCCGAACGGTGTTGGCGTCGTCGGGCGTGAGGTTCCGATAGTCGTGGCTACCGAGCAGGCGGTCGAGCGCCTCAGCGGCTCGCCCGTCATCTGTGCCAGTAGCGTGGCTCGCGGCTCCGTCGGAAGCGCGCTGCGCTTCCGAGCCTCCGGTCGCTCCGCTCCCGGAGACGCCGCTCGCTCGTTCCGCGCCCTCACGGGGCTCGGGCGCGAGCCAGAAGTACCGATACTCGCGGTGGTTCGCGTCGTGGGTCGCGTGGAACCCCGGCGGCGCGTCGGCGGTCGCCCACGTGCGCACCGGCCCGGAGAGTTCGCCGTTCAACGCAGAGGGCGTGAGCCACTCGGGCGCGTCGAAGGCGATGGTCTGGGCGCGCGCCGACACGCCCGCGTCGGTGCGGCCCGCGGCGGCGTACCCCCGCGGCTTCTCCCCGTCGAAGACGCCGAGTCGACGGAGCGCGCCGAACAGCTCTCCCTCGACGGTCGTGACGTCGGGCTGTCGCTGGAAGCCGCGGTAGGGGCGGCCGTCGTAGGCGACGCGGAACGCGCGGCGGACCACCTCAGGCGAAGTCGTCGTACCGCGGCTCCGCGCGGTCGCCGGGGAAGTCCTCGAAGGGCGCGGTCGTCTGGTCGCCGCTCTCCATGTCTTTGACGGTGACTTCGCCGTTGGCGAGGTCCTGCTCGCCGACGATGACGACCGTCTGCGCGCCGATGCTGTCGGCGTAGTTCATCTGCGCGCCGAAGCTCCGGTCGGCCACGTCGCTCTCGACGACGTGGCCCTTCGCGCGGAGGTCGCTGGCGACGCGGGCGGCCTCCGCCTCCGTGTCGCCGACTTGGAGGACGTAGTAGTCCGTCGAGAGGGCGCCGTCGGAGCGGACGCCCGCGCGCTCCAGCAGGAGGTTCAGGGGCGCGTGACCGGGCGCGACGCCGACCGCGGGCGTGGGCTGGCCGCCGAACTCCTCGATGAGGTCGTCGTAGCGCCCGCCGCCGAACACGGAGCGCCCGATGTCGCCGGTGGCGTCGAAGCACTCGAAGACGACGCCCGTGTAGTAGTCCAGTCCGCGGGCGGTCGTCAGGGAGATGTCGCAGTATTCGCGGACGCCCAGATTCTCGGCGGCGTCGAGGACCGCGCGGAGGTTCTCGACGGCGTCGGCGACGCGGTCGGTGCCCGCGAACTCGGTGAGCGCGTCGAGGTCGTCGCCCGCGAGCAGGTCGTCGAACTGCTCGGCTTGGTCGTAGGAGAGCCCGGCTTCCGCGAGGCCGTCGAGGTACTCCGCGCGCTCGATTTTCGCGCGCTTGTCGACGACCCGGATGGCCGCCTCGGTGTCCACGTCGGCGTCGAAGGCGTTCAGGAGGCCGCCGAGGATGTCGCGGTGGGAGACCCGGAACTCGAAGTCGTCGCCGGTGAGCCCGAGGCTCGTCAGGCCGTCCGCGGCGACCGCCAGCACTTCGGCGTCCGCGCGCGGGTCGCTGGAGCCGAAGATGTCGACGTTCGTCTGGTAGAACTCCCGGAAGCGGCCCTGCTGGGGCTCCTCGTAGCGCCAGAACGCGCGCGTCGAGTACCACTTGATGGGCTTCGAGAGTTCCTGCTGTTTGGCGACGACCATGCGCGCGACCGTCGGCGTCAGCTCGGGCGTGAGCGCCACGTCCCGGCCGCCTTGGTCGGTGAACGAGTAGAGCTCGTCGACGATGCCCTCGCCGGACTTGTCGACGTACATCTGCGTGCCCTCCAGCGCGGGCGTCCCGATCTCCCGGAAGCCGTAGCGGCGCGCCGCGTCCTCGACGGCGTCCATCGCCTCGCGGCGCGGCCCCATCTCCTCGGGGTAGAAGTCCCGGAATCCCTTGAGTCGGTCGTACATACCCCGTGGTTCGCCCGACGCGCGCTTGAAAGCTTCCGTTCAGTCGCTGCGCGGCGGCGACGGAGCGACCGCGGGGTAGCCGTCGGGCGCGCCGAAGCCGTGGTCGCGGAGCCGGTCGGCGTCCCGGGTGAGGTCGCGCACCCACGAGCGCCCGCGGTCCGTGAGCGCGGCGGCGCCGTACCGAATCGGGCCGCCGCTGACCGTGCGCTCGCCGATGTCCAGCGAGACGGCCCCGTACGTCTCCGCGTGATCGGGGTCGGAGAAGTCGATTGCGGCGGGGAGGTCGACGGTCGGCACGCCGTACTCGGCGGCCATACTGCGGTAGACGAACGCGGCGTCGAGCTTTCCGGTGTCGAGCACGCGCGCAATCTGGGTCTCGGGGAGGGGGGTCGTGTTCGCCAGCACGGGGTCGACGGCGTCCAGCAGGCCGCGGCGGGCGGCGAGCCGGAGCGCCAGCACCGTGCGGTAGCCGAGCGGGTCGACCGCGGGGTCCGTGCGACCGACGCGAATCTCGTCGTCGCGGAGCGCGCTCGTCCAGTCGTCGCGGAGCGCGCCGGCGTGCGCCGAGTCGGGGTCGTACGCGAGCGTCAGTGCGTTCGTGGCGAACAGCACCACGTTCTCCGTGAGGCCCGCGAACAGCGCGGGGTCAGCGAGCGCGAGGGCGTCCGGCGCTCGCGCGTCTTCGGTGACGAGCCGCCGGGCCGCGAGGCTCCCGTGGGCTTCGACGGTCGCGCCGGGCACGTCGCTGGCGACCGACAGCAGGCTCCCGGCGACGAGCGCGGCGACGCCGGCGTCGCTTTCGCCGCCGAACGACCCGAAGCCGGCCGCGAGGCTCCCCGCTCCGGTGGCGGTCACGGCGGCCCCCGCGAGGAACTGCCGACGGGACTGTCGCACGTACGTAACCTTACGTAGTGTCTTCAAAGACGTTTCGTAACCAATTGTGGGTTCGCTGGCGGACGCCGAGGTGCTCGGCCGCCGGACACCCGGGCGCGAGCACGGATACAGATTCCGTCGTAGCGGCGACAGCGAGCCACCTTTGTAGGAGTACCGCGTAGCGAAGTCGAGCAGATGACGGAACTCTCGGTGCTCCACGTCGACGACGACCCCGACCTCGGAGCACTCGTCAAGATTCACTTGGAGCGCGACGCCAGCGGCATCGACTGCACGGTGACGAGCGAGACCGACCCCGAGCGCGCACTGGAACGCCTCCGGAACGACGAGGACGGCTTCGACTGCGTCGTCAGCGACTACAACATGCCCGGGATGAACGGCATCGAGTTCCTCGAAGCCGTCCGGGAGGAACACCCCGAACTCCCGGTCCTGTTGTTCTCCGGCGAGGAGACCGGGGACGTGGCGGCCGGCATCGTCAGCGCGGGCCTGACCGACTACCTCCAGAAGGGGTTCGGCACCGAGCAGTACACGATGCTGATTCGGCGCGTCGAACACGCGGTCGCCGACGACGGCGAGTTCGACCCGGACGCCTCGGTGGAACTGGACGGCGTCGGCGTCGTCGGCGCCGACGAGCGCTTCGAGAGCGTCGACGACGCGTACGCCTCCCTCTACGGCTACTCCTCGGAGGAGGTCGCGGGCAAGCACTGGACCGAACTCCACCCCTCGACGGCGGTCGAGCACATCCGCACGCACGTCCTGCCGGTGGTCGAGGACGGCGGGAAGTGGACGGGGCGAAGCGAGGGGCTGCGCGCCGACGAGTCGACGTTCACGGAGTCGAAGATGGTGACCGCGCTGAACGACGGCCGGCTGCTGATTGCGGTCTCGTCGCTGGACGACAGCGGGCTGGCGGCCGAGGACTGAGTTCAGGCGGCGATGAGGCCGACGCCGACCACCGCGAGCACGGCCGCGCCGAGGCGCCGACGCAGCCCGGGCTCGCCGAGGAGCACGCACCCGAGCAGGACGGCGACGATGGCCTGCCCGTTCACGAGCGTGGACGCGATGCTCGCCGGGACGCCGGCGAACGCGAGCGCGGTCACGTGCTCGGCGAGCGCCACGCCCGCGCCCGTGAGCGCGAACTTCCCGAGGTGCGGGCGGACGCCCCCGGTCGGCCAGCGGCGGAGCGCGAACGGGAGCACGACGACGGCGACGCTCCCGAGGTAGACGGGCACCCAGAGCCGCGTCGGGAACGTGAACGTGTCGAGGACGACCCGGCGGCCCACGTCGCTGACCGCGAACAGCGCCGCGGAGACGAGCGCGAGCTGGGCCGCCCGCGAGTCGGCGGCGCGCCGGAACGGTTCGAGCACGTCCCCGCCCTCGTAGTTGGCGAGGTAGACCGCCGTGGTGGCGACCGCGATGCCCGCGACGGCCGACGGTTCGAGGTACGCGCCCAGCAGGAGCACCTCGATGGGGACGACGAACACGGGGACGATTTTCGCGATTGGCGCGACGTAGGACACGTCACCGACCGCCAGCGCCTGCACGGAGACGACGAACGCGAGCGCGCCGAAGACGGCGGTGCCGGCGAACACCGCGACCGCCCACGCGTCCATCGGCGGGAACGCCGGCAGGCCGCCCTCGCCGGTCGCGACCGCGAACGGGAGGTACCACGCGATGGCCGCCGCGTTCACGAACACCGTGAGGACCGCGCCGTGCACGCCCACGAAGTAGCGCTTCAGGACGAACAGGTACGTCCCCCACAGGCCCGCGGCGGCGAGCGCGTAGAGTAACCCGGGCTCCATTCACGCGAACCGAGCCCGCGCCCGGAGAAGAGTGGTTCGATTGCGGGCCGCTACTCGCGGAGGCCGTGGACGTACGTCTGGTCGTGGTCGGGGAACACCTCGCGAATGGCGTCCTCGCCGTGTTCCTCGCGGAGAATCGCGCGCAGTTCCGCCTCGTAGTCGGCGCGCGGAATCTCCTCGCTGGGGCCGACCTCCACGTCGAGTTCGGCGTCCACGAGCCGGTCGACGGCGCCCCGGCCGAACCCCGCCAGCGGCGAGAGGTAGTCGACGCCGTGACGTTCTTCGAGGCTCTGGGCCTGCGCCCGCGAGACCGTCGGCACGCGGTCGTCCCGGCGCGTGCCGTCCGCGACCGCGTCGAAGTCGAGGGCGGCGACGGCCTCCAGCGCCGCCTCGTGGACGTGCTGGATGCCGTTTCGGGGGTAGCCGTCCTCGCGCATGCGCTCGACCGCTTCCTCGGCTATCTCGCGGTCGAGTTCGAGCGCGCGGAACCGGAAGCCCGCGGCGTCGGCGGCCCGCCGCGCGTGCTCGTGCTCGTCGGTCACGCCGAAGTGCGCGGTGACCAGCGTCACGTCGTAGAAGCGGTCGACGAGCAGCGCCGCCAGCGTGGAGTCCTTCCCGCCGCTGTAGAGCACGCCGACGTCCATCGCCTACCGGCGGTTGATGTTGTAGCTCTGGGAGTCGGGCTTGAGCTCGCGGAGCAGGTCTTTCATCTGCTCCTCGTCGATTTGATCCTGCAGGCGGCCCGACTGGGCGAGCGCGAGAATCTGCTGTTCGGCCTGCTCGGCGAACTCCGGCTTGCTCATCTTGATGGTGTTCAGGCGCTTGCGCGCGCCGTCGCTGAGGTGCTGTTTGAGCAGCGCCTGCTTCTGCTGTTCGGCCTGCTCGCGCTGGGCCTGCTGGGCGGCCTCGCGGTCGCCGCCGCCCTGCTGTTGTTGCTGCTTGAGCTGTTCTTTCTTCTGCTGGCGCAGTTCTTCGAGCCGGTCGTCGTCCGGGCTCCCACTCATGCTTGCCAGTAGTCGACGAATCCGGTTAATTGTAACGCAACGGGGTGGGAGCGCCGCGGCTGCGCGGTCGAGAACGGCGAAAGAGCGGGCGCGTTACGCGTAGCGTTCGAGCTCGGGGCGGTCGAGCGCCTCGATGACGTCGCCGGCCGTCTCGTCGAGGAGGCTGCGGCCGTCGGCGGTGACGACGCGGCCGCGGTCGTGTTGCTGCTCGACGAGACCCTCGTCTTCGAGCTGCTGGAGCACGGTGCGGACGATGTTCCGGGAGCTGGACGCGCTCGACGGCGGGGAGACGGTGTAGCGGTTGGAGCCGTCGACGGTGTCGCCGTAGGCTGTGGCGAGGCGCTTGACGCCGATGGGGCCGTCGATTGCGACCTTCCGGAGGACGCTGGCGGCGCGGCGCGCCCAGAAGTCTTCCTGTTCCGGGGGGAGTTCGCGGCCGACGCCGGTCTTCGCGAACTGCGCCCAGTCGGGTTCGTCGAGTCGGTCTTCGAGCTCGCTCGCGAGCTCGTCGACGAGCTCGTCAGCGGGAGCGTCGTAGAGGGTTGCCATTGGGCGGAATTCACGTCGGATTCGTTTAAAGCCATCGTTAGGGAGTCGTGCGGCGTCGTCGGGGCCGTCCGGCCGTCGGTGGCGGGCGCGAGCGCGGCCGCATCCCGGGCGTTTTAGGCGGCGGCCGCGAACCCGAGGGCATGAACGAACGGGCGGCCCTCGACGTGGTCGGCGGGCTGGTCGCGGGCGCCGGCGACGACGCCGCGGTCGTCGACGACGCGGTGTTCACCATCGACATGCTCCACGAGACGACGGACTTCCCCGCGGGGACGACCCGGTACACGGCGGGCTGGCGCTCGGTGGGCGCGTCCCTGTCGGATGTCGCCGCGATGGGCGCGGCCGCGACGGCGGCGGTCGGCGTCTACGGCGCGCCCGACTTCGAAGAGAGCGAGCTACACGCGTACGTCGAGGGCGCACTGGACGTCTGCGAGGCCGTCGACGCCGAGTACGTCGGCGGCGACCTCGACGGCCACGACGAGTTCACGGTAGCGACGGCCGCCGTCGGCCACAGCGACGACCCCGTGTTCCGGGACGGCGCGACCCCGGGGGACGCGCTCGTCGTGACGGGGACGCTGGGCCGGACCGCGGCCGCCATGCACCACTTCGAATCCGGCGACGCCGAGCGAGCGAACGAGCTGTTCCGGTTCGAACCGCGGGTCGGGGCGGGGCGCGCGCTCGCCGGGCATGCGACCGCGATGATGGACTCCAGCGACGGGCTCGCGCGCTCGCTGCACCAGCTCGCGGAGGCCAGCGGCTGCGGGTTCGCCGTCGACGGCGATAGCGTTCCGGTCGCCGACGAACTCCGGGACACCGTCGAGAACCCGCTCGATACGGCAGCGACGTACGGCGAGGACTTCGAACTCGTGGCGACCGTCCCGACGGAAGCGGTCGAGACAGTGCGCGCGGCCGCCGACGTGCCGGTGTCGGTCGTCGGGGAAGTCACGGATTCCGGTGTGACGCTGGACGGCGAGCCGCTGGCGGACCGCGGCTGGACGCACTAGCCGACGATTTGGATGGGGACCGGCATGAAGCAGAGCGCGCCGAGGACGAACGTGAGCACGCCCAGCGCGGCGCGGCGGCGGTCCAGCGACGAGTCGTCGACGGGGTCGACGCCGCCCGCGAACGTGATGACCGTGGCGATGACGCCCCAGACCACCCAGATGCCCGCGGTGTCGCCGGCGTCCGCGACGAACCACTGGTAGCCAGCGAGCGCGAACAGGGCGGTCGGGACCAGCGGCGCGACGCGGTCGGCGTGCTCGCCGACCAGCGACCGGAGGACGTGGCCGCCGTCCAGTTGGCCGACCGGAATGAGGTTCAGGAACGTGACGAACATCCCGATCCAGCCGCCCATCACGACCGGGCTGATGGACTTCGAGGGGTCGGCGTAGGAGAGCGGCTCGCCGAGGCCAGCCGCGATGGCTTGGAGGAGCGGCGGGTACGCGAACTGGACTTCGACGGCGTTCGCGGAGTTGACGAGTTCGGGGGGCACGGTCACGGGCGGCAGCAGCAGGCCGACCGTGGAGACGACGACGGCGGCGACCAGTCCCGCCAGCGGACCGGCCGCGCCGATGTCGAACAGCGCCTTCCGGGAGGGGATGCGACCGCGCATGCGGATGACCGCGCCCATCGTCCCGAACAGCGACGGGAACGGGATGAAGTACGGGAGGGAGGCGTCGACGTCGTGGTAGCGGCTCATCGCGTAGTGGCCGAACTCGTGGACGGCGAGCACGCCGACCACCGCGAGCGTGAACGGCAGCGCCTGCACGACCTCGGGCGAAAACGGGTCGACGTAGTACCAGTTCGCGCCGACGAACAGCGTCGACGCCAGCGTCGCCACGAACAGCGCGACGTTCGTCCACGGAACGCCGCCGCCGTCGTCGGTGGCGTCGCGGGGCTCCGCGACGAGCACGAGTTCGCCCGTCCGCCGGGCGAGCCGGACCTCGTAGCCGCGCTCGCGGAACGCCGGCCACACGGTCTCCATGAGGGTCTCGCGGTCGGTCTCGGGGTCGCCGAAGTAGAGCACGCGGCCGTCGTCGCGGCGCACCTCGTAGACGTCGAAGACCGACGCGAACGAATCCGGACTCGGGGCGCCGTCGGGCGGCTGAGCCGACATCACCGGGGCTTACCGTTCCAGCGGTTTAAGCACTTAGTCGGCGGCACCCCGGCTGGTGGTCGGCGGGAACGGGAGAAGGTGGTTCAGGGCGGGCGGTGCGAGCGCAGCGGGGTTACGCGGACTGCACGCGCCACGTGGTGGCGCTGGTGTACGACCACTTCTCGACTTCGAGGTCGGTCGCGGACTTCGAGAGCTTCACCATGAGCGCGCCGATTTCCTTCGGGGAGAGGTCCACGTCGTCGGCGATGAACTTGCTCTTGAAGTAGACCTCGCCGTCGGCGGCCTTCTCGCGCAGGTACGCCTTCAGCCGCGTTTCCTTGTCCTGCGGTTCGTCGGCGTCGGTGGAGGGGGATTGGGTTGCGCTCATCTTCGATTCTGCCTACCGGCTCCGAGAGGTTATAAAGGGGTGAACGTTCGGACAGATTCGAGCGATTTCATCCGCGAACCGAGTTTGTGCGACGTTTCACGAACGTTCGAGAGACGCTTAGACATTTTATAGCGCCAGTAGAATCGTTACTTCCCCATTCAGAGAGGAGCGGTTAGCGTCGGACATCTGGCGGCCGAAATCGGCCGTCGAGCCGCAGTTCGGCGCCGGAAGCGCGGTCGAGCGGGTGGCGCGCGCGGCGACGCTACTGCTCGTGCTTCCAGAACTCGTCCTCGACGGTGACCTCCTTCTTGAAAATCGGGACCTCCTCCTTGAGGCGGTCGATGCCGTCCTCGACCGCGCGGAACGCCTCGCGGCGGTGGCCCGCGAGCACCGCGACGAAGACGATGTCCTCGCCGGCCTCGATGCGGCCGACGCGGTGGTAGAGGCGCACGTCGAGGACGCCGTCGCGGGCCTCCAGTTCTTCGCGGATGGTCGCGGTTCGCTCGGCGGCGACGGCGTCGTACTTCTCGAAGGTCAGCGACTCCGTCCACTCGTCGTCTTCGTCTTCGAGCGCGCGGACGCGACCCGTGAACGTCGCGATGGCCCCCGAGTAGTCCGCGCGCGGGGAGCGCTTCAGCTCCGCGACCAGCGAGGCCAGCGTCTCGAACGGCTCGGCGGCCTCGACCACGTCGACGGCGGCGTCGAGGTCCGGGTCCGCGGGGTCGAGGCGGAGCGCGGGGTCCGCGACCTCTGTGTCGCCGACGGCAATCTGGGGGACGCGGGCGTCCGGGAAGCCGACCAGCAGCGCGTAGTCGTGGTCGCGCGCGAGGTCGTCGAGCACGTCCTCCGGGGAGCGGTCGCCGCCCGCGCCGCGCCAGCCGTCGCCGACGGTGTACGTGGTTCGGGACGGCGCGTCGGGGTCGCCGGCGCGCACGACGCCGACGCGGCCGCGGTCGGCGAGGCGCTCGGCGAGGCGGTCCGCGACGCCGTCGGCGTCGTCGCCGACGATGCCGTGTAGTTGCATACTCGCACGTGGGGGTGCTCGCGGCTTGTAGGTGTCGCCAGCTACCGGGCTCGCCGCCACCGCCACGCCAGCCACAGGCCCGCGAGGAGGAGGACGACGGAGACCACGCCGAGCGCGTCGTCGTAGGGCGGCGCCAGCAGGCCGGCGACCTGCCCGACCGAGTACGACAGCCACAGGAGCGCGGCGGACGTCACGAGGAGCGCGCGAAGCGGCGGCAGCGACCCGAACCGGTGTCGCCACGCGGTCCCGAACAGCACCAACAGCCACGCGACCGTCAGGAGGACCGCGGGGTCGGTGGCGGCGACCATGCCGGCGCGACGGCCCGCGGCGAAATAACGGTTCGCCCCGCTCGCGGGCGCAGCCCCGGAGTTGACAACCCTTAAGGACGCCACAGGGGTATCACGGTGTAGTATGCGAGTCGTGGTTTCTATCGGCGGTAGCGTCCTCGCGCCCGACCTCGCCCACGAGCGGGTCGAGGCTCACGCGGCCGCCATCGAAGCACTCGTCGACGCCGGCTGCGAGGTCGGGGCCGTCGTCGGCGGCGGGGGTGTCGCGCGGGACTACATTACGACGGCGCGAGCGCTCGGCGCCAACGAGATCGAGCTCGACGACATCGGCGTGGACGTGACGCGGCTGAACGCCCGCCTGCTCATCGCGGCGCTGGACGGGATGGCGGCCCCCAGTCCCGCCGAGAGCTACGAGACGGCGGGCGAGTCGCTGCGCCGCGGCGACGTTGCCGTGATGGGCGGCGTGGTCGCCGGGCAGACGACGGACGCCGTCAGCGCGGCGCTGGCGGAGTACACGAACGCCGACCTGCTGGTGTACGCCACGAGCGTCCCGGGCGTGTTCAGCGCGGACCCGAACGAGGACGACGACGCCGAGCACTTCGAGGAGATGACCGCGGGCGAACTCGTGGACATCATCGCCGACATCGAGATGAACGCGGGGTCGTCGGCGCCCGTCGACCTGCTCGCCGCGAAGCTCATCGAGCGCTCGGGCGTCCGCACCATCGTCCTCGACGGCACCGACCCGTCCCGCATCGTGGACGCCGTGCTCGGCGGCGAGCACGACGGCACTGACATCATCCCCGAGGGCACCGCCGACCAGATGACCTACTGGGCGGACGAGGCGTAGCGATGCACGCCGACGACGACCCCTACATTCTCGGCGACGAGCGCGGCTTCTGGGCGGACACCGCCGCCGACCGCATCCTCGACCGCGACCCCGAGGAGCCCATCGTCATCAAGGGCGGCATCTCGCCGTCGGGCGTCCCCCACCTCGGGAACATGAACGAAATCGTCCGCGGCTACTTCGTCGCGGAAGTCCTCCGAGAGCGCGGCTACGAGGTCCGCCAGCTGTTCACTAGCGACGACCGCGACCCGCTCCGGAAGCTCCCGCGGAAGCTCGCCGACCTCGACGGCGACCTCGTGGACCTCGGGGAGGTGAACGCGGGCGCGCTCGGCCAGAACCTCGGCGCGCCCTACACTGCGATTCCGGACCCGTTCGGGTGTTGCGAGTCCTACGGCGCGCACTTCTCGAACCTCATCGAGGAGTCCGCCGAACTCTTAGGAATCGACGTGGAGATGGTGTCGAACACCGAGCGCTACGAGGACGGCGACCTCGAATCGGTCGTCGAGTTCCTGCTGGAGAACCGGGAGACGGCCCGCGAGGTGCTCGGCGAGTACCAAGAGAAGGTCGATGACGACTACGTGCCGTTCCGCCCCATCTGCGAGAACTGCGGGCACGTCACGGAGACCGACGCCGTCACCGACATCGACCTCGACGCGGGCGTCGTCCACTACGAGTGCAGCGACGTGGAGGCCGGCGACCGCACCATCGAGGGCTGCGGCCACGAGGGCACCGCGAGCCTCCGCGACGGGAAGCTCCCGTGGCGCTTCGAGTGGCCCGCGCAGTGGCGGGTGTTGGGCGTGGACTTCGAGCCGTTCGGGAAGGACCACGCGGAGGGCTCGTGGCCCTCGGGGACTGACGTGGCGCGCAACGTCTTTGGCGACGAGCCGCCGGTGCCGATGGTGTACGAGTGGTTCACGCTCGACGGCGAGCCGTTCTCCTCCTCGGAGGGCCACGTCGTGCTCGTGCAGGACGTGCTCCGGCTGCTCGCCCCGGAAGTGGTGCGGTTCTTCTTCAGCAAGGACCCCCAGCGGGCGCGGGACTTCTCCGTCGAGCGCCTCGACCAACTGGTGGACGAGTTCGACCGCATGGAGGCCGTCTACTTCGGCGAGGTCGACGCCGACGCGGACGCCCGCGAGCGCGCCGAGCGCGTCTACCCCCTGCTGGTCGACGAGCCCCACGAGGACCGCATCCGCATCCCGTACACGTTCGCGGCCGTGCTCGGGATGACCGACGACCCCGAACTCCGCGAGGAAATCGCGCGCCGCGAGGGCCACATCCCCGACGACGCCCCCGAGTGGGCCGTCGACGCCGCGCTCGAACGCGTCGAGCGCGCCCGCGAGTGGGCCCGGCGCACGGACAACGAGTTCAACTACAGCCTCGCACGCACCGAGATTCCCGCCCACGACTTCGACGCCGCGACCGAGGACGCCCTCGACGAGCTCGCGGACTTCCTCGAAGCCGAGGCCCCCGACGGCGACGAGCTACAGGGCGAAATCTACGAGACCGCCAAGCGCCACGACATCGACATCGGCGCGTTCTTCTCGGCGGGCTACCGGCTGTTCTTCGACGAGGACCAAGGCCCGAAGCTCGGGCCGTTCCTCACCAAGCTCGACCGCGAGTTCGTGCTCGGGCGGCTCCGCCGCCGGCGCTGACACCTTCGGATACCCAACGGCTTTTGCCGCGCGGCCCCTGACTCTCGGACAATGGATATCTGGACGGTCCTCGGCGTCGCCCTGCTCGCGTACTGGGCCGGCGTGTCGTGGGCGAAGGCCCGCAACCTCCTGCCGTCGTTCGTCTCCGCGACCGGCCCGGTGCTCACCCTCCACACGAAGCGCGGGAAGCGGCTGCTGGCGTGGGCCGCGACCCCCAAGCGGTTCTGGCGCGCGTGGGGGAACTTCGGGCTCGGCGCCGCGCTCGTGGTCGCCGCCGGCACGCTGTTCATGCTGATTACGTCGGCGGCGCAGACGCTGGCGAACCCGCCCGCGCCGACGGCGGTGAACCAGCCGCGGAACGCGCTGGTCATCCCGGGCGTCAGCGACTTCATGCCGCTGTCGGTCGCCCCCGAAATCGTCGCGGGGCTGTTCGTCGGCATGGTCGTCCACGAGTTCGGCCACGGCCTGATGTGCTACGTCGAGGACATCGACGTGGACTCGATGGGCGCGGTGGTGCTCGCCGTGCTCCCCATCGGCGCGTTCGTGCAACCCGACGAGGAGAGTCAGCGGCGCGCCGACCGCGGGTCGCAGGCGCGCATGTTCGCGGCCGGCGTGACAAACAACTTCCTCGTGGTCGTCGTGGCGTTCGCGCTGCTGTTCGGCCCGGTCGCGGGCGCGGTCGGCGTCGCCAGCGGCGGGCTCGTCGGCGACGTGCACGGGGACTCCGCGGCCGCCGCCGCGGGCATCGGCGCGGGCGACCGCGTCACCGCAGTCGGAGGCGTGCCGGTGGCGAACAACACGGAGTTCCAGCGCGCGCTCGACGACGCCGAGAACCGGGCAGTCGAGGTGACGCTGGCAAGCGGGGAGACGGTGCGCGTGGACCGCCACCTGCTCGTGACCGGGGTCGCCGCGGACTCGCCGCTGGCGACACTCGGAACCGGGAGCGTCCTCGCATCGGTCAACGGGACCGAAGTCTACACCCAGCACGGCCTCGAAGCCGCCGTCGAGAACCGGACGGTGGCGACCTTCGAGACGGCCAACGGCACGGCCGTCACCGCGCCCGCCGGCGCGTTCGTCACCGTCGTTCCGGACTCGCCCGCGGCCGCCGCCGGCCTCCCCGCGGAAGCGGACGTGGTCGTGACGCGCATCGACGGCGAACGCGTCACCACGGGCGCCGACATGGGCGACGTACTCGACGCCCACGCGCCCGGTGAGACGATAGCCGTCGAAGCGCACGTCAACGGGAGCGTCGAGTCCTACGAGGTCACGCTCGGCGAGCAGGACGACGGCTCCAGCTACTTCGGCGGCGTCATCGCCACCGGCGTCACCGGCCTCACGGCGTCCGGGTTCGGCGCGCAGCTCTACCCCGCGGAGGCGTTCCTGTCGCTGGTCTCCGGGAACGTCGACGGCGGCACCGGGATCGGCGTGCTGCTCGGCGGCGCGGCCGGCGGCCTCGTCGGGTTCCTGCAGGGCATCGCGGCCGCGCTGTTCCTCCCGCTTTTGAGCATCATCGACCCGTCGCTGGCGTTCAACTTCCCCGGGTTCGCGGGCGTGAACGCGGGCTTCTACGTCGCCGCCGGCCCGCTCCCGGACGCCGCCGTGTTCGTGCTGGCGAACGTCCTGCTGTGGACCGGCTGGATAAACCTCAACCTCGCCTTCTTCAACTGCATCCCCGCGTTCCCGCTGGACGGCGGCCACCTGCTGCGGACGGTCGCTGAGGCGTTCACCTCGCGGCTCCCCATCGGCGACCGGCGCGCCGTCACCCGCGCCATCACCACGAGCATCGGGCTCACGATGCTCGCGGCGCTGGTCGTCATGTTCTTCGGCCCGCAGCTACTGGGCTAGTCGTCGAAGCCCATCCGCTCGGCGAACTCCTCGGGGGTGTCCTCGACGCGCTCGAACTCGTCGAAGTAGAACTCGTGGTGGCGGATGAGCTGCTCGGCGATCCACGCGGAGAACGCCTCGTCGAAGCGCCAGCCGTCGCCCGCCTCGGGGTTGGCCACGTCGAAGCGCTCGTCGGTCGCCAGCACCGCGAACACGTGGTAGAACCCGAGGATGACATCCGTCACGTCGTCGGCTGTGGCGCCGACCTCCTCGCGCTTCTCCGCGAGCTTCTCGCGGCCCGCGTCCGTGATTTCGAAATACTTGCGGTCGGGCTCGTCCTCGACCTCGATGCGCTGGGCGTACCCCTCGTCCTCGAACTTGTACAGAATCGGGTAGACGGAGCCGTAGGAGGGCTCCCAGTGGCCGCCGCTGAGGTCCCCGATTTCCTTGAGAATCTCGTACCCGTACCGGGGGCGTTCCTCGAGCAGTTCCAACACGAGATACGAGACGAGTCCTTTCGGGGGACCGCTCTTGCGCATTCACGGGACGTTCCGCGGTTCAGCGGGAAAACGTTTCGGTCGCGGTCATCGCTCGGTTCCGCGGACTGACACGGCCAGCGGCGCCGAACCGCGGTTCGACCGCTCTGTCGAATACCCCTCTAGCGGCACCGACGCCGGCGGCGGGGCTGGTTAGGAAAACCCTTCTACGGCGAATCCCAACGCGTACCCATGGCAGACGCTCCACCGACCGACGAGGGTTGGTTCGTGCTCCACGACTTCTACACCGTGGACTGGGACGCGTGGCGGGACGCCCCCGAGCGGGACCGCGACGCGGCCCTCGACGAGGCCGAGTCCTTTTTCGCGCACCGCGAGGCGCTCGCGGACGCCGACGAGGGCGACTCCGCGGTGTTCTCCATCACCGGACAGGACGCCGACCTCATGTTCGTGCACTTCCGCGAGTCGCTGGACGAACTCGACCGCATCCAGCGCTCGTTCGAGCAGACGGCGTTCGCGGCGTACACCGAGCGCGCGCACTCGTACGTCTCCGTCGTAGAGGTCTCGGGGTACACCGCCCCGGACTACTTCGAGGACCCCGAGTCCGTCGACGCGGGCCTCCGGCAGTACTTCGAGAGCAAGCTCACGCCCGAGATTCCCGAGGACACGTACGTCTCCTTCTACCCGATGAGCAAGCGCCGCCAGCCCGAGCAGAACTGGTACGACCTGCCGCTGGAGGAGCGCGCGGAGATGATGGAGGTCCACGGCGACCTCGGCAAGCAGTACGCCGGGAAGGTCAGCCAAGTCATCGCGTCCTCGGTGGGGCTCGACGACTGGGAGTGGGGCGTGACGCTGTTCGCGGACGACCTCACGGACATCAAGGACATCGTCTACGAGATGCGCTTCGACGAGGTGTCCGCGAAGTACGGCGAGTTCGGCGAGTTCTTCGTCGGCCGCCGCTTCCCGCCCAGCGACCTCGCCGCGTTCATGGACGGCGCCGAAGTCCCGACGCCCGAGGACGCCGGCCACGACCACGCGCACGCCCACAGTGAGAGCGAGCACGGGCACGGCGACGGCCACCACGGTGACGGCCACGACCACGCACACGGCGACGACGGTCACCACGACCACGACGGTGACCACCACGACCACGGTGAAGACGAGCAGGGCGACGACGACATCCGCGGCGAACTCGAAGACCTCGACATCTACGCCGGCAAGCCCCACGGCGAGGACGTGTACGCCACGGTCCTCTATTCGGAGGCCGACACCGACGAGCTGTTTGAGGAGGTCGAGGGCCTGCGCGGCAACTTCGAGCACTACGACACCCACGTCAAGACCGCCGTCTACGACGGCCGCGAATCGGACCGCGCCGCCGTCGTCTCCATCTGGGACACCGCCAGCGCCGCCGACACCGCCGCCGGCTTCCTCTCCGAACTCCCCGACATCGTTTCCCGCGCGGGCGAGGAGTCCGGCTTCGGCACGATGGGGATGTTCTACGAGACGAAGCCCGAGCACACCGACGACTTCGTCGAGAAGTTCGACACGGTGGCTGACGTGCTCGCGGAGATGGACGGCCACTTCGAGACCGACCTCATGGTGAACGTCGAGGACGAGGACGACATGTTCATCGCCAGCCAGTGGGCCTCGAAGGAAGACGCGATGGCGTTCTTCCGCAGCGACGACTTCGCCGACACCGTCGACTGGGGCCGCGACGTGCTCGCCGACCGCCCGCGGCACGTGTTCCTCGCGTAAATTTTTGCGTCGGGGGTTCGCTCGCTGTGCTCGCGAACCCCACTCGCAAAAAGTTACATAAAAAGCCGCGCGTATGCTCAGCGTTCCGGACAGCGACCACTACGTGCTCGCGCGAAACAAGAGAAGATAGCGGAGATTAGTCGGCGGAGCCGATGAGGCCGGCTTCCTGCAGGTCTTCGCCGTCGACGCTCGTGCGGTAGTCCTCGTGGCTCATGCCGTCGAAGCGGTCGACGCCGAAGTTGTCCGCGTAGAGGTCCGCGACGCGCTGCGTTTCCTCGTCGCTGAGCGCGGGCGTCTCGGGGGCGGCCGCCCACTCGTCGATGTCGCCCTTCGAGCGGAACGTCGGCGTGACGGTGGCGACCTCGTCGAAGGAGAGGAGCCACTGGATTGCGGCTTGGCCCATCGTGCGCTCGCCGTCCTGTTCGAGGAAGCGCAGCGCCTCGACCTTCTCCCAGCCCGTCTCGTACCACTCGTCGGGGCGGAAGCCGCGGTGGTCGCCCTCGCCGAGTTCGGTGTCGGGGGTGACCTGCTCGTTCAGGAGGCCCGAGGAGTGGGGGACGCGCGGAATGAGGGCGGTGGCGGCGTCCTGCTCGCGGACGTACTCCACGAAGTGGTTGTGCACGTCCTGTTCGAGGACGTTCCCGACGTACTGCACGGAGTCGAACGCCTCCTCGATGGCCGCCTCGCCCTCCGCGAGCCAGCCGATAGAGGGACCGAGCGCGACGCCGATGGCGTCCGCGCGGCCGTCCTCGCGGAGTTCGTCCAGCAGTTCGACCACGTCTGGCGTGAGTTCGGCCACGTCCGGGTTGTGGAGCTGGAGCACGTCCACGTGGTCGACGCCGAGGCGGTCCATGGACTGCTCGACGGCGTCCCGGAGATAATCGACGGTCATCTCCTTCGGGAGCTCGCCGTGGCCCGCCTGCGGGTTGTTGTAGAAGTCGTAGCCGACCTTCGTGGCGACGGTCATCTCGTCGCCGCGCTCGTCCAAGATCCGCCCGAGCAGCTCCTCGCTGCGGCCGTGGCCGTACACGTCGCCCGTGTCGAAGTACGTGATGCCTTGGTCGAGGGCGTACTCGACCATTTCGAGGGCGTCGTCCTCGTCGCGGTCGCCCCACCAGTCGGTGCCCACGACCCACGCGCCGAACCCGACTTCGCTGACCTCGACTCCGGAGTTCCCGAGTTCCCGATGTTGCATACGCCTCGATTGGGGGGACGGCCACTTAGCGGGTGCGGTTCCGGTGGTGGCTCCGAGGAGACGAAGCCGCCTTTATACGCGCTCGCGGCCGGGTTCGGCCCCGATTCCGGGGCTTGGCGTCGGGACGGAAACCAATATCCGTGCCCACAGCCGAGGTAGGGGTATGACCAAGCGCCACGTCTCCCTCCCGGACGACGCGGAGGCGACCCTCCGCGGGTTCGTCTCGGAGGTGGACGACCGACTCGCGGCCGCGAGCGGGCCCGACGAACTCGCGGACGCCGTCACGGAGACGCTCGTGGACCTCCACGGCGCCCGCGACGCCTACGAGAGCTGGCAGAACGACGAGCACGTCTCGCCGACCGAGGCCGCGCGGCTGGCGAACTTCGACCCCCGGAACGCCACCCTCGAATCCGAATACTACGCCGAGAAGGACGAGGACGCGTTCGCGCGCTCGAAGCCCCTGCAGTGGCTGTGGCGGCAGTTCGACAACACGCCGCTGGCGGACAACGTGGAGTTCGCGCTGCGGTTCCGCCGGATGCTCGCCGACCACCTCTTCGAGAGCGTCGGCGACGGCGTGCGGCTGTTCAAGGGCATCTCGATGACGTACGGCCACAACATCGAGCTGGGGGACAACGTGGTCGTCCACGACGACGTCCACCTCGACGACCGCGGCGACCTCACTATCGGCGACCGCGCGAGCGTCAGCGACGGCGTCCACGTCTACACGCACGACCACGACGTGGTCGACCAGACCCACGTCGACAACTTCCACACCATCATCGGCGACGACGCGCGCGTGACGCAGGGCGCGCTCGTCCGGGCGGGCGTCCGCATCGGCGAGAACGCTATCGTCGGGTCGCGGGCGGTCGTCCAGAACGACGTCCCCGACCACCACATCGCGGTCGGGATGCCCGCCAAGAGCATCAAGGTGAAGCCGGGCTGGGAGTCGGTCGCGGAGCCCGTCGAGGACGCGGGCGTGAACCGACAGGACGAGCGCCGCATCGACTACGACCTGCCGGACGACCTCGACGCCTTCGACGAGTTCCAGCGCGACCGCCACCCGCCCGACGCCTGATTCTGCGGCCGCCAAAACGGGCGAAGGGCTGAATAGGCTCGCCGTGTTAGACCCACACATGGAGTGGGAGTTGTTCGTGGTCGCGGTCCTGCTCGTGGCCGGCCTACAGTTCGCCGTGTGGCGACGCCTCCAGAGCGACGACGCCGGCGGCGCGCCCGACTCCCCGGGCGTCGGCGACGGCGCTTCGCCCGCTGACGTGTCCCGTTCGACGAGCGACGACGCCGCGAGCCTGCGGTGTCCGTCCTGCGGGGCCGAGAACGACGCCGACTATCGGTTCTGCCGCGAGTGCGTCGCGCAACTGCAGCCGTGACGCGGGCGGTCGCACTCAACGTCGCGGCGAACACGAACCAGCCGGGGTTCCGCGGGCCGCTGCGCGCGGACGGCTCGTTCGTCTACGTCCCGATTCCCGAGCGCGAGCCGACCAGCGAACCCGCCCCCACGTACGCCGACCTCGACCTCCCAATCGAGATTCCCGACGACATCCGCGAGACGCCGGTCCACCTCGACCCGTCGTTCGCCGAGTATCCGTGCTGTGAGCGCTACACGTACGGCGACCCCCACGGCCTGAAAGCCCGGCCGCTGCTGGACCTCGCGGCCGGCGACCGCGTCTACTTCTACGCCACGCTCGACGCGCCGAGCGACCCCGCGCCGTGGATGGCCGACGACTGGGGCGCGTACCTCATCGGCGAGTTCGAGCTCGCCCGCGACCCAGTCTCCGGCGACGACGTCGAGGAACTGAGCGAGCGCGAGCGCCGCGCGTTCGCGGGGAACGCCCACCTGAAGCGCGACCCCTTCGACGCCGCCGTGCTGCTCGCCGGCACCGACGGCTCGCGGCTCTACGAGACGGCGGTCCCGCTGAGCGGCGCTCGCGGCGTCGACGCCAACCGCGCGGTCACCGAGTGGTCCGACGACTCCGGGAAGGGGCCGTGGTGGCGGCGGGCGCTGCGCTACGACGACGCCAGCCACGCCCGCCTCCGCGCGTGGGTCCAGCGGGAGTCGTACCCGCCGGTTCGCTGACGTTTACGTACGAGGCCCGCGAACACTCGTCTATGCTGGAACTGTACCAGTCGGAAGGCTGCCCGCACTGCGCGAAAGTCCGCGAGAAGCTCTCGGAACTCGGCGTCTCCTACGTCACCCACAACCCCCGGCTCCCGGGCGGCGCGGGCGGCGACGTGACGAACGAGCGCACCTACGAGGAACTCACGAACGGCGGCGAGGACCAGATTCCGTACCTCGTGGACACCGACCGCGAGGAAGCGCTCTACGAGAGCGACGACATCGTCGACTACCTCGACGAACACTACGCCTGACGCCGCGACCGGCGCGGCTCAATTCCCTCCCCCAGCCACGAGAGTATCGACCAAACAGCGACAGAGTAGTCGCTGTTCGAGTCGACTTATATGGAGATGCGCTGGCCGGGAGTTCACCGAGCGCAGTGAGGTGAACGTCGGCCAGCGAGCGAGCTGTCGAACGAAGTGAGACTGCGAAGTGCGCTGGCCGGGAATTGAACCCGGGCTATGAGCTTGGGAAGCTCATGTCCTACCACTAGACCACCAGCGCGCTCGGCGTCTGCGACTAACTGACGGCCCCACTTGAACGTAGCGTTTCGGGGAGTGGACGCGCGTCCACAACTGCACACCAGCGAGTGGGTTTTAGTCGGACGCCGCCGAACAGTAAGTCGATGACTGCGCCAGACACGATAGCGCCGCTGGACTTGCGGTTCTCGGAGTCGGAGTTGACCGCGCGCCGCGACCACATCCAGTCGTTCGTGCGGGAGACGCTGGAGGCCGCGGGCGCGGACCGCTGCGTGCTCGGGCTCTCGGGCGGCATCGACTCGACGACGGTCGCACACCTCGCGGTGGACGAGCTCGGGACCGACGCCGTCCACGGGCTCGTGATGCCGGGGGAGGTGTCCAGCGACCAGAACATGAGCGACGCCGAGCGGGTCGCCGAGGACCTCGACATCGAGTACGACGTGGTGGAAATCGACCCCATCGTAGACCTCCTGACGGAGCTGTACCCGGCGGCCGAGGGCGACCAGCTCGCGGTCGGGAACGCGCGCGCTCGGAGTCGGGCCGTGCTCAACTACCTCGTCGCCAACCACGAGAACGGCGTCGTGTTGGGGACCGGGAACCGCACGGAGGCGCTCGTGGGCTACTTCACGAAGTACGGGGACGGCGCGGTCGACTGCCACCCCATCGGGAACCTCTACAAGATGCAGGTGCGCCAGCTCGCCCGCGACCTCGGCGTCGACGAGGACCTCGTGACGAAGACGCCGACCGCGGAGCTGTGGGCCGACCAGACCGACGAAGAGGAGTTGGGCGTGGACTACGACACCATCGACGCGGTGCTGGCGCTCCACGTCGACGGGAACGTCCCGGCGAGCGCGACGGCCGACCACCTCGAGGTTCCCGAAGGCGTCGTGGAGACTGTGCGCGGGCTCCACGAGCGCAGCGAGCACAAGCGCGCGGTGCCGCCGACGCCTTAGTTCTCGAACGGCCGCTCCGAGAGCAGGCGCGCGAACGCGTCGGCTTCCGCGCGGTCCGATTCCTCGCGGCTCTCCTCGGCCGACAGCAGACCCGTGAGTTCGCGCAGCGCTGCGGCGTCGTTGGCCGCGATTTCCTCGGCGACCGCTCGCGGTTCGGCGACGACTCTGGAGACCAGCCCGATTTCGCGGGCCGTCTCCGCGTCGACGGTGCGCCCGGACAGCGAGAGGTCCGCGGCGTGGGTCGCCCCGACCGCCGCGGGGAGCCGGCGGGTGCCGCCCCACGCGCCGAACACGCCCAGCGAGACGCCGGGTTCGGCGAACGTCGCCTCGGGCGTGCAGACGCGTACGTCGCAGGCGAGCGCGAGTTCGACGCCGCCGCCGCGTGCTGCGCCGTCCACGCCCGCGAGGACGACGCTGTCGCTGTCCTCGATTGCGTTCATCGTGCGCTGGCCGCGGCGCGCGAACGCCTCGCCGCGCGGGCCGTCCAACTCGCGGACGACGCCGAGGTCGGCGCCCGCGCAGAACGCGTCGCCGGCGCCGTGGACGTACACCACCGGCTCGTCGGCGTCCGTCACGGCGGCCCGGAGGTCGTCGAGCGCGTCGGGCGTGAGCGCGTTCCGAGCGTCGGGCCGGTCGAGGGTCACCACACGGACGGCGTCGCCGGCGTCCACGCGAAGCATACCGGTCCGTGGCGGTGGTTTCCAAAGGTCTTTGCCGTTCCCGCCGCTACCTTCGGTCGATGGAGGAGGCCGAGCAGGCGCGGGCCGCCGCCCGGGACGCCGTCGCCGACATCGAACCCGACGGGCTCCGGGCAGTCATCGACGACCACGTCGCGTCGTCCTCGATGCTCCCCGGTGTACTCACGGTGCTGAGCGCCCGCGTCGTCGACGGTTCAATCGACGACGACGCGGTGGCGCGCCGAGCGGCGGGCGTGCAACTCATCTACGAGGGCTTACGGACGACGCGCGACCTCGTCGCCGAGGAGCCGTGGGCGCACACCGACGAACAGGACCCCAGCGACGACCTCGACGTGCTCGCGGCGGACGTGCTCGTCGCGCGCGGCTTCCGGCTGCTCGCGCGCACCGAGGCCGCCGGCCACGCGGTCCAGACGGTCCGGGCGTTCGGCCGCCAGCAGACCGACGAACAGGAGGACCGGGCGTCGGCGTCGCGCTCGCTGGAGTCGAACGTCTTCGAGCTCGCGGCCATCGCGGGCGGCACCGCCGCGGGCGGCGAGACTCCGGTGCCGCTGCGCCAGTACGTCGTCGGCCTCGCGGACAACGCCGCCGTCCCGCTGCCGGGCGCGGGCGACGCGCTCCCCGAGGGCATCGAAGACGTGATGGCCCGGGTCGGCGAGCGGCAGGGCGACGACCGCGTCAGCCCGACGTCGACGGCCGACCGCTGAATCGAATCGCGTGCAGGATACCCGTGCTTTCTCACGAATGCGTGCTTGGCTAGCTTAGCGGTAAAGCGCGTCCTTGGTGAGGGCTCAGCGTGTCAGCTCATCGGAGACCGACGCGTCTCGGCTGCGAGGAACAAGACGTGCCGTGGTACTCGCTTCGGCACTGAGTGGTGACTCACCGAGCGAACCACGTCGAGTCACACACGTGAACGGGCAACTTCACCACGAGAGTGTGACGACGATGAAGTATCTTCACTCGCACTCAGAAACTCGGTGCCCAACGATCGGGGTAGATATCGTGAGAGCCGCAAGTGATGCACTAATTGGAACGATGAACCAATTCATAAGAGATTGTCACTTCATCTCCGCTGCTTTCAACGTTCACCTCAAAGATGTCTCCCGGCGACAAGTCACAGTTCTCGACCACATCGGTAGGAATGGTCAGATCAAGTGAGTCGGCGCCGTAGTGCTCGCGGGCTTTCACGGTTTTACTCATTATCCCATCGGCACGTCTCTGTGCACTATTCATTTTCTGTGCAAAATGTGCATATTTTACAATATGTGCAGTAAATTACACATTCATATATAGGTACCAGAGGAATGTGCAAGACCCTTTTGCGAACCTCTCCCCAAACGAATGGTCGGACAAGCGAGACGATTTGATTGAAGACTACCCATTGACGCTGGACGAAATCCGTAATCTCGTACTCCGCTCCTACAGCAAACTTCTCGAGACACGCATTGGAGAACCTTCGGACGATATTCTAATATTTGAGGATGTTCCTGTCGGAGCACAGACTACAGGGGCGTTTTTAGAGACGATCATCGCAAACGAGATTCAAAAAATTGACTCGGTATGGCGGCAAGGGTCAGATGCAGAGAAAGACCTAGTTCACACAGAGAGTCCGGAATACTCGACCGAGATCAAGATGTCCGGTCAGGTCGACGACAAGGTATTCGGCAACAGAAGTTTCACCCAAGATTCTGGGTCGGATGGGAAGAAGTCAAAGAGCGGATTCTATATAACATTAAACGTACACATCTCTAACGAAATCCTCCCGCCATCGCAGAACCTCTTCCTCATTCGTTTTGGATGGATTGATTTTGGTGATTGGGCTGGACAATCAGCCGCTACGGGGCAGGCTGCGAAACTTCCCGCGGAAGTTTACGAGCACAAGCTCCGAGTCGTCGATGGAGAATACCTGCTTGATGCGCCGCTTGAACTGGTACATATGATAGGGCCGGCAACGATCGAAGATATTCGCCCGTTCCTCATTCAGCACGATATTTCGACTGTTGGCGAGTTCCTCGCTGCATACGACGCCGTCGAAGACCCGAACAGCGATCTCGAAAAAGTCTATCGGAGGGTCGAGCAATATCCCGGCAACACCCTAACCATGGAGCGCGATGGTCTTGACACGATGAATCTGACTACGGAGACTTAGGAGAGGTCGTCAAGGCTCATCTGTTCGCCGTCCTCTTGTGTTGGTGGCTCGTATTCGTCAAAGACTCGAGTTTTGATGATTTCGTCCATATAGTTTTCATCCAATTCGATACCAATACAACTCCGACCGAGATCCCGTGCAACCTTGGCCGTCGTCCCACTCCCGAGGAATGGGTCAAGAATCACATCGCCACGGTCTGAGCTTGCCTTTATGATGCGTTCGATAACGTCTTCAGGATACTGAGCAGGGTGCTCTGTTCGTTCGGGCGATGCTCGACCCGTTCCAGAGGTGACTTTCGGAATGTCCCATACGTCGCCGGGGTTCTTTCCTTTCGGGTTTACTTTTAGCTCACCGTCCTTTTTTTGATTCGGATACTTCGCTGGAACGCGAACGTCGTCCAGATTGAATGTATAGTTGTCAAGATCGGATACGCAGTATAGCCACGTCTCTTTTCGTGGCGAGAACCTGTGACGACAGTTCACTCCCGCCTTGTAGTGCCAAATGACTTGCTGGACAAACGAGATATCCAGCTCGTCACGAATCAACGGATAGATATCGTACTCCCACGGAACGTACTGGCGGCCATCTGACTCCTTCCGAAATCCGATGTTGAGCCAGAATGAGCCATCTTCTGCTAATTTCTCCTCGGCCTTCAGCATCCACTGGCGCATAAAGTCTAAATAGTCGTCGAGCGCCTTCACCTCCTCATACTCTTTCCCAATATTATACGGTGGAGAGGTTACGACGAGGTCAATTTGATTATCAGAGATGACCTCGTCTATATTTAGAGCGTCACCTAAATACGCTCTATAAAATGTCTCGTCTTCGGTGGTTTCGTATTTCAATTCCATCTCTCACACCCAAATTGTACATTATGTGCATTCATTCTTTCCATCTCGTAGTCGCGGCACTTGGTAGGCCACCCACCCCGCGTATATTAACTCAGGCCTCTAACGGAGTCGTTCTCACTCAACCTGTTTAAACCGTGTAGCTCAACTCATCTAATAGGGGCGGTTAAATCGTTCGTCTAGCATCTCACTCGCACGTTACTGTACGGCACGCCCGGTTGCTTTCATCACATTCATATACGGCTGTGTAGTAAAATCGGATGCAGAAGACAGAGTGCGGGTCTGTGCACCCGTCGGTGCCTGGGTAGCTTAGCGGTAAAGCGCGTCCTTGGTAAGGACGAGACCCCGGATTCAAATTCCGGCCTAGGCTCTTCCTGCGAGCGATTCACCCCGGAGCTTCATCTCCGCGGAACCGAAGCGAGTGTCGAATCACAGAACCCCGGCAACGCTTATGCTGCGTCGCTCCGACGAGCCCGAGGTGAGCGAACCAGACGGCTTCTCTGCGCCGCTGGCAGCGTTCTACGACGCCACTCACGACTACGGAGCCGTCTGCGGCGGGGTCGTCGCCCGCGACGAGTTCGTGCTCTCCCACCGCCCCGCCCAGCAGGTCGAGTTGCTCGCCCGACAGTCGCCGTTCCGCGAGTGGACGGTCAGCGGTGGGTTCGACGGACAGCCACCCGATGACGGGGTCGACGTGCAGGTCTGGGAGCTGGTGAAGTGACACGGCGTCCTCGAAGCCTCAAGTACCGGGGCGACGTAGCCCCGCGCATGGACGGGGAAACCGTCGAAGCCTACAACGGGAACACGGTGGAGATAGCGCCCCAGCACCCGCTGGAGTCCGGCGGGGCGCGCGTGGAGGTGACCGACGAGGACGGCACGAAGTGGGAACTCGACCTCGACCGCGACGGCAGCTACGAGGTCGTGGCGTCCTGGGACGAGACCGGGGCGCTGGCCGACGTCTCGGTGCCGGAGTACGTCGAAGACCTACTGACGCGGATGGGCTAGAAGAGCCGCGCGAACTCGTCGTCGTCGAGGTCATCGATGACGGCCCGGGTCTCGTCCTGGAGGTCGCGTTCGCGCTCGCGGAGGCGCTGGTACTCGTCGTCGTCTTCGAGGGCGGACTCCGGGAGTTCGGCTTCGAGCGTGACGCGCTTCTGGACGACCGCGTAGAGGTCGTCGACGGAGTCGTCGTACTGTTCGAGGTCGAGCAGGCGACCGACCACGTCGTCGAGGGTGTCGCCGTCGACGGGCTTCTGGACGTACTCCTCGAAGGGCATCTCGACGATGTCGAGGTCGGGGTCGACGCCGGTGACCATCGCCACCCGGCAGTCCAGCCCCCGGGCCCGGAGTTCTTCGAGGACTTCGTCGCCGGTCGTCCCCGGCATCTGCCGGTCGAGCAGCGCCACGTCGACGCTGTCGTCGGCCACGTCGAGGGCTTCCTCGCCGCTGGTGGCTGTCAAGACCTGGTAGTCGTCCTCCAGCCAGAGCGCGAACGCCTCGACGACGCGGGGTTCGTCGTCGACGGCGAGGACGACCGGGCGGTCGTCGGTGTCTGTGGTCGCCGCAGTGTCCGTGTCGTCGTGTGTGCGGGATTCCATGTGTGTAGTCACCTCAGGTGGACGTCGAAACGGGCGCCGCCGGCCGCGGACTCGGACGCCTCGATGGTCCAGCCGTGGGCCGTGACGACGTCCCGGACGATGCTCAGGCCGAAGCCCGTGCCGTCCTCGCTAGTGGTGTAGCCGTAGTCGAAGAGCTGTTCCGGGTCGACGTCGTCGAACCCGGTGCCGTCGTCGGCGACGGAGAAACCGTCGTCGGTGCGGCGGAGCGTGACGGTGACTGCGTCACCGCCGTGTTCGACGGCATTCCGGAAGAGGTTCTCCAGGACTGTGCGGAGGCGTTCGCCGTCGGCCTGGAGGGTCGGGAGGTCGGCGTCGACGTCGAGGGTGGCGTCGTCGGTGCCGGCGGTCGACCACGCGTCGTCGGCGACCGCCTCCAGGGAGACGGCCTCGGTCTCGCCGACGGCCTGGCCCTGTTTGGCGAGCGTGAGCACGTCCTCGACGAGTTCCTCCATGCGGTCGAAGATTGTTTCGAGGTCGTCGAGGGCCGTCTCGTCGCCGGCCTTCGCAAGCGCCGTGGTGGCGCGAGCCGACTGCAAGGGGTCCCGGAGGTCGTGGGAGACGATGCTGGCGAAGCGTTCGAGGCGCTCGTTCTGGCGTTCGCGTTCGGCCTCGCGCTCGGCCCTGGCGAGCGCGGCCTCCGTGTTCGCCGCGAGGATGCGAACCAGGTGCTTGGTGTGGTCGTCGAAGTTGGCGGCGTCGGTGTTGGCGACGAGCAGGACGCCGTAGTCGCCGAGCGGGACGGCGTACTCGGCAGCGACCGGTCCGTCGGGGCGGTGGACGGGGACGTCGCGGTCGTCGCCTTCGTGGTACTCCATCGGGTCGCCGGTCCGGAACGCCTGCAACGCGAGGGTTCCGTCCGCGAGCGTCGGTGCCTCGTCGAAGATGTCGGCCGCGTCGTCGCTCTGGGCGACCGGCCGCAGCACGCCGCTGGCGTCGTCGTGGCGGTAGAGGGAGGCGAGCGGGAAGCCGATGACGTCCACGGCGGCGGCGACGGCGCACTCGCCGATGTCCGTCCGCGTGCGCGCTTCCATCAGGGCGCGCGCCGTATCCTGGAGGGATTCGAGGGTCTCCTCGTAGGACTTCCGGTCGGAGATGTCCCGCATGATGCCGGAGAACACGCGGTCGCCCTCGTGGACGTGTTCCTCGAACGTGATGGACAGCGGAATCTCGTGGCCGTCGGCGTGCTCGGCTGGCAACTCGATGTTGCTCCAGTCCAGCTGGCGGTCGCCGGTGTCGAGGTAGCGGTCGACGGCGTCGAAGTGGGCGGCGCTGAATCGCTCGGGCATGATCGAGGTGAGTTTCTCGCCGACCAGGTCCTCGGGTGCGTACCCGAAGACGCGCTCGACCGCCTGGTTGGCGTACCGGATGGTGCTGTGCTCGTCGATAGTGACGATGGCGTCCGACCCGTTGTCGACCAGCGAGCGGAAGAACTCCGCGTCCTGGGCGAGCGCGTCGAGGTCTGGGACGCTTCGGTCGTCTGACGGTCCCGAGGCGGCCATTGTCCATACGCGAGGCTCGCGCAGTTGTAAAGCTACGGGCAACGGGATTCGGGCCGGTCGTCCGACCGGATTTCCGTCCTCTGTCCGGTGACAGAACCCGATTAATTCGGGTGAATCGTGTTTATCTCACACCAAGCAAAGACGTTATTAAGTCCGTGTCGCCCCCAGGCTCACCCGGGTCGATTCCAATGACTGACCACAGCCGACGGACGTTCCTGAGAGGCGCCGGCGCCGCGGCAGTCGCGCTCGCAGGCGTCCCCCTGACAGCATCGGCCGCCGACGACGACTGGACCGTCGCAGAATCCCCGACCAGCAGCACCCTCTACGACGTCGCGTACGCGACCGGCGGCGCGTACGCCGTCGGCGCCGGCGGCGTCGTCCTGGAGCGCACGGACCGCGGCTGGCGAAAGCTCCTCGACGGCGGCCCGACGGGCAACGGGAACAGCCTCTACGGACTGGGCGTCACGGACGACGGCGACCGCCTCTGGTTCGTCGGCTCCTCGGGAGCCATCGGCGAGTACGACATTCCCGCGCGGACGCTGTACAGCCACTCCGCGCCGATGGACGTCACCAACAACTTCAACGGCGTCGCCGTCCGCGGCGAAGCCGGGTCAGCGAACGTCTACGTCGCCGGCGACTCGGGGAAGATCTACTACAGCTTCGACAACGGCGCGACCGGCACCTGGGACTACGTCACGCCCGGGAGCGGGAGCGCCGTCAACGCCATCGACTTCCACGGCCCGCGGTCGGGGCACGCCGTCGACGGCAACAAGACCGTCTTCGTCACCGACGACGGCGTCACGTGGGAGAAACTCGGCATCGAGAACGCGAACGTGAACTTCTACGGCGTGGACAGCGACGGCGACGGCGACGTCACCGTCTCCGCGGGCGGCGGCACGCTCCACAACTGGGACGGCGCCTCGTGGATTCCCCAGGACACCGGCGACGCCGGCCTGCGCGACGTCGAGGCCGACGGCGTCGACGCGCTCACGGTCGGCGGCGGCGGGGCGGTCTACCGCCGCGACAGCGCCGGCTGGACGCAGGAGGCGACGCCGACCGGACAGAACCTCAAAGCCGTGACGCCCGTCGACAGCAGCGTCGAACTCGCCGTCGGCGCGGGCGGCACCATCCTCGAACGGTGACGTAGCGGCCGCTCGGCGTCGAACAGTGCCGCAGCCGATTTCCGCGTGTCGTCGACCCGGCAGCAGCAGCGCTGCCGGGCAGGGTCCACGTCGAAAGCGGGAATGGGAGAGTGCCGGACGCGCGGGGGGAGAGGGGAGTTGCGCGTCCACTCGACGGCTTTCGCTGTCGGTACTTAAATCTGCGTCAGACGCGCGACCGACCACAACCGTCATCGGGCGGCGGGCTGATGGGGAGCGCATGCAGGGACTCGGCGTGCCGCTGGCGACACCGTTCGACGACGACGGCGACGTGGACCACGACGCGCTCGCCGCACTCACCGGCTGGGTGACCGACCGGGGCGTGGACTTCCTCGTGCCGTGTGGGTCGAACAGCGAGGCGGAACTGCTGACCGCCGACGAGCGCACGGCCGTCGTCGAGACGGTCGTCGACGCCGCACCGGACGGCGCGAACGTACTCGCGGGGACGGGCGCGCCCGGCCTCCGAGAGACCCTCGAACTCACCGAGGACGCGGCCGACGCCGGGGCTGGCGGCGCGCTCGTCGTCACGCCGTTCTACTTCGACCACGACGACGAAGACGTCGCCGCCTACTACCGAGCGGTCGCGGACGCCGCCTCGATTCCGGTCTCCCTCTACAGCGTCCCGAAGTACACCGGCTACGCGCTCCCGCCCGAGGTCGTCGGCGACCTCGCCGGTCACCCGAACGTCGCCGGGATGAAAGACTCCGGGGGCGACCTCGGCGCGTTCCAGCGGACGCGCGCTCGCACCGCCGACGCCGACTTCGACCTCCTGGTCGGCAGCGGCGGCGTCTTCGCGCCCGCGCTGGACGCCGGCGCGGACGGCGGCGTGCTGGCGCTCGCGAACGTCGCGCCCGAGGTCGCCAGCGAGATACTGGACGCGCACCGCAGCGGCGACGACGAGCGCGCCCGCGACCTGAACCGCGCGGCCGTCGACCTCAACCACGCCGTCACGGCCGGCCACGGCGTCGCCGGACTCAAAGCCGCGATGCGCTCCCGGGACGCGCCCGCCGGCACCGTGCGCTCGCCCCACCGCCCGGTGGACGACGACGCCGCGGCCGACCTCGCCGCGCTCGTCGACGGCCTCCTGTGAGGCCGCCGGCCCGGTGACTACAGCGGGCGGCTGGTCCCGCGTTTCCTGGTCTCGAGCGGTCAACACCGGCCGCAACACCCATAGGCGCGCAGCGACGGAGAGAGGTGTATGAACCGCCGCAGATTCATCGGGGGAGCGAGCGTCGTCGGACTCGGCGCGCTCGCTGGCTGTACGAACGCGCTCGGCACGGTCGCACCGCCCGAGGTCCCGGACGAGCAGTTGGACGAGGGCGGCTGGGAGCAGACCGACCGCACGGAGGAGACGGTTCTCGACGAGTCCTACGGGCCCGTGAACGTCACCGCGAAGTCCACCACACTGACGTTCAGCGACACGGCGCTCGCGTCGGCCGTCTCGGAGAAGACCCTCGACCGCATCGAGGGGACGATGGCCATCTACGCGGCCTCGCACATAAACTTCGACCCGAACCTCAACAACCTCCCGGCCGGCGTCGGCACGAAGGAGGTCGTCAGCGAGGTGGAGACACAGGCCCGCTCGCAGTTCGAACAGCAGATGCGCGACCAGGGCCTGGAGAACGTCGAGCGCGTCGGCGAAGCGGAGTTCACCACGGACTCCGGGAAGAGCCCGGGGCTGGCGACCTACCGCGGCGAGTTCCCCGTCGGCACCCTCGAGTTCGACGCGGACGGTGAGACGTTCACTCTCGACGTCGGCGCCATCGAAGTGGCCGGCGACCTCGCCGTCTGGAACGAGGGCGACTACGTCGTCGTCGCCGGGGGCGCCTACCCGGCCGAGAACTACGCCGACACCGTGAGCCGCGACCTCTCGGACGCCATCACCGTCACCGTCGACGTCGACCTCGGGCTGACCCCCGACGAGTACCGCGAGGAGACCCGGAGCCTGATGGCGGCGACGAAGTGATGGCCGGCCGGACCTGGCGAGCGCTCTTCGACCGCGCCAGAGACGCCGGCGTGACCGAGGAGGACATCCACGACGCGCTCGCCGACCAGAGAGCGGATGCCTGACAGCGGCGGCCCCGACCCCGCCGCACTCGCGGCGGACGTCGACGTACTCGCCGCAGACCTGTTCGTCGGCGGCGACAGCCGAGACGCGATGGACGCGGTGCGCGCCCACGACTGGGTGACACTCGTCGCCAGCGAACCGCTGCTCGACGACGCCGAAGCGATCGTCGCCGCGCTCGCCGACGCCGACCTCGCCAGCGACTGGCGCGAGAAAGCCGAGGCGCTGGCGACGCTCGTGGACCACCCCGACGGCGACCATCCGGCGCTGTCGGCCGCCGTCCACGGCGGCGCCGCCCACGTCCTCTCGATGGACGGACAGCTACAGTCCGCGGCGACGGGCGCTGCGCTCTCCAGGAGAGCGGACGTCAGCGTGAAGTCGCCGGCGGCGTTCGCGCGCCTGTTCGACCCCGAGCGGCTGTATCCGACCGTCGTCGGCGGCGAGTATCCGGGCCCCGACCGCGACCCCCGCGAGTAATCAGTTCCCGTCGTCGGCGAGCCAGTCCGCGAGCTTCGCGAGCGCGCGGCCGCGGTGGCTCAAGGCGTTCTTCCGGTCGGTCTCCATCTCCGCGAACGTCGCGCCGTCGTGCTCGAAGACCGGGTCGTAGCCGAAGCCGCCGTCGCCCCGGGGCGCCACGATGGTTCCCTGGACGGCGCCGTCGAACGTCTCGGTCGTCTCGCCGTCCGTGTACGCGACGGTACAGCGGAACGCCGCCCGGCGGTCGTCGAGGTCCTCGGCGAGCCCCCAGACGCGCTCGACGCCGAGGGTGTCCTCGACGTACGCCGAGTAGGGGCCCGGGAAGCCGTCCAGGCCGCTGACGAACAGCCCCGCGTCGTCGACGATGACGGGGGCGTCGCCCTCGCTGGCCTCGTAGGCTTCGGCCGCGCCCTCGGCGGCGATGGTCGCGAGGTCGTCGCTCTGGATCTCCGTGTAGTCGTAGTCGAGCTGTTCGACGCTGCGTAGACCCGCGAGGTACTCCTCGGCCTCCCGGACCTTCCCGGCGTTCGTCGTGACGAACCGGAGCGTGCTCATGCCCGAGCACTCTCGCTCCGGGGAGAAGATGGCGTCGGTTAGTCGTCGACGACGACCTCGACGGCCTCGTCGACCGCCGACTCGTCGCTGTCTCCCTCGGCGCCCTGCTGCTGGTAGAGCAACACGCCCGCGACCGCCAGCACGATCCACGACCGCCAGTTCGCGAGGTTCAGCGTGTAACCGATGCCGAACGGCTTCTCCACGAGCATCCCCTCGCCGGGCTGCCAGTACGACGACAGCATCTTCGAGATATTCGGGCGCTCGAAGTTGTACGGCACCCCGAACAGTTCCCCGCTGGTGGGTTTCTCGGCCATACCCACACTTCGACGCCGGCGGTCATATCAGTTTGGGCTCAGGTCCGGTCGTGGCCGTCCAGGCTCAGTTCGGCCAGTCAGTCGCCCTGGTACCGCCCGCGGCCCTCGACGGCGCGCAGCTGGTCGAGTACCGCGGAATCACCGGCCGCCCGGTAGGCGTCCTCGAACGCCGCGACGAGCGCGTCCGCGTCGTCCGCGGTGCCCGCGAGGCTCTGCTCGAAGACGTGGCAGTCCATCGCGTAGTCCTCCACGTCGTCCGTGTAGTAGCCGAGCCCGAAGTCGATGAGGACGGTCCAGTCGTCGGCACCGCCGACCCGAACGTTCCTCGTCGTCGGGTCGCCGTGCACGAAGCCGGCGTCGTGAATCGCAGCGAGGTGCCGGCCCACGTCCCGGACCCGCTGCTCGCTCAGGGCGTCCCGGAGGTCGCTGTCGCCGACGCGCTGGAACTCGATGGTGGCCTCGGGAACGTCGACGTCCCAGACGAGCGGTGTCGGGACGCCCTGCCGACGGGCCTCGCTCGTCAGGCGGGCTTCGAGGACGGTGCGGTCCCGGCGCAGGCGGTCGTCCAGACGCTCGTGGCGGTAGCGCTTCGGCACGCGCTCTTTCACGACGCGGTCGGCATCGATGGTCACGGTGGCCTCGGCGCCCTGTCGGACCGCCCCCTCGCGGGCCGGCGGTGCCTCTGGCGCGCGCCACGTCACCGGTACCTCGTCGGGCCGGAAGTGCGAGTCGATGGCGGAGTCGTCGACGTCGAGCGTGTCGTCGGCCTCGGCCATCCGCGCACCGAGCACGGCGACCATCCCGGCGTTGTCCCGCAGGAACCGGGGTTCGGGCGCGTAGAACTCCGCGCCGCGCGCCTCGCACATCGCCGCGAGCATCTCCCGGAGGCGGTCGTTCTGGCCGACGCCGCCACCGAGTACGAGTTCGTCGCGGCCCGTCAGCGCGAGCGCGCGCTCCGAGACCTCGGTGAGCATCGCGAAGATCGTCTCCTCCAGCCCCCGGCAGACGTTCGCCACTGGCTCGCCGTCGTCGACGGCCTGCTTGGCGGCGCTCATGATGCCCGAGAAGGAGAAGTCCATCCCCTTGACGACGTACGGCAGCTCGGTGTACTCGCCCTCGCGGGCGTGGCTCTCGACCTTCGGGCCGCCGGGGTGCTGCCAGCCGACGTGACGCGTGAACTTGTCGATGGCGTTGCCGACGCCGGTGTCCATCGTCTCCCCGAGCACGCGGTACCGGCCGTTCCGGTACGCGAGCACGTGGGCGTTCGCACCGCTCGCGTTCAGGCAGACCGGCGCGTCGAACCCCGAGCCGTGGCGCCCGATTTCGAGGTGCGCCACCATGTGGTTGACGCCGACCAGCGGCACGTCCAGCGTCTGGGCGAGCGCGCGCGCCGCCGACCCGACGATGCGCAGGCAGGGCCCGAGGCCCGGGCCACGGGAGAACGCGACCGCGTCCACGTCGCCGTCTGCCTCGTCGAGAATCGTCTCGATCACCCGAGGGACGGCCTGCCGCATGTGCTCGGCGGCCTCGCGCGGATGAATGCCGCCGCTGTCGGGCTGGTAGGCGTCGGACTCGACGACGACAGAATCAGTGTCGGCGTCGTACAGCGCCGCACTCGCGCACCACGCGGTGCCCTCGACGCCGACGACGCGCATCTACGTCGCTACTCCCACTCGGTGAACCCGCACTTCCCACAGACCTGCCGGTCGCCGTGGTCCGCGAGGAACGTGTCGCCGCAGCGCGGGCACATCTCCTTCTCGGTGGTACCGTCGTCGTTGTAGTAGTCGCCGCGAGCCATCTCAGGCCTCCTCCGTCTCCGCGTCGGCGTCCTCGTCCGCGCCGATCTTGTTCCGTTCGAGCATGTGGTCGTGCTCGATCTCGGCGGCCTCCGCCGGGGAGTCGTAGACCTTCGCCTCACCGCGGGTCTTCCGCATCCCGAACTTCGTGTCCAGCTTCTGGACGACGACCTCCTCGGAGTCCTTGTCCAGCTTCGCCGCGAGGCTGTCGCGAACGGACAGCCGCGACGGGCTGGCGTCCTCGTGAACGATCTCGAAGTCGACCTCGGTCCGGTGGAGCAGAGGGTTGTCCTCCTGCCCCAGAATCTCGATTTCCATGGTCAGTTATGACGTACTTGCGCGCGAAATCTGTAAAAGCATTTCGAACGCCGCGTCAGTCCACGAGCCGCCAGAACGCCTCGGTCGTCTCCAGTCGACCCGCGAGTTCGCGCATCCGCTCGCGGAGGTCGGCGTCGACCGTCGCCAGCACCATCCCCTCGCCGGGCTGGCCGTAGACGACGCTCGCGCCCGCTGGCGCCGCCAGCACCGCGGGGACCACCGCGAGGTCCTCCTCGCCGTCGACCTCGACGACGGTCTCGCCGTCCCCGTCGATGGCCGCCACGAGCGCTTCGAGGAGGTCGCGAGAGACAGTCGCCGGCTCGCTCGCGACCGAGACGTCCGCAGACGGGAGGCCGTCCCGGACCTCGTCGGTGACCGTCTCGCGCTCGGTCCGGCCGTCGATTACCGCGACCGTCGGCGTGTGACCGGCCGCCACCAGGTGGTAGGTCACCACGTCGCCCACGGCGACGATCGGGCTACCGGCGTCCGCCAGCAGGCGCTCGGCGTCCGTGTAGACCGGCCCGATGGGGTCTTTGAACGCGTCCCGTGCCTCCTCGGGCAGGGTGGCGACCGCCTCGGTCACGCTACCGGACCTTCAGCGCGTACTCGCCCGCCTCACTGACCTCCATCTTGTCCGCGATCTCGGACTCCTCGGGGTGCGTGACGACCACGTAGCCCGCCCAGTCCTCGGTGAGGCTGTTCGACTGGCAGTGCGGACACCGCTCCTCGTCCGGCTCCACGATGCGGTGGCAGTCGTGGCACGCGAGTCGGTTCGACGCCATCTACTGGCCCTCGCTGCTGGCCTGCTCCTGCTCGCGGGTCTCGCGGAGCCAACCGTGTTTCCCGAGGCCGGGCTGTTTCGCCGTGAGCCCGATCTTGGACTCCCGGGGGTTGCGCTCGTCGATGCTCTTGGTGACGATGCGCGCCCGCACCGCGTCACCCGTGCCGAGAATCTGGTTGGACTCGCGGGAGGCCAGCTGCTGGTTCTCCTCGTCGAAGGCCAGGTACTCGTCGCTGATCTGGGAGACGTGCAGCAGACCGTCCACGGGTCCGATGCCGACGAACGCGCCGAAGCTGACGACCTCGACGACCTCGCCGTCGACGACCTCCTGCATCTCGGGCTCGAACGTGACAGCGTCGAACTCCGCCTCGTAGTAGACGCCCGGACGGTTCGGCAACACCGCGCCCTCGCCGAGGTCGTGGACCTCGGTGACGGTGACGACGCTGCCGACGTCCTCGTCCATGCGTCCTTCGAGTTTGTCCTGTAGCAGTCGCTTCACCAGGTCCGGACCGACGTCCCCGAGGTGCTCGGGGGGGACCTCAATCGTGTCTTTCAGCCGTGCTCGCTTGTACATCTATGGTCGAGTGATAGTGAGTTGCGTCCGACCCCTTAAATGAATTACCGGCGCGCCCGCGTCGAGCACGCGCTCCTTCAGGGGGCCGTCGTTCGTCGCGACAGCGTCCACGTCGCCGCCCGCCGCGAGCGCGTGGAGCGCGTCGTCCGCGTACGATTCCTCCGTCTCGACGGTGTCACACCGGTCTGCCAGGTCCGCCGCCACGCTCGCCGCGGTCGCCGTCTCCCCGTTGCCCGCGCGGAGCTCCGACAGCTCCTCGCGGACGGACTGGGGGACGACGCCGTCGTAGTCGCCGAGCAGGCCGTCCAGCTCCTCGAAGAGCCGGAGGTTCTGCTCGACGGGCAACATCAGCGCGTTGGCGTCCATGGCGACCCGCATCACTCCGTCAGCGTCCCGACGCCGATGAGTCGCCAGCGCGCGCCGACCCGGCGGTTGATGGCGATTTTCGCGCCGGCGGGCGCACAGACGGGGCGCTTGAGTGCGACTTCGCACTCGCCACCGCGCGCGCTCGTCACCGAGCCGACGGTGGTGGCGGTGCCGACGGTGAGCATCAGCGGCTCACCCGTCGAGATGTTCTCGATCTCCTCGCCCTCCTCGGCGCCGACGAGGCGCTCCAGGAGGTCGACTTCCATCTCGAAGGACTCCCACGTCGGCGGCAGCGTGCCGGGCGGCCCGGCGACCTGCCCGGCGAGCGCGTCGCCCTTCGTCAGGCTCGGGTCGAGCCCCGTGCCGACACCGAGCAGTCCGCCCGGGGAGGCGCTCTCGACGGGCTCGCCGCCGGCCTGGATGCTCCGGACGTCGGTGCTGACAGACCGCCACTCGGTCTGCCCGCCCTCCTCGACCTCGCGGCCGGGACGGAGTTCGATCTCGTCGTCGGTCTCCAGTTCCCCCTGCACGAGGCTGCCGCCCAGGACACCACCCATCAGGCCGCCGTACTTCGTGCCGGGGCGGTTGATGTCGAACGACCGCGCGGCGTACATCCGGGGGTCGGCGTCCGGGTCGCGGTCGGGCGTCGGAATCTCGGACTCCAGGGCGTCGATGACGAGGTCGATGTTGATCTCCTGTTCGGCCGAGATGGGGACGATGGGGGCGTCCTCGGCGACGGTGCCCTCGACGAACTCCTGGATCTCCTCGTAGTTCTGTCGGGCCTCGTCGGCGTCCACGAGGTCGACCTTGTTCTGCGCGATGACGATGTTCTCGATGCCGATGATGTCCAGCGCCATCAGGTGCTCCTCGGTCTGGGGCTGGGGCACCGGCTCGTTCGCGCCGACGACGAGCACGGCGCCGTCCATCAGGGCCGCGCCCGACAGCATCGTCGCCATCAGGGTCTCGTGGCCCGGGGCGTCGACGAACGACACCGTCCGCACGATTTCGGTCTCGGTGTCGTGCTCGTCGCACGTCTCCGCGACCGTGTAACACTCCGGCTCCTCGCAGTCAGGGCACCGACGCAGCGTCGCGTCGGCGTACCCGAGGCGGATGGAGATGCCGCGTTTCATCTCCTCGGAGTGCTGGTCTGTCCACTCGCCACTGAGCGCGCGGACCAGGGTCGTCTTCCCGTGGTCGACGTGCCCGACCAGTCCGATATTCACCTCCGGTTGTCGGTGTTCATCTGCCATGTTCACAGAGTAATCTTGCGTGAATTTCGCCCCGAACGACTGATAAACCTGCTGTTACGGAGGCGTCACCGCGGCGACTGGTTCTCGCGGTCGTCGGGGCCGCTGCCGTCGGGCGACGGCAGCAGGCCGTGGCGGCCGACGATTTAACCGCACAGCCCGCCTACGACGCGCCAGTGCGAGAGTACGGGTTCGAACTGCGGCTGTCCGCACACCTGGAGACGGCGGGCGTGCCGGACCTCGGCGACGCCGGGGTCGTCGCCCGCCAGCTCGGGACGAGCGTCCACGCCGCCGGCGGCCGCATCGTGGACACCGTCTGCGTGCTGCCGGGGCCGGCGTTCGACGAGCGCGTCACGCTCACGAGCGAGACGGTGCCGCCCGCGGTGCTGGACGCCGACGTGCCGGTCGGCGAGTACGAGCGCGTCACCCGAGTGTTCGACGGGCCGCCGGAGCGCGCGCGGTCGCTGGCCGAAGCCGGCGCCGAGGCCGGGTTCCTCGACGTGACGCGCCGGGACGGCCAGCAGGTCGTCCGGCAGGTCGCCCGCTACCCGGACTGGGTGGGCGGGCTGGTCGGCGTCGAGAACAAGCCCGACCTCGGGCGGCCCGGCGACCTCGAAGGCCAGATGCGCCACGACGCGAGCCTCGGCGTCCTCGACTACGCCGTCGTTGCGACCGAGAGCCACGTCACGCGCGCCCACCTCAATCGCCTCCCGGACGACGTGGGAGTCTGGCGCGTGGACTTCGACAGCGAGACCCCAATCGAGGTGATTCGAGACCCGGAACGCCTCGATTCCGCTGGCCCGGGACTGGAGGTGCTGGACGAGCACACGGCACGCACAGACGTCCGGCCCGTCACCCCCGACGAGAAAGCCCGCCAGCGCCGCCGCGTCGCCGAGCGCGCCTACGGGAAGGGCTGGCGGACGTTCGACCTGCCGGCCTGTGCGCGGGCGTCGACCGGCGACGGGGAGACGGCGCTCCCGTTGTGCGAGCACTTCGGGCGCGTCGTCGACCCCGCCAGCGAGTGCGGGGCGGACTGCCCGGGCTTCGAGGCCGCCGACGCGCCCGACGCGGACCTCGACGCCGAGCGCGAGCGCCGGACGGCCTGGGAGCGCGACGCCGGCAGCCGGCGGCGGCAGGCCGGCCTCGACCAGTTCTGACGGCACGCGCTGCGAGGTCACCCGCCGTTTCAAGTCCGGGTAGTTCGAGGGTGTGCGTATGGAGGTCCGAGAGCGGGCGGCGGCTCTCGTCGCCGCCCTCGTGGCCGTCGGTGCCGCCCTCCTGCTGGACGCACCGCCTGTAGTGCTGCCGCAAATCGCCGTGCTGTACGCCGCCGCGGGCCACTACACCGCACGCCACCCGGACGTCGTTTGGGGTGGGGCTGACAGGCCGAAGCCCGACTGGGCGGCGGGCGCGCTCGGTGGTGGGCTGACGTTCGCGCTGGTCGGACTGACGACCGTGGACGCGCCGCCGTGGCTGTACGTCTACGGGTTCGGAATTGCCGTCTTCGGGTTCGCGGTCGGCGTGGCGTGGTCGCGCAGCCGCCCCGAGCCGGTCTAGAGGTCGAACGTCTCGCCGTCGACGGCGATTTCGTCGGCGAACGCCTCCTCGACGGGGTAGTAGTGGGCGGCGTGGACGACCCGCGTCTCGTCGGCGTCGAGGTCGTCGCCGAGCGCGAGCGCTCCCTTCCGGGTCATGTGTTTCGTGCCGAACGTCCGGGGGACGCCGTCGCTGTCGAGGTGCCGCCCGCCCTTCGGGTGGTAGTCCGCGAGGCTCGCGGGGACGATGCCGTCCGCGAGCAGGAGGTCGGGGTCCCGCATCGCGTCCAGGGACGCCTCGGGGATGTCGTAGGTGGTGTCACCCGAGAGCGCGAGTTTCGCGCCGTCGGACTCGCTGCGCTCTATCACGACGCCGTAGCAGACCAGCGGCGGATGGTCGACGGGGACGAGCGTGACCTCGAAGCCGGCCGCCTCGAACGGTTCGAGCGGGGAGACGGGGCGGGTGTCGAGCGGGGCGAGGTAGTCGTACTTCGACGCGACGGTGTCCGCGACGGACTCACCCGTCACGGGGTCGGGCTCGTCGGCGGCGTACACGGGGAGGTCGTCGAACAGCCGGTAGGCGTTCCCGAGGCCGTCGAGGTGGTCGAAGTGGATGTGGGTCACGATGCCGGCGTCCGGGAGGTGGGCGTCGTCCTCGCGGAGGAACTGGTGCCGGAAGTCGGGGCTGAAGTCCACGAGCAGCGCGTCCCCCGACGCTTCGTCTTCCACGTGGACGGAGAAGCGGGTGCGTTCGACGCCGCGCTCGCGGGCGGCCCGGCAGGTGTCACAGTCGCAGTCCGGCGTCGGCGTGCCGGTCGTGTCACCCGTGCCGAGCAGCGTCACCCTCATTCGGGCGTCGGGTGGTCGTGGTCCGCGTGGTCGTGTCCGTCGTGGTCCTCGTCGAGGGCGTCCTCGAGGGTGTCGAGGTTCCGGAGGTGGTCGCGGTCCTCGAAGTCCTCGATGGCGGCCATGAGGTCGTCCTGGGTGAGTTCCGTGCGGTCCTCCACGAGCGCGTCGAGGACGGCTTCCCGGAGCACCAGCCGGAGGTCGCTGCCGGTCAGTCCGTCCGTCTCGGCGGCGATCTCCGCGGGTTCGAAGTCCGCGACGTCGACCTCGCTCGTGACGAGCGAGATGATGTCCGCGCGCATCTGCTCGTCCGGCCGCGGGAACGAGAGAATCTCGTCGAAGCGCCGCCACGCCGCCGCGTCCAGTTCGTCCGGGTGGTTGGTCGCGCCGATGAGCAGCACGTCGTCGTTGACGAGGCTGACCTCGTCGATGCTCTTCAGGAGCGTGTTGACGGCGCGCTTGATGGCGTTGTGCTCGTCGCCGGTCCGCGTCGTGGCGACGAAGTCGAACTCGTCCATGAAGAGGATGCACGGCGAGAGCCGCTTGGCCACCTCGAAGACCTTCTCGACGTTCTTCGCCGTCTCGCCGAGGTACTGGCTCGTGATCATGGAGAGCTTCACTTCGACGAACGGCAGGTCGAGCTGGTGGGCGAGCCCGCGAGCGGTCGACGTCTTCCCCGTGCCCGGCGGCCCGACGAACAGCAGCTTCCCGATTTCGCTGAGTCCGATGGTCGCGAGGTAGTCGCGGTGCTCGATGGCTTTCGCCACCTTCGACATCTCCTCTTCTTGCTCCTCGGTGAGGACGATGTCGTCGAGGGTCACCTCGATTTCGGCTGGCGACCGCACTTCCACGAGGTCCAGCATCTCCTCGTCGTCCTCGTCGAAGTACTCCTCCAGCAGGCCGTCTATCCACTGGGGGTCGGCCTGCACGGAGCGGTTCGCCTCCCGGGCGGCCTCGTAGTCGACGCCGAACTCGTCGCCGAGGACGTTCGCCAGCACGGGGTTGTCGCGGACGCGGTCGGCGTCGGCGCGCTCGACGTACCAGTCGATGGCCATGTCGTCGTCCACGAGCGAGACGTTCCCGGCGAACGCGTCCCGGTCGGTGAACATCAGTCCGGAGACGGCGTCCCAGGGGTCGTCGACCCCGGTCGCTTCGCGGGTCGCGTCTTCGGTGGTCTGTGGCGGCCGGGGGACGCCGTCGTCTCCCCAGAGCGCGCTCCGGTGCGCCGGCGGCAGGTCGTTCTCGTCCAGGTCCTGGTGGCGGTCGTAGACGCGAGCCGTCAACAGGAACTCGACGACATCGAGAGCCTCGGTCACTACCCAAGAACTACCGGCCCGGGCGGTTTAAGAGCGTCGCAGTCCGGCCGGGAGCGAACCGCGCCGCCCCTACGACGGCGCGACGTAGAACACGAGCGGCTGGCTGTGCTGGTAGCCCTGGTGGACGACGCGGTCGTACCCGCGGGCTTCGAGCCCCTCGCGAATCGGCTCCTCCTCGCCTTCGAGCGTGACGACGACGGGCGCGTCCGAGTCCGCGACCGTGCCGGGGTCGGTGGTGCTGGAGACGTTCGCGTCGTAGGTCTCCAGGTACCACGGCAGCGGCAGGCGGTCGAACCAGCCCTCGTACCCGCCGCCACTGTCGTCGGGGTCGTCGTAGTCGTCGATGCTGAGCGACGGCGTCCCGCCCGCGGCCTCCTCGGCGTTGTAGAACTCCTCGCCGTAGAACAGGACGTCGACGCCGTCGTTGGTGGCGGCGCGCTCCTCGATGTCGGCGAGCGTCCCCTGCATCTGTCCGGACGGCTGGGCGTACTGCACGAGCGGGTTGTTCGGGCCCTGCGCGTTCGCGTACGTGGTCTGGGCGGCGACGGCGCCGGTGCCGACCGCGGCGACCACCAGGACGGCGGCGGCGAGCCGCGCCCGAGTCGGGCGGTCGAGTTCGAGGCCACGCCGCCCGTACCGCACGACGACGCCGACGCCGACCGCCGCCGGAATCGCGAGCGGGACGAGCGCGTTCACGGCCGTCCAGGGCGCCGAGATGTCGGAGACGGCCGGGTAGCCGAACACGGAGAACGCCCCCCAGTAGAACGCGAACGCGACGACCGCTCGCGGCCGGTCGCCGGTGTACCGGTCGTGGAGGAAGCCGAGAATCGCTGCGGCGGTGAGCGCCGACCCGCCCGCGACCATGACCTCCAGGTCGTGCTTGAGGAACGCGAGGTAGGAGTGCTCTTTCGTACTCGTCGACCCCCAGAGCCCGACGAACTCGTCGTAGGTACCGAACGTCGCCGCGCGCAGCACGCCGCCCGCGAGGTCTGGGTTCGCGAGGACGCGGTAGAACTCGGGTTTCGGCGCGTAGAACGCGACGACGATGGCCGCCACCTGGACGGCGACGAGCACGAGAGCGAGTTTGTACCGCCAGGCGACGCGGAGCACGCGGCGCACGTGGCTGCGCGCGGTCTCGAACCGGCTCTCGTCCTCGTCGACCTCGGCGAGCACCATCCGGCCGTCGAAGACCAGCGCGAGCGCCCCCAGCCAGCACACCGGGTACAGCAGGCTGTTCTCCTTCGTGGTGAACGCCAAGGCGAACGGCAGCGCGCCGGCGTAGAGGTACCGCGTCCGGCCGGTGTCGACGGCGCGCACGAACAGGCCGAGCGCGACGAACATGAACGCGGCGAGCAGGAGGTCGTTGCGCATGAACCGCGAGTAGTACAGCAAGACGGGGTTCGCTGCGAGGAACGCGCCGAGCGCGACCACCTCGACGTCGGTGAGGTGGTCGCGGTAGAGCCAGGCCGCGAGCGGCAGCAGGCTGCCGACGAGCGCGACCACCAGCCGCATCGAGAAGTCGGAGGGACCGAGCAGGTCGAAGACGACGCCGTTGACGTGCGGGAGGAACGGACCGTGGATGATGGCGCGGTACTCCCAGCCGCCGACGTCCACGTAGTGGAGAATCCAGCTTGCGACGCGGGCTTCGTCCTGGTGGGCGACCCGCCAGCCGAGTGCCCACAGCCGCGCTGCGAGGCCGGCCGCGGCGACCGCGAGGAGGGCGGCAGCGACGCGGACCGGCGCGTCGTCGCGGCTCCGTGACATACCACGCGGTTGCGGAGACGGTACTAAACGCTTTCTGGAACGCAGTCCGGCCGCGAGCCGACCACCGCGACCGGGCCGCACGCGGCCAGAGTAAACGGCTGGCCGCGTGCGGCCGGTTGTCGGAGGTTTAAGGACTGCCGTCCGCACTCTACGGGTATGGCAGATACCACCACCCCAGTCATCGCGGCGGCCTACCGAACCCCCCAGGGCAAGGAGGACGGCGTGTACGCGGACACCCGCAGCGAGGACCTCTCGGTCGCGCTCATCGACCACATCCTCGACGAGACGGGGCTGACGAGCGACCACGTCGACGACCTCCAGTGGGGCGTCGCTCAGCAGCGCACCGAACAGGACAACAACGTCGCTCGCGTCATCGCCCTGCTCTCGGAGCTCGGCGAGGACGTGCCCGCCGCGTCCATCAACCGCTGGTGTGCGTCCTCGATGGAGGCCATCATGCGGTCGGCGGACGCCATTCGCGCCGGCCAGCGCGACGCCATCATCGCGGGCGGCGTCGAGAACATGAGCCGCGTCCCGATGGACGGCAACTCCTACGAGCACCTCCACCCCGGGCTCGCCGAGCACTACAACATCCCCCAGCTCCAGATGGGGATGACCGCCGAAGAGGTCGCCCAGCGACACGACATCTCCCGCGAGGCCCAGGACGAGTACGCGCTCCAGAGCCAGCAGCGCGCCGCCGCGGCGACCGACGAGGGCCGCTTCGACGACCAGATCGTCCCCATCGAGACGGACAGCGGGCTCGTCGAGGAGGACGAGGGCATCCGCCGCGACACAACGATGGAGGCGCTCGGTCAGCTCCCGACCGTGTTCAAGAGCGACGGCTCCGTCACTCCCGGCAACGCCAGCCAGATTTCGGACGGCGCCGCCGCCACGCTCGTCACCAGCGAGTCGTTCGCCGAGGACCACGGCCTCGACATCCTCGCGTACGTCGGCGACCACAACGTCGCGGGCGTCGACCCCGAAGTGATGGGCATCGGTCCGGTGCCCGCCACCCGCGGCCTCCTCGACCGAACCGGTGAGTCCATCGACGACTTCGACCTCGTGGAGCTGAACGAGGCGTTCGCGTCCCAGACCGTCTACTCCCGGGACGAGCTCGGCATCGACAACGAGAAGTTCAACGTCAACGGCGGCGCCATCGCGCTCGGCCACCCGCTCGGCGCGAGCGGCGCGCGCCTCCCCGTCACGCTGATTCACGAGATGAACCACCGCGACGTCGACAAGGGCCTCGCGACGCTCTGCGTCGGCTTCGGACAGGGCGCGGCCATCACGTTCGAGCGGTAGACCCCAAGCCCGCCGCCGGTCGGTGAGAAACCACGAAACTGATACCGGCCCCCCGAGTTCTTAGGGACGATGGACTCCGTCGGCATCGTCGTCCCCGCTTACGACCCCGACGTGGCGCGGCTCGTCGGCTACCTCGACGACCTCCGGCAGACACTCGACCCGGCCGAACTGCACGTCGAGCTGGACGCTGCCAGCGCCGGGGTCGCCGACCGCATCCGGGACGCGGGCGCGACGGTCGCCGAGAGCGCCGGCCGCCGCGGCAAGGGCGCCGCGATTACGGCCGGCTTCGAGGCGCTCGACACGGACGTGCTGGCGTTCGCCGACGCCGATGGGGCGACGCCGGCGGGCTCGCTGGCCGACGTCGTCTCCCGCGTGGCGGACGACAGCGCGGACCTCGCCGTCGGGTCGCGACGGCACCCCGACAGCGACGTGAAGAGTCACCAGACCGTCGTCCGGCGGCTGCTCGGCGACGGCTTCGCGTGGCTCGCGGGCAATCTCCTCACCGTGGACCTCTACGACTACCAGTGCGGCGCGAAAGCGATTACGGCCGGCGCGTGGGAGCGCGTGCGCAGCCACCTCCACGAGGCCGGGTTCGCGTGGGACGTGGAGCTGGTCGCCGTCGCGGGCGCGCTCGGCTGCCGGGTCGCCGAAGTCCCCATCGCGTGGGAGGACCAGCCGGGGTCGACGGTGTCGGCCGTCCGCACGCCGTTCCGGCTGCTCGGGTCGCTGCTGCGGGCGCGCCACCGGGCGAAACGGCTCGGAGACAGCCGACTGCACGCCGCCATCGCGGACCACCGCGACGGCGAACCGGCGCTCGTCGAGGAGCCGACGGACCATGAGTAGGCTCGACGGCGGCCTGGACCGCGTCCGGGAAGCGGTGCCCGCGCGGTTCGAGGCGCTGGTCTCCGGTGTGCGGTTCGGGCAGTTCGTCTCCGTCGGCGCCGTCGGTGCCGCCTTCGACGTGACGACGCTGCTCGTGTTGACCGAACTCGTCGGGCTGTCGGCTGCCGTCGCGAACGTCGCCAGTATCGAGACCGCCATCCTCGTGATGTTCACCGTCAACGAACGCTGGACGTTCGCCGACGAGGGCGGTGACGACGGCCGGTCGCTCGCGCGGCGGCTCGCTCGCTCTCACGTCGTCCGCGCCGGCGGGTCGACACTCCAGTACCTCCTGTTCGTCGGCGTGTTCTACAGCGTCTCGGTCGAGATAGCGGTCGGCGGCGTCGACCTCTGGCTGGTCGCGGTGAAGGGCGGCGCCATCGCGGTGGCGATGCTCGTCAACTACGTCTTCGAGAGCATCTTCACGTGGCAGGTCCACCGCGAGTGAGAACGGAGAGCGACGGCGGGGTTACGAGTTCTCCGCGTGACACCAGTCGAGGGCGTTCCTGACGGCGTCCTTCCGACCGAGGAACGTCAGGTGGTCGCCCTCCTGGAGCGTGAAGTCGGCGTCCGGCACTCTGTTGTCGCCGTCGCGGCCGACGAGCGCGATGATGACACCCGCGGGCAGGTCCTCGTCGAGCTCCGAGATGGTGAGACCGACGAGCTCCTCGGAGGTCACCTCGACCTCCTGGACGTCACCGGAGCGACCGATTTCGGTCATCCAGTTGGAGAGCGCGGGCCGCTCGATGATGTTGTCGATGCCCCACGCGGTCGCGAGCGACGACGAGACCGTGCGGACACCGAGGTCCTGGAACGCGTCGACGTTGTCGGGGTTGTTCGCGCGAGCGATGATGGTCTCCACGTCGAACTTCGAGTCCGCGAGCTGGGCGACCAGGAGGTTCACGTCGTCGTCACCGGTCGCCGCGACCAGTATCTTGGCGTTCTCCGCGCCCGCCGCCCGGAGTTCGTCGGTGTCCGTCCCGTCACCCCTGTGGACGGCGTAGCCTTCGTTCCGCGCTCGTTCGACTCCCGGTTCACTGTTCTCTACGATGACGACGTTCTCACCGCGGTCTTCGAGGCGCTCTGCGAGCGCGCGACCGACGGTGCCGCCGCCGACGATGATGACACGCATTGGTATGACGTCGAGTGCTTGAGCGATGTGTCTGGCGAATCCTCCCTCCACGACGACGGTCAAGAGGATAGTCAGGAAGACGGTGCCGACGAGGAGGTTCGCGGCCTCCTCCATCCCGAGTGTCTGGAGCTCCGCGGCGAACAGCGTCGCGACGGACGCCGGGATGATGCCGCGCGGACCGACCGCGCTCATGAACGCGCGCTCGGAGCGCTCGTACCGGCCGCCGGTCGTGGACGCGAACACCGCAATCGGTCGCACGATGGCCGCCGCGACGACGGCGACGGCGAGCCCCGCGAACCCGAGGTCGAGCAGCGTATCGAAGGACAGCAGGGCGGCCAGCCCGATGAAGACGAACGAGAGGACGACCAGCGTCACGTCGCCCTTGAACGCCTCTATCTCCTCCTCGTAGGGGAGGTTCGCGTTTCCGAGTACGACGCCCGCGGTGGCGACGGCGGCGATGCCGGCCTCGCTGTAGAGGGTGTCCGCGGCGCCGTACGCGACGAGTGCGCCGGCGAGGACGACCAGCCGGGCGTTCTGGGGGGCGTTCCCCCGCGAGAGGTCGACGTACCGGAGGAGGTACCAGACGGCGCCGGTGACGACGAGGCCGATGAGGACGCCGGTGCCGAGGCGCGTGACGAAGTCCTGAACGATGACGTCGCTCGACCGGTCGGGGTTCACGACGACCTCGAAGACGACGATGGCGAGGATGGCCGCCGTGACGTCGTTGACGACGCCCTCGGTCTCGAGGGCGGCGCCGACGCGGTCCCGGACCGGGACGACGTTCAGAATCGGCGTGATGACCGTCGGTCCGGTCGCGACCAGCAGACTGCCGATGAGGAACGCGATTCCCCAGTCGGCGTTCAGCAGGACTCGGACCGCCAGCGCCGTCCCGAGGAGTGCGATGACCGCGCCGATGGTGACGAGCCGGAGCCACGCGCCCGGAGCCTCCCGG
>ENA-ORCS01000229-ORCS01000229.1-marine-metagenome-genome-assembly--contig:-NODE-229-length-51929-cov-3.733839_pt1 | contig 51929 bp, 46 predicted proteins | sample MGYA00237781_ERZ508513 | MGnify/ENA primary metagenome ERZ508513 (study PRJEB26184, sample SAMN06268793) | marine metagenome | isolation source: Eden Landing Ponds, San Francisco, CA, USA | place...
ACCACCCCGAGAACTACGACCCCCAGCAGACCACCAGCGGCGAAGTCGCGAAGGTCACGAACCAGATATTCGACACGCTCATCCAGTTCGCCCCGGGAAGCGGCGGCCAGCTGGAGGACGCGCTGGCGACCGACTACTCGCTTGACGGGACAACGGCGACGCTGACGCTCCGGCAGGGCGTGACCTTCCACAACGGGGAGGAGTTCACGGCGTCGGACTTCAAGGCGACCTGGCAACGGTTCACGCAGAGCGGCTATCAGTACTACCTCGGTGATGAGACGCGGTCAGGGTACGGTCCGTTCACGCTGGGCGACTGGATCGAGAGCGTCGACGCGAGCCAGGACTACGAACTGACTATAGAGCTCACACAGCGGTACGCGCCGTTCCTGCGGAACCTCGCGATGTTCGCCGCGGCCGTCCTCTCGGAGGCCCAGATCGAAGCGATGGGCGACAACCAGGCGGACCTCGGAACCGAACCCGCGGGGACCGGTCCCTTCGAGTTCGACACGCTCGACAACCCGAACGAGCGCATCCGGCTGACGGCCAACGGCGACTTCTGGGGCGAGGGGCCGAACGTCGGGACGGTCATCTTCAAGACCATCACGGAAAACAGCACCCGGGTCCAGGACGTCATCAACGGGGCCTCGCACATCACGGACAACCTCGACTCCTCCGGGTTCCAGCGGGCCGAGGAGAGCGGGACGGCGACGCTGCTGCGGAAGAACGGCATCAACCACGGCTACATGGCGATGAACATGGCCCGCTTCGAGCCGTTCCGGAACCGGACGGTCCGTCGGGCCATCGCCCACGCCGTCAACACCGAGGCCATCGTCAACCAGATTTACCAGGGCTTTGCGACACAGGCCTCACAGCCGCTCCCGCCGGACGTGCTGGGCCACAACGACGACCTCGACCCGTATCCGACGGACAAAGAGCAGGCCCGGTCGATGCTCGAAGAGGCCGGCTACGGCGACGGCTTCGAGTTCGAACTCGCGACGTTCTCGAACCCCCGCGGGTACAACCCCAGCCCGGTCCAGACGGCGAACCAGGTCAAATCCGACCTGGAGGACATCGGCCTGACGGTCAACATCAACCAGTTCTCGAACTTCGGGCCGTACCTTGACTACACGTCCGCCGGGCGACACGACGCCTGTTTCCTCGGCTGGTACACTGACAACGCTGACCCGGACAACTTCATGTACGTCCTGCTGGACCCGAAAGTCGAGATGGACGCCGTCCCCGACGGCCAGGACTGGGTCAGTTTCGACACGGAGGGGTACTCGACGCTCAACGTCTCAGGGTGGGCTAACAGCGAGTACATGGAACTCGTCCGCGAGGCCCAGCGGACCTACGCCGAAGGGGACCGCGAGACGATGTACCAGGAGGCCGCCCAGATCGCCTACGACGAGTCCCCGTGGGTGTTCATCGACTACGCCGAGACGCTCCGAGCGGTCAACGAGGCCGTCGTCGAGGACTCCTACACGGTTAGCTCCGTCGGCGGCCCCTACCTCAACACGGTCGAGCTACAGTAGCGATCCACCTGTTCCCGCATGAACTGGACACAGTTTCTCTTCAGGCTGGTCGAACCGGTGGTGCCGCCACGGTTCGTCATCAAGCGGCTGCTGTTGCTCGTCCCGGTGCTGTTCGGCGTGGCGTCGGTCGTGTTCGCCATTCTCCACCTGGCCCCGGGCGATCCGGCTATCGTCATCGCCGGCCAGCGAGCGTCGACCGAGCAACTCGAACAGATACGGCAGGAGCTCGGGCTTCGACGGCCGCTGTGGGAGCAGTACCTGAGCTTCCTGTGGGACGCGGCGCGGTTCGACTTCGGCCAGTCCTACAGTATCAGCCGGGGGAACAGCGTCCGCTCGGTCATCGCCGACCGGCTCCCCATCACGCTCGAACTCGCGATTTACGGCCAGGCGGCGGGCATCCTGCTGGGCATCCCGCTGGGCATCATCTCCGCGGTCAAGCAGGATTCGATAACCGACCACGTCACCAGAATCGGGGCGCTGACGGGTATCTCGGTCCCGATCTTCTGGTCCGGACCGCTGCTCATCCTGCTGTTCTCGACGTACCTCGACGTGTTCCCGACCAGCGGCCGCATCGACTCGACGCTGTTCCTGCCCGAGACCTGGACGCTGTTCGGCCGTGAGCTACCGCTGACCGGGATGATAACGGTCGATACGATCCTGCTGGGGAACACCGAGGCGTTCCTCTCGGCGGCCCATCACCTGTTCCTGCCGGCGGTGGTCATCGGCGTCTACTCGACGGCGCTCATCTCGCGGATGATGCGCTCCTCGATGCTCGAAGTCATCCGCCAGGACTACATCCGGACCGCGCGGGCGAAGGGCCAGGGCGCGAAGATCACGCTGATGAAACACGGCTTCCGAAACGCGCTGATCCCGGTCGTCACCGTCATCGGCATCCAGTTCGGGACGCTGCTCGGCGGGGCCGTCCTGACTGAGACCGTGTTCGGCATCAACGGGATGGGGCTGACTATCGTCACCGCCATCGGCGTCTCGGACTACCCGGTCGTGCAGGGAACGGTACTCACCTTCGCGTTGCTGTTCACGCTGGTCAACCTCTTCGTCGACGTCACCTACAGCTACCTCGACCCACGGATTCAACAATGAGTACGGACACCGAGACACGGAGCACGCTGGGACGCCTGCGGGCGTCCCCGTTCCTCGCCGACCTGCTGACGAACCGCCTCGCCGTCGTCGGGCTGACAATCATCCTCGGTATGGCCGCTATCGCCGTCTACGCCCGCGTGACCTACGACTTCGGCGCGCTTACCAGCTCACAACTCGGCACCGAAATCACTGACCGCGCGCCGCCGGGCTGGCTCGGTCCCGCGCCCGCGAACCAGCAGCTGTTCGGCACGGACGCGGCGGCCCGGGACATCTACAAGCGGAGTCTGTACGGGGCATGGCTGGCCCTGAAGTTCGGGACGATTACCGTCGGTACCTCGACCACCGTCGGTGTCGGACTGGGGATTATTGCGGCGTACTACGGCGACGTGACCGACAACGTCATCATGCGGACGATGGACGTACTACTGGCGTTTCCGCCGCTACTGCTCGCGCTCGCGCTGGTCGCCATCTTCCCGCGTGACCTCGGGCTCTGGCGGGCCGTGGTGGCGCTCGTGCTGGTGTACACGCCGCGGTTCGCCCGGGTCGTCCGCGGGGCTGCGCTCAAAGTGCTCGAAGACGAGTACGTCGACGCCACGGTTGCGCTGGGCGCGACCGACCCTCGGATTCTCGTCCGGCACATCCTGCCGAACACGCTCGCGCCCATCACGGTCCAGTCGACGCTGAACTTCGGGCTCGCCATCATCGACCTCGCGGCGCTGTCGTTCCTCGGCTTCGGTGCCGCGGCCGGCACGCAGCAAACGTTCGTCGAATCGAATATCACATCGGATACAACTTGGGCGGCCGAGGACGGCCCATACAGGGTGATAGCGAACGTACATGTCGCCGACGACGCGACCCTCACCGTCGAACCGGGAACGACGGTACGGTTTGCGAGCGGGATCAGACTGACAGTCCACGGAGACCTGGTCACGGCGGGGACCGAAGATAGGCCGGTCCGCTTCCAGTCGGGCAAACAGCAGACTGCGCCGGGCGACTGGAACGGCGTCCACCTCGCAGACGGTGGAACGGCCTCCCTGTCCGGCGCTCGGTTCGCGGACGCCCGAAACGCGCTAGTCGTCGATACCGCGAAACAGGTCACTGTCACGGACAGTTCGTTCGTCGATAACGGCGTCGCTGGCATCCAGATCAGGGCCGATACGGACCTCTCCGTGACCGGTTCCAGCTTCGCCGACAACACACATGGCGTCGCAGCCAGCGACCAGGGGCGGCTCACCGGAGTGGATCTCACGGATACTACCTTTCAAAACAACACGAACGGCGTGTACGTCGTGGGTCCGGACACGGTCGCGAACGTCACCGTCCGGAACGTGACCGCCCGCGAAAACGAGAAGAGCGGCGTCCGGATCCAGGCGGTCGGCATTCCAGGTCGACTCCGGAACGTCACCGTCGCTGATAGCACGTTCGTCGCCAACGGCGGGCGAGGGGTGTTCGTCCACAGTAAGGGAGTCGACCCAGGCTATTCCGAGACTGGTTCGACGCTTCGTAACGTGACCGTCCGGTCGTCGTACGCGGCCGACAACGGCGGTGTGGGGATCCGAGTCAAGTCCTCGGCGGAGGAGGATACGACGCTCCAGGAGGTCACTGTCAGCGACAGTCGGGCTATCGATAACGACCGTGGGATCGTCGTCGGTTCCGAACCGCTAAACAAAGACATCGCGTACACCCGTCGCGTCGCGGTCAGGAACAACACCGCTCGCGACAACGAACGGAGCGGGATCGTCCTCTACGCGTCCAGCGGAGGCGACGGATGGGGATGGGTGCGAGGGCAGGTAACGTCATCGACGCTCGCGAACAACGAGGCCGTCAGCAACAACGGCACCGGGATCGCCGTCTACGCACAGGGTGGCTCCAGCGGTGACGAATTGAGCCTCATCGAGAACCTGACGGTCCGCGACAGTTACTCGGCAGGGAACGGGCGATACGGTTTCCGTCTGTACGCCGACGACGAGAACCGCGTTTCTGCCAATACTCTCCGGAACGTCTCGGCCGCCGGCAACGACCGCGCCGGGTTGCGGTTCGCGGGCAAGGGGTCGACGAACCGGCTCCGCGGAGTGAAACTCGTCCGCAACGGTCGTGGGTTGTATCTGAGCGGCGGCGTGGGAGTCACCCTCAACAGGTCGGCGGTCGTGGACAACGACGCACACGGCGTTCTGGTGGAGGGGGGCGATTCGACGTTCATGGAGTCAAATATCCTGCACAACGACTACGGGATGAACGTAACCGGCGGCGCGACAGCCAGCGCCGAACAGAACTACTGGGGGGACCAGTCCGGTCCGTACCACCCCTCGATCAATCCCCAGGGCGAGGGGAACGCGGTCAACGGTCGACTGGAGACACTGGATTTCGTTCCCTTCGCGGAGTCGCGACAGCGGCCGCGGGTCGACGTCGAAGGTCTCATGCCCGACGGGAGCGGTCAGAAGGCGGGGGTTCCCCGACACGTGTTCGACGCCGTCGCCGGCGCCGACGGCAGTGTCGGGCGCCAGGACGTCCTGACGATGGTCGGTTCGTACATCCGAGGAGGGGCCCTCGACGGCGTCAGCCCCGACCGCTCGGAGGTCCTGCAACTGGTCAGATACTACGTCCAGCAGGGCGGGGCGTAGGCGGCGCTCGTAGCCACAGTCGATACACGCGAACTCGCGCCACCACGCGGCGTTTTCGTGATATCCCGCACCGACAGGTCGGTGACGTGGCCGGACTTCCGGGACAAACTACAATACTACCCGTCGCGAAGATGAGGGCGATGACGCGACCGATGGCGGACGGCGGGGCGTCCCGACCGGACTGGAAGCTCCCGGCGCTCCGCTGTGGCCTCGAAATCACCCTCGTGGCTCTCATCACGGTGTACCTGTGGGCGAATCTCGCCTCGGAACTGCTCAGCGGGATCGTCGCCGTTATCGGTATCGTCGGTTCCGTCGCGGTGCTTTTCTATTACGTGCACCGACAGGCGTTCGCGTGGGTGAAATACGCCAGCGACCAGACCCGGCGTCGCCAGCAGCGCAAAAAACGCCAACGACGCCGCCGGGAGCAGCAACTACAGGCCGAACAGGGTCGTCAATCCGAAGACTGACCGGCATCTTCGATCCGGAGACTGTTCGGGATCGTCAGTTCAAGGAGTGACCGAGATAGTGACTGCACCGGGAGGAGAGCCCTGAGCCTTGTGGATCCGGCGGGACGTCGCCCCCGAGTGAGTCATTAAGTGTGGTTGTCCCGTACGTTCGACCGTATGGAACTCACCTGGCACGGCCACTCGACGTGGTCTGTTTCCGTCGACGGTACGGACCTGCTCATCGACCCGTTTTTCGACAATCCGTTCACCGAGGTCGTCCCAGCAGACCTCGACCCGGACTACGTCCTGCTGACACACGGCCACGGCGACCACATCGCAGACGTCGACGCGTTCGTCGACTCGGCGACGGTCGTCGGCGTGCCGGAACTCGTCGGCTACGTCGAAGACCAGCACGGCGCCGAGGACACGATCGGGTTCAACATGGGCGGGACGGTCGAACTCGGCGACGCCTACGTGACGATGCATCGTGCGGACCACACGAACGGCATCGGGACCGACTACGAGTACTCGGCGGGCCCACCCGCGGGCTATATCATCTCGGACACGGTGCCGACACAGGTCAGCGACGAAGAGAGCACGACGTTCTACCACGCGGGCGACACAGGCCTGATGACGGAGATGCGCGACGTCATCGGTCCCTTCCTCGAACCCGACGCGGCGGCCGTCCCGGCGGGCGACCACTTCACGATGGGGCCCTGGCAGGCCGCTGTCGCCGTCGACTGGCTCGACGTCGACCACGCCTTCCCGATGCACTACGACACGTTCCCGCCCGTCGAGATCGAGGTCGAGGACTTCGTCCGCGAGGTGAAAGCGACCGGGAGCGACGCCGACGTGCACGTCCTCGACGGCGACGAAACGTTCGCACTCTGATTCGGCGTCGTTCCGGACGACAGGGTCGGCCACCCGAAAACAGTCACTCGTCGATCCGTGGGTCAGCGACGCCGGAGACGTCGAACCGGGCCCCACCCTCTGGCCGGTTGCTCGCGTCGAGCGACCAGCCGTGGTCGGCGGCGATCCGACGCGCGACGTAGAGGCCGATACCGACGCCGTTGTCCCCGAGTTCGAACCCGACGTCGAAGACCCGTCCGGGCGGTTCGTGGTCGATACCGGGTCCGTCGTCGGCGACGTAGAACCCGTCGTCGGTGCTGGCGACGGTCACCGTCACGTCCTCGCCCCCGTGCTCGATAGCGTTCGACAGCAGGATCTCGAAAAAGAGTCTGAGCGCCCGGGGGTCTGCGACGACCAGTCGGTCGTCACCGATTTCGAGTATCGCCTCGGCGGTCGGGAGCGCTTCCCAGACCTCGCGTGCGGGCGTCGACAGCCAGATAGCCCGTTCGTCGGCCTTGTGGCTCTCGGCGTTCGCGAGGCGCACGACGTCGTCGGTGATACGCTCCAGGTGTGCCAGCGACTCGGCGACGACAGCCGCGTGTTCCCGGTCCTCGGTGGCGAGGTGTAACCGCCCGGTGGCGACCTGGAGTTCGTTCCTGAACTGGTGGGCCGCGACGATGGCGATCTTCGCGAGGCGCTCGTTTTGCTGGCGTAACGTTCGTTCCTGGCTCTTCAGACTCGTGATGTCGCGAGTGACTCCCACGAGGCCGGTGACCGAACCGTCGGGGCCGTACCAGGGAAGTTTCGAGGTCAGAGCGTACTGGTCGTCGCCGTCGGTGTACTCCTCTCGTTCGATCAGCGACTCACCCTTCGCGATGACGTACCTGTCGTCGTCGACCGACTTGTTCGTGTGCTCGTCCATGCTCTCGTCGAGAACCTCGTCGGTTCGACCGATCACGGAGTGGGTCGGGACGGTCGTGTCGCTCGTGATGAGGTGGCGGGCGGATTCGTCTTTGGCGTAGAGGTGGTCGGGGAACTCCTCGAACATCGACATCGCGAGCGTCTCCAGCCGCGAGGGCGGTCGACCGGCCGCCCCGACGTCCGCTGTCGCGAGTGCCTCACTCACTGCGTCGACGACGCGCTCGTCCGCCAGCGAGTCGGTGTCGACCACTGTGACCGACTCCGGGTCTTCCGTCCCGGCACGCTCGTCGTCTCGGTCGGTTTCCTCGCGCGACCCCTCACGCATTCGACTGTCCCCGCCGAGGACGACGACCGGCAGTTCCGGGTAGAAGCCGCGGACCCCGCGAACGACGTCTCGGCCCGAGGCGCCTTCGATAGCGCCCGAGACGACGAGTGCTGTGACCGTGTCGTAACAGAGCGCGTCGAACAGGTCGTCCAGTGACGCCACCGACCTGATCGTCGCCGCTGGTCCGTCGAGGGCCTGTTCCAGTGTGCTCGCGTCGCCCTCACCGACCACGAGGACTGTCTGGTCACCCATCTGTCGTCACGTTCGTTCGAAACACGGGAGATTCGAGTTTCAGTCTTTCGGCCGAATAGGTCCGCCGACGGACAGCTACGTCCCGGGTGGTCGTCCTGTCGACCAGCTTTTCTGGTCGTGCTCGAGTCGACCGACTGCCGCCGGAAAGCGGGTCAGGTAGCCTTTTGCCCCCGCCCACCCACGTATGGCTTGCAATGTCCGACATCGAAGTCACCAGCGTCTGCGAGGAAGGGTATACGGTCGAGAGCGACATCGATGGCGAGTGGCAACTCGTCGTCGACGCACTGGGCGAGGACGGTCCCTCTCCCAACCAGGTACTGGCCGCCGACTACGCCTCGTGTTACATCCCGGCGTTGCGCGTCGCCGCCGACCAGAACGGCTACGACGACGTCGGTCACGTCGAGATCGACGTCGCTGCCGACCTGGACGACGACGACGACCTCGAATCGATCGCCTTCGAAGTCAGCGTCGAGGCGGACCTCGGCGACGACGCTACCCCTATCGCGGAACTGGCCGAGGACATCTGTCACGTCCACTCGGCGCTACACGAGGGGCTCCACGCCGACATCAGCGTCGATAGCGACGCGTTCTGAGCGGAACTGCGGGCTGTTTTGCGTCGTTCAGGCGTACCCGAGGTCTTCGAGTCGCTTGCGAGTGGCGTCACTCGTCCCCTCGACGCCCGCGCCCCCGGTCCGCACGCCGGCGTCCGTTACGTCCTCGAAAGCGGCTTCGACGCGCGACCGTATCTCCGACTCGGGAGCGTCGACGCGGTAACTCGTCTGTGCGTCGCGGACCACGATCCGGCGGGCACGGTCGCGCCAGGTGATGTCCTTGACGACGTCACCGTCTTCGACACGGAGGACGGCCCGTCCCGTCGCGGTGAACGGTTCGAAGTCGTCGATATAGTCGGCCACTCGGACTTTCAGCACGTCCTTGAGTCCGACCGTGGAGACTCTGACCGGGCCCTCGGGGACGAAACTTCCGGGTTCGGGTTCGGCCTCGCCCTCCGTGACCGTCCGCGCCACGTCGGGGAAGCGTGTCAGCGTCGCCGGTTCGGTGACGGTTTCGCCCTCGGTCTGTCCGGGATATTTGACCAGTAGCGGGACGTGCGTGACGACGTCGTCGATGGCGAGGCTGTGTTCGGCGACTCTGACGTCGCGGATCTCGCTCGGTTCGCCGAACCCTTCGCCGTGGTCGCTCGTTATCACGACGAGTGTGTCCTCGAGTACGTCGCGCTCGTCGAGTGTCTCGACGAGGCGGCGCAACTGGGCGTCCATCTGTGCGATGGCCCCGTCGTAGAGGCCTTCGAGGGCGCGCCGTTTCCACCACGGCTCTTGCCCACCGAGGAAGCCCCACTTCATGTCCTTGAGTTCGGTCTGGATCTCGCGGGCGTCGGGTCCGCCCCAGCGGTCGAACTCCGGAGTGGGCTCGTAGGGGATGTGGGCGTCCATGAGATTGATACAGGCCGCCCAGGGTCCCGACTGCTCGCGCTCCCACTCCAGAAAGAGATCGGTGTAGACGTCCGCCGCCGTGCTCGCCTGCAGCGAGTCGGGCAACAGCCAGGGGTAGTCCCAGGCGAGTTTCGTCGCGAGGCCATTGAGTATCGACCGGACCGGTTTCGACCCGCCGAGACTCGCCGTGAGGTACTCGACGTACTGGCCTCGACCAGCCTCGGCGACGAAAGACTTCGGGTCGGCCGCGTCGGGAAAGGGGATGTTCCGCGGCCCTTCGACCGTGTCGAAGCCGTCCTTGAGCCCGACTTCGACGTCGGTCACCCAGGTGTTCTCCGAGAAGACACCCGTGCTGTAGCCCTCCTCTCGGAGGTGTTCGAAGACGGAGTAGCCCGGCGCGAGTCGGTCGTCGGCGGAGGTGATGTTGTGCTGTTCGACGTCGAGCCCGGTGAAGATGCTCGTGTGGCTCGTCAGACTCTTCGCGCCGGGGGACCTGGCCTGAGCGTACGTCGTCGCACGCTCGGCGAACGCCGAACAGAACGGCGTCGTGTCGTTCGTCGAGTCGCCGATGGAAACGTTCCTGGCCCGAACACTGTCCAGGACGACGAGGAGGACGTTCGACGCCATAGCGGCTATGCCGCCAGCGAGGGCTAAATCGATACCGATGTGCACGACCCCGGAGAGCGAGCACATCTCCCCCGACCAACCGCCGGTTTCACCAGTCCCGCCCGCATAGTGACTATGGTAGATTATTGCGGGATCACGCCGAGCCCGGTGTCGGCGCGTCCCGGTAAATCGCTACAATAATCACGATCACAGGGGTCCAGCTCTGTCACATAAACTGGCGTGCGATGCGCTTGACCGGTTCGAGGTCGATCCCGAGGCTCTGTTCCGCGCTCCGGACGAGCATCACGTCGTCTTCCTGGAGGCCGCCGAGCGAGAGTATCGCGACGCCGTAGATGGCCGCGGCGAGTACCACCAGTCCCACGACACCGGCAAGCGACGGGCGCCCGATAGTATTCCGGACGACGACGTAAATGACGCCGGTCGTGAGGAAGAAGGGTGCGAGCGGTTTTACCAGTGACCACGAGAACGGCGTGATATCGTAAGTGCTGTAGAGACGGTAACAGTAGAGGACATGGACAGCGATGAGCGATATCGTGCTGGCGATCGCCGCCCCAACGGTCCCGATAGTCAGTATCAGCGCCAGGTTCAGGACGACGTTCAGCGCCGCCGTGAAGACGTTGACATAGAGTATGTATCGAGTCTCGCCGAACGCCGAGAGGGCGCCTTTGTTCGGTCCGGATACCGACATGACGAAGTAACTGCTCGCCAGGATGACGAGGTAGATCGATCCGTCGACGTATTTTGGCCCGAAGATCACGATGATACGCTCCGGGAAGTACGTCAACAGGAGATACGGCGGGACAGTGACGAACGCGACCCACTTCGTGACGAGTTTGTAGAGGTGAGTGATCTCCTCCCACTCGCCGTCCGCGTGTAAATCAGAGATGTTCGGCAGGAAGAGGTAACTCAAAGAGCCGAGGCCGACCGAAAGCATCTGTGCGATAGTGTAACCGATATCGTAGACACCGACGTCGACTGACCCCTTGAAGTACTGGAGCATCAGCGTGTCAGTATTGCCGAGGATAAACGAGAGGCCAGTCGTCGCCATCAGCGGGAGCGAGAAGACGAGCATCTCGCGATATTTCGGCTTCCACCCGGTCGAGTCGTCGAGGATGGGGGTGTATCGGACGAGGAAGTACAGGGCCGCGAGCGCGCCCGCCCAGTTCGAGACGACGTACGCACCCGCGACGAGCACCGGCGACGCGCCGAACACCACGACGGCGCTGACGAACGCGATCCGGGTCAGCGGGTGTGTGAGGTTCTGGACGATCACCTTTGGCGAGGACCGACCGACCGCCTGCGTTCCGCTGAGCGAGACCCGCATCAGCGGGATCGCCGGAACGCCCACGGCGATGATTCGAAGCACCTGCCGGAGTTGAGGGTTGTTCAGGAACTCCGCCACTGGCCCGGCGGTCACGAAGAGTCCGACCGCGAGCGTGAACGAGACGAGCAGGTTCAACTGGAGCGCGGAGACGAACACGCCGCGGCGGTCGGCCCCCTCGTAGCGCGGTGCGTTCCGTGGGATACCCGTGTCGAACCCCAGCCTGGAGACGATGGCAGTGACGGTAAGTATCGTGAGACCGACTGTCACCTCCCCGTAACTTCCCGGCGCGAGTTCCCTGGCGATCAGGAGTTTCGCGAGGAGGGCGATCCCGAGTTCCAGGAACGTTCCCAGGAAGACCACTGCCCCGCTCTTGCCCAGCTTCCGGACGATATCGTCCGTATCGGTCCCGTCTCTGGACTCGGGTTCTCCGGCCTCGTCGTCTCTTGGGGGAGTGCCGTCGCTGTCACCGGACACGAACCCCGATTCCACGTCCTCTACCGTATCTCTTTCTTCTCGGGAACGCCGGCTGTCGACCGATTGCGGGCGTTCGTTCGGCCACTCTCCGGTCTCACGGGGGTTGTTCGGACCGCGACGATCCGGACTGGTCAAGGACTTCGTCGACGATCCGCTCTCGCGATTCACCGAGTACGACCAGCGGGCGTGATCCTTCGGAACGGAACTCGTCGCCGTCGATCGCGCTCCGGACGGCCCCTCCGACGTCCGGTCCCTCGGTGAATCGAATGTGGTCGACCGGGGCGAGGTCGGCAAGACCTTTCTCGAAGAGGTCGGCGACGACGACCGGGACGGAGAGCACGGCGCTTTCGACGAAGGCGGTCGACGTGTTCGTCACAGCCACCCTGGTGCTCAGCAGGGCATCGTCGATGTCGTCGAACGGTTCGACGTACTCCCCCCAGTCGCGTCGCTCGTACCAGTCGGCCGATTCCAGCGGATGTAATTTGATCGCGAGCGAGTATCCTCCGCGTTCGCAGGTTTCGACCGTTTCCCCCAGGAGTCGTTCGTACTGTGCGGTTACGTCAGGGTCGGTCAGCCCGTGCGACCCGCCGATGAACAACACGTCGTGTCGCGGTTCCCGGTCACCACGGCGTGATGCGAGGTAGTCGTACCACGGACTCCCGACGACGTTGACCGTCGACGCCGAGTGGAGCGCCCGTTCGAAGCGCTCTCGCCACGCATCTCCCCAGATGAACAGATGCATCGGGGTAAAAAACGGGAGAGAGAGACACCTGTCGTAGTTCGCCATCTGGAGGCCGTGTTGATAGGCGAACAGTTTCTCGGGGACGGTCGAATCGACGAGATAGGGCATTGCCGAGAACGTATGGACACTGGGGTCGTTTACAGTAAGAGCGCGCACGCTCTCCCGTTTGACGTGTTCGAGTAGGATGAAATTGTAGTACTGGTAGCCGCTCTCGAACGACCGGTAGATGTCGTCGTGGTTCCACAGTCGCACTGTGAGACGGCCGCTGGAGATCAGATCTCTGACGAACGCGACGGGGCCGACGTGGCCGTGAAGCTCCCGATGTGTCGTCGTCGGGAGTCCTTCTCTCTCCCAAGAACTGCGTTCGTCCGTGGCCGCCGGAGAACAGAGGAGGCGTACTTCCTCGCCCCGTTTCTGGAGTTCTCTGGCCACCTCCAGAAACGACTGGGTCCGGTAGCCGTGACTCGACGTCATCGAAAAGACGTGCGTGTCTCCAGAGACCTCGTCGACTCTGGTTCGACCGCTTGCCCGGCGAAGAAGATAGACGACACGCGTATAGAGGACGTACACCGCGAGGACGAACGGGAAGACCGGAGTTGTGACGAGGGGTATCTCGCCAGTCTCGGAGATACCGCTCCCGCGCTTTTTCAGTTCGGAGATACGGTAGCCAGCGTAGGCGAGCGGCGACTCCTGAAAGAAAGCCGTCAGGTGGGGGTACTCCTCTTCTATCGGCGTCTCGACTGAAGCCTCAGCCATCCGTCCACCTGACCGTCCCGACCGGGAAGAACGCGTGGGGTCGGTACACGTGTGGTCGCATTCTCGTGCTCAGTTCTCGTCGAGGATGTCCTCGAACAGTTCGTCGTGGTCCTCGTACCACTCGATGGCTCGTTCGAGCCCCTGCTCGAAGTTGTACTCCGGTTCGTACCCGAGGATCTTTTGCGCCTTGGAAATGTCGGAGACGAACCGACTTACCTCGCCAGTCCGGTTCCGTTCGACGTGGAGCTCACTCTCGGTCGATACACGGTCGATGATCATCTCCGCGAGTTCGATCAGTGAGGTCCCTGTCCCGGAGGCCATGTTCAGCGTCATTCCCGAGACCTTGTGGAAGTTCTCGACCGCGAGGTCGACCCCGCTCACGCAGTCCTCGACGTGGGTGAAATCGAGCACCTTGTCCGCCCCGTAGACGGTGAGGTCCTGGTCACGGTGTGCCTGGGCGATAAACAGCGGTACGACCCTGTTAGAGGCGTCGTATTTCCCGTAGACGTTAGAGAACCTGAGCGTACAGGAGTCGATACCGTAACATTGTTCGTAGGCGTCGACCATCGCCTCGCCGCCGACCTTGCTCGCCGTGTAGGGGCTCTCACACGAGTCGGCGAACGTATCTTCTTCCCGGTATATCGTCTTGTCGGCGTTGCCGTAGACTTCCCGGCTGCTGGAGAAGACAAACTCCGGGATGTCCGACTGGCGGACGTGTTCCAGCAGGTTGTAGGTCATGTCGATGTTCTCTTTGGCCCCGCTGGGGTCTTTCACGAGGCGATGGACCCGCGCATTGGCCGCAAAGTGGATCACCATGTCGACGTCCGTCGGGAGATCATCGACAGCCGCAGGGTCACAGAGGTCGAGCGTCCGCGTCCGTTCGTCGACCCGCTCGGACCACCGGTTGGACACTGCGTCGACCCCGACGACGTCGACTCCACGGTCCAGCAGTCGCTCTACGAGTTCGGTACCGACGGTTCCGCTACTACCGGTAACGAGGACCGATCTGGGAGACATTGTAACATAAGGAACTGGTGCCCCCATTATGCTTTTCGACTCTACGGTGGATACTGTGCGGTCCAGTACCTCCCACCCACCCCCTTCTCGTCGGAACTGCTCCGAGCCGTTTCGGGACTGTCCGAGCAGGCGACTCCGAACAACCTTTATTACGCCTCGGTATACCGACGGTCATGGGCGACGACCCGATCGACGTGTGCCACGTCGTCAACGCGGTGGACACGACGAGCGTACCGGCAGACATCGCCGTCGCACTCGAACGACATACCGACGTGGGGGCCGACGTGCTGGCCTGGTTCTCGGCCGAGGAGTTCGAGGGCGACGACCTGGTCGACGTCTATTGTCTCGACGCGCCCGGGACCACACTCGGCGTCGACGCGGCGACGCTACGCGGTGCCAGAGACATCCTCGCGGAGTACGACGTCGTTCAGACCCACCACAATCACTCGGGGACGTTCGCGAAACCGATCGCTGCGTTGCGGGGGACGCCAGTGGTCTCGACGGAACAGAACACCCACGGCGGTTTCACGACGAAAGGGTTGGTCGGTAACGCCATCACGAACCCACTCGCCGATGTCGTCACCTGCGTCTCCGAGTCGGTCTGTGACTCGTTTCGGTGGTGGGAGCGCCGCCTCCTCCTGGGAACCGAGCGCCGCGTAATCTACAACGGCGTCGACCTGGACCAGGCCCTGCGGGCGAGAGACGAGGGTCCGAGTGTCGTCACGGCCGCCGACGTCGACACGGACCGGTTTCTGGTCGGCACGGCCGGGTTGCTGACAGAACAGAAGGCCCACGACGTCCTGATCCGGGGTGTTGCTGCCGCGCTGGAACGGGGATGTGACGTGGAACTCCTCATCGCTGGCGACGGCGAGTTGCGCTCCGAACTGGAGAGACTCGCGAGCGAACTGGGCGTCGACTCTCGCGTCCACTTCCTCGGTTTCATGGATAGGACGGAGGTCTACGCGCTCATGGGCGAACTCGACCTGTACGCGATGCCCTCACGCTGGGAGGGATTCAGCGCGGCGGCCATCGAGGCACTCGGGCTGGGCGTTCCCTGTCTCTTCTCTAACATCAGTGAGTTCACGAAGCCGTTCGCCAACGTCGCTGCCTTCCATCAGGTCGACGACGTCGAAGACCTGGCGGATCGTCTCTGTGAACTGGCCGAGGACGACCAGTGGCGTCAGCGACTCGCGAGCGCGGGCACCGAACGGGCGACGGACTTCACGCTCGAGGAGATATCGAACCAGTACGCGAGCCTGTATCGGGAACTCGTCTGACCGGGTGTGCTTCATCACCCGTCCTGACGGCCTTTGTGGGGTCACTCGACGTAACCCAGTGCCGAGAGTCGCTCGGAGACCGGCGGCGGCTCGTCACCCTCGCTCTCCTCCCGCGGCTCGAACGCGACCCACGGCACTTCGACCAGTTCCTCCACTCTGACACCGACGGGGTGCTCTACCAGCCCCCACTCGCCGAAGAGTTCGCCGTGGTCCGCGGTGACACAGACGGTGTGCCCCGTTTCGAGTGCCTCGACAGTCGCTTCCAGTGCTCGGTCCCACGCGAACTGCGTCGCGACAGCGTAGGACCGACTGGCGGCGTCGAGACTCCCTGTTCCGGATGCCAGGGCGCGTTGCATCTTCAGTTGTCCCTCGATCTCCTGGTCGACCTGCTCCGGGTGATATCCGCCGGGAACCGGCACGACGCTCTCCCCAACCTGACAGATATGCGGGAAGTGTGGCTGGAGCGTGTGTGCGACAACGGGTGTTCCCTCTTTCAGCCGGGAGAGTGCCTCGTCGTAGACGACGTCGGGGGGGACGGTAGCGAGGTAGTCGTCCCAGCCGCGTTCGGATACGTCGACGAGTTCGCCGCGCGGGACCGGGTCGTACTTCCGGGTCTGGGGATTCGCACTTACGTAGGTCGCGTCGCCGAACAGGTCCCGCTCCGCGCCTCTCTGCAGGAAGTCCGGGGTGGCACTCACGGGCGAGACCGCGCGCTCGACGACCGCGCAGTCGGCTACCTCCGAGAGTGCGTCGAATCGGCAGGCGTCGAGGACGATAAGCAGGTCCCAGTCCGTCCGTTCGATGCGGTCGAAGAGGTCACTCGACCAGCCGACTGACGACCGCTTTTGTACCAGCCACTTCCAGGCCCGGTACGAGAACGGTTCGTTCGCAGACGACCGGTGAAACCACGGCGCGTACCGCCCGAGCGGAGCCATTGCTGGAACTGCGAGCGTATCCTGATAAAAGCTGACGGATCTCGCCGTCTGTCGGCCCACGTCCCGGGAGTGCCTGCAGACACCCCCTCTGCGGGGTTCGAAAGTTCGGCTAAAGCCCGATAACAGGACCGGTACCAGACGCCGGATAGCAGGACCGGTACCAGACGCCGGATAGCAGGACCGTTACCAGACCGCCTGTTCCACGTCGGCGTTGACCGACTGTAGATCGTGGTCGAGGAGGTAGCGGATCGCATCGCTCGTGTCGAGGACTCCCTCGAAGGGAACACCGTCGTAGACCTGTCGGAGGAGTTCGTAGTCGTCACACTCGTCCATGGTCAGCCGCAGCTCGGTGAGATCGGGCACCCTGTCGCGCAACGACCTGTCGAACACCTCGTCCGCGGTGACGCCGCGCCACTCGAGCCAGGCGGGTTCGTCCGTGAAGTACTGGGCGACGTGTTCCCGGTAGTGGTCGTCCTCGGCCCGGTCGGCCGCCCGGGCGAGCGCGTCGGCGGTGAACGCGTCGGCGTTGTGGCCCACCGGGAACGTCCGCTCGAACTTCGTCGAGGCGTAGTCGACGCTCTCGCCCTCGATGGTCTCGAAGAGCACGTCGACGAGTCGCGGGTCGATCAGCGTGTTGTCGCCACAGAGTCTGACGGCAACGTCGGCGTCGACCGATTCGACGGCTTCGCGGACTCGCCCGAGGACGTCCGATTCGGAGCCGCGGTAGACGGTCGCGCCGACGCGCTCGGCGGTCACCGCCAGGATATCGTCGCGGGACCTCCTGGACGTGGCGACGACGACGTCCGAGACGGCTACCGGGTCCGCACTCGCTGCCCGCCGGATCTCGTGGACCAGCGCGGGTTCGCCGGCCAGCGGCAACATCGCCTTCCCCGGGAGACGCGAGGAGCCCATCCTGACCTGCAGGACGACGATGGGGTTCATACGTCAGGCTCCGGCGCGGGAAGGGAAATGTGTCACGTCCCTTCGGCGACACCTGGATCGCTGGTCCGGCGTTCACTGCGCGACCCGTTCATACTGATTGTCGTAGTGATCTACCGGTACGCGACGCCACCAGGGACATCGCGATCCGGAAACGATCTACAACAATCACTATCACATGTAGCCGAGGTCTTCGAGACGCTGTTCGGTCACGTCGTCGTACTCGATGTCTCCGTCGCCACCCGCCACGTCGGTCGCGAGCAGTTCCTCGCCGACCTCCCGGAGTCGGTCGGTGACGGTCTCCTCGCCCCGGACAGCCGTCCACTCGCCGCCGATATATTCGACGCGGGCGTCACCCTCGACGAGCACGATATCGCGCTGTGGGCGACGGTCGTCGGCTTTGGACTTCGTGACGTCGACACGACCTGTCTGCTCGTAGACTTCGTTGGGGTTGTGGATGACTTCGGTTATCGCCGTCTCGTCGTCGTCGACGGCGAGCAGGGAGCGCCCACTGAACTCGTTCTCGGCGTCGGGACCGAACGCCGCCTCGACGAGTGTCCGCGGGATGGAGCGAAGCGAGACCGTGTGCTCGACAGTCCGCGCGGGTTCGTCGGGGCCGAATATCACCAGGGGGACGTGGAGCCGGTTCTCGTCGTAGGCCGTGTCGCGGTTCCAGATGCCGTGGTCGGACGTGACGACGACGAAGGCTCCGTCCTCGACGAGTTCGCGGACGAGCGGCGTGAACTTCCGGTCGAAGTCCCAGACCGTCGCACGATAGAGCGCCTCCATCGCGTCGGGGTCGTAGGACTTCTCGTCGTTCGGGATGTGGCGTTCGGGCGAGACACCGATGGGCAGCTCCGACCGGTCGCGACCGGGGGCGAACCGTTCGAGCGCTTCGTCGCTGGCGTCAAAGGGCGGGTGGATGTCCATGTAGTTCGCGACGAGGAACTGCTCGTCGTCGCCGCCGGACAGGGTGTCGCGGATCTCCTCGTTGATCACGCTCACGTACTGGTATTGCTCGGCGTCACCCCAGCTGTCGGGGACGAGTTCCTCGTCGCGGCGACGGTAGTTGAGGTAGTTCAGCAGCGACTTCACGGGCTTGCCGTCGGCGGTCGCGAACTGCCAGAGCCGCGATGGAACGGACCCCTGGACGTCGTGTTTTCGGAAGAAGTTGACCGGGTCGGTCGCGTCGCGAAAGAGGAGGTACTGCCGGCTGAAGTCGCGTTTTTCGTCGAACCCTCGGTCGAGACCCTGGAACAGCCACATGTTCAGCGAGAGCAACGACGTCCGGTGAGTCGGCTGGAAGCGCTCGGCCACCAGCCCCAGGTCACTGTCGTAGTAGGGATGTGCCTCGTACATTCCGGCGACCGAGGGGAGTTCCCCCGTGAACATCGCCGCGTGCGAGGAGGGGCTCAGCGGACCCGGTGCGTACGCCTCCGTGAACACGACCCCGTGGTCACTCGCCAGTGACTGTAACTGCGGGGTCGTATCCGGCCCGTCCGGCGGGAAGGAGGTGGCGCGAAAGGAGAGCGAATCGACGATAAGCCAGACGACGTCCATGTCAGGCCGGCTACGCCGCTTGCAGAAATAAAGGCTACGTTGGAGTTCTCCGTCCGGTGCGAGAACGGGTCCCCGACGGAATACGGGTCGAGCTGCCGTCGCCGCTCACCGGTAGCCGAGTTGTTCGAGTCGGTCCTCGACGGAACTGGTGGTGTCGACACGCTCGGGGTCGGGAGCGGTCGGCTCGACCGACCCGGTGTCCGTCGCCGTCGTCTCGACCCAGGGGACCTGCCGGACACAGGAGAGCGGGCAGGCGACAGGGTGGCGGTAGAAGTTCCACTCTCCGAACGCCTCCCCGTGGTCGGCGGTGATGACCACCCGCTCGGCGTCGACGTTCTCCAGCAGAACAGCGACTTGGTCGAGGACGAGTCGGAGATTGTTCAGATACGCCTCCCACACTTCCCCGCGGGTCGCGGTGCCGTTCTTGAGAGCGTCGTCGAAGCGCGGTTGGAGTTTCTCGGGCGCGGTCGGGTACGGGTCGTGAGGGTACATATAGTGGACCATCAACCGGTCGGCATCGCGTTCCCGTCCGGCCCGGATCGTCCGCTCGGTGGCGTATCGCGGATGGACGCGGGTGACGACGTCACTGCTCAGCGCCCACTCCGAGTTCTCGTCGAACTCCGCCCGCCAGAGTTCCTCGAGATAGGCGTAATCCTCGCGCTCGACGGTGTCGTACTCCGAGGGACCGAAGGGGATCGGCACTTGCCCGGTGTAGCCGCCACCCGGGACCTTGTCTGTAAAGGAGTTCTGCGAGAGATAGGCCGTGTTTCGGACCTCGTCGAGGTAGTCGTTGGTGAACGTGTGGTCCATCCACTCGAACGACGTACTCCCGACCGACGTGTTGGTGTCGACGTCCTCGATGAAGTCGTACTCGTCTGCTATTTCCCGCATCGCGTCCACCCGACAGGTGTCGAGTATCACCAGGAGGTCCCACTCGCGGTCGTAGACGTTCGTCCCGTAGGTCCGCCAGTGTGAATAGCTGAGAAACGCTCCGACCCAGAGGTAGTATGCCGGTCGTACTGCACGGGCCGCGAGATCCCTGTCGCCGTCCCGGAGATGCTCGACACTCTCGGAGAGCCAGCCCCGGAAACTGATTGTCATACCCCATAGGCCGTGCCTTCGGTGTTAATCGTTTTCGGAACCACCGCTCGGCGCTGGCCAGGCACCAGCCTCCCCTGGCCGGTGCACTGTCCCGTCCGGTCGGTGAATGTCCCGCCCTACCACCCGAGCGAGGCGGGATTACCCGAGCGAGACGGTCGACTCGCCGTGCGGGAACTCGTTGCAGTCGTATCGCGGGAGGCGCTGCCGTGCCGTCTCGACGTCCTCGGCGGTGAGCGCGCGCGCGTCGACGTCGAAGCTGAACTCGCAGTCGACTGCCTCCAGCAGGGTCAGCGTCGAATCGTCGTAGCTGTGTGCACCGCCGTAGGGATGACAGTACGTCCGCACCGCCAGCCCGTCGAGTGTCTCCTCGAGAAACCCGAACGACTCGTCGATCTCCCGTCGCTGTTCGGCCCTCGACAGCGTCGACATGACGCGGTGCGTGACGGTATGAGAACCCACGAGCATGCCCGCATCCGCCAGTTCCCGGAGCTGGTTACGGGTCATGTAAACGTCGTCGTGATAGGACTGCCCGCCCACGAGTGCGTTCTCCAGTTCACGGAGTACCTCGGAGCGATACCGGTCGGCGATGTAGTAGTTGAGAACTTCCTTGACGCGCTCGGTGGCACTCTCGTTGTCCTGGCGCTCGTAGACAGTCCCCGAGAACGAGTCGACGTGGTCCTCCTCGAGCATCGACTCCTCGACGAGGACGTCGAGTTCGGCCGCGACCGCCTCGCCCCCGCAGGCACCCAGCAACGCGTGGACGCGGTGGACGTCGAGGGCACCTCCGTCGAGATACGGCCCCGCCGGAACGTAGAAGATCCCCCACATGTCACGGGCTTCGAGTTCCGGCAGGACGTGGTCGTAGTGGTCCGCGAGTCCGTCGTCGAAAGTGAGTACGAGCTCCGACTCACCGGGTACTCGCTCGCCGCGGGCCGTTTCGAGAAACCGCTCGCGACCCAGCACGTCGTAGTCCTCGGCGAAGTGGTCGAGCTGGGCGGCGAAGTCCTCCCTGTCGAGGTGATAGTAGCCAAACGGTGGCCTCTCGCCGCCCCGATTGACGTAGTGGTACATGACCGCCTTCATGACCGCACTCCCGTTTCCGAGACCGCGTCCATCGTCAGGAGAGGTCCGACTCCTGGACCACTTCGTCGGCTGCGATGTCTCGTGTGGCAGTCCGGCCGACGACGTCGTCGAACTCGTTGGCGGGAACCCCCGTCCCCGGGCGCTTGGTCGTGAGGTGCTCGGCGGTGACCGTCTCGCCCTCGGCGACGTCGACGGCGGTGACGACGCTGTGGCGGGCCCACTCGGCGATGGCCGCCTCGTCCTCGCGGACCTGTTTCTCGTCGCTTTTTGTCACGTGACAGAGTTCGGCGTACTCGACGAGTTTCGCCAGCTCCTCGGGTTCGATCGACACCTCCTGGTCGCCGCCGGGGAGTCGACGGTCGATGGTGAAGTGTTTCTCGACGAGGTCCGCACCGCGGGCCATCGCGACCGCCGCGGCCTCGACGCCCGTCGAGTGGTCCGAAAAGCCGACCGGAACCCCGAACTCCTCCTGCATGCGCCCGATGAGTCCGAGGTTGAAATCGGAGGGTTCGGTGGGATACTCGGAGACACAGTAGAGGAACATGAACTCGGCGTCGTGGTCGTCGAGCAACGCGGCCGTTTCCCGGACCGTCTCCATGTCGTGCATGCCCGTCGAGACGATCATCGGCTTGCCCGTCTCGGCGATGGTCCGCAGGAGGTGATGGTTGGTCAACTCGCCCGAACCGACCTTGTACGCGCCGACGCCGAGCGTTTCCAGGCGCTCGACGGCCGCCGGCGAGAACGGTGTCGAGAGGAACGTGACGCCGTGGTCCTCGCAGTGGGCTCTGAGCTGTTCGTGTTCGTCCATCGAGAGCGCGTAGACGCCCATCCGCTCGTAGAGTCCGCCCATGTCCAGGTCACGCATCTCGGATTCGACCATCTCCGCGCTCGGGACGTGGGTCTGGAACTTGACGGCGTCCGCGCCCGCCGCGGCGGCCTCCTCGACGAAGGCCTTCCCGAGGTCGATGTCGTCCCGGAAGTTGACGCCCGCCTCGGCGACGATGTAGGGTCGTTCGCCCGTGCCGATCCGCTCGCTGTCGAACTCGATCATGTTCGCCATTCCCGGAGTATCTTGTCGGCCATCCATAGTTCGAACGGTTCGTCGATGTCCAGTGCCGACACCTGGTCTAACACGTACAGCGTCGTCTTCCCACCCTGGAGGTCGCCCGTCTCCAGGAACAGGTCGGTATCGACCCCGTAGATGGCGCCGCTCTCGACGTATTCGGGCGTTTTCTCCTGGCGGCGCTTGCGGCTGTCGTAGTTGACGATCTCCGCGCCCTCGTCAGTCTCGCGCCAGCGGTAACTGTCGCCCTCGGAGACGGCCACGAGAGAGTCGGCCTCTCGCTCGCGATACCGCTCGACGGCTTCGTCGACCTGCTCGGCCGTTCGGAGCGGCGACGTCGCCTGCAGGAGGAGTATCGTGTCGTAGCGCTCGCCCGCTTCTTCGCGAAGCCACTCGACAGCGTGTTCGATCACCGGTTCGATTGCTGCCTCGTCGGTGGCGAGTTCGTCGGGGCGCTCGAAGGGGACGTCCGCGCCCGCGTCGAGTGCCGCTCGTTCGATCTCTTCGTCGTCGGTCGAGACGACCGTGCGGTCGACGTGGTCGGCGTCGAGACTCGCGCGGACGGTGTGAGCCAGCAGCGGTTCGCCGGCGACCTCGCGGACGTTCTTCCGGGGGATACCCTTCGAGCCACCGCGACAGGGGATCAAGCCGAGGACCGAACCCATCGTCAGTCCAGCGCCGGGGAGACCTCGGCGAGGCCGAGTCGGGTCGGGTCCATCGACCCCTTGAGTTCGAACTCGATCGATTCCATCGCGTCGACCATCTTGACGGCGGCGTCACCCTCGCCGTACAGCGTCGACCCCTCGTAGGATTCGACGTCGAGTTGCGTCTCGACCGCCTCCTCGATCGCGTCGGCATCACAGGCCACGTCGATCACGTTCTCCGCGCGTTCGCGACTGTTCTGGCGGTCACCGATGTTGACCGAGGGCTGGCCGAGGAACGAGCACTCCCGGATACCGACGCTGGAGTTGCCGACGAGACACGCCGAGTTGTTCACCAGCGTCAGGTAGTGCGTCGGTCGCATGTTGATGTAGAAGCGGATGTCCTGGGGGTCGCGGTTGTCACGGTACTCGCGGATGGCCTTCGAGACCTGGTCGGTGCCGGCGTCCATGTTCGGCCAGAACCAGAACGCCTGGACGTCCAGCGCGTCGACGGCCTCGATCAGCTCCCAGGTCTTGTCGTACTGGGAGTCGTACTCGGTCGGAACGGGGTGATACTGGACGACGAGGTAGTCCTCGGAGACGTCGACGTCCTCGCCGACGCCGGCGTACTGCTCCTGGGGGTCGTACTCCGGGTCGGCGGTCTCCGAGATGTCCTTCGCGATGTCCATCGAGGGACAGCCCGTCTCGTAGATACGGTCGCGGTCCTCGCCCAGTCGATTGACGACCTCGACGCTGCGCTCGGTCGAGACCATGTGATAATCGGCGAGCTTGGTCGTCGCGTGACGGACTTTCTCGTCGATCGAGCCCGTGATCTCCCCGCCCTGGGTGTGGACGACCGGGATGTTCTGGTAACAGGCCGCGAGCGTGACGGCCATCGTCTCGTAGCGGTCGGCGATCGTGATGACCGCGTCGGGGTCGAGGTCGTTGAGCACGTTCGTGAACTCGACCATGCTCAGCCCCGTGGTCTTGGCCGAGGCCACCGGGTTCCCCCCTTCGAGGACGTTGTACATCTCGCGGGTGATCTCGAGGCCGTCGTCTTCGAGGATCGCCGACAGCGACCCGTACTCGCGGATCATCGACGCACCGGCGTTGATGATGTCGAGGTCGAACTCCTCGCGCTGGTCGAGTTCGTGGAGGACGGGCCCGATCCGAGCGTAGTTCCCCCGACTCGTCATGCACACGACGATGTTGTCTGTCATTCATCGCCGGTAGCAGCAGTGCGAACAAATAAGTGTCGCTACCGCTCGTATCACGCCGAACGCCCGCCATCGGTGCCGCCATCACGCGGCGAACGTCGGCGTCTCCTGCATCGAGAGCCGGGTTCCCGAGGTCTGGACCTGGAGCGCGGAGTCGCCGCCGCGAGTCACATGTACCCGAGGTCTTCGAGCTGTTCGCGGACTGCCTCGCCGCCGGCTTCGTCCTCGGCCGCCTCGAACTCCCGCGGAGTCGGGACGTGGTCGGTCCCGTCGAGTTCGGCGTCGATGGCCGCCCGCACGTCGAGGACGCTGTCGACTCGCTCGACGAACGTGGGGTCGGTCGCAGCGACCATCGCCTCGTGAGTGTGGACACCCTCCTGCAGGCCGTGGTCACTGACGAGGACGAGTTCGTCCTCGGGCCCGAGGTCCTCGCGCAGTTCGCTCACGAACTCGTCGAGTTCCTCGTAGGCGGCGGCCTGCATCCCCGGCGACTGGTAGGCGACGTGGCCCACGAGGTCGAGTCCACTCGTGTAGCCGAAGACGAGTTCGTACTCCCGGGAGCGAAGCGCCCGTCGTGTCAGTGCGATGCGGACCATCGCCATCTCCATGCACTGCTCGTAGAACCGCGACGGATCCGCCGAGCGGTGGCCGCCGGTCGCGTCCGGGTCGCGCTCGAAGAGTTCGCCCATGTTCTTGCGCAGACTGTGTTCGCGGTCCTCCGAGTCGGGGTCGACGACGTAGTTCGGGACGCCGATCGGTTTCGCCGCACGCCCGTCGAAGACCGTCTCGATGCCGTTCTCGGCGTAGTAGGAGGCGGGCGTCCGGAAGGCGTCGGCGCCCGTGTTCGTCAGCAGCCAGGCGCCGATGGCCGTCTGCAGCGAGTCCGGGAGGACGTAATCGGCGACGCGACTCCCGACGGAGAGAACGGGGTTGTCCCAGGCGACGCCGTCGTCTTCGAGGGTGAGGCCGTGCTCCTCGGGACGCAGGCCGGTGATGATCGTCGGCCAGAGTTCGTGCGTGCTGGGTTCGCCCGCGGAACTCGATATCGTCTCGATGGCGTCGTACGAATCGAGAACGAGGTTCGGGTGCTCGGACTCCTCGACCAGGTCCGGGTCGAGCGCGTCGATCCCGAGGACGACCAGTGTCATTCGACCCCGAGATACGCCACCCGCCGGTATTACACTTACGTAGTCGGGGCGTTCGGGACCAGTGCCAGTACCAGTCGAAGCTATTGTATACGGCCCGGCGGAACTGCCGACAGTCACTCGCATGCAAGACGTGGTCCTCGTCACGGCGGACTCGGTGCGCCGTGACTTCGTCGACGCCATGCCCTTCGTCGACGCCCACGACGTGCTCACGGGCGTCACCGCCGGCCACTACACCCGGCCGAGTCTCGCCGCCCTGCAGTCGGCCCGCCTCCGTGCCTCGGTCCAGTCCAAAGTCCTGCCCCCCTCGCTCGCCGAGACCTTCGCCGACGCCGGCTACACCACCATCGGCCTCGTCCCGACCGCCCAGGCCGACCCCGGGTTCGACTTCGACGCCGGCTTCGCGTACTACGACAACTACATGACCGGCGGTGGGGACAACCCCGCGAAGAACCGCCGGAGCACCCTCCGCGAGTATCTGGGGTCGTTCGACATCGTCCGGCAACTCTACCGCCGGGTCTACCCGATGGAGGCCAACATGGCCGACCTGCCCGACGACCGCGCGGTCGTCGACGAGGCGATCGAACGCTTCGACGACGCCGAGGGACCACGATTCCTCTGGGTCCACCTGATGGAGAGCCACCGCCCGTACGGCACCGGCGAGGACGCCATCCCGAAGGGGATCGACCGCAAGGCCGAGGCCAGCGGCGGCCGTCACTGGTTCGGTTCCGCCGAGGTCACCGAGTCAGAACGCGAGACGATCCTCGACCACTACCGCGCTGCGCTCGGGCGCGTCGACGACAACGTGCGCCGACTCCTCGACGGTATCGACGCCGAGGGCCCGGTCTTCGCGTTCGCCGCAGACCACGGCGACGAGTTCGGCGAGGAGGAGTACTACTACCACCAGGGCTATCGCCGGCGGGTCGCCGACTCGATAATCCGGGTGCCGGTCGTCCTCGACGGCGTCGAGACGGTGGGCGAGCGCTGTAGCCTGCTCGATTTGGCGCCGACGCTCGTCGAGAGCCAGGGGGTCGACGCGCCCGACGCCTGGCAGGGCAACGACCTCCGGGAGACGACGACCGAGGAAACCCTCACCGTGGCACCGTGGCACGACAGCGCGACCGTGGCGTGGGGAGATTTCGAGCGGAAACTCGTCGCCCGCGACGCCGACGTGTCGATGCGAGAGGGCGGCGAGGCGGTGGGCGTCGAGCGTGCCGACGTCTCCGAGAACGTCGAACAGCAACTCCGGGAACTGGGCTACTCGGACGCGGGGTGACGCCGTTCGATGCCACAGCAGAACCTCCTGTTCGTGACTGTCGACTGCCTGCGGGCGGATTTCGTCGGCACCGACCACGCCGACACGCCGTTTCTCGACTCGCTCGCCGCCGGGGGAGTCGACTACCGCGAGCTGTACGCGACGGCGACCACGACCACCCCCTGCGTCGCGAGTCTCTTTACCGGTGCCTACTCCGAGCACAACGGCGTCTACTCGCTGGAGGAGGCCCGCCTCGATCCGGAGGTGCCGACACTAGCCGAACACCTCTCGGCGGCAGGCTACGACACCGCTGGGCTCGTGACCGGGCCGCTCGTCGCCGACACCGACCTCGACAGGGGGTTCGACACCTACGCGTACCGCGACCGCCGCGCCGGACTACTCGGCGACTGGTTCGACGACGCCGTCGCCGCGGTCGAGGGTCTCGAGGAACCCTTTTTCGCCTACCTCCACCTCTGGGAGATCCACGACCCCGTCGACGTTCCCGCGGAGTACGACGACCCCGAGTACGGTCGATATCCCTACGCCCGGACGCTCTCGGCACTCGACCGGGCGCTCGAAGACCTGCACGACCACCTCCCCGAAAACACGGTCACCGCCGTCCACGGCGACCACGGGGAGGCTATCGCCTACCGCGACAGTTACCTGCACAAGGTCTGCAAGTTCCTGCGGACGGGCGTCCGGTACGGCCTCGGTCTCGATACGCGAGCCATCGAGCGCCGCCTCAAGCGCCGCTTCGACCGCGACCCGCCCGTTCCGGATCATTTCATCGAGGACGGCCACGGCGAGAACGTCTTCGACTTCGTCGCGAACGTCCCGTTCGTCCTGTCGGGACCGGGTATCGACTCGGCCACCGTCGACGCACAGGTCCGCCAGGTCGACGTCATGCCGACGGTGCTCGACCTGCTGGGGTTCGACCACCGCGACCCGCCGGCCGGCCCGCCGCCCGCGGACGGCGACTCACTGCTCCCAGTCGCCGACGTCGAGGACCGTCCCGCCTACATCCGTGCCTGTGGGAAGTCACTGATACGCGAGGAAAACTGGCAGCGGGCGGTCCGCGCGAACGGCCGGAAGTACGTCGAGTATCCCCACCGGAACTGGGCACCCGAATGCTACGACCTGGATGGCGACCCGCTGGAACTACAGCCATCGACCGACGACCCGCAGACACTCCGCCTGCGGGGTCGGATGCCCGAGGAAAGCGTCCGCGACGGCGAGAAGCTGGAGATCGACGGGCTGCTCGAAGACCTCGGATACAAGTGACAGTGACAAGCTTGAGTCCGAGAGGCGAGTTTAACCGGCGGATTCGACGTCGAGACCGGTTATCTCGAAACGCGCGCCGCCCTCGGCACTGTCGGTCACCCGGACGTCCCAGCCGTGGGCCTCGGCGATCTCCTCGACGATGCTGAGCCCGAAGCCCGTCCCGGATTCGGACGTGGAGTAGCCAGCGTCGAAAACGCGTTCACGACCCTCCTCGGGGATACCGGGACCGTCGTCGGCGACGTAGAAACCCGGTTCGTCCGGAAGTCGTCCCGCTGTCACCCTGACATCGTCGCCGCCGTGTTCCAGAGAATTCGCGACGAGGTTCTCCAGCAACTGGTGGAGCCGCCCCGCGTCAGCCCGGAACTGGAGGTCGGACTCGACGACGACCGACGCGTCGCCAGTATCGACGGTTTCGACGCATCGGTCGACGAGCGCTTTCAGACGGACCGGTTCGAGGTCCTGCGATTCCTCGCCTTCGCGGGCGAGCTGTAACAGGTCGCCTATCAGCGTCTCCATCCGGTCGTGTGCTCGTTCGACGCGGTCCAGCCGCTCGGACTCACACTCCTCGCGTGCCAGTTCGAGCTGACCAGACGCGACGTTCAGCGGGTTGCGAAGGTCGTGTGAGACGATACTGACGAACTCCTCCAACCGTTCGTTCTGGCGTTCAAGACGCTGTTCGTACCGTTTGCGTTCCGTGATCTGCCTGGTGACGCCGATAAGCCCCTGTATCTCGCCGTCGTCGTCGTAGAGTGGGGCCTTCGACGTGAGGTTCCACTCGTCCCGGTCGGGATCGTACTCCTCTCTGTCGATAACTGGTTCGCCCGTCTCGAGAACGTGCTCGTCGTCCGCGTAACTCACACTGGCGAGTTCGGGCGAGTAGAGTTCGCGGTCGGTCTTGCCGATCTGCTCGGCGGCGTCCGGTGTCTCCTCGGTCGAGTTCGCGACCCACGTACTCACGTGGGTGTGTCTCGCCTCGGCGTCTTTGACGTAGAGATGGATCGGCACCTGTTCGAAAATCTGTTCGAGAAGCGTACTCCGTTCGCGGTGCTCCCGTTCGAGCCGTTTCTGGTCGGTGATCGTTCGACTGAGTCCGATCAATCCCCTGATATCACCGTCGTTCCCGTACCACGGCGCCTTCGACGTCAGTAACCACTCGTCGTCTTCTTCTATGTACTCCTCTTTGTTGACGATCGGTTCGCCGGTCTCGATGACGCGGCGGTCGTCGTCGTACGATTCCTCGGCCCTGTCGCCGTACAGTTCGACGTCGGTCTTGCCGGTCACAGTGTCGCGGTCCACACCGATCTCCGAAAGCATCCTGTCGCTGATCCGCAGATGACGCCCTGCTGTGTCTTTCAGATACAGCATGGCCGGGATCTGTGCGAATATCTGGTCGAGCAGATTCGCCTTCTGCCGGTGGCGCCGCTCTAATTCCTCACGTTCGCGTTCCGCGGCCCGTCGTTCGACGGCGTTGTGGATCCGGTTCGCCAGCAGTGCGTACTGGTCGGTACCCCGTTCCTTCTGGAGGTAATCCGTCACGCCGGCCGAGATGGCCTCGCTCGCGACTTCTTCACTGCCTCTCCCGGTGTAGAGGATGAAAGGGAGGTCAGGGTCTTCGGCGCGGACCGCTTCGAGGAACTCGATCCCGTCTCGTCCCGGCATCTCGTAGTCTGAGACGATACAGTCGACGGTCCCGTCTTCGAGGCGGTCGAGTGCCGCGTCCGCGCTTGACTCCGTGACCACATCGATCGTGTCGCTCTCGCGCTCAAGAAACTCGGCCGTCGTCTCCGTGAATCCCGGCTCGTCGTCGACGTGCAACACCCGCGTCGTCTTGCCGCCCCGACTCATAGTACGTCTCTTTGGCAAACCATGTTAAAACGTTTCCCACGACCTGGGCCCGGACTGAGCCACAGCGACCCCGAAGTTCCGAGACGAGGCGTCCGCAGCGTCAGCGGATCCACGTGACGAGGATCGTCCGCGTGAGACCGACAGCGTAGCCCAGTCCCGGTTTCTTCGTCTCGCCGGCCTCGCGTTCGGTGATAGTCACTGGAACCTCCGTGATACGGAGGCCGTTCTTGCGCGACTCGATGATGAGTTCCGGTGCGGAGAAACGTTCCTCGGTCAGGGTCAACTCACCGAGTCGGGACCCGCGAATGGCGCGAAACCCGTTCGTACAGTCGGTGATGTCTGTCCTTGCCATGCGGTTGACGAGCCAGGTGAACGCGCGGATCCCGCCCTTGCGGGTCAGGGAGTTCGCCGTGTCGTCCTCGCCGCGATAGCGCGAGCCCAGGACGTAATCCGCTTCGTCGTCGTCGATGGGCGCGACGAGTGCGTCGAGCTGATCCTCGGGATGCTGGCCGTCGGCGTCCATCGTGACGACGATCTCGGCGCCGTGTCGGCGGGCTATCTCGAAGCCCGTCTTCAGGGCGCCGCCCTGCCCCTGATTGAGCGGATGTTCGACGACGATCGCGTCGTGTTCGCGGGCGACGCGGGTGGTAGGGTCGTTCGAGCCATCCGAGACGACGACTGCTCGAACCGTGTAGCCCCGGACAGTGTCGGGGAGCGAGGACAGCACGAGACCGATCGTGGCCGCCTCGTTGTAGGCGGGGACGACGACGTAGAGCGACTGGTCGGGCGCGTCCTCGTCGAGTGCGGCCTGCTGGACGGTGAGACTGCGGGTCAGGTCGCCGACTGTCCGGCGGTTGTCGTTGATGAGCGAGAGGACATAGAGCAGGAGGAAGACGAACGCGACGTTCGCGGTGATCTGAACGGCGCGGAACGGCTGGTTGATGCTCAACACGTCGGCCAGAAACAGGAAAACGTCGGGGAAGACGCCGACGGTCCAGACACCGAGCGCGATGAGTATCGCGACACCGAACTCGGTCCGCGAGAACGTCCGCCGGTACCGGGCGAATCCCCAGGCGAGGACGGCTAGCCCGACGAGGAGGAAGACGAGCGTCAGGCTCACGTCGAGTCCGAACACCGCCGCCAGCGCAACGAGCCGTCCCATCAGTTCTCGTCGGTTTCCTGTATCCTCGGCGGTTTGAATCTGCCGATGGGTCGGCGTCGGGACCCCGCAAGCACTGCAGTCTGGCCCTCGACTGCCGGATTCAGACCCACACCAGTCAAGTGGGGCGGTCCGCTACCGGACGCCATGCAGGTGCCGGCCGCACTCTCCGTCGACCTGGAGTTCTTCCAGCACGCCCCCGCCTACCGGGCGGCGACCGGCACCACAGACCGGCCCGCTATCGGCCGTGACGGCGTCGATTTCTTGCTCGACGCGTTCGACGACGCCGGCGCGACGGGCACGTTCTTCACCGTCTCCGATGTCACCGAAGACCACGCGCCGATGCTCGACAGGATCGCCGAGCGCCACGAACTCGGTTCCCACACCCACACCCACCGCCATCTCACCGACCTCTCGGCCGACGAACGCCGAGAGGAACTCGCGAGTTCTCGCGAACGACTGGAAACCGCGACGGGCGCAGAGGTGGTCGGGTTCCGCGCACCCTCCTTCGATGTCGCCGACGACCACTTTTCGATGCTGACCGAGACGGGATACGAGTACGACTCCAGCGTCGTCCCCTGCCGGTCGATCCCGGGCTGGTACGGCGGCGAGTGGGAGACACAGCGGCCGTCGTCCGCGTCCGCTCTCGAAGCAGGCGCCCCCGCCGACCTGACGGAGGTGCCGGTCGCCGTCATGCCCGGCCTTCGGCTCCCGCTGACCGGCACCTGGATCCGCTTTTTCGGCGTCCACTACACGGTCCTGGGGATGAAACTCCTCGCTCGTCGCGGCATCGCGCCCGTGCTGTACGTCCACCCCTGGGAACTCGTCGACCTCCCGGAGATCGAGGGCGTCCCCTCGCGGGTGTACTTCCGGTCGGGGTCGTACATGCGTCGGGCCGTCGAGCGGATCCTCGCCGAACCGTTCGAGTTCGTTCCCGTGGGTCGACTCGCTGGAGAGGTCGGAACCGGTGGTGTCGGGAGCCAGACGCCGGCCGATAGCACCAGCGGAGGCGGACCGTGAGGACTGCGGGCCGGGAGCGGTCACGATGAGCGACGCCGCTGGCCCCGGTGACGCCACCGACGGTCGAGCATCCACCGACACCGGGCGCTCGCTCCGGCGCCGGCTGGCGGGGCGTCTCCTCTCGGTACTGCAGTGGGTCGTCGCGCTCGGTGCCTTCTGGTACGTCGCTCGCGACGTCGACTGGGCGGCCACCGCCGGGAGTCTCGCGGGCGTCTCGGCGGTCGTCGTCCTCGCGATCCTGGCTGTCACACTACTGGAATTTTGCTCGCGGTTCACGATGTGGTACGTCCTCGTCAACGGCGTCACGGACGCGTCACTCGCGACCACCGCCCGCGTCGACCTCGTCATCAAGTTCGTCAACCACCTGATCCCCTCGAAGGCGTCGGGTCACTCCGTGGCGCCGCTGGTGCTTCGCCACTACACGGACGTCGAATGGGCAGACGCCGTGAGTCTCGCCGGCGTGAACACTGGCCTCTACGCCGCGCTCTACGGAACGACCGCGCTGGCCGGCGTCGCGTACTTCGGCGCCGTCACCGGCCGCCTCGCGAGCGGGTGGTTCCTCGTCGTCGCGCTCTCGACGGGCGTCTACGTCGTCGCGGCGACGCTCGTGCTCCTCGCCGGCCGCCGGATGGACGTCGCCGGTCGGCTCGTGGGCCGCCTGGAGAGCGGCCTCGGCCGGATCCCGCGAATCGGTTCCCGTCTCGCGGCGGTCGCGGGCGCTCTCCCGTCGTTCACCGACGAGTCCGCGACCGTCTTCAGGGACCTCTCCTCGCGACCGCGCATCCTCGTCCCCTACGCGCTGGGGTGGGCAGGCAACCTCGTCGTCTTTCCCGGATTCAGGGTGTTGCTCGTACTCACGGCCCTGGGCGGCGGATTCTCACCCGAACTACTCCTCGGTGTCGCGCTCGTGATGGCCTACAGCGTGACGGTCCTCCCGCTGACGCCCGGTGGCGTCGGCGTCGCGGAGGCCTCGGCGACGGCGGTACTGGTGGGCCTGGGTGTCCCGCCTGACCTGGCGGCGGTCGCAGTGTTAATCGACCGGACGCTGGGTGTGTATCTGCCTGCAGTACTCGGGTGGGTGCCTGCCGCGCGAGTGAACCTCGGTGAGCTGATCGCGACGGAGCCGTGACCGACGGAGAACCCCGCTTTCGATACAGCGCGTCATAGAATCGGTCACAGCCGATCAGTACAACTGCATATGTTGCATACGGTCTCCCCCAGTTTTTGAGTGGGCAGTTCGTTCAGTACAAGGTATGAACAAAACGATCGGACAGACAAATGATGTAGCCCGTCAGAACGTATCCGGTCCGACATCCGATATTGAAAGCGTGTTAAGATATTGGCTCCGGGGGCACACAATTTTCTTCAGAACCCGATTGAGGACCTATCTAGATATCTCGCCGCTGGAACAGAACCTGACTCACTACGAGCAATCCCAAGAATCCAGCGAGGAGGATTCCAGAGTCCAGTAACTCATACGTTCCGTCGATAAGAACTGGTGTTGGTGAGTAATAATGGGTTGGACTAATGAATTGAATCCACGAGAAATCCTCCGCCGCGCCAACTGCTGATTCGACGAGCCAGAGAACAAACATCAGCCCGATGGCAGCCCGCTCTGCAACCGCCGCTCGATTCACGAGTACCGAGAGAGTTATTCCAATCGCAGCGCAGACGAGGAGGTAGGGGATCGAGAGGAGATGCGCCAACACGAGATGCATCGGATCAATCGTCTCACCAATCGCCATCACTAGACCGTACGTGACGCCGCCCACAACCACGTTCAGCAGGATAAGTGGAAGCAACATCGACGCGAATTTCTCAAGAAGTAACTGGCTCCGAGAAACCGGAAACGAGAGCAACAGATCCATTCTATCATTCTCGATATCACTTGCAATCCGTCCCGCCGCTGAGTATGCAAAGTAAATCCCAAGACCCACCAACCAGAGGAATGTGTAAATCTGTCCTCCGAGCCACCCTTCAATGGTTCCGATCGTTTGAATGCCGAATGCAGCCCTCATCGCAGGCGGCACTGATTCCGCTATCTGCTCATAGGCTGAAGCATCGACGAGGGAGAAATACCAGACGATGAAAGCCACGTAGAGGCTTACACCGACCGTCAGAATCACTGTTCCTCGGAGCCGACGGGCCGTCTCATATCGGGTGGTTTCAAACATCCGAGTGCACCCCCTGATTGGATTCTGCTGACCCATCCGCCCCGTAGTAGTGCAGGAAGATGTCTTCGAGCGGCGGTTCGCTGATTTTGATCTCACGCACGTCGTGGGTCGCAAGTTCCTGGAGCAGGGCGTTGTACTCACCAGTATAAATGAACTGGATCCCGTCAGCGAACGTCTCCACATCAATTACCCCATTGAGTGCTATGAGATCATCCCTGGCCTCATCAGTCGTCCGAAGCTGGACACGCATGCCACCTTGTCCCATCAACGTCTCGACATCCTCTAATCCGACGAGTTTTCCATCACGGAGGATCCCGACTCGATCGCAAATGCGACGGACCTCGCTCAGCACGTGAGACGAAAAGAACAGCGTCTTCCCTCGCTCGCGTTCCTTCCTGGCGAACTCGTTAAATTCCTCTTGCTTGAGAGGATCGAGGCCAGATGTCGGTTCGTCCATTATCACGAGTTCGGGATCGTGCATGAAGGCCTGGACGATGCCAAGCATGCGTTTATTCCCGGAGGAATACTCGCGGATAGGACGTTCGACCGGGGGCGTAAATATGTCGAGGAGTTCTTCTCGACGGTCATCACCTTTGACGGACCCGTGATAGTCTAGAACTTCTGCACCGGTCACTTCTTCGTTGAACCCGAGGTGTGCCGGCAAATACCCGATTCGTCGCTTGGCATCGATGAGTGCATCCTCATCATCGATGTCTGCTCCGAGGACGGTCGCAGTTCCAGAGGATGGTTCGAGTAACCCGAGAAGCGTCCGAATCGTCGTTGTCTTGCCGGCCCCGTTCGGCCCGAGAAAACCGAAAATCTCTCCGTTTTCAACGGTGAACGAAATCGAGTCTGCGCCGCGAACGTCCCCGTAATATTTCGTCAGGTCGTTCACTTCAATCGTAGCCATACTCTTTCTGCCGGCCATGACCAGATACCTATTCCGGTTTTAGAGTAATAACTGAAAACCGATTCGGTTATGAGTTTTCAGTTTTCAATATCGAACATGCGGAAATTCAGTGACGAGGAACGTGAACGAATACACGAAGAGCTGATTCAGACAGCACGGGATCTGTTGGTAACGTATGGGCCAGGAAAGACAACTGTAAAGGACATCACTGATCCTGTTGGGATCGCTAAACCCACGTTCTATCAATTCTTCGACGCGAAATCCGATCTCTATGTAGAGATATTCGAGCGAGAATTAGACGAGTTTGCGAAGACGCTGAGGTCAGAACTGGAAGGGATTGACGACCCACGGGACCGCCTTGAGCGGTTTTTCCGGTGTTACATTGAATTTGGTGAAGAGAACGAGTTCATTCAACAGGTGTTCCTTAGACAGGACTATCGAGACGTTCTCGGGGACATCTCATCCGAGCAGATTGCTGAGATAGAGCGGAAAGAGATGGAAGCGTTGATTCCACCTATCGAAGACATCCGATCGCAAAGTGAGGGACCCATATCGGAGATGGAGCCAGTAACCGTGTTAGGTCTCATGGGTTCATCACTTGGGCTGTTAATCCTTCATAAGGACGAATACGAGGAATACACGGCTGATATGGAAGAGATCCAGGAAGGCATATATGATCATATACAGGAAAAAATGATAGCGGTGCTTGCTAGGGGACTCATATTAGAAGAGTGATTAGATAGTATACCTGGTTTCGATGATCAGCTGGACCAGCGACTTCGAGGTGAAACGAAGAAATATTCTGCCAAATTCATCCTCTGTACTGAGCGCTCGTGTTGGCCCCAGGAGAGTGTGAGAGCAGTTCTATGACACGTTGGCTATCGACGGGAAACACCGCATTTGACAGGGGATGGACGATCCTGGGGAACCGCAACTCGTAGCGGCTTCGTCGACGAAGGGCGCGGAGAAGCGAGACGGGGTGTTGGCTGTGCTGACAGACCAGATCAGGCTGTGACTTCGGTTTCGTCGTCTTCCGGGTCACCTTCGAGCCGTTCGACGACGTCGTTGGTGATGACGACGTCGCCGACCGCCTGGACCCAGCGATACGGGAGGATGACCCCCCGGGAGCTACGGACCTCGGCGGCGAACAGTTCGTCGTTGACCTCGTGGAGCGCGAGCCCCGTCACACCCTGGCGGTCCATGTCCAGGCGGAGGTCCTCGACCTCGCCGACGAACACGCCGTTTTTGGTGTAGACCTCGCGTCCGACGAGGGTCGTTATCTCCTGCGGTGCCGTCTCGGTGCTCATACAGCCAAACTCGGTGTACGGGGTCTTAAATTTGTGTTCCTCGTCAGACGCCTGTCTGTCCGACCGACCGCGCCACCCGCCGACGGCTCGGACCTGTCGACGGGTCAGGGATTCCAGCGACCCCGTTTTGCGAACTGTCCACCCAGTGGCGCCATGGTTTTATTCGCGACGCTCCAATAACCGTCCATGAGCGACGCCAGCGACCCCGAGGACATCGAGGCGATCAAAGAGCGCAAGAAGGAGCAACTCGCCGCACGACTGGACGACGACGGGTCCGAGGCCGAGACCGACGGACAGGAAGCCGTCGAACCGGTCCACGTCGAGAGCGAGGCCCACCTGAACGACCTCGTCGACGACCGCGACGTCGTGCTCGTAGACTTCTACGCCGACTGGTGTGGCCCCTGTCAGATGCTCGAACCCGTCGTCGAATCTATCGCCGCCGAGACGACCGCGACGGTGGCGAAAGTCGACGTCGACGCCCACCAGGGACTCGCCCGGGAGTACGGCGTTCAGGGCGTCCCGACGCTGTTTCTCTTCGCCGACGGTGAACCCGCCGAGCGACTCGTCGGCATGCAAGACGAGAGCCGACTCCGCTCGCTGGTCGAACAGCACGCCTGACCCAGACGGGAAGAAACGACCGTAGTGGACCTGTAGCGTCCGAGAGCGGGATCCTCCCCTCGTGTCACAACGGTTAACACGGCGACGATCGAACGGACCCGCCGATGGTCGATGCACTGACTGTCGTACGGCTGTTTGGGGGCCTCGTTCTCCTGCTCTCGAACGGCTTTTTCGTCGCGATCGAGTTCGCAATGACTCGCGTTCGCCAGTTCCCCCAGTCCGAGTTCACTGGCCATCGCGGCCTCGAACGCGCCTGGGAGATGACCGAGCGCCTGGAGATCTATCTCTCCGGCTGCCAGGTCGGTATCACGATCTCCAGTGTCAGTCTGGGCGTCGTCGCCGAACCCGCCGTGACGGCAGTCTTCGACGCTGCGGTCGTGGGGGCGGGCTTCGCGGCGCCCGAGGGTGGCCACACCACCATCGCAGTCGTCACGTCCCTTGCGCTGATCAACATCCTCCACGTCATCGTGGGCGAACAGACGCCGACGTACTTCGGGATCGAGCGTACCCGGACCGCCGCGAAGTACGGCGCACCCGTCCTCTACTGGTGGACCAAGATCACGTCCCCGGTCATCTACCTCGCCGACTGGACCGCCAAGACGATCCTCTCGCTGTTCGGCATCACGATCTCCCGCTCGTGGACCGAGGGCGAGGAGGGCGAGGGCGGCGAACCGCTACCGAGTTCACGGTCGGAGCTCCGTCGACAGATGGGCGAGGGCCTCGCGAACGTCGGCCTCACCGACGAGCGACGCGAGGAGGTCATCAACGCGCTCACGATCGGCGAGATACCGGTCGAGAACGTGATGGTCCCCCGCGAGCAGATCGTCGCACTCTCGACGAGCGACGACTTCGAGACGACACTCGACCGGATCGAGGACGCCCCCCACGTCCGTCTCCCACTCGTCGAAGACGGCGACCTCGGATCGTTCGTCGGCGTCGTCTACACGCCCGCGGTGCTGGCTCGCATCGAGGAACTCCAGAGCGGTGCCGTCACCCTCGAAGACATCGCTGCGCCGCCGATGACCGTCGCCGCGGACGCACCGGTCAGTAACCTCATCGACCAGTTCCAGGCCAACAACCAGGAACTCGCGCTCGTCCTGGAGGGCGGCGAGGTCGCGGGTCTCGTGACGACGACCGACACCTTCGAGGCCATCGCGGGCGACCTCGAAGACCCCATCGACGAGCGACTCGGACGCGGGACGTGAGTCAAAGCGGGCGACCGAAACCCGGTGGGATCCTGGCCTGAAAGGTTATACCACTGGCTTCCCCACCCCCTCCATGGCTTCGACGGTGGTTCATCTCGCTTTCGCCGGGTTGCTCGCAGGGGCTCTCCTCGGACCGTACTTCGACCGCCGCGCCGTCCTTGTCGTGTTCGCCGCCACTGCGTTTCCGGATCTCGACTCCTTTATCGCTCTCTTCTCGACGGTCGGCCACCGCGAGGCGCTGCATACGTTCGTCATCCCGATAGTGGTGGGCGTCGCGTGGTTCGTCGACACCCGCGTGCGTGAGGAGTCGTTCGTCCGCGAGCGGTGGGGCAAGCGGGGCGTCGCCGTCGGCTGGATGGCTATCTTCGCCTACGCAGTAGCAGGGATCGGCATCGACTTCGTCGGTGCTGGGGTCAACCCCCTCTGGCCGGTCTACGATCAGGCCTACGCACTGAACGGGAAGATCGAACTCTCCGACCAGCGTGGAATCATCCAGACCTTCGTCGACCTCTCGCCCGAGGAGGGGGGCCCACCCGCGCCGAGCAGGCGTCTCGGGAACTCCTCGGAGATCGAGATGAGCACTGGCGTGAATCCCGACCCGAGTGGGACGAAGACCGACCCCGAACGTATCTTCCCGGTCGTCCGCTCGGGTTGGCAACTGCTCGTCCTCGTCGTCGGCAGCGTCGTCACTGGCGTTCGACTCCGGCAGAACCGCGAGTGAACGAGAGTACGACGGACCGGCTGAACGGGACTACTATAGGCCGGCTGAACAGGAGTGCGAGAGGTCGAGTGAACGGAGTCACCGGAACTCATTCGGAGTCGCCGGACGGTCTTTCGACCTCGTCGAGAGCGGCCGTGGCCGCTTCGGCGTCTTTCAGCCCGGACCCGGTTCCGACGACGACAACCGTCTCGTCGGGATCGACGACGCCGGTCGCCTTCGCGCGTTCGACGCCAGCGACGGCCGCCGCGCTGGCCGGTTCGACGAACACCCCTTCCGTCTCCCCGAGCAGTCGCTGGGCCCGGAGGATGGCGTCGTCCGCGACGACGACAGCGTCGCCGTCGCTCGCTGTCAGCGCTCGACAGGCACGACCCGCGTCGTGGGGCCCACTGACGTCGATACTGTCTGCCGCCGTCCCGTTCGCGTCCGGATCGGATCCGTCCGCACCCACGAACCGGTCGTAGATGGCCGTCGCACCCGTCGCCTGTACGCCCAGCATCCCCGGTGCGTCGTCGGTAAAGCCCAGTCGCTCGAACTCGGCGAGTCCCCTCCAGGCGGCCGCGAGCGAACTCCCGTTGCCCATCGGCATGGCGACCCAGTCGGCCGACGGCGCCTGCATCGCGAGTTCGAACCCGAGCGTTCGCTTGCCCTCGATAGCGTAGGGCGCCAGCCCCGCACTCAGGTTGTACCAGCCTTCGTCGCTACAGACCCGCCGGCAGCGCTCGTAGGCGTCCTCGTAGGCGCCGTCGACGGTGAGTACCTCGGCGCCGTAGAGTCGCGGCTGGACCGCCTTGGCCTCCGGGATCGACCGGGGGACGAAGATCCGGCAGTCCAGTCCCGCGCGCGCGGCGTAGCCAGCGAGCGAGGCCGCCGCGTTCCCGGTCGACGCACAGCACACGACATCGTGACCGGCCTGTTTCGCCCGCGTGACAGCGACTGCCGTCCCGCGGTCCTTGTTCGAACCGGTCGGATTGCCGGTCTCGTCTTTGACACGGACGGTGACGCCGAGGCGGTCGCTCAGTGTCGGTGCGTCCAGAAGCGACGTTCCGCCCGCGCCCAGGGAGACCACTGGTCCCTCGGCGACCGGGAGCAACGGCCGGAACTCCCAGATGTCCGCGATTGGCGCCGTGGGCTCGAAGCAGTCGACGACCGCGTCGTAGTCGTAGCGCACGTCGAGGGCGCCGTCGCAGTCCGCGTGGGCCGGGTCGGCCGGGCCGGTGTCCGCCGTCTCGTCCGGGGCGAACTCACGGCCACAGTCCGAACAGACCAGCGCCACGACGTGAGGCATCGTCGCTTTGCCCTGTGTTCGACCGCGTCAAATGTCTTCTGGCTTTCAGACGGTCGAGTCCAGGGTATTTAACACAAGTTCGCCGGCAGCGTGAGTATGGACCAGGGGCTGCGGGTACGCGAACGACTCGGCGTCGCCGACGTCGTCACCCTGTGCAACGCCGCTATCGGACTCGCCGCCGGAGTCGTCGCGCTCTCGGACCCCGGCCTCGCCGCTCGCCTGATCCTCCTCGCGGCCATCGCCGACGCCGTCGACGGCATCGTCGCTCGCCGGTTCGGCAGTACGACGGTCGGCCCCCTGCTCGACTCGGTGAGCGACGTCGTCTCCTTCGGCGTGACGCCCGCCCTGTTCGTCTACGCCGCCGCCGCCGGGGAGTGGGGCTGGCTCGCCGGGGGACCGACTGCGGCGCCGCGTCCCGAACTCGTCGTCGCGCTCGGCGTCGGGAGCATCTTCGTGATCATGTCGATACTCCGGACCGCGCTCTACACGGAATTCGTCGGCGAGGACGAACACCGTCCCGGCATCCAGAACACGCTGGCGGCGACGATCCTCGTCACTGCCTACCTCGCTGGGCTGACGTACGTCCCCGCGCTCCTGGCCGCGTCCGTCGTCCTCTCGCTGGCGATGGTCGCCCCCGTGGGCTACCCGAAACTGCTCGCCCGCGACGCGAGTGTCCTCGGCGTCGTCCAGGCGGGCGCTATCCTCGCACCGACCGTCTATGGGCGCGTTCTCCCCAGGATCTTGCTCGTCGCTGCACTCGCATACATGCTGCTCGCGCCCCGGTACTACTGGGGCGATTGACCCGACCCGGACGGACTCACCGGCCGCTTGCCCCCTGGTGACTCGGCGCCCGAGGTGTCCGACCACCACCAGAATTATCTCACAGCCGGTCAACGCACGAACAAACTGTGGTTTACGAGACTGGCAACCGGACGATCGACGAGGCGGTGTCGCGAGTGCTCGACGGCGAGCAACTCGACAGACGGGACGGACTCGCGCTGGTCGCCCAGCCGGTCGAGGAACTCGCCGCGGCGGCCGACGCCGTCCGCGCTTACTTCGGCGACGGCACCGTCGACGCCTGTTCGATCGTCAACGCGAAAGCGGGCGATTGCGCGGAGGACTGTGGCTTTTGCGCGCAGTCGGTCCACTTCGACACCGGCATCGACAGCTACGGCTTGCTCGACCCCGAAGAGATACTCGACGCGGCGAAACGGGCCGAACGTGACGGCGCACAGCGGTTCGGCATCGTCCTCGCGGAGAAAGGCGTCTCGAAAGAACGCCGCCCCGAGGAGTGGGCGGAAGTGCTCCGCGCGATCAGACTCGTCCGCGACGAAACTGACGTGGAAGTCGACGCGAGTCTCGGTATCCTCACGCAAGAAGAAGCCAACATCCTCGCCGACGAGGGGATCAACCACTACAATCACAACATCGAGACGTCACCGCGCTTTTTCCCCGAAATCGTCGACTCTCACGATTTCGCTGACCGCGTCGAGACGCTCGAAACTGCGAAGGCGGCGGGCATGGACCTGTGTGCCGGCGTCATCCTCGGGATGGGAGAGACACCGACCGACCGCGTCGACGCGGCGATGGCGCTGCAGGACGTAGGCGTCTCCTCGCTCCCGGTCAACGTCCTGAACCCGGTGGCCGGGACGCCGCTTGGCGGGCGCTTCGACGACGGCGCCGACATCTCCACGAGGGAGATCGTCCGGACGGTCGCAGTCTATCGGTTGCTCCACCCCGAAGCCCGGGTGAGATTGACCGGCGGGCGTGAAGCGAATCTCGCACCCGAGGAACAGCACCTTCCCTTCGAGGCCGGCGCCGACGGCATCCTCACCGGTGACTACCTGACCACAGCGGGGCAGTCACCGGGTGAGGACATCGAGGTGATAGAGCGAGCGGGTCTGGAACCGAACACCGCGACGAACGACTTCGACCCTGGAACAGTGAAGTCGCGAAACGGCGACGACTCCTCGGTCGACACCGCTGCGGGGACGGCCACGAGCAACACCGACGACTGATACGGTTTATCGTAGCGATTTACTGGTACGCGCGGATCCAGGGCCGACGCTGTTCGGAAACGATCTATCATAAACCGTACGAGCGGCGGCTGTGACCGTTCTGACCCAGGGGGAGACTGACAGTTCTGACCCAGGGGGGAGACTCACCGTTCGAGACCGCGCGCGGAAATACGAAATCGGGTACGATACCGGGACGTGTCATTCCAGCAACCGCGTGGAAACGCGCGGGGCGGGAACCCCGGCGTGTGACACTACGGAGCCGTCTGGCTCCACGTAAAAGGTGGATTTCGAGTGCAATAAGCGTGTAGCATCGTTCATCCCGCTCCCTGCCGGGGCCACAGGCGTCGATCCCAGCTACCCCGTCGGACCACCGTTTCTATTGGGTCACTCCTCGTCAGTCGTGTCGTTGTCGTCCTCCCCGCCGTTGCCGTCGTCGGTCCCTGCGTTCTGGTCGTCGGCGGCATCGCCCTGATTCTCTCCGGTGTCGTCGCCGGTCGCGGGTTCCTCGTAGAGTCCACCGAGGTCGGCGTGTGCACCGAGCAGTTCGCTCATCCGTTCGACGGTCGCCACGTCCTGTGTCCGGCCGGTATCGAGGACGTCGTCGACGCGGTCCAGCACCGCTCTCGTGTCCGACTGGACGAGCAACACGGGAACTCCGGCGTCCGTCGCCTTCCCGAGGATCGCCCCGGAGGGTCTGAGCCCGCCCGTGAGGACGAGACACTCGATGCCCGGTGCCTGGAGCGCGGCGGCCTGGATGTCCGAGCGGTCCCCGCCCGTGACCATGGCCGTGTTCTGGAGCCGTCGGAAGTGCCGGAGTGCCGTGTCACTGCCCATCGCGCCGACGGTGAACCGTTCGACGAAGCCCTCGGCCGGGACGTCCGGTGTGAGGTTCTCCGCGCCGAGTTCGGCGTCGAGTTCGGCCACCGTGACCCCCGCCAGTTCCGTCACGCGAGGGACGATCCCCAGCACCGGGACGCCGCGACCTTCGAGGAAGGGGACGACGTCGGTCGTCAGCGAGTCGCGGTCGGCGTCGGCGACGGCGTTGAACACGACGCCCGCGAGTCGGTCGCCGAAGCGGTCGGCCGCCGCGAGCACCTCGTCGGCGTCAGCGGGTTTGCCGTACCCGGCGACGACGACGACTCGCGCGTCGAGCAACGCCGCGACGTCGGGGTCAGTGAGACTCACGATCCCGCCCGTCGTCGGACGGCCGCCGCCCTCGACGACGACGAGGTCGCGCTCGCCGGCGATCGCGTCGTAACTGTCCCGGACACGCTGGCGGATCTCCGCGGGGTCGACGCCGCCGCGGATCGCTTCCTCGATAAAGGCCGGCGAGTAGACGACCGGTTCGAGGTCTGCCAGGTCCGTGTCGATACCCAGCACCTCCTTGGCGAGTAGCGGGTCCTCGTCGCGGGTCTTGCCGACTGGACTGCGCAGGCGCGTGCCCTTCGGTTTGAAGTAGCCGACGTCGCGGCCGGTCTCGCTCGCGAGTTTCGCGACGGCGACAGCGATGGCCGTCTTGCCTGTACCTTCCTGGGTCGAAGTGACGAAAATGGGGTTCATACTTGCTCCGGGTCGATGGTGAGTCGCAGGTCGACGGCCGTGGCGCCGTCGGCCGTCGCGACCAGCGGGTTGACGTCCAGTTCCACGATAGCGGGGAAGTCCGTCGCGAGTTGCGAGAGGCGCTGGATCACCTCGACGACGCTGTCCTCGTCGACCGGGTCGCGGCCCCGCGCCCCCCGCAACAGCGGCGCGGCCTCGATGTCGTCGAGCATCTCTCGCGCGCCCGGTTCGGCGACTGGCGCGACTCTCAGAGTCGCGTCCTCCAGCACCTCCACGAAGATACCGCCCAGTCCGAACAACACCAGGGGGCCGAAACTCGGGTCGCGGTTGACGCCGACGATCGTCTCGACGCCCGCGTCGACGTCGCGCAACTCCTGTATCTGCACGCCGAGTATCGTCGCGTCGGGCTGGTAGTTCCGGGCCCGAGTCACGAGGTCCTCGTAGGTGTCCTCGGCCTCCTCGGGTGGGACGCCCACCGCGACGCCACCGATGTCCGACTTGTGCAGGATGTCCGGGCTGACGATCTTCATGACGACCTCGTCGCCGTCGCCGATTCGGCGTGCCGCCTCGCCGGCGGCCGACTGCCCGGAGACGACCTCTCCTGCTGGGGTCGGGATGCCGTAGGCGTCCAGCAGGTCCATCGCCTCGACACCCAGTCTCGTCGTTCCACGCTCGGCGGCGTCTTCGAGTATCGACTGCGCACGCTGGCGGTCGACATCGAACGTCCTGGGTTCCACCGTCTCCCGGCGCTGGACCTCGCGGTGCTCACGCAGGGCGTCGAGACTCTCGACGGCCCGTGCGGGGTCGAAGTACGTCGGAATACCGGACTCGGAGAGCCGCTCGCTCGCTGCCCGGGTCGAGGACCCACCCATGAGCGAGACAGCGACCGGTTTGCCGTACTCGGCCTGCAACTCGGCGACAGTCTCGGCGAGGGCTTCGAACTCGAAGGTCGCGGTCGGGCAGGCCACGACGACCGTCGCGCCGACGTTCGGGTCGGCCAGCGCGACGTCCAGTGCCGCTTCGAACCGTTCGACGGGGGCGTCGCCGATGATGTCGACCGGGTTGTAGACGTTCGCGCCGTCCGGGAGCGACTCGCGGAACGCCGACAGCGATTCGTCGGTGAACGACGCCAGCGAGAGGCCCGCGTCGCCGACCGCGTCCGTGGTCATCACACCCGGTCCCCCAGCGTTCGTGACGATGGCGACGCCGTCGGATTCGGGGAGTGGCTGGCCCGCGAGGATGCTCGCGTAGTCGAACAGTTCCTGGACGGTCTCGACCCGGAGGACCCCCGCCTGTTCGAAGGCGGCCTCGTAGGCCTGCTCGCTGCCGGCCATCGCGCCGGTGTGAGAGGCCGCGGCCGAAGCGCCGGCCTCGGTGCGCCCGGACTTGACGACCACCATCGGCGTCTCGTTGGTCACTTCGCGGGCAGCGTCGAGGAACGACCGCCCGTCCACGACGTCTTCCAGATAGCCCAGAATGACGTCCGTGTCGGGGTCCTCGCCCCACTCGGCGACGAAGTCACTCTCGTCCAGGACCGCCTTGTTCCCCAGCGAGACGACGTCTTTGAACCCCAGGTCGCGGTCGTTGGCCCAGTCGACGACCGCCGTGACGAAGGCACCCGACTGGCTCATGAAGGAGATCGAGCCTTCCTGGGGGCTCTCGGGGCCGAACGTCGCGTTGAGGCCACAGGTGGTGTTGATGATCCCCAGACTATTGGGGCCGACGAGATTGAGGTCGTACTCCGCGGCGATCTCGCGGAGTTCCTGCTCACGGGCGGCACCCTCGCTCCCGGTCTCGCCGAACCCTGCGGTGATGACGACGACGTTCTCGACGCCGGTTGCACCCGCTTCGCGGACCACGTCGAGGGCGACCGACGGCGGAACGACGACCACGGCCACGTCCGGCGGCGGGTCGACGTCCCCGAGCGCGTCGTGACAGCGCAGTCCGAACACTTCGTCGGTCGTCGGGTTGACGGCGACGACCTCACCGTCGAACCCGGCCAGCAGGTTCTCCGTCACTGCCCGGCCGACCGAGCCGTCGCTCTCGGTCGCGCCGACGACCGCGACCCGTTCCGGTCCGAACAGTCTCGCGAGTTCGCCCATTCGTTCGACGGTTCGAGTGGGCCGGTGAAATAGGTGGGCGGTATTCCCGACTTTCGAGAACCGTCCGGCGATCAGAGACCGGCGTGAGTCCAGGTTCGGTTCACTCGACTGCGACGTCGGCGGGCGTCGCGTCGGAGAGGTCGCGGATCCGTCCGGGCGCTATCGGGAACACGGCCTCGGGGGTGCCGGCGGCCGCCCAGACGGTGTCGAATTCCAGCAGCCTCTCGTCGAGGTAGACTGGAACCGCGGTGTCGTGACAGAACGGTGGAACACCCCCGATAGACCAGCCCAGCGTCCCGGAGATCTCGTCGGGATCGGCCATCGCGACGTCGGACGCCGGAACGCCCCGCAGGTCGGCGAGTTTCGCCTCGTCGACCCGGTTGGCGCCGCTCGTGACCACGACGACGAGTTCGTCGGCCACGAAGGCGAGCGAACTGGCGATCTGTGCGACGTCACAGCCGATGGCCGTGGCCGCGTCGGCGGCGGTCTTCGTCCCCTCGGGGAACTCCTCCACGTCGACCTCGACGCCCAGTTCGGCCGCTCGCTCCGTGAAGGTCTCCGCTCGTGGGTGCATGAGTACGGCGTACTCGGCAGGTGTACTACGACCTGTCGGTTTTTGCCCCCTGCGCTCCGAGGGACGGTCATGAGCGACAGAGACGAACTCGACGTCTTCGACGCGGACTGCATCGCGGCGGTCGCCGAGGACCACGACGTCGACGTCGACCGGTTGACGGAACTCACGCGCACGCACCAGTCGAACGTCCGCGAGTTGCCCGGTGTCGAGGACATCGTCTACGAGTGGCGCAGTCAGTTCCACTGGGACCCGCTGCTCGCCCGGACGACCGCGGCATACTATCTGGCGCTGCCCGACCACGTCTGGGACGAGTTCGCCGACTCGCTGGAGGCGACAGAGGCCGAATGCGAGGCACTCGTAGCGGTTCACGACCGCCAGATTCGCCACGACGCGGACGAGGTCGGCGCCGACGTCGACCGACTGGACGGGTACGAAGCGGTCGTCCTCACACGACCGTAATCGTCCTGCCCATCGGAGCCGTCAATACGCGACCGTAGCCCACTTCACGCGACCGTCGCCTGCCTCGAATCTCGTCCGGGAAGCGTGACGGGATCGTTCCGGTCGTCTCACACCGGCTTCCGGTTTCCACACACTGATATCTGCGACTCCGCTGTGACGGGTATGGACCCACTCTCCGTCGGACTCGTCGGCTGTGGCAACATCAGCGAGCGATACCTGGACCACGACGCACATCTGGAGGCGTTCGATATCGTGGCCTGTGCGGATCTCGAAACCGAACGCGCCGAGGAGACGTCCGAATCGTTCGCCGTCGAGGCGCGTGGCGTCGAGGAGTTGCTGGAGAGCGACGACGTCGAGGCGGTGCTCAACCTGACGCCGCCGTTCGCTCACCACGACGTCCTGGTGCAGGCGCTGGAGGCGGGCAAGCACGTCTACACGGAGAAACCGCTGGCGACCGACACCGACGACGCTGCCGAGATCGTCGAGACGGCCGCCGAACGTGGGTTGCTCGTGGGTGCGGCGCCCGACACGTTCCTCGGGGCCGGCCTCCAGACGGCGCGTTCGGTCATCGAAGAAGGTCGTATCGGCGAGCCCGTGGGTGCGACGGCGGTCTGGACCTCCCCCGGCCACGAACACTGGCACCCGGACCCGGACCTGTTCTACGCCGAGGGCGGTGGCCCCGGACTCGACATGGGTCCGTACTACGTCACCGCACTCGTGGCGTTGCTCGGCCCGGCCAATCGCGTCGCCGGGACGGTCGGCCAACCCCACAGCGAACGCGAGATCACGAGCGGCTATCGACAGGGTGAGTCCGTCGACGTCGAGGTCCCGACCCACGAGTCCGCTGTGGTGGACTTCGGCGGGGGTGTCACCGCGAACCTGCTGTTCAGTTTCGACGTCGCCGGGTCGACGTTCCCGATGCCGGCCTTCGAGATCTACGGCACGGACGGCACGCTTGCGTTGCCGGACCCGAACCACTTCGACGGCCCCGTCCGGGTGCGCTCTCGTACGGACGACGACTGGGAGGATGTCCCGCTGACTCACGACTACACGACCGGTCGCGGTGCGGGACTCGTCGACCTCGCCCACGCGGTCCGGAGCGACTGGGACCAGCGCGCCAGCGGGGAACTCGCGCGACACGTCCTCGACATCCTGCTCGGTATCCGGTCGTCCTCCGAGGAGGGCACGTACGCGAGTCTGGAGACCGCACTGAACCGGCCTGCGCCGCTTCCCCCGGAGTTCCCGGACCGCCCGGCGTAACCACCGGCCCAGGGACGGGCCGCCCCGGCACCGTACTGAGGCATTTATCCCGTCGGCGCTCGAACGACAGTGTATGTCCGACCGCGACTCCGGTGAGGACCTGTCGAGGCTCGTCGCCGAGCTGGTGACGACCCTCGAGGACCTCGAATCGGAACTGGATCCGCCGGAAGACCGCCCGCTCCGGCCCCCGAAACCCAGTGAGTTGCGACTGTTCGCCAGCGACGTCGCCATCCCGGGACTCATTCTGGTGTTAGAGACCAACATCCGTGCGCTCCGACTACTCCAGCGTGCGCTCCGACTCTCCGAGGGGACCGAGCGCACGCGCCGGGAGAGTCGGGAACTCGGCCGGCGGGCCCGCGACGTCAGCGAGACGACGCTGGAGCGACTCGACGACGCACTCGTCGACCTCCAGGACGCCGTGGAAGGACGACCGAACGACGACGAGGCCGCCGACCTCCTCTCGGACGCCCGCGACCTCCGCGAAGAAGTCCAGACCCGCCTGCGGGAGTATGCCGACGACGCTGCCAACCGCGCTCGCGAATCAGCTGACCGCGGCGACTCGGACGACGGCGCCGTCGACATCACCGTCGAAGACGTCGGAGACGGGAGCGACGGTCAAGGAGGCGACGACTCCGCCGATGCTGGTGACAGTTCGGACCCTGACGACAGCGGTGCTGCCGACGACGGTAGCCCGGAAGACGTCGGCGTAGACGTCGACGCCGAACTCGAATCCATCAAGCGGGAGATCGATGGCGTCGACGACGAGACGAACGGCACGCCTGAAGACGCGGATGCCGGCGACGGTGACGAGACGGATACCAGGGGCGATGACGAGACGGACGACGACGACACGGATTCCACGCCAGCCGACGGTTCGAACGGCGACACAGGCACCGGGACCCCCCCAACTGACGATCCCAAAGACGACGAGAACTGACCTCCTGTCGCCCGGGAGACTGCTCAGCCCCCTGCGTATAAATAATAATCCAAAAACATAATGATTTATTATCCTACACGGTGTTAGGGGAGACACGCATGTCCCAGACACACTGCGGGGCGCGTGCACGGCTCCACGTCAGGGAACGGCTCCCGGAACCGGTTCGCGGCCGTCGCGAACGGGTGACGGACGCTCTCTCGGCGCTCGTAGCTGACGGCACGCTCGCAACCTACGACGTCGAGAGCTGGGACAAACGGGTTCCGGCCGACGGGGCGGGCGACACGGAACTGCGGGACACGTACCTGTCCTTCGAGGCCTGGGCCGAAGACGAGACCGTCAGTCTCACACCGTTTTTCGCGACGCGGGAGTGTTACTCCTGGGAGACAGGCGAGCGCGGGACCTGGGTGGTCCTGCCCGCACTGTGTCTCTCCGTCTACGAGGACGGTGAACTCGTCGACGTCTACCCACACAGAGACGGCGATACCTACGAATCGGTGTGGACCGGCATCGAGTCACTGGAAGACCGTGACGGAACGCCGCCGCGCGACGCAGGACTGGCCACCCCGGCGGACTAGGCCAGGTCCCACCATCCAAGACCTGATCGACGACTTTCTGGACCCGCTGCAACGGCGATAAGATCGCTTCACTCGAAGATACGGTGCCTAATAATAAATATTTGTATATGTCACCCAGATTGCCGGTTTTTATTAACGTTCGCCTGCTCGGCATCGGTGATGAGCGAGCAGGAGCAATACACTGGCGAGGAGGCAGTCGAAGACGTCCGAACACTCGTGGAGACGATCGAATCTACACACCCCGCGCCGTTCGTCAGGGCGGGAGGGCGGTTCGATTTCTACGAGTCGGTACAGTCACGGCTGGACGAGTGTGCCGGTGACGGCTGTTCCGAGCGGGAACTCAGGGACGCCCTCTCCGCGCTGGCTGCCAGGGTTCAGGACGGGCACACGTTCGTCGTCTGGCCGACACCTGACGGTTCGATCCCGGTCCGTCTCGATTTCCTCGACGGGGAGGTTCGAGTGACCGCTGTCCGGGGGGACGTCTCCGACGAACTGGTCGGTGCACGGCTCCTGCGTGTCGACGACGTCGAGCAGGAGACACTCGTCCGCCGACAGGCACGACTCGAAGGGAGCGAGACGCCACACGGCGATACGGTCAACCTGGCGCTCTCACTGCGGAACTGGCGTTCGATGGCGTCGCTACTGGACAGGGACGACTCGCCGGACCGGGCGACGTTCGAGTTCGAACGACCGGACGATCACGTCCATCGGGAAACGGTCGGACCGACTGAATCGAACGACGACTGGCGGGCGCCGTCGTCGCTCGATAGACCCGAATCGGGGGGGTGGCCGACCTACCGGATGCTCCCGGATCGGGACGCCGCCTGGCTCCGAGTCCCCTCGATGAGCGACTATCGTGAGCGGTTCGAATCCCGGGGCGAGGATATCGACGAGCGGCGGCGGGGCCACGCGCGACGGCTCTACGAGACGGCCAACGGAGAGTCGGCGCCCGAGGATTTCGCCGAAACGCTCGATGGCATCCCGTCCGCGGTCCAAGTCTTCAGGGACCTCGCCGCCGAGATGGAGACAGCAGAGACGGAGACGCTGGTCGTCGACCTCCGCGACAATCGGGGTGGCTCGCGAGTTCTCACGGACCTCCTCGCATACACCCTCTATGGCTGGGAAGCAGTCGTGACCGCGCGGTCTCGACCGGGCGCGATCCGCTACTCCGACCGATACGTCGCCGAGCGCGGTACCGGACCGTTCGAGAACGCATCAGAGGATCGCGCCTGGGACCTCCGGTCCGGCGAGTACTCGGTCGAAACCGGGTCACTGACGGTCGAAGACGCTCGCGAGGGCCTCGCCGAATTGGTCCCCACGTTCGAGCGACTCGAAGCGCCGGAATGGCCCACTGCCGGCCGATACACACCTCCCAAGGTCGTCGCCGTGTGCTCCGCGACGACGTTCAGTGCCGGCCTCTCGCTTCTGAGCACGCTGGTCCGGCTCGGCGCGAGGACGGTGGGCACTGCTCCGGTCCAGGCACCGACGTACTTCGGCGACCTCCTGGGGTTCGACCTCCCGAATTCGGAGATACGAGCGATGGTGGCCACGTCGCGAGTGGAGACGCTCCCGGACGGCCCGGACGACGTGCTCGAACCCGACCGTCGGTTGACCGTCGAAGACTGGCGCTCGTACGATTTCGACCGTGACGCAGCCGTTCGACTCGCACTCGACGAGTACTGTTGAGCACGGGGTGGATCAGACCGGGTCGAACCGGTAGCCGTCCCACTCGGTACTTTCGGGTTCTTTGAGCCCGATTTCGGGGTCACGCAACTCCTCGGCGTAGACCGGTTCGACCTCATCGCCAGTCTCGATATCTTCGACCGTGACCTGCCCGATGGCCCGGACGTGTTCGTCCGCGTCGACGGCGTCGCTCACGTCGAACTCGACGATGGCGAGCGTATTCGGTGCACGGACGCCCGGCGGCGTCGCTGTGCTCTTCGTCCAGGTGACCACCTCGCCGATCCTTTCAGTGAGGTCTATCGTGTCTTCCTGTGGTTCACCACAGTCGGGACAGAGCGGATGCCCGGGGTAGGTCGCGTGTCCGTTCGGACAGACGTGAGCGTCGAACGACATTATCGTGCCTCCATGATAGTGGTGATGACGCAGTTTCCGAACCCACCGACGTTACACGCCAGCCCCGTGTCGGCCTCGACCTGTCTGGGGCCGGCCTCGTCGACGAGTTGCTTGTATATCTCGTAGCCCTGTGCGACGCCGCTGGCACCCAGGGGGTGGCCCTTCGATTTGAGTCCCCCGGACGTATTG
>ENA-ORCS01000233-ORCS01000233.1-marine-metagenome-genome-assembly--contig:-NODE-233-length-51111-cov-6.263256_pt1 | contig 51111 bp, 50 predicted proteins | sample MGYA00237781_ERZ508513 | MGnify/ENA primary metagenome ERZ508513 (study PRJEB26184, sample SAMN06268793) | marine metagenome | isolation source: Eden Landing Ponds, San Francisco, CA, USA | place...
CTCATCCGGGCAAAAGGCTCCTCTCAGCGCTGGATGGCTGAAACTTCGTATTCGACAACGAAGCGCTCGCTCGGCGATGCCGTGCGAGCGCTCGGGTGGTATCGGCAGTTCCGTGAGATTGTTCTCATGTTCGCGACTTCCAACATAGAGCCGCTCTGTGAACCACTCTCACCGTGACTTAGCATCTATTCAATACGGCACAATTAATATATCCGTGCAGAATAACGGTAGGTCAGCCACATGAACTCCGGCGGGACGGACCGTGCGCAATCGATCCAGATAGGAGCAGTCCTCCTCTTCGGTGCGCTCGTGATCGCTTTGAGCCTGTATCAAGCTGTGGTCGTTCCCGACCAGAACAAACAGGTCGAATTCAAACACAGCGTGAGTGTCCAGGGGGATCTCCAGACCCTGCGCGATACCGTCGTCTCGATGACCGAGGCGACGGCTCCCAGGTCGGTCACCGTCGAGTTGGGAACGCGGTATCCGACCCGCGTGTTTGCGGTCAATCCAGGGCCGCCGGGCGGGGCTCTCCGGACCGTCGGCACGACGAACCCGGACCTGAACGTGACTGTGGTAAACGCGACCACGACCGGCGAGACCGGCGATTTCTGGACCGGCACGGAACGGGTCTATCCGACCGGCAGCATCGGGTACCGGCCGAACTACAACGTCTACCGGAACGCACCCGACACCTTCTACGGTAGCAGTGTCCTCCACAACGAGTTTCCCACCGGAAACGTCACCCTGACCGGCCAGACGCTCGTCTCGGGTAACCGGATCACGCTCACCGTGATCGACGGGAACCTGAGTCAGACACGTAGCGGGCCCGTGTCGGTCGATATCCGACCGGTCAGCAGTTCCGGGACGACGATCACGGTGACGAAAAATTCGAGCGGGGGGAACATCACGGTCAGTGTCCCGACACGACTCGGGGAGACGGAGTGGGAACGGCTGCTCGCGTCGGAGACCGACGCGACGGGCGATAGGACGAACGACCGGTTCGTCACCGACGTCTCCGTCACCCCGATCCCGGACTCGGAGTTCAACCGCTTGCGGCTCGAACTGGAGAACGCGACGTACCGTCTCCAGTTGACCAAGGTCGCCATCGGGACCGGTGCGACGCCGGTGTCGGACGCGTACCTGACCGACGTCAGCGGCGACGGGTCGAACATCGAGGAAGGCAGTTCGCGCGAGCTGGTCGTCGAGGTGCGCGACGCCTTCAACAACCCCGTGGGAGGGGTTCGAGTCAACGCGAGCGCCACTCGGGGGACGGTCTCACCGGTCAACCGGACTACCGACGAGAAGGGACGGGCCGCGTTCACGTACGACGCCGAGGAGAACGTCTCCGACCGTTCGTCGGTCACGAGGACGGTCAGGTTCAGCACGGAGGTAGACCCGGCCGAGACGGGGACGTTCAACTCCTCGACACCGGCGAACGTGACGATGAACGTCATGGTCGAAAACACCGACGGCAGCGGACTCGGTGGGGGCGGCGGTGAGAGTACCGGATCGTCGATCAACCCCAACTCGACGGACGCGGTGGTCCTCACCAATTCGACGATAGTGGACCCACAGGACAAAACCTCGTCGAGAATCAACATCACCCTCCGGAACCGGGACCAGAACGACGACCGAGACCTCACCGAGGCGCGGTTCAACTTCTACAGCATCGACCGTCAGAGCTCCGGTCGGGGGAACCGAAGGGATCCCCCGAAAGCAGTCGAAATATCGAACACCGTCCTGAAATCCGCCAACGTCGGGGGCGAGTACAGGACGATCGACCCGATACCGATCACCGCCGGCAACTCCACGACGTTCACGGTTGAGTTTTACAAAAACTCCGGCGGTACCGCCCCTGCCGAAGTGAAACAGGGGGATTTCTTCGTCGTCTCGGTGATCTTCGAGAACGGCAGAGACGCGACCTACTTCATCGCACCTACTGAATGACGCTCTCTCTCGAACGACTGTCGACGGCAAGTCCCGGCGACCCGAAAACCGGACCCGAATCGCGCTCCAGTGCCGTGTTGAATAGCGGTCTCTGAGCCACGGTGAGACGATACCGATCTTGAGACCACTAGCGAAAACCGCTAACAAGCTGACTCAAATTCCGACCCCTCGGCCAGCACCGCTATTCAACAGAGCAGATCAGGATATCACAGTGACTACAATTATCACACGTGTTTCAGATCGGGCGGGGATATTGCACGACACGACGACGATCCCGGTGGATGAAACTCACGAATACGAAGACCCAGTCACTGAAGTAATGACGTTTCGGATTCACGTTTCCACAGCCGATGGACTGGAAACCAGTCTCGAATGGGAGGCAACCGGAGACGAAGCGACCGGCCTGGGGATAACGATTGCCGAAGACGAAATCGATTTTGGGCCATATGCGGCGTAGTCTCGGTACAGCGAGAGGCGCTGTCCGCTGGTAACACAGGTACTCGGGACAACAGACCGCACACCGCAGCGTCAGTTTTCGTCGGGGAGTCAGTCCTCACCGCAGCGTCAGTCTTCCCCGATGACGGCGTTGCAGTTCGGACAGTTCGTGTAGCCGGCGTCGGCGTCGTAGGTTTCGCCGCAGATCGGACAGAGTTCACTCTTCACGACGACGTCCATTTCCTCTTCCTCGGGTGGGGTGTAGACCCGCGTCTGGCCGAACTGGCCGTCGCCGTCCCCGTCGGCGGCCGGCGCCTCGCCCGCGGTGACCTCGGGGTCGCCGTCGGTACCGCTCGTCTGGCCCGCCTCTGTCTCACTCCTCTCGGGGGTAGCGTCCTCGTCGTCGCCGGCCTCGGACGGTTCGGGAACGGTCCCCATCGCGAGCCGGTGGTCGGTCCCTGGCTGGACGAACTGCGGGTAGCGCTGGCCGGCGCGGGTCGCCGACCGCGGGACGTCCGGCCCCTGGATGCGGACGACGAGGCTGGCGAAGATCTGGGTCCAGACGTACACGAAAGCGAGGACGCCCGGCGCGAGTGCCCCGGCGAGTTCCAGGACGGGCACGGCACTTCCGGCCAGCGTGACTGTCCCGCCGACGCCGTAGCGCTCGGCCAGGCGCTCGACGAGCGCCTCGTGGCCCGCGAGCGGCGCGATCCGACAGACGATGCCGAGACTCATCACCAGTGCCGCGACGACCAGCAGCCCCTGGAGCGCCCGCGGGACGGACAGCGAGTAGACGCGGTAGCCGTAGGCGACGGTCCGGACGAGCAAGACGACGTTCGCACCGCCCAGCACCACGAGGGACGCCGCGTCGACTTGCCCCTGGAGTGCGACGAAGACGGCGGCGCCGAGGACCAACAGCGCGGGCGGGCCCAGCAGCGTGAGCGGCTGGTCGAAGCGGTAACACTGCTCGACGTTCCCCCGGAGGTTGGTCAGGTGGTCGACGACGTACCTGGCGGCGACGACCGACGGGAGAAGCACCCAGAGGACGACGAACGCCCAGATTTCGACCGACTCGCGGTCGACAGCGAGCGTCTCGGCGAGCGTTCCGGCGACAGGCTCGACTGCGGCACCCGTACCGGCGACCCAGATGAGATAGCCGACGGCCCCGCCCGCGAGGCCGGCGAACAGCCAGCGCTCCTCGCCCACGAGCAGGCGAACGGAATCGGCGAGTTCCCGGCGCGTCCCACTCGGTACCATGATCGACTGTCAGGCCTGTCTGACGCCGATCCTGGCAATCCCCGAGAGGTCGATCCGGTCGCCCGGTTCGACCGACACCCTGTCACCCCGTTCCAGTTCCTCCCCGTTGACCGACGTCGGGTTCTCACCGAGGTCGACCAGGTAGAACTGTTCGCCCTCGCGCTCGAACCGGACGTGTTCGCGGTGGACCCGCACTGCGTCTTCCTCGTCCCCGCCCGTGTCCATGATGATGCTCCGTATCTCCTTGCCGACCGTGTCGCCGTCACCGACCTCGATCTCGCGGTTGCGTGCGACCAGCGAGAGACGCGGAGCGTCCGTTGCGGGTTCTGCTCCCGCCTGGACTTCACCCGTCGCCCCTGACTCGCGCGCTCTCTCGTCGGCGCCCGCGGCGTCGGTCCCGCTCTCATCGCCGAGTTTCACCGTCTCCGCAGTCGCCGCACCCGAGCTCCCGTTCGGTCTGCCGGCCTGCTGGGTCGACACGCCGGAGTGCTCGCCGTGTGAACCGCGTGGGCCAGTTCTCGACACGTTCGACGCCTCGGCCGGAGTTACACGCCCGCCCCGACCGGCACCGCCGGCCGTCGGGGGTGTCGCGTCCGTCCCCGGGCGGTGTGCGTCGAGGTGCTCGCCACACTCCCGGCAGAAACTGTCCGCCGCGTCGACCTCGCTTTTGCAGTCCGGGCACGCAGTCAGTCGACCCGAGTCGTCGATCCCCGAGACGTCCGTCCCGCAGGACCGACAGAAGTTGTCCGCGACGGCGATCTCCGTCTCACACGTGGGACAGGACACCGTCTCTTCCGCCGAGTCGTCGTCCGCTCGCCCGCCCGTATCGGTGCTCTCACCGTCCCTTTCGTCCGCCAGGTCGTCGCCCCCCGGACGGACTTTGACCGTCTCCGCCTCGCCCGCGCCGTCCCCGGGCGTCTCGCCCTCCTCGACGCTCTCGTCTGCCCCCTCGTTGGCACCGTCTTTCCCCGACTCTCGCTCGTTCTCCGGATCCTCGCCGTCCCCATCGGCGTCGGATGAACCGGTTTCGCCGTCCCCACCGGCGTCGGATGGTCCCGTCTCGTCGTCTCCCTCAGCGTCCGTCCCGCCGTCGGTCATCGCGCGTCCGGACTCGGGACCAGCGGCCCCGTCGTCTCGCCACGAACCACACTCCGGATCGGTACACCAGCCCCCCGAAAGTGACGGGTCGAACGCCGTTCCACACCGCGGGCATTCGACCGTCCCGTTGGTACCGTGTGACATCGGTGTCGGCATATGCACACCGCCCGTCAAAACTATTGCCCTCAGGTCGGGGCGTTGCTCCCCGGAATCGTCGTGCTCGAGCGCCGTGAACCACTACTGTTCTGTCCGGGGTCGAACCTGTGTCGGGACCGGTAGTCAGTCGCCGTCGCCCACGAGCGTGTCGCGCTCCTCGACGAACCCGCCGACGGGCGAGCGGTCCGGGAGCGTCGTGGGCGTCGCCGGGAGCGACCGGTCGCGCAACAGCAGCGTCGAGACGTTGTCTTTGCCGCCGCGCTCGTTTGCGAGTCCGAGCAGGTCCCTCGCCGCGCCGTCGAGCGACCCCGCCGCGAGCACCAGGTCGCGGATCTCCTCGTCGGTGACGACGCGGTCGCGCACCCGCTCTGCGGCGTCGGCGTCTCGACCGGCGTCGACGTAGCGGTCGTACAGCGTCGGCGCGTCAGTCTGGGCGTCTATCAGCCCGTCACTCGTCGCGAGCACGACGTCACCGGCGTAGAGGTCGACCGTGTTCGTGTCGACCTGGACCGTCGCAGTCTCGGGGTCCTCGTCGCCTCTGCCGCCGAGCGCGCGCGTGATCTCGTTGCTCCGTGGATGGACTCTGGCCTCCACGTCGTCGAGTTCGCCCGCGTCCGCCAGATCCGTGACGACGGCGTGGTCTCTCGTGAGCCGGCTGATCTCGGCGCGGCGCTCGTTGACGACGTAGGCGCGACTGTCGCCGACCCACCCGTAGTGGAGGCGCCCGCCGACCACGAGTCCGGCGACCACTGTCGCGTGTGCCCGGCGGTCGTTCGCCGCGGCGTAGGCCAGCACTTCGCGATGTGCGGTGACGATAGCCGCGGCGACGGCCGCCTCCAGGTCGCCCGGCCGCGGGGGCTGTCCCAGCGGTTCGCCGACCGAGACGTCGAACGGCGACGGGTCGCTCCGGGCGGCCCGGACGGCGACGTCGGCCAGTTCCTCACAGACGGCCGTCGTCGCCAGGTAGGAGGCCACGTCGCCAGCCTCGTGACCGCCCGCGCCGTCGGCGAGTGCGAACACCGCCGCACCGCGGTTGCGGGGCGTCGCTCCCGGCCCGACGCCACGGGGGCCCGAACCGCTGTTCCGGACGGCCGACCCGCCGATACCCTCGCCGACACCGGGGCGGTCGGGAACGCGGTAGCCGTCGCGGTGGCCCTGTTCGAAGACGCTGACGGCGACGCTGTCTTCGTTGATACCGCTGTCGCGTTTGCGGTCGCCGACGTCGTAGGTGGTCGCGTACTCCATCAGTCGAGTTCGAATTCGAACGTGACGCCGTAGCCCGGGTGGACCAGCGCCACGTGGTCGCCGTCCATCAGTCCGTACTCCGTCGGCGGTTCGTGTCCGTGCCGGTCGGTCGCGTCCTCGCCGGAGGCTTCGAGGCGCTCGCGGCCCGCCGTCGAGAGGACTCGCTGCCAGTTCGCTCCCGTCTTGACGTAGGTGCCGTTGAGGCTACGGTCCCTGAGATACCACTCGCCTTCCTCGTCCATGTCGAACTGGACCTGCACCGTCGAGACGTAGCCGTCCTCGTCCTCGATGGTGATCGAGGAGGGCGGCCCGTCCGGGAAGCGCCGGCCGACCGTGTCACCGGGGTAGATCGTGTACGCGGTGTCGTTCTGGACGTGCCTGAGCGTCGCCGTCGGCGGCGAACTCGGGTCCCGGGCCTCCAGGACGTGTTTCATCGCCGTCGCGTTCCGGTAGCGCCGTTCGTAGTCCGTCCGGGTGGCTTTCTCGACGATCTCGGCGAGGTATGGCTCGCAGTCCGCACCGAAATCCCGCGGGTCGACGCCGTCGCGTCGCGGGACCGTACCCTTGAGCAGATAGAGGAGGATCTTCCCGACCGAGTAGACGTCCGACCAGGGGCCCTGGCGAACGTCGGTCTGGTCCGCCTCCGCGACCTCGCGGGGCTTGTACGGGCCGACGATGGTCGTCGCCTCGCTGTGGTCTTCCTCGGTCGGGTCGAACCCCGTCGCGGTGTTGAAGTCGATCAACACTGGCGTGACCGTCCCGTCGCGGTTGGTCACCATCACGTTGTCCGGTTTCAGGTCGCGGTAGACGATCTCGTTCTCGTGGAGGAAACTCATGGCGTCACAGAGTGCGATCCCCACCTCGCGGACCTCCTCGGTCTCCTCCAGGGGGCCGGTCCGGTGGATCGCGCTGTCGAGTTCGAAGCCGTCGACGTACTCGACGACGAGCACCGACACGCCGTCGTGCTCGCCCTGTTCGACCAGCCCCATGAGGTTGTCGTGCCCACCCGCTTCGTCGATCCGCGCCAGCGTCCGCGCCTCTTTCTCGAAGTACTCGTCGATGACGTCGCTCTCGTTCCGACTCCCGTCGTAGTTGGGGTATTTGACCGCCACTTCCTCGCCGGTCTCGGTATCGACTGCGCGGTAGACCTCCGCGAACCCGCCCGAACCGACGTTCTCCGCGATCTCGTAGCGCCCCAGAACGAGGTCCCCGGTCGAGGGTTGCTGACTCACGCCAGGACACCTCCCGGTCCTCGACCCCCACTGTCCGGGGTGTCGTCACTATCTGTTGGCCGATAGAATCGACCCGTCGACACTCGAACGGCCCGTCTACCCGACCCCAGCGGGTTGACGGCGCACCGGGCCGACGCCGGTTCGTCGGCGGCGTGCCCGGGCACGGAGCGCGCCATTACCCCACCCGTAGCTCTCGACCACTATGTAAGTTGTTCCCACCGGACTCGTTTCCCCCATCCCGAATCGTCCTGGCGCCCGTCGATGGGGTTCCGACGGGTCTCCCACCGGTCGACGGGTCGCCGATAGGCCCGCGACGGTGCGCTCTAGAACAGGTTCGTGAAGACGTCGCTGAATGTGATCAGCAACACGCCGCCGACGAACATCGCCACGAGCCACAGTATCGTGATAATGGCGGTCTGGCGGGTGTACGAATTTCCATCTAACACTGGCATTGTCGGCGGGTACCACCTCCCGGTACTTAATTTCCGTCTTCGCGGCCGCACAAACCCACCCTTTATCCAAATCAGTAACAATTCACTTTGTGACGAAAAGTTACTTTGCAACAAAAACCTTATTGCAAAACAGAGGAATATGCGTAGACGAAGATGGACGAATCCAGCCGCGATAGTCCTCCGCTGGCGTTCGCCCGGTTCGACAGACAGCGGGGCCGACTCGAAGGTGTACAGGGACAGAACTGTGGTGGTTCCGGAGGTGTCGAGCCGTGAGTGCCGTCAGCACCGAGGGACTGACCAAACGCTTCGGCGACGAGACGGCGGTCGACGGGCTCGACCTCGACGTCCCCGAGGGCGAGGTGTTCGGCTTCCTCGGGCCCAACGGCGCGGGGAAATCGACGACGATCAGTATGTTGCTCGGGTTTCTGGAACCTACCGCCGGCTCGGCGACTGTGCTCGGAACGGACGTAACCGAAGACCCGCGGGCCGTCCGCGAGCGCGTCGGCCTGCTCCCCGAGGGCTTCGACGGCGTCCCGAACCTCAGTGCGCGCGAGCACGTCCAGACCGCAATCGAGACGAAAGGCGCCGACGACGACCCGGATACAGTCATCGAGCGCGTCGGACTCGACCCCGACGACGCGCGCCGACCCGCCGACGAGTACTCGACGGGCATGTTCCAGCGGATGGCACTGGCGGTCGCGCTGGTCGGCGACCCGGACCTGCTGGTACTCGACGAACCCTCCGCAGGGCTCGACCCCAACGGCGTTCGGCTCGTCCGCGAGATCGTCGAGGAGGAACGGGAACGCGGCGCGACGGTGTTTTTCTCCTCGCACATCTTAGACGAGGTAGAGCGCGTCTCCGACCGCGTCGGTATCCTCCAGGACGGCGAACTCACTGCCGTCAACAGCGTCGAGAACCTGCGTGCCGAACTCGGCATGGGCGCGGTCGTCGAGGCGACCGTCGACGAGGTCCCTGACGAGTTCGCCGCTGACGGCACGCTGGCCGCGGTCGACGGCGTCACCGACGTGACAGTCGCGGAGTCGACGGTTTCGGTGTCCTGTGCGTCCCCGCGGGCGAAGATGCCCGCACTGCGTGAGATCGACCGTGCAGCGACCGTCGAGGACGTCGCTATCGAGGAGACATCGCTGGAAGACCTCTTCGAGGCATACACCGGCGGCCAGGGCGGACCCGCGTCAGAAAGCCGCCCCGGCACGGGCGGAGACCCAGTCGGGAGCGAGGCGGGGTCGGCCGGCCAGGAGGTCGCGACCGACGGGGGTGTCCACCGATGAGCGTCGACACCGTCGCACGGAGCGACTTCAGGAGCGCGCGACGGTCGTGGGTCGTCCTCGGCGTGGTCGTCGCGTTCGTCGGGATGGTCGCGCTGGTGTTCCTGGGATCGAGCAGCGTCCACCCCGAACCGGTCCGGACGACCTGGGGGTTCTCGGCGCTCGTCGTCTGGGTGTTCCCGCTCCTGATCGCCCCGCTGACGTATCTCGCTATCGCGGGCGACCGCGAGCGCGGGTCGATCAAGTACCACCTCGGGCTGCCGAACTCCCGTGGCGAGTACTTTTTCGCGAAGTACGTCTCGCGGACCGGTGTGGCCACCGCGGCGATGGCCATCGGCGTGCTCGTCGCGGTCGTCGTCGCGACCGTCACCTACGACTCGGCTCCGGATCCGGGGCGGTTCCTCACCTTCGGCGCGCTCTCGGTGCTGTTCGCCCTCGCGTTCGCCGGCGTCTTCGTCGCCGTCTCTGCGGCAGTCACCACGCGGTCGCGGGCGATGTTCGGCGTCTTCGGCGCGTACTTCCTGCTCTCGGCGTTCTGGGTCGGGTTCCTCCCGGTCCTGAACCTCGGGACGGTCCTCGACGCCGTCGCGTCGATCCCGGGGGTCTCCGTCTCGGACAGCGCCCGTGCTATCGTCGGTAGCCTCTCGCCCGCTGGCGCGTACTTCAACCTCCTCCCCGAACTCGTCTGGTCGGACGTCCTCACCGACTACGACACCTTCGCGACGTTCGCCGACCGGCCCGACTACCTCGGCTACGAGGCGTGGTTCAACCTGCTCGTGCTGGGCGTCTGGACCGTCGGCGCCCCGCTGGTCGGGTATCTGCGCTTCCGCTCGGCCGAACTCGGGTGACCGACTGATGGGCCGGACAGTCTCACAGCTGACGACGGACGGCGCGACACGGAACGGTCCACCACGGGTGGGCCCCGACCGTGGCCGCGACCAGACGGTGGTCCCCGCTGGCGCTCCCCCTCGCTCCGTCGCAGTCACAACCGACTTACCGGCCCTCCGAGAAGACGGCTCCAACGACCGCCGCATCGAACCATGACCGACCAGGAGATCGACGCCGACGAACTCAGGACGGAACTCGACCAGATCAAAGACGCGATGGGCATCCGCGAGCGCTACGACGGTGCCACCTCGGTCTGGCTGCTGTTCGGTCTCACCGTCCCGGTCGCCGCTGGGCTCTCACAGTACGTCCACCTCGAAGAGCTCCCGCAATTGTATCACACGGCGATATGGTTCGCGGTCCTCGGCGGGGGTGGGGCACTGTATTTCGTCGTCGCCGAGGACAGCCCGCGGCCGGACTGGAGTGGCGCCGGCAAACCGAACCTCGTCGCCCAGTTCGCCATCGTCTATCTCGCGTCCGTCCCCCTCCAGACAATCGTCTTCGCGTACACCGACGACGTGGGGTACGCCGCCGAGTCGACGCTCGTGCTCGCTATCATCGTCGTCATGCTCGGTGTCGCCTACGGCGTCTTCGGCGCCTCGCTCCGCGCGTTCTACGTCCGCCGGCGCGACCGCTGGGTGTTCTACGCCGGCACCGTCTGGATGGTCGCGCTGGGGGTCGCGATCCCGTACACCCCGGTGCTCGAAACCTGGGCCTACGCCGCCTACGGCGGCTGTTACTTCGTCTACGCGATGACCGCCTACTTCGTCCTCCGCGAGGGAGGGGAGGGCGACTGATGGCGGTCCCGAACGACTCGGGCGATCCGTCTGATCCGGGCGAGGCCGGCGACTCCGGCACCGGAGGCGCGGGAACCGCCAGCGATGCCGTGGGGGACGAGAACGTCGACCCCGAGGCTCTCCAGGAGCAACTCTCCCAGATCAAGGGCGCGATGGGGCTGGCCGAGCAGTACCCCGGCCGGGCGCGCCTCTGGTTGCTCGCCGGGTTCCTGATCGGCGCTGCGGCCGTCCTCGCACAGGCGACGTTCTTCCTCTACGAGAGCCTCACCGACACCGCTTACGTGGCCATCTGGGCGGGATTCGTGGTCGTCGCCGTCGCCGCGTCGTGGTGGACCGCGTCGCGGCTGCCGAGCGCCGAGCCACCGTCGACCGCGCCGAGTTGGCGCGTCGTCTTCGGCTCGCTCGGCGGGTTTCTCCTGGCGACGACCGGCGTCGTCGGCGACGCCGCTGGCCAGGTCGGCGGCCTCGACCGCGCGGTCCTCTACTTCGGGCTCACCATCGCGACGGTCGGGCTCGGACTCCTGGTGACCGGCGCCGTCCTCACCGTCTACCGTGTCCGCCGGCGCGACCGTCTGGTCTTCTACGCTGGCGGCCTCTGGGTGCTGGCGTTCGCGTCGGTCATGCCCCACGTCCAGCTACTCCGGTGGGTCGGGGTCGGCCTCTTCGGAGTCCTCTTTGGGCTGTACGCCCTCGGTGCCTACGTGTATCTGACGCGAGCCTGACCATGGACTTCGACAAACTCGTCCACCAGCCGACTCGCCTGCAAATCTTCGCCTACCTCTACCGCCACGGCGAGTCGCCGTTTCCCGAACTCGTCGACGAACTCGACGTCACCGAGGGCAACCTCGCCAGTCACATGGGGAAACTCGAAGACGCCGACTGCGTCGAGGTCGAAAAGCAGTTCGTCGACCGCAGACCCCAGACGACCTACCGACTCACCGAGTTCGGCCGCGAGAAGTTCGAGGAACACATCGGCACGCTGGAGGCGCTGATCGACAGCCTCGACGGGTGACACGCTCACGAAATCCGTCGAGAGACGACCTGTGTCACGTACTCAACAGACGACCTGCGTGACGAACACGCGTCCGTCGGGGCCGACGTGGACGTCGACGCCAGTCCGGCCGGCCGAGAACGCTTCGTTCGCGGCGCCTTCGTCGAGGAACTCGTCGTCGAGCACCGCCGCCAGGGCGTCCGGTGAGCCGAACGCGGAGGCGTTACCGGCGAGGGGAAGCGACCCCGAGAACTGGACGGGCTGGCTCTCGCCACACGCGTCGCGAAGCGGGCCACGGACCGGGTCGTTCCCGGGGACTTCCGCGTCGGTGTACGTCGATTTCACGGTGCGCTGATTGAGAAAGCGCGCGACGTCGTCGAGGTTCTCCGTTCTGTCGAGTCCGTCGACGCCGGCGTCCGCTCGGGCGTCGTTTATCGCGTCGAGGTAGGACCGCTCGGTCTCGGCCAGGTCCACGCCGTTGGCCTCGCTGGCGTTGCCGGGCACGTCCGCGACGTTCAGCGACGGCCCCATCCCCGGAAGGGTGACGACTCCAAGGAGGGCGAGAACGAGGACGACCCCGGCGACCAGAGCGATCGCCAGCCCGAGCACGTACCGCGGTTCGAGCAGGTCGAGGTAGGACGTGCCAGCGAGTTCGTCGGCGTAGTCCTCCTCGCTCGGGACGTTTTTTTCCAGTTTGGCGTTGCCACACCGGCTACACGGCGGGGAGTTTTTCTGGTGTTCCCGGCCACACTCGGAACACACCCAGACCGGCTGGCGCTCGTAGTCTTCGGTTTCGGGGGCGACCGGAACCACGGCCTTCTCGAACTTGTGGTGGCCGCAGTTGTCACACGGCGGGTCGTCGCGCGCGTGTGGCTTGCCACACCACCCGCAGCGCCACTTGGCCGACTCGCTACCCGGCGTGGACGCTCGCTCGTCGTCACCCTCGCCCGCCATGCTCAGAGTCGGACCGGAACCCCGTGCTCGTCGAGGTATTCCTTGACTTCGCGGATCGAGTACTCGTCGAAGTGGAAGATAGAGGCCGCCAGCGCCGCGTCGGCGCCGGCGTCCTGAAAGACTTCGCGGGTGTCTTCGGGCCCGCCACACCCCGAAGAGGCGATGACCGGCGTCGAGACGGCGTCACAGACAGCGCTGGTCAGCGGAATGTCGTAGCCGTCCTTCGTCCCGTCGGCGTCGATGGAGTTGACGAACAGCTCGCCCGCGCCGCGTGACTCGGCCTCTCTGGCCCACTCGACGACGTCCCGCCCGGTGCCCTCGCGGCCGCCCTTGACCGTACACTCGAACCAGCAGGACTCGCCGTCGACCTCGACGTAGTGTTCGCCCTGCTCATCGAAGCGTCGGCGCGCGTCGACGGAGATGACGATGCACTGACTGCCGAACGCCGCGGCGCCCTCTTCGATCAGTTCGGGCCGCTCCAGCGCACCGGTGTTGATCGACACCTTGTCCGCGCCGGCCCGCAGCGTCTCCTTGACGTCCTCGCGCGTCCTGATCCCGCCGCCGACGGTCAGTGGGATGAACACCTCGTCGGCGATGCGCTCGACGACGTCCAGCATCGTCTCGCGGCCGTCCGCGGAGGCAGTGATGTCGAGGAAGACGAACTCGTCGGCGCCGGCCTCGTTGTACCGCTTGGCCATCTCGACGGGGTCGCCGGTGTACTGCAGGTCCTCGAAGTTGACGCCGGTGTACACCGCGGCGTTCCCGTCCTCGTCGAGGTCCACGTCGATACAGGGGATGATTCGCTTGGTCAGGGCCATCGAACGCCCGACGTTACTCAGCCCGGGTCAATAAGACGCCCGCAACGGAGCGGCGACCGCGCCGAACGACAACGGTCAAGTGCGCCCCCGAGCAACCGCCACGCATGGCCGACGACCACGAGCACGACTACCCGGAACCGGAGGGCATCGTCCGCGAGACCGCGCCGCAGCAGTCGTTCGGGACCCGGGAGGTCGCCATCGGGCTGGCGGTGCTGGCGGTCGGACTCCTCGTCACCTTCGGCATCGGCGTCGGGCTCACGCTGTAGCGGCCCGGACAACAGTCCAGGCCAGCGCAACCGCGCCCAGCGCGCCGACGAGATTGAGCGTCATGTGCGCCGTCGCGTCACGGTACCGACGTTCCGTCAGGGCGTCGACCGCCTGCACTGCGAACGTCGAGAACGTCGTGAACGCGCCGCAGGCGCCGACCCCGATCAGCAGGAGCGCCGAGTCTCCGGGGGCGAGCGCGGTCACCGCGGCGAGGACGAAACTGCCAACGACGTTCACCGAGAGCGTCGCACTCGGCACGCCGCCCTCCTCCGCTTCCGCCAGCGCGAGGGAGACCGCGTGGCGTGCGACGGCACCCACGGCGCCGCCGACGGCCACCAGCGCGGCGGCGTTCATCCGTCTCCCTCCCGGCCCCACGCTCGCACGGCGAGGAACCGCCCGACCAGGACCGCCCCGAGACCGAGGAGGTACGTCACGAGGGCGTAGCCCACCGCCAGCTCCGGCGCGGCGGTGGCCGTCTCCAGCGCGAAGGCGCTGTAGGTCGTGAACGACGAGAGAAAGCCCGCGCCGACGGCGAGACGGGTTCGTTCGGGGACCGCCGCCAGCGCCGCGATATCGGCGGTGAACGCGCCGAGCAGGAGGCTCCCGAGGGCGTTCGCCGCGAGCGTCCCGGACGGCGTCGACAAGCCCAGGGCGACCCCGTACCGTGCGAGGGCGCCGGCGGCACCCCCACCGGCGACCGCGAGCAGGGAGCCGAGACGATCGCCAGCGCGTCGGCTAGGAGACACGCGCCGTCGTCGGAGAGCGGGGGGCAAAGCGGTTTCGGACCGCTCGGTCGGAGGGCGTCGGGAGGGTCGTTCTCGGCGTGTCCCCGGAGCGCACCCCGCCACGCACTCGGGAGAAGCCGAGAACAGCCCTTCTCAGAACACGTACTCGTCGTCGTGACCCATCATCCCGTCCTCTTCGAAGTCCGTCTCGGCGTCGTCGTCCATCGGGCCGCTGGTCTTGTACGCCTTCAGACCCGTCGAGATGAGTTCCTCGATGGCCTCCTCGCGGTTGAGGAACTCCCCCTCGTCGACCATCTGGGCGATCTGCATCTCGAGACGGTCGGGGACGTTGATCTCTACGTCTGGCATCGAACGTTCGGGCGTTCGGTAGAGGTGTATTTAAGTTTGACGGGGAGCCGAGCCGAGGCGACAGTCCCGCCTCGCGATCCGATCGTGCCTGTCCCGCGCCGCCTCGCAAGCCCACTCTGTGGGATCAATTCGCCGATCCAGGACGTGAACGAAACGCTTTTCTTACGCTGTTGTCAGTATCGAATGAACACATGCACAGAGCACTCACGCTGGTCCTCGCGGTCGCGATGGTCGCTACGCTCGCGTTCGTCCCCGGGGCCGCCGCCGCCGATGCCCCCGCAGACGCCTCCTCGAGCTCTTCGCCCGACGCCCAGAGCCTCTCGCCCGGCTTCGATGACGGGAACGCCCTCGGTCCGATCGTCGCGGAGCGACCCGACCCCCAGCCGCCGCTGGGTGGCTGTGTGACCACTGCCAGCTGCGTCGGTAAGTGACGATCGGCTGCCGGTACCGACTTCCCGTTTCTCGAACTCCCGACCTGCTACAGCGCCTGCCACGGCGCCGGGGACAGCGACTCCCCGCGCTCGGCCCAGGCTTCGAGGTCGTCGTCTCGCTCTTCGACGAGCGCCGCCAGAGCGACCGCCACGCGGGCGGCGTGGCGTGTCGCACCGGCGTCCCGGTAACGGGCGAACACCGTCCGGAAGTCTGCCACCGCCCCAGCCTCGTCTCCGCGACGCCGTTTCACGACGGCTCGTCCGCACAGCGCGGCCGTCGCGAGGTGGTGGTCCGTCCCCTCGAACTGCGCCCACGCCGTCGCGAAACTCTCGGTGGCACCGTCGAGATCGCCCGTGTCGACCCGGTTTCGGCCACGTTCCAGCGCGAGGAACCCGCGCCGACGGTCCCCGTCGACCGCCGCCGAGGCCGTCGACAGGAGGTCCCCAGCGACCCTCTCGTTGCCCAGCCGGCGCTCGGTCGCCGCGAGGAGCGTCGCAGTGTAGGTCGGTGACTGACCGCGATCGCTCTCGTGTGCCGCTCGGAACGCTGTCCGCGCTTCCCCGATATCGCCGCGCTCGCGTGCCAGCACCCCGGTAGTCACGTTCGGGTGGACCCCGATCGTCCGCTCGTCGGGGAGTCGATCGACGAGGCGGTGGTACGCTCGGGCGTGCGCCTCGGCTCCTCGCAGGTTCGCCGAGCGGAACGCGGCCCTGAACAGGGCGAAGACGACCAGCGCCTGTGCGCCGATGTCCTCGATCTCCCTGGCGACCGCCAGCGCCTCGGTCAGGCAATCCCTGCTCTCTCGGAGGCGCCCTGCTCGCAACAGGATCGTCCCGTGCTCGCGGAGGAACGTCGTCTCGAAGCGCCTGTCGCCGATCTGTCTGGCGATCTCGATCCCGTCGAGAGCGCTCTCGGTCGCCGCTTCAAGGTCCCCGCGACCCATCTCCAGCGTGACCACGTTCCGGAGCGTCTTGGCGACGAGTTCCTCGGCCCCGATCTCCCGAGCGATCTCGATGGCCTCGTCGTAACACGCCGCCGCTCGGTCTCGGTCGCCGCGTTCGGCGGCGAGGTAGCCGACGTCGCCGAGGATCGACGCGACCCGCCGACGCTCGCCGATCTCTCGGGCCACCTCCAGGGCCTCCCGGTAGTAGGATTCGGCTCCGTCCGACTCGCTGTGCATGTACGTCGCCGCGCCCATCATCTCCAGAATCTCGCTCTCGTGGCTCCGGTCGCCGGTCACCCGTGCGAGGTCGCGGGCCCGGCGGTACTCCTCGACCGCTCGTTCGTAGTCGCTGGTCTGGAAGGCGATGTCACCGGCGTTCGACCGCGCCCGAGCGGTGCCGCGAGCGTCGCCGACGGCCTCGTAGATCGACTCGCTGTTGGCGTAGCACTCTCTCGCCCGGTCGTACGCTCCCCGACGGGTCGCGATCTCGCCCAGTTCGTCCCAGACGGCGCCGTGAGCGAGTCTATCCTCGCCATCGAACGCCGACAGGGCCGCGTCCAGGTGCGTCTCGGCCTCGTCGTACTCGCTTCGCGCTCTCGCGATGCGGCCCAGCGCGAGTCTTGCGCGGCCGGTCGACTCCTCGCCGAGTCCCGCCGCGACCGAGAGGCCCGTCTCGCCGTGCTCGCTCGCCACGTCGAGGTCGCCCTGTCGACGAGCGACGTCCGCCAACCCGAGGAGCCCGGCGAAGCGGGTGCGGTCGGCGAGTGCCCCGCCGAGTTGCTCGGCCTCGTCGACGAGGCGGTCGAACTCTCGGTGGGCGCGGTCGAACTCGCCGGCCGTGGCGTTCGCCCGACCACGCCACGCCACGCAGTCGATCCGCGTCGCCGTCGAGCAGGCGGCTGGCAGGTCGATCGTCGACCCGTCGGTGGTGCCGAACAGGGGCGCCAGTCGCGGGTACTCGAGTCCGACCTCGAAACTGCTCCGGACCGTATCGTCGGCCCAGCGCTGGGGGTCCGACAGGACCGCGTCGAGCACGGACGCGTCACCGCCGACGCTCCGAGCGACTCGGTCGCGACGGGTGGAGTCGTCGGCGAGCGCCAGCAACGCGGTGAGCGCGCGACCGAAGCGGCGCTGGGCGCGGCCCTCGTCGTGATCGATCAGCCGAGCGAGGAACCGCACCGCCCAGGTCCGCTGGATCGTCCGGTAGCCGTCGTAGCCAGGCGACTCGAACAGGACATCGCCCTCCAGTCGGTCGACCGCCGCCCGGACCGTCTCCACCTCGTCGCCCGTCTCGGCCAGCGCGTACAGGTGGCCGGCGGTGACACCGACCCCGGCGGCGGCCAGGAGCGCACACAGCACGCCCACCTCGGTCGCGCGCTCGCCGATCTCCCCCAGGTCCGCCCTGACGCGGTCGACGTGTTCGTCCAGCGTCGAGCGCGGGCCGCCGGGTCGGTAGTCCGCCAGCGGCGCGGCGTACCGCGCGAGCCGGTGAAACAGGAGGAACGCCGCACCGGGCGCCGCGTCGTCGCCCGCGTGGTCCTGGACCGACGCGAGCAGTTCGGCGGGCGGGACCGACGGGAGGTCGTCCATGAGCGTCCGCCCGTGGTCCAGGACGCGCTCGCAGGTCGCCGCCGTCAGTGGTGGCACGCGAACCGTCTCGACGCGGTGGCGGCGGTGCGCGTCCAGGTTCGCGCTGTCGAGAACGTCGTCGGGGGCGGTCCACTCGCTCTCGCGGGCGTCGACCAGGACCGTGACGTCGTCGTCACCGGAGAACCGCCGCATCACGTCGAATGTCGGCGCCGTCTCGGCCCGGACGGCGTCCTCCACGACGACGAGCGTCGGACCTGAGGCCCGTTCGAGCAGAGCCGCGAGCGCTCCGGGGGCGGTGAACGGTTGGCCGCGACCGCTCTCTCGGTAGAGGACGACCCCGTCGTGCCGCCGTGCCCACCGGACCGCGACGCGCTTGCAGACGGTGCTCTTGCCCGACCCGGTCGGCCCGAGCACCGCGACGTCCTCGCCGTCGAGCAGACGCTCCGCGACTGTCTCCGCGAGGGATCGTGCGGCATCGTCTCCCTCGGACGTCGCCGTCCCGTCTGGGTACCGTGGGATGGTGTATCCGGCTTCGACGTCCGCGAGGCCGACCCCCGCCCGCCAGGCGACCGCCGGAGACAGCGGTTCACGATCGTCGAGGAACGGGCCGTCGACCCGGACGAACCCCTGAGTCCGCAGGCGTGCGGGGAGTCGTTCGCCCGTCAGTCGCGACAGGTCGCCGCTGGCGGTCGCGCGTGCCCACTCGTCGCCGACGTCGGTCGCCACACCGCGGACCGCGTCGACGCGCTCGCGTGCCCACCGGACGGCTTCCGGGGCGGACGATTCGAGGACGCCCGCAACGCCGTCGTCGTAGGTCACCACGAGGACCCGCTCGTCCTCGGCAGCGCCATCGAGGACGAACAGCCCGTACGGCGGCGTCTCGGCGCGTCCGACGACCGTGTCGGGCCCTGCGGCGAGGTCGGCCGTCAGGTGCGGAAACTCCTCGACGAGGCGGTCGTGGACCGACGCCGGAGCGAGAAACTCGAGCGCCAGCTCGCCGTCCGCGACCGGCTGTCGGGTCACGCGCAGTTGCCGCGAGTCGGTGACGCGGGGGAGCACTGCTCGGTACGTCTCGGTCCCGTCGAGCGACTCGGCCAGGCTCTCGAACAGTCGGTAGCGGGGATCGGTCGCGTCAACGGTCCCGTCCGTGACCAGCGACGGCGGCAGGTCGGTGCTCGCCGGCAGGACGGCCAGGACCGGCGCGGCGTCGAGGAGCGCCCGCTGGTCGTCGAGGTACGACCGGTAGGTGGCCAGCGCGTTCCGACCCTCAGCCGTCGTCCCGAAGCCACCGCGGCCGCGCTCGACCCAGCCGGCGTCCTCGAGCGCGCCGACAGCCCTGTCGACCGTCGAGCGGGACTGGCCCAGTCGCTCGACGATAGCGGGCTTGTGTGCCTGCTCCGTGGCGAGCGCGTCGACGACGTCTCCGCGCTTCTCGATCAGGTCCAGGTCGGCCCTGGTCCAGCCGTCGTCCTCGAGGCGCTCCAGCCGTCGGAGGGCGAGGTCCCCGGCGGCCGTCGCGGCGTACTCGCCGTCTCGTTCGACGACAAGCCCGGCGTCGGCGAACGCGTCGAGTGCGCGGTCGACGGTCGCCCGACTCGCCGGCACGCGGTCGGCGACGCTCGACAGCGACAGCGACTCGCCGCGAACGGTGGCCAGAACCGCCTCGCGGTCGTGGAGAGTCTCGAGGACCGCGGGTCGTCTCGCCGACGACATGAATCGGTTCGAAGACGACGCCGCCGGCGCTTGACTCTTGCGTTCGGGCCGGGAGACGGCGGACCCCCGACCGGGTGGCCGCCACGGGCGAGAACCGCTTCCGTCAGCTCTACGGTCGCGCTCGCCGTACCGCGTCCCATGACCGTACGGGACCGCACGGACCTCTACGAGGAGTTCGGCGACGAGCGCGTGCCGCCGGGCCAGCGCATCACCGAGAAGTTCCCGGTGCTGTCGAAGGGGTCGACGCCGGAGTACGACCCCGCGACCTACGAGTTCACGGTCGGCGGCGCCGTCGACACCGAACTGTCGCTGAGCCTCGACGAGTTCGAGGCCCTGCCCAGCGAGACCCAGCGCCAGGACTTCCACTGTGTCACCGGCTGGAGCAAACTCGACTGTGAGTTCACCGGCGTCACCTTCCCGACGTTGATGGACGAGGTGGGCGTCCACGACGATGCCGAGCACGTCATGTTCCACGCGCTGGACGGCTATACGACCGACCTGCCGCTGGCGCAGTGCGACCGCGAGGAGGTGCTGTTCACCTGGGCGTTCGACGGCGAGCCGCTGCCCGCGGACCACGGCGGCCCGCTCCGGGTGGTCACGCCGCACCGCTACGCCTACAAGGGCGCCAAGTGGGTCGACGGCGTCGAGTTCCTCACCGACCCAGAACTGGGCTACTGGGAGAAGCGCGGCTACTCCGACACGGCAGACCCCTGGAAGGAGGACCGCTACGCCTGACGGCGCCGCGGGGGTCACCGAGAAGGACACCCTCAAGAGGATGGCACCCTCAGGTTCCGCCGATGGAGAGCGTCCGCGGGGAGACGGAGACCGTGACGGCCGCCGACGACTCGGTCGCGCTGGTCAGTCGTGCCTGCGAAATCCCGGACGTGTCCTACACCGCGTTTCTCGACGCACAGGACGGTGCCCGCACCCTCTGGGCCGGCCCCGACGGGCTGGAGGTCGCCGGCGGCGGCGCCGCCGTCCGACTGACGGGCACCGGCGACGACCGCTTCGACGAGGTCCGGGCCGCCGCCGAGTCGGTGTTCGAGGGTGCGGACCTCGCGACCCCCGAGGCGGCCCGCCCGCGTCTACTGGGCGGGTGCGCCTTCTTCGCTGACCACGAGCCGAGCGGAACCTGGGAGAGGTTCCCCGCCGCGGAGTTCGTCCTCCCGCGGGTCCAGCTCACCCGCGCCGAGGGGACGACGTGGCTGACGGTCACGCGGACGGGTGCGGAGGCGACGCCCGAGACGGTCGAGCGCGACCTGGCGGCGACCCGCGACCGGATCGGCGAATTGCCGGCGATGCGCCCCAGCGGGGGCTCACCCGGAGTCGTCGACACGCGCCTGGGCACCTCCCGCGAGGACTGGACCGCGAGCGTCGCCAGCGCCGTCGAGCGCATCGAGTCCGGCGAGCTCGTGAAGGTCGTCCTTGCGCTGGCACAGGCGGCCGACCTCGCGGGGCCCGTCGACCCGACGACGCTGCTCGCCCGCCTCCGGCGCTCGTACCCGGACTGCTACCGCTTCCTGCTCCAGCCCGACGGTGCGGGCGCGTTCTTCGGCGCGCCGCCCGAGCGCCTCGTCAGGCTGACCGGGCGCTCGGTGTCGACGGAGGCGCTGGCCGGGTCGGCCGCCCGCGGCGAGACGCCCGCGGAAGACGCCGAACTGGCCGAGCAGCTGCGCGACAGCGAGAAGATTCAACACGAGCAGGCGCTGGTCGCCGAGGCCATCAGAGAGCAACTGGCCGGCGTCGCCGAGGTGACCGTCGGCGAGCAGACGATCCGGAAGCTGGCGACGATCCAGCACCTCCGGACGCCGATCGAGGCACGGCTGCACGGCGACGAGCACGTCTTGCGACTCGTCGAGGCGCTGCACCCCACGCCTGCCGTCGGCGGCGTCCCGCCGGAGGCCGCCAGCGCGGTCATCCGCGACACCGAGCCGTTCGACCGCGGGTGGTACGCCGCGCCGGTGGGGTGGTTCGACGCCGCCGGCGACGGCGAGTTCGCGGTCGGCATCCGCTCTGCGGTCGCCGACGGCGACACCGTGACGATGTTCGCGGGCAACGGCATCGTCGCCGACAGCGACCCCGCGGCGGAGTGGGAGGAGGTACAGCTGAAGTTCCGGCCGATCCTCGACGAACTCAGATGACGCCCCCCAACCGTAACGTCCTCTGGGCCGAGACGCTCGTCGACGAACTCGTGGCGGCCGGCGTCACGGCGGTCTGTGTCTCGCCGGGCAGTCGGTCGACGCCGCTGACCGTCGCCGTCGACGCCCACGAGGACCTCCGGACGTTCAGCCACCTCGACGAGCGCTCGGCGGCCTTCTTCGCGCTGGGCCGGGCTCGCCGGACCGGGGAGCCGACGGCGCTGGTCTGCACCTCCGGGACCGCCGCCGCGAACTACCACCCCGCAATCGTGGAGGCCGCGCAGGCCAGGGTCCCGCTGATCGCGCTGACCGCCGACCGCCCGCCGGAACTCCGCGACAGCGGCGCCAACCAGACCGTCGACCAGGAGAAGCTGTACGGGACGGCGGTGCGGTGGTACCGCGATCTCCCCGAACCCGAGCCGACGCCGCGGAAACTGCGCCGCCTGCGTTCGGACGCCGCGCGAGCCGTCGACGAGGCGACGGGCACGCCCGCCGGACCGGTCCACCTGAACTGCCCGTTTCGCAAGCCGCTGGAACCGATCGAGGTCCCGCCCGACGACCCGAACGGCGTCCCGGAGAACTGGCACGACGGCGACGACCTCGCCGCCGAGGGTCGAGCGGGGCCGTTCCGGCGGCGCCACGACGGCACGGTTCGGTCGCCGGCGGGCGTCGAGCGCGTCATCGCGGCGTTCGCGGCGGCCGACAGACCGCTGTTGGTCGCCGGGCCGCGAGACCCCACCGCCGCGGCCGCGACCGGGCTGGTCGACCTCGCGAAGGCTGTCGGCGCGCCGCTGCTGGCGGACCCCCTCTCTGGCCTGCGGTTCGGCGATGGAGTCGCGGACGAGACGGTGCTGGGCGGCTACGACGCGGCCCTCGCGACCGACGCCGCCGACCGGTGGCCGACGCCGGACCTCGTCGTCCGCGTCGGCGCCTCGCCGACCTCGAAGCCGCTGCGGAAGTACCTCGCGCGAGCCCCGGAACGGGACGTGTTGGTCGACCCGGTCGGCGAACCGCGGGAGGCGGAGTTCGTCGCCTCGGACCTCGTCGTCGCCGACCCCGCGCCGTTCGCCGCAGCGGTGGCCGAGCGCGTCGACGAGGAGGTGGGAGCGGACCCCTCCTGGACCGAGCGCTGGCGCGCCGCCGAACGCGAGCACTGGGCGCTGGTCGACGAGGCGAGCGACGGCGCGCCGTGGGAGGGCCAGCTCGTCGGGACCGCCCTCGACGCCGCGCCGGACCCGGCGACAGTGTTCCTCTCGAACTCGATGCCCGTCCGGGACGCCGAGCGCTTCGCCCGCCCGCGCTCGGCCGGGGTGACGGCGCTGGCCAACCGCGGCGCCAGCGGCATCGACGGTGTCGTCTCGACGGCGCTGGGCGCCGGCAGCGCCACCGACGACCCGCTCGTCCTCGTGTTGGGCGATCTGGCGTACTACCACGATCTCAATGGCCTGCTGGCGCTCGGTCGCTGTGGCGTCGACGCGACGGTCGTCCTCGTGAACAACGACGGCGGCGGCATCTTCCACCTCCTCCCGATCGAGGACTTCGACCCACCGTTCACCGAGCAGTTCCGCACCCCGCACGGCCTGGACTTCGCGGCCACCGAGGACCTGTACGACCTCGACTTCGAGCGCGTCTCCCCGGACGCGTTCCGCGACCGCTACCGCGACTCGGTCGCCAGCGCCGGGACCGACGTGCTCGAAGTCACCTTCGACGCCGGCGACAGCCACGACCGCCGCGAGGAGTTGACCGCACGACTGGACGCGCGACTGCGGGAACTCGAAGACTGAGCGGGCTCCCGCTCCACGACTGCCGACGCCCGAGGGTTTTCGTCGCGGCGCTGCGACGCCACGGGCATGGACCTGGCCATCGTCGACACCACCCTGCTCACGATGCGCGGCGACCGACTCGGCATCGTCGAGGACGCCGCTGTCGGCGTCCGGGACGACGAAATCGTCTCCGTCGGCCCAAGCGACGAGTTCGACGCCGACCCCGACCGCGTGATCGACGGGGGCGACCGACTCACGATGCCCGGTTTCGTCGACGTCCACGCCCACACGAGTCACACGCTCGTCCGCGGGGGCGCGCAGGACGTTCCCGAGATCGAGTGGATGAACCGTGCGCTGAGCCCGCTCTCGGCGGCGACGACCGCGGAGGACCGCCGCGTCGGCGCTCGCCTGAGCGCGATCGAACTGCTGCGCTCGGGCGTGACCACCGTCGGCGAGTACGCCGAGAACGTCGCGGACCTGGCCGAGGAAGCGCTGCTGCCCGCCGGGCTTCGCGTCGCGGCCACCGAGACGATCAACGCCGTCGCCGCGACGGGCGCCGACCTCGACCCGGACGACCCGTACCCGCTCGACGCCGACGCCGCCGACGCCGGACTGGCCCGCGCCGAGGCGCTGTTCGACGACTACGCCGACCACGACCGCGTCCACCCGCTGTACGGCCCGCAGGCGCTGGACATGGTCCCGCCCGACCTGCTGGAGACCGTCCACGAACGGGCCGTCGATCGGGACCGGAGTCTGCACGTCCACGTCGCGCAGGGCGACCGCGAACGTCGGCAGATCGAGGCGCGCTATGGCGCCGGCGAGACGACCGTGAGCGTCCTCGAAGACCTGGGTGTCGCCGACGAGCACCTGCTCGCGACGCATCTCCACGGCGCGACCGCCGCGGAACGCACTCGGCTGGCCGACGCCGGGGTCCGGATGGCCGGCTGTCCGAGTTCGATCGCCGGCATCGACGGCGAGACGCCACCGATCGCGACGTTCCGCGCTGCCGGCGGCACCGCCGGCGTCGGCACCGACCAGGCCCCCGGGGCCGGTGGCCACGACTTCCTCCGGGAACTGCGGACCGCGGCGATGCTGTCGAAGACCGCCCGTTCGGACCCCAGCGCACTGCCCGCCCACGAGGCGCTGCGCGTCGGGACCGTCGAGGGGGCCCGCGCGCTGGGCATCGGCGACCACGTCGGCTCCGTCGAGGAAGGGAAACGGGCCGACCTCGTGACGGTCGCACTGGATCACCCCTCCGTCGCGCCGACCGTCGACGACCCGCTGCACACGGCGGTCCCGAACCTCGTCTACGGCGCCAGCGGCGCGGTGGTCGAGGACGTGATCGTCGATGGCGAGCTCGTGGTCGAAGGCGGCGAGGTGCTGACCCTGGACGTCGAGGGGGTCGTCGACGATGCCCGCCGCCGTGCCCGTCGTATCTTCGACGACGCCGCCGATGACTGGCGAGCAGCGGACTCGGCGCTGGTCGACGCGGTCGACGACGGGTGGCTGTAGGGGGTCCGCGGCCGTCAGAAGCGCGTGACCCTGGCGATCAGCAGCGTGTAGCCGAACGGAATCCAGCACACTGCCAGCACGGTCAGGCCCAGGAGGCCCAGCGGGTTCCAGGGGACGAGCGTCACCAGTATGATCGGCGCCAGGACGCTCCACGTCCCGAACACCACCAGCCCGAGTTCGGGCAGACTCATCAGGTACCCCACCGTCAGCAGGGTGCAGACGCCGACGACGACGTTCGTCAGCGTCGAGAACATGGGCGTGACGGCGCTGAACAGGAACACGGGGTACAGGACGAACACGATGGAGGCGACGACGGCCATGTCCTGCGTGAGGTGCAGGCCCAGTCGCGTCGACTCCTCGGGCTCGCCGTCCCACTGGTGGACGGCGAACCCGCCATCTGTCTGGCCCGTCTCGGGGTCGGCGCCCTCCTCGTCTCTGACGTGCCGCCGCCGTCCCGACCGGCGTTCCTCGGCGGCGGTCTCGAAGATGTCTCGGCGATCCCGCTCGCCGTCGTCGCTCGCCGAATCGTCGCTGCCGACGCCGTCCCAGGCGGGGTCCGAGAAGTCGTACGTCCGCCGGCCGTCGTCGGTCTCGGTGTGGGCGTAGGGATCGCCGCCGAAGTCGTAGTCGGTGCCCTCGGTCCCGATGTCGAAGTCCCCGAAGTCGCCAACCCCGAAGCCGCCGTCGCTGCCGTCGTCACCGCCCCCGCTGCCGAACCCGAACCCGGTGTAACTGCCGTGGCCCAGCCTGTCGTAGCGGGCTCGCTCGTCGGGGTCGCCGAGCGTCTCGTGAGCCTCCTTGACGGTCTTGAACCGCTCGGCGGCGTCGGGGTCGTCGTTGAGGTCCGGGTGGGTCTCCTTGACACGCTCGCGGTACGCGTCTTCGATGTCTGCTTGCGAGGCGTCGGAGTCGACCCCCAGCACCTCGTAGTAGCTCCCTCCCATCGGACCCGTGCGGTGTCACCCGTTACGGCGCAGTCTCTAAAAACGTCTCGGCTGTCGCTACCGTCGCCGACGAGAACCTATTTGCCGCGACCGGCCCGACTCGGGCGCATGGTCTCTGAGATTTTCGACCCCGATCGTTGGGACCCGGTCGACGCGCTCGACCTCGAAGACGTCACGTACCACCGCGCGACCGACGTCGGCGCGGTCCGGATCGCCTTCGACCGCCCCGAGGTGCGCAACGCCTTCCGTCCGCCGACCGTCGACGAACTGTACGACGCCCTGGATCACGCCAAGCGCCAGACGGACGTGGGCTGTATTCTCCTCACGGGGAACGGCCCGTCGCCGAAAGACGGTGGCTGGGCGTTCTGCTCTGGTGGGGACCAGCGGGTCCGCGGCCCCGAGGGCTACGAGTACGACGACGGCGACGACCGCGACGGCGGCGACCGGCCGACCGCCCGCCTGCACATCCTCGAAGTGCAGCGACTGATCCGCACGATGCCGAAGCCCGTCGTCTGTGTGGTTCCGGGCTGGGCGGTCGGCGGTGGCCACTCGTTGCACGTCGTCTGCGACCTGACCATCGCCAGCGAGGACCACGCCAAGTTCCTCCAGACTGACCCCGACGTCGCCTCTTTCGACGGCGGGTTCGGCTCCGCGTACCTCGCCAAGCAGGTCGGCCAGAAGAAGGCTCGCGAGGTGTTCTTCCTCGGGAAGACCTACGACGCCGCCGAGGCCGCCGACATGGGCATGGTCAACGAGGCCGTCCCCCACGAGAACCTGGAGGACGCCGCCCTCGAGTGGGCCGACGAGATCACGAGCAAGTCGCCGACGGCCATCCGGATGCTGAAGTACGCGTTCAACGCCACCGACGACGGCATGGTCGGCCAGCAGACGTTCGCGGGCGAGGCCACCCGCCTCGCGTACATGACCGACGAGGCCCAGGAGGGCCGGGACGCCTTCGTCGAGGGCCGAGAGCCGGAGTTCGACGAGTTCCCCTGGCACTTCTAAACCACCTTTTTTCGCCTCGGGTCGCGCCTGTGGCGCGACCGCTCGGCAAAAAACGTGGGCGAAAAAAGCCGCCCTCGCTCACTCGCTGCGCTCGTTCGCTCGCGCGGGTGCTGCACTCGACCGCCACTGCTACCGCACCGCCACTGCTACCGCTACCGCACCGCCCCAACACGTCTCCCGCTCTAACCCGTCTCCGACCCGAGCGTCGTGAGTACGTCGACACGGCCGCGCAGCGCCTCCCGGAGAAGCGTCGCCAGTGAGAGGACGACCCCGAGGACCAGCGTCAACAGCCCACCCCAGAAGACCCCGCCGGTCTCGGCCATCAGCGTCTGGATGCTCAGGAGCGCGACGAACAGCGTCGGCAGTCCGAGCGCGGTGAGCCACAGCGACGAGAAACACAGGCCGTCCAGCGCGGCACCAGCGAGCACCGCGGCCGCCAGCGTCCCCGGCACGACGAGACTCGGGTTCACCGGGAGGCCGAACAGCTCGGGCCAGGTCGGGTACGGCTGGGGCAGCGCAGTGAGTTCTGCGGCGGTGACGAGCAGCGTCGCCACCGCGAGTGCGACCTCGATGAGACGCAGGTGAGCGCGACGATCGGAGGGCACACCACCCCGAACAGCCGCGCGATAAAAAAAGGATAGTCCAGGCTCGTTGGCGGTGTGCAGAGCAGAACGCAACCTGCGATAGCGACGACCTGGCAGCTTTGGAAGTCCCATCGCGCTCGCCCGGCCCCTTCCAGCCCCGCCCTGCAGTGGATGGTGTAGGCAACCATCGCTTATCTGGACACGATCGGTTCGCTATGCCCGAGCTTGTCGCCCGAGGCCGGCGGTGAACGCCAGGTCGCTGGCGGGGACTCCGGTCGCGTCGCCGGGGTCGCGAACCGCAGCCACTAACCTCCCCACGGCCCAAGTACCGACAACGATGTCCACCGCGGAGCCAGACGTCTCGAAGACGAGGGCCTGGGTGATGGCCGCCCGGCCACAGACCCTGCCGGCGGCGGCCGCGCCGGTGCTGGTCGGGACCGCCGTCGCGGTCCACGAGGGGACGTTCGCGGCGGTGCCGGCGCTGTTCGCCCTGGTCGGTGCGGCGCTGATCCAGGTCGGCACGAACTTCGCGAACGACTACTACGACGCCGTGAAGGGCGCCGACACCGACGACCGCGAGGGGTTCACCCGCGTGACCGCCGGCGGATTGATCGAACCCGCCGCGGTCAAACGCGCGATGGCCGCAACGTTCGCGCTGGCGGTCGTCTCGGGCGTCTACCTCGTCTACGTCGCCGGCGTGCCGATCCTGCTGGTCGGCCTACTCGGCATCGCCTCCGGGGTTCTCTACACCGGCGGCCCGTACCCGCTGGGCTACCACGGCCTGGGCGACCCGTTCGTGTTCGTCTGGTTCGGTCTCGTCGCCGTGACGGGGACTCACTACGTTCAGGCCGTCGAGGCCGCCGCGTGGCTCGACGCGCCGTTCGCGCTCGCAGCGGGCCTGCGGGCGGTGTCGCCGACCGCCGCGCTCGCCAGCCTCCCGGTCGCGGCCATTTCGACGAACATCCTCGTCGTCAACAACGTCCGCGACCGCGAGACCGACGCCGAGACCGGCAAGCGGACGCTCGCGGTCATGCTCGGCTACCGCGCCGCCCGCGGGGAGTTCCTCGCGATGCTCGCGCTGGCGTACGCGACGCCGATCGCGCTGTGGGCCGTCGGCGACCTGCCCGCGACCGCGTTGGCGCCGCTGGCGACGCTGCCGCTGGCCGCTCGGCTCACGCGAACCGTCCTGACCCGGACGGACGGCGCGGCACTGAACCCTGCCCTCGAACGAACCGGTCAACTGCTGTTCGCCTTCGCCGCGCTGTTCGCGCTGGGTATCGTCGCTCCGGAGGTCGTCGGCTGATGGAGGCAGCGGTGTCGCCGTTTTCCGTCGCCCTCGCCACGCCGCTGTCGACCGCGGCAGGCGACATCGAGCGCCGCGAGGGCCTGCTCGTTCGCGTGAGCGACGGCGACGTGGTCGGGTGGGGCGAGGCGACGCCGCTACCGGGCTGGACCGAACCGCTCGACAGCTGTCGCGAGGTGCTCGCCGACGCGGTCGAGACCCTGGAGTCGGACGGCCCCGACGCCGCGCTGGCTGACCTCGCGGGCGCCCCAGCCGCGCGTCACGGGCTCTCGCTGGCGCTGGCGGACCTGCGCACACGGCAGGCGGGCGAGCCGCTGTGGCGCCACCTCGCCGAGGACGCCGAGCGCGACATCGGGGGCGGTGTCGCGGAGGAGGTCGACGCCGTCCCGGTCAACGCCGTGGTCGGGGACGCGTCGGCCCGCGAGACCGCCGACGCCGCGACCGCAGCGGTCGAGGAGGGGTTCGACTGCGTGAAGATCAAGATGGGCGCACGCTCGGTCGACGAGGACACCACGAGGGTCCAGCGCGTGCGGTCGGCGGTCGGCGACGGCGTCGCGTTGCGGGCCGACGCCAACGGTGGCTGGACCCGCGTGCAGGCCTACGAGGCGTTCCGGACGCTCGCGGCGGCGGGTGTCGACTACGTCGAACAACCGCTGACGGCGGACGACCTCGCGGGGCTGGCGGGGCTGGGCGGCCGTGGCGTCGACGTCGCGGTCGACGAGACGCTCGCCCAGACGCCGGTGTCGGCGGTGCTCGACGCCGGCGCCGCCGACGTGGTGGTGCTCAAGCCGCAGGTGCTCGGTGGCGTCGATCGGGCCGTAGCGGCCGCCGAGCGCGCCCGCGATGTCGGGCTCCGCGCGGTCGTCACGACGACCGTCGACGCCGTCGTCGCCCGGGCCGGCGCCGTCCACTGCGCGGCCGCGCTGGCCGATACGGGGCCGCTCCCGGCCTGCGGGCTGGCGACCGCCGACCGCCTCGCGGACGACCTCGCGCCCGATCCCGCACCCGTCGCCGACGGCGAGATCGCGGTGCCCGACGGCCCGGGGCTGGGCGTCGAGGGGGTGTCGCGCTGATGCGAGCGCCCGGCGAGTGGCCCGACCGCGACCCCCTGGCACACCGCGCCGAGACCACGCCCGACCGGGCCGCGGTGGTGGACGCCCGCGAGGGCGGCGCCACGACCGACTACCGCGAGTTCGACCGCGCGGTCGAGGCGCTGGCGGCGGGGCTGGCCGAGGAGGGCCCCCTCGACGCCACCCGTGGGGCCGACGAGTCGCCGCCGAGGGTGGCCGTGCTCGCCGACGACCGCGCCGCGGTGCCGCGGTCGCTGTTCGCAACGACGCGACTCGGCTGGTCGGTGGTCCCGCTGAACCGACAGTCCGGCCGGGCGGCGCTGGTCACGGCGCTGGAGCGGACCGATCCAGCCGCGCTGGTCCACGACGGGCCGACCGCCGAGCGGGCCGCCAACCTCGCGAGCGAGGTCGGCCTCCAGACACGATCGCTCGCCGCCCTGCGCGACCGCGGGGCCACGGCGACCGCGCCGCCGGCGGGCGAACGCACCGTCGACCGCGACGCCGAGCGGCTGGTGCTGTTCACCTCCGGGACCACCGGGGAGCCGAAGGGCGTCCGGTTGAGCCTGCGGAACCTGCTGGCGAGCGCGACGGGGTCGGCGTTCCGACTCGGCGTGCTGCCGGAGGACCGCTGGCTGTGCTGTCTGCCGACGTACCACATGGGCGGACTGGCGCCGTGGGTCCGCTCGGCGCTGTACGGCACGAGGGTCGTCGTCGGCGGCGACTTTGACCCCGAGCGGACCGCCAGGGAGATGCGCGAACACGAGGTCACCGGGGTCTCGCTGGTGCCGACGATGCTCGTGCGACTGCTGGACGACGGCTGGACGCCGCCGGAGACGCTGCGGTTCGTCCTGCTGGGCGGCGGCCCCGCCGACGAGTCGCTGATCGAACGCGCGCTAGCGGCGGGCGTCCCCGTCCACCCCACCTACGGGATGACCGAGACGGCCTCGCAGGTCGCGACCGCACGGCCCGAGATTCTCGCGGAACAGCCGACCACCGTCGGCCAGCCGCTGGTGACGACCGACCTCGCGGTCGTGGACGAGGACGGGGACCCGGTCGAGCGCGGCGACACTGGCGAACTCGTCGTCGACGGGCCGACGGTGTCGCGCGGGTACCTCGACGGGGAGACGACCGCCGCGGCGTTCTCGGACGCGGGCCTGCACACCGGCGACCTGGGGTGGCGCGACGCCGACGGCCGCCTCCGGGTCGTCGGCCGCGTCGACGACGCGTTCGTCAGCGGCGGGGAGACGGTCCACCCCGCTGCGGTCGCCGACCGGTTGCGCGACCACCCCGCCGTCGCCGACGCCGCCGTCGTCGGCGTCGAGGACCGCGAGTGGGGCCGGCGGGTCGCCGCGGCGCTGGTCCCGGACGGCGATACCCTCGACGCCGCGGATGTGGTGGCCGACTGCGAGGCCGACCTGGCGACCTACGAGCGACCCCGGACCGTCGCCGTCGTCGACTCGCTGCCCCGGACCGCGTCCGGGACCGTCGACCGCGCGGCGCTGCGGAACCTGCTCGACGACCGCGGGGACAGCGTTTAGCCCCGCGGTCCCCAACGCCGAGGCGTGTGTACGCTGACGTTCGCCTGGCAGGTGTTCCCCGACGCGCCGCTGGTCGTGGCGGCCAATCGCGACGAACTCGTCGACCGCCCTTCCGAACCGCCCGCCATCCGCGACGGCAAGCGGCGCTTCCTGGCACCGCGGGACGCCGAGGCGGGCGGCACCTGGATCGGCGTCAACGACGCGGGCGTGTTCGTCGGCATCACCAACCGCTGGACCGACGCCGACCTCGCCGGCGAGCGCTCGCGGGGGCTGCTGGTCCGGGACGCGCTGGGCTGTGACAGCGCCGAGGAAGCCGGCCGCCTGATCGAGCGCGGGGTCGACGACACCGAGTACGGCGGGTTCAACCTCGTGGTCGCCGACGAAGCGGCGGCGCTGTTGTACGAGTACGACGGCTCGCTGTCGGTCCACGGCTTCGACCCCGGGGTCCACGTCGTCGTCAACGTCGGCGCCGATGGGCGGTACGATATCCCGGCCAGCCGGGCCGAACCCGCCGAGCGTCAGATGGCGGCCGTCCGGGTCCTGCAGGACCGCCTCGCCGTGGAACCCGGCGAGTCGGCGGCTGTCTGGCGTGACCGCGCCGCCGCGGCGCTGGCAGATCACGACGTCGGTGTCTGCGTCCACGGCGACGGGTTCGGCACGCGCTCGTCGTCGCTGCTGACCGTCGACGACGACGGCGGCGTCGACTACCGCTTCGCCGACGGTCCGCCCTGCGAGACGAGCCACGAACTGGTCGGGGACGAGTTCGCGCTTGGAGGGTCGGCGGACGGGCAGGAGTAGTACGGCCGGCCAGCGGGAGTCCGACCCGGGCGATCAGGTGACGCCGATACCCTCCTCCGCTCTCGTCAGCAGGTACAGGACGAACGACGAGAGCCAGTGCGACCCCGCGTAGTCCTCGGTGAACGCCCCCGCCAGCCCACGCTCGGCGTGTCGTCTCGCGGCCCGTTCGAACGCGTCGGCGTATCCGTGGCCGTCGAGGTGAGAGGCGATGCTCGCCAGACACCACGCCTTCGAGACGTTCAGTCCGGCGAGGTGGAGCGCCACCCCCTCGTCTGGGTTCGGCGCCACGTCCACGGGCTCTAACACCGTGTCGTACGGGGCCGACGTGACGTCGGGGAGGAACGCCTCTAGCCACGTCCGGAACGCCTCCCGGTCGTAAACGCGTCGCATCAGGTCCGCCTCGGTGAGCCCCGGAGAGAGGAAGTCCCAGCCGAGCGGCTCGTACTCGACGGGGTAGTCGCGGTCCTCGCCGAAGAAGTCGATCGCCGTCTCCGCGGTCTCGGTCGCGAGCGCCTCGTTCCCGGTCGTCCGCGCGTAGTCGAGGACGCAGTGCAGAGCGAACGCCGTGTTCCCGTGCGTCCCGACCCTGAACGGCCGGTCCTGGGTGAGGAACTCGGACTCGACGAGGTCGACGATCGTCTCCTCCAGCGGTTCGAGGACCGTGCGCCACGCCGTCGCCCGTTCGTCGTCCCACAGCGACAGCTCCGACGCGAGGTGCAAGAACCAGGCCCACCCGTACGGTTTCTCGAACGATGGGTGTTCCTCGAAGTGATCGACCTCCTCCGCGACGCGCTCGGTCGTGAACCGCCGGTCGATGCTCTCGACGATCTCCGACCGGTTCGGGTGGTCCTCGAACAGTCGCAGCTGGCGGACCAGCGCCCAGTGACTGTGGACCGACGAGTGCCAGTCGTAACAGCCGTAGAACACGGGATGCTGGTCGCTCGGTCGCTCGACGCCGTCCGCCGACTCGATCTGTCCGACGTAGTGCGGGAACTCGGTCTCGACGGACTCCAGGGGGTGGTGGGCGAGGCGGCTGGCCACGTCGCCGTCGATCCAGTCGCACTCCCCCGAGAGGATGGTCTCGGTGCTGACGTCCTCGAATGGCATACTGAGAAGGGATATTCGGAGACTCCTGTTAAACCCACCCCCACCGTGAGAACCCGGCGACCCGCGAGTATAAGCCGGTCGCACCGCAACGGCACGCCGATGCCCGCCGAACGGCTCCCGGGGGCGCCCGAGGGCGAGGACAGGATCGTCTGTCACGTCGACATGGACTGCTTCTACGCGGCCTGCGAGCGCCTCAAGGAGCCGGAACTGGCGGACGAGCTCGTCGTCGTGGGGATGGGCTACGAGGACGGCGAGACCCACGGGGCGGTCGCCACGGCGTCCTACGAGGCCCGCGAGCACGGTCTGGAGAGCGCGATGGCCATCTCGGAGGCGCTGGAACTGTTGCCACGAGCCGAGACTGCCGACCCCGACGCTCAGAACGTCGGTCACTACCGGCCCGTCGACATGGAGTTCTACGAGTCCGTCAGCGAGGACGTCCGCGAGATTCTTCACGACTGCGCCGACGTGGTCCGGGAGGTGTCCATCGACGAGGCGTACCTGGACGTCACCGACCGGACCGACTGGGGGGTTGCGGCGGGGTTCGGGCGGTGGATCAAGGACCGGATTCGCCGGGAGGTCGGCGTCGTCGCCAGCGTCGGTGTCGCGCCGAACATGAGCGCCGCCAAGATCGCCAGCGACCACGACAAGCCAGACGGGCTCGTCGTCGTGCCGCCCAACGAACTGCGTGAGTTCCTCGCGCCGTTGCCCGTCGAGGAACTGCACGGCGTGGGCCCGGTCACCGCGGGCGAACTCCGCGAGATGGGGCTGACGACCGCCGGCGACGTCGCGGAGACGACGCCGGGGGAACTCGCCGATCGCTTCGGCGAGCAGGGCCGGACGCTCCGCCGGCGAGCCCGCGGCGAGGACGACCGCGAGGTGACTCCCCGGGGCCGCCCCAAGAGCCTCTCGCGGGAGTCGGCGTTCACCGAGGCCGTCGCCGAGCCCGAGCCGAAACGCGAGAAGGTACAGCGGCTGGCCGCGGCCGTCGCCGACCGCGCCCGCCGGAAGGGAGCGACCTACCGCACCATCGGCGTGAAGGCCGTGTTGCCGCCGTTCGACGTCAACACCCGCGAGCGGTCCCTGCCCGGTCCCGTCGACGACCCCGATTTGCTGGAGTCGGTGGCGCTGGACCTGTTCGCGGAGTTCGACGACGAGCGCGTCCGGAAGGTCGGCGTGCGCGTGTCGAACCTCTCCTTTGCCGACGGCGACCAGGCGACGCTGGACGGCGAGTGGGACGACGCTGGCGGGGACGACGACCCCCCGGGGAACATCGACGGCCCGGAGCCGCCGCAGGGACAGGTGACGCTCGACGCGCTCGGCGACGACGAGGACGCGAGCGACGACGGAGACGGAATCGCACACGACGCCGGCGACGACCAGTCCTCCCTGACGGACTTCTGACGGCGAACACCCATTGCAGTTTTATACCTCTGTCTCATCGAACCGTGTAAGACCGCACCGGGGAGCCATGACGGAGGACTTCTACGACCTGATGGACGTCGACGAGGACGCGTCCCAGGAGGACATCAAGGACGCGTTCCGCGAGAAGGTCCGCGAGTACCATCCGGACCTGAACGACGACCCCCGCGCACAGGCGCAGTTCACCGCCCTGAAGAAAGCCTACGACACGCTCGGCAACCCCTCGGAGCGCAAGTCCTACGACCGGATGGGACACGAGGACTACGTCACCAAGCGGATCAAGGGCCTGCCCTCGCAGGACAAGTGGGCCGACGACACGTCGAGTTCCGACGACGCCGGGACGACGGGTGCCACGACCGGGTCGTCCTCAGCGTCCTCGACGACTCGCGGGGCGAGCTCGGCGACGGGCACGACGGGGTCGACGAGCAGTCGCTCCTCGTCGTCGGGCCGTTCGCGCTCGTCGTCGGGGTCGTCGCGGAGTTCCGGCTCTCGGTCTGCCTCGTCGTCCAGTTCGTCGGGGACGAGCAGTTCGTCGTCGACCGGCACGTCCGACCGACACTCGTCCGGATCGAGGTCGACGGCCACGGGAGCGGCGACGAGTTCGACCAGCGCGTCCGGGTCCGCGTCGACGTCGAGTTCGTCGTCGAGCACCTCCACCGCCACCGGGTCGGCGACGGGCACGGCGACCGGCTCGTACGGCGGGACCAGCACCACGACCGCCGAGTCGGACACGGGGCCGGAGGGCCTGTTCGGGCGACTCCTCCGGACGAAGGTGGGGTGGCCCGGCATCGCCCTCGCGGACGTGGTGTACGCCGTCGGCGTGGCGCTGTTCGTCCTGGCGAACGCGGCGTCGCTGCGATCGTTCGGGGACGCCCTGGCGACCGCCGAGACGGCGACGATCAGGTCGGCGGCGACCGCGGAGCCGGCGGAACCGCTACGTTCGTACCTGTACGGCACCGAGTACGTCGCCGCGACGGAGATCGCCGCGCCGGCGGCGGTACTGCTCGTCGGTGCCGTGCTGCTCCCGTTCGTCTACGGCGTGGTCGTCAAGCGCACCCGCCGCTCGCAGTTCGGCTGGGACCCGTCATGGCTGTACGTCGTCCTGGCGCTGGGGCCGCTGGCCGGCGTCGCGGCCAACGTGGCGGGCGTCGCCTACGTCGGCGTCGACGTCGTCTGCTTCCTGGTGGCGCCGCTGCTGACGATGCTGACGCTGCCGCTGTCGGCGTTCGTCCGGCCGCTGATCGGCAAGGTGTTCTTCGAGGGCTGAGATGGGGTTGATCAGCGCACGTAGTAGGGGTCGGCGTGGGGTTGGAACCGACCGAGGTCGCTGATCTGCCGGTAGTCGCCGGCGAGCAGGTCCGCCAGCCGCTCGCGCAGTCGCGACGCCTGCTCGTCGGTCCAGGTCGCGGGGTCGGCGGCGGGGAGCACCAGCCATCCCCGTCCGTGGACCTCCGTCGCGTGGACGGCCTCGGGGTCGGTCCCGACGCGGTCGGCGCGGCTGGTGTACTCCCGCAGGACGTGCGCGACGGCGCGCTCGCCGATCGGCACCAGGACGTGGGCGCCGATGGCGCGCAGTTCGGCGTCGAAGAAGGGTTCGAGGCGCGCGTAGTCGTCCACGTCGGGGCCCTCAGCGGGCGGCCAGCAGGCGTGCAGGTAGCTCAGGAAGCAGTTGCGGGCGGTCGTGCGACCCCCCTCCTCTTCGAGCAGTCCGACATCGGCGAGCACCGACCGCAGGCGGTCGCCGCCGTCGGTGCCGGTGAACGGGACGCCGCTGTCGCCGCCGCCGTGGACCCGCGGGTTGTCGCCGACGACGTGGACGTCGGCGTTGGCGTCGCCGTAGCCGAACACTGCCTCGTGCCCGCCCGGCGTCCGCTCGGCACAGGGCGGGGACATGCCGAACGGGTTGGTCGTCCTGTCGGTGACGTTCTCCACGACGAGCGAATGGGGCCTGCGGATCAAAACGCTCCCGGTCTGAAGCGGCGGTCTCCAGCGATGGACGGACGCCGACAGAGCCAACCGTCGACGGGCCGAACGCAGGCACATGGAACCCATCGACGTCGACGCGGCGCTGTCGGACATCGACGAGCAGTGGTCGCCCCGGACGGCGGCGCGGGTGGACGACCACGCGCTGAAACTGGCGCGGGTCGAGGGCGAGTTCGTCTGGCACAGCCACCCCGACGCCGACGAACTGTTCCTCGTCCGCGACGGCGAGCTGACGGTGCAGTTCCGCGACGCCGCGGACGCGACGCTGTCGCCGGGCGACGCGCTGCGCGTCCCCGCCGGCGTCGAACACCGCCCCGTCGCCGACGAGGAGGCGACGATCCTGCTGTTCGAGACCGCCGAGACGACCAACACCGGCGACGCCGACACCGACGAGTTCGACGAGACGACCGGTGAACACCTAGACTGAGGGACGCCGGTGCCGCGTTCTGACAGTCGACCTGTCAGAGCACAATCGGGAGGGTGGTGGCAACCGTATCCCGGGCCACCATGGACCGACGCTACGACCACGAGCGAGTGGAGGCACGGTGGCAGGAGACCTGGCGCGAGCGAGGCGCCTTCCGGGCCCCGACAGACCCGGACGACCCGGAGTACGTGCTGGGGATGTTCCCGTACACCTCCGGCGAGATGCACATGGGCCACGTCCGCAACTACGCCATCACGGACGCCTACGCTCACTACCGCCGGATGTGCGGCGCCGACGTGTTACACCCGATGGGGTGGGACGCGTTCGGGTTGCCCGCGGAGAACGCCGCCCAGCGCCGCGGGGACACGACCCCGCGAGCGTACACCGAGAGGTGCATCGACCGGATGCGTGGGCAGTTCGAGCGCCTGGGCTTCGGGTTCGACTGGGACCGCGAACTCTCGACCTGCGACCCGGAGTACTACCGCTGGAGCCAGCAACTGTTCGCTCGCCTGCGCGAGGCCGGACTGGTCGAGCGCCGCGAGGGGCCCGTGAACTGGTGCCCCGGTTGCGAGACGAGCCTGGCCGACGCCCAGGTCGAGACGGAAGACGGGACCGAGGTGTGCTACCGCTGCGAGACGACGGTCGGCGAGCGCGCCCTGACGCAGTGGTACGTCCGGACCACCGAGTACGCCGACGAACTGGTCGAGGGCCTGGACGAGCTGGACGACTGGCCGGAGCACGTTCGCGGGATGCAGCGGGACTGGATCGGTCGCCAGGAGGGTGCGACGGTGGCCTTCGATCTGGCCGAGGGGGGCAGCGTCGAGACGTTCACGACCCGCGTCGACACGCTGTTCGGCGTCACCTTCGTCGCGGTGGCACCGGACCACCCAGTCGCTGAGCGCGCCGCGGAGCGCGACCGGGCGGTCGCCGCCTACGTCGACCGGGTCGCCCAGCGCTCCGACGACGCCGACCCGACGTACGACGGCGTCGACACCGGAGCACGCGCGGTCCACCCGGCGACCGGCGAGCGCCTGCCGGTGTACGTCGCGGACTTCGTCGTGAGCGAGGCCGGCACCGGCGCGGTGATGGGCGTGCCGGGGCACGACGAGCGCGACTTGCGGTTCGCTCGCGAGCAGGACCTGCCCGTCGAGCGCGTGGTGGCCGCCGCAGACGGCGACGACGGGGGCGCGTTCGAGGGCGAGGGCGAACTGGTCGACAGCGCCGACTTCTCGGGGCTCTCCACGGCAGCGGCCCGCGAGCGAATCCCCGAGGCCGTCGGCGGCGTGGAGCCCGACACCACCTACCGCCTGCGAGACTGGCTGATCTCCCGACAGCGCTACTGGGGGACGCCAATCCCCGTGGTTCACTGCGATTCGTGTGGGCCCGTCACGGTGCCCGACGAGCGGTTGCCCGTGGAGCTCCCCGAGTACGTGGAGACGACCGGCAACCCGCTGGACGCCGCCGAGGAGTGGATCGAGACGGAGTGCCCGGACTGCGGCGCCCCAGCGCACCGCGAGACGGACACGATGGACACGTTCGTCGACTCCTCGTGGTACTTCGCGCGGTTCGCCGGACCGGCCGAGGATGCACCGTTCGACACCGCGGCTGCGGACCGCTTCCTGCCGGTCGACCGCTACGTCGGCGGCGTCGAGCACGCGGTGTTGCACCTGCTGTACGCTCGCTTCGTCACCCGCGCGCTGGCGGACCTGGGCCACCTGACGGTCCGCGAGCCGTTCGAGGGCCTGACCTGCCAGGGGATGGTCCTGCGCGACGGGTCGAAGATGTCCAAGTCCGGGGACAACGGCGTCGCCCCGGAGACGGTCGTCTCGGAGCACGGCGCCGACACGGCGCGTCTGTTCGCGCTGCGGGCGGCCCACCCCGAACGGGACTTCGAGTGGACCGACGACGGCGTCGAGAGCGCCCGCGCGACGCTGGACCGAGCGGTCCGGGTCGCGGAGGCGGTCGGGGAGACCGCGGACCGCGAGCGCCGGCCCGCCGACGCCCACGTCGCCCGGGAAGTCGACGCGGCCATCGAGCGCGCGACGGCGGCGCACGACGACCTGAATCTCCACCGCGCGGTTCGAACCGTCGAGGACCTGCTGCGGACGCTGGACCGGTACCGCTCGGCGACGGCACCACACCCGGAGACGTACCGCCGCGGCGTCCGTGCGGTGGTCCGCCTGCTGGCGCCGGTCGCCCCCCACGTCGCCGAGGAGCTGTGGGCGTCCGTCGGCGACGGCGGGCTGGTCGTCCACGCCGACTGGCCCACACCCGAGACCGCGGGCGACGACCGCGAGCGAGCCCGTGCAGTCGTCGCGAACACCCGCGACGACGTCCGCGAAATCTGCTCGGTCGCGGGCATCGACGAACCCAGCGAGGTCGAGGTGGTCGTCGCGCAGGCGTGGATGCGCCGCGCGGTCCGGGTCGCCCGCGAGCACCCCGAGGACCCTGTCGCCGCGGTGATGGCCGAGTCGGACCTGCGCGAGCGCGGCGACCGCGCGGTCGAACTGGCCCGCGACGCCATCGACGCCGACCCACCGCTGTCCCCCGACCGCGAGGCGACGGTGCTGCGGGAGGCCGCGTGGCTGCTGGCCGAGGAGTTCGACGCCGAGGTGGTCGTCCGGACCCCCGATCATCCCGAAGCCGATCCCGACGCGTCCGTTCGTGCCGCCCCCGGCCGTCCGGGCATCGCCGTCCGGGAGTGACACTCCGGTAGCACTTTGTCGCCGGCGGCCCAACGTTCAGGCATGGTGGCCCAGTGCCAGCACCTCGACGGGCGCGTGGTGATCAGGGGCCGAGACGGCGCGCCAGGGCAGTTGCGCCGCGGTCTGCTGGGCGTGGGCGTGTTCGTCGCGGCCGTCGTGGCACTCTCCGTGCTGGCGTTCCTCGGGCTCGCGCTCCTGTCGGACAGTTCCGTGACCGAGGCTGTCTCGGCGGTCGTCCCGACCGACCTGCCGGCCGCCACAGAGCTGCTGGTCCCGCTCGCGCCGCTGTTCGCCGTCTACCTCGTCGGCGCGCTCGGCTTCCTGGTCTACTGGCGCCGGCGGTACGACATCCGCGTCGAAGTCCGCGAGGGACTGCTGGGCTGGGACTGAGGCCGGCCCGACCCCTTTACTCGCTCCGTGCCTCAGCCTCGTCCATGAACGAGGATCGCACCGTCTGGGTCCTGGGCGATCAGCTGACGATGGAAGTGGGACCGCTCGCCGACGGGCCCGAGGCCGTCGACCGCGTGCTCCTGATTGAGGCCACGGAGTTCGGTCACAAGCACCCCTACCACCCGCACAAGCTGACGCTCCTGTTCTCCGCAATGCGGCACTTCCGGGACCGGCTGGAGCGGATGGGGTTCGACGTCGCCTACCACCGTGCGGAGACCTTCGGCGAGGGTCTCGACACCCACTTCGACGCGCACCCAGGCGACCACCTCGAACTGCTGCGGCCGCCGGGCCACGGCGCCGTCGAGCGACTCCGCGAACTGGTCGACGCGCGCGGCGGGACGCTGACGGTGCTCGACAACGACCTGTTCTTCCTGACGCCCACCGAGTTCGACGAGTGGGCCGGCGAGGACGCCAGCCTGCGCCACGAGGATTTCTACCGGTTCCAGCGCCGGCGAACGGGCTACCTGATGGACGGCGACGCCCCGATCGGTGGCGCGTGGAACTTCGACGAGGACAACCGCGAGGTTCCGCCAGACGACTGGGAGTCGCCGCCGGTGCCCCGCTACGACCCCGACGAGACGACCCGGGAGGTGTCGGCGTGGGTCCGCGAGGAGTTCGCCGGCGGGTACGACGATCCACCCTACGGCGGCGACTGGGCCGACCCGGAAGAGTTCTTCTGGCCCGTGACCCGCGCACAGGCCGTGGACGCCCTGGAGCGGTTCGTCGACGAGCGCCTCGCGGAGTTCGGCCCGTACCAGGACGCGATGCTGGAGGACGACGCCACCCTGTGTCACGCGCTGCTGTCGGCGGCTGTCAACGTCGGCCTGCTGACCGCCAGCGAGTGCGTCGAGGCCGCTGTCGACGCGTACCACCAGCGGGAGGCCGTCCCCCTGTCGAGCGTCGAGGGGTTCGTCCGCCAGTTGCTGGGCTGGCGCGAGTACGTCCGCCACGTCTACCGCCGCGCGATGCCCGAGATGGCGACCGCCAACCAGCTGGGGGCGACCGAGGACCTCCCGGACCTGTTCTGGACCGGCGAGACCGACATGGCCTGCGTCGAGAGCGCCGTCACGGGCGTTCGAGAGCGCGGGTACGCCCACCACATCCAGCGGTTGATGGTGCTGTCGAACTTCGCGACGACGTACGGCGTCGAACCCGCACAGCTGAACCGCTGGTTCCACGCCGCCTTCGTCGACGCCTACCACTGGGTGACGACGCCGAACGTGATGGGGATGGGGACGTTCGCGACCGAGGTGATGTCTACCAAGCCGTACGTCTCCTCGGCGAACTACGTCGATGGCATGAGCGACCACTGCGCGGCCTGTCCGTACTACAAGACGAAGACCACCGGCGACGGCGCGTGCCCGTTCAACGCGCTGTACTGGGACTTCCTCGGGCGCAACGAGGACCGCCTGCGCGGGAACCACCGGATGGGGCTCGTGTACTCTCACTGGGACGACAAGGACAGCGAGGAGCGGACGGCGATCCGGGAACGAGCGGCCGAAATCAGGGCGATGGCCGAACGGGGCGACCTCTGATCAGAACTCGTCGCGGGCGGCGAACCGCCAGGTTCGCACCGCCATCACGTCCAGGTCCGTCGCCTCCGCGACCACCGACGCGTCCACCCAGCCCAGTTGCTTCACCGAGGTCACGCCGGCCTCCGCCAGTTGCTCGGCGTCGTCATCGGAGACGCCCGCGACCGCCGTGACCGGCGTCGGGCGGTCGCGGTCGAGCCAGACGTCCGAGGGGTCCCGCTCGGGGAGGATCGGATCGTACTCGGCGTTCTCCCAGTCACCGTCGCTTGCCGAAATCCACGCCCGTTCGTTGTCTCCGAGGTTGCCCACCGTGTCCGACCGCTCGGTGAGGTCGCCACCGAGCGTCGAGGAGTAGTGCAGCGAGTGCTCCTGGCGGAGTCGCCTCGCGGCGGTCTGGTCGACGCCCGCCTCGACGAGGTCACGGTAGGACACCTGCCGGTCGAGGACGTCGCGGGCGCTCACGTCGGCCTCGCGAAGGGTCTCTGCCGTCGCCTCGTCGTCGACGCCGGCGACCTCCGAGAGCGGGGGGTCACTCTCGGCGTCGGCGCCGCCCTCCGTCTCGCAGCCAGAGTCTTCGACACTCACTGATCTCACCGTCACCTGAGGATGTGTGGGAGTCCTCTTCAAACTTTCCGCATCAGTAGGGAAGTCATACAAACCTAATCACACAGGTACTTGTTCTCGATCGGTTGCTGAGTGCCGTCATTCGAGGGCCGAAACGAGGCATCCCGATACTACAGAACTGATACTAACAGATTCTATATCAAAACGTATCCGATTCTGGACGAGTTGGGGCGTGGGCCGCTCTCCGTGGTAGTTCGTCGGAGCGCCGACCGCAGCACTCGCGCGCGGGACTTCGCTACGCTTACGGGACCCTCGCGCGCAGAGTCGACCATGTACGACCTCAGCGACGTGGAGACGATCGGTGTCGTCGGCGCCGGCACGATGGGCAGCGGCATCGCGCAGGTGTCCGCTGCCGCGGGTTACGACGTCGTGATGCGCGACGTCGAACGGGAGTTCGTTGACCGCGGCTTCGAGACCATCCGGGACAGCCTCGGGCGGTTCGTCGACCGCGGCACCATCGACGAGAGCGAGGCCGAGGCAATCGAGAGCCGCATCGAGGGGACGACCGACCTCGCGGCCCTCGCGGACGCGGAGCTCGTCGTCGAAGCCGCCCCCGAGAACATGGACCTCAAGCAGGACATCTTCGGCGATCTCGACGAGATCGTCGCCAACGAGGCCATCCTGGCAACCAACACCTCCACGCTGTCGATCACGACCATCGCCAGCGTCACCGACAGCCCCGAGCGTGTGGTCGGCCTGCACTTCATGAACCCCGTTCCGATCATGGACGGCGTGGAGGTCGTCGTCGGCGAGAAGACCGACCCGGGCGTCGTCGAGACCGCACACGAACTCGCGGAAGCCCTCGACAAGGAGACCTGGGAGTCCGACGACAAACCCGGCTTCGTCACCAACCGCATCCTGATGCCCTGGATCAACGAGGGCATCCGCGCGTTCGACGAGGGCGTCGCCACCAAGGAGGACATCGACGCGGGGATGAAACTCGGCACCAACGTCCCGATGGGGCCGCTCGAACTGGCCGACCAGATCGGACTGGACGTCTGCCTGCACGCCTCCGAGACGCTCCACGAGGAACTGGGCGACCGGTACAAGCCCGCGTACCTCCTCAAGCGCAAGGTCGACGCGGGCGACCTCGGCAAGAAGACCGGCGAAGGCTTCTACGAGTACGACTAACCACCTTTTTTCACAGGGGCCTCGGCGAGCGCTAGGCGCTCGCCTCGACCCCCGTCAAAAAACGTGGGCGAAAAAAGCCGCACTCGCTCACTGCGTTCGCTCGTGCGGGTGCTGCACTCTCGTCCCGCAACCGCACCATCCAGCAACTCGTTGATACGGCCTGACCCGAATAACAGTCGACAGTGGGGCAGAACGTTGTCTCGCCGAGCGACGCAGGGCGAAGCTCGTCCGCTTGCGGACGACAGCCACCGGGTGAGACTCCGGTCGTCGTCGGTCAGTTCGTCGTCTCTTCGTCGACGCCCTCGACGCCGAACAGACCGGCGAACACGAGCACCGACACCGCCAGTCCGGCGAGCAGACCGACCTGTACCGACACCGAGATGCTGGCACCGTTGTCGATGTACCCCAGGACGCCGCCCATCAACGCCGCGGCGACGACCGATCCCGCACCGATGACCGCCCTCGCGAACACTGTCGAGCCGTTCATACACCCCGTTTGCACGCTCCCCGTACGTATGCTTGCCGAACCGCGACCGTCAGCTGACGATCAGCCCGTGAACGGTTCGGCGGCGATTCGCTCACGGAGCACGGGCAGTTCGTCCCGACTCACGCCGTGCTCGAAGCGCTCGACGATGGCGTACACCTCGTTGCGCGAGACTTTCACGTCGCCCTCCAGCACGTCGTCCGGGTTGGCGAGCAGTTCGCGGATGGTCCCGACCGCCAGCAGACAGGGGATCGCCCACGCCGAGAGCCGGTTGCCGCGGGCCTCGGGCATCGCCTGAAGGTAGCGGATGGCGTCGTCGACGTAGCTCTCCGCGCGGCGCGCGAGTCGCTCGACGACCGCGGCGACGGCGTCGGCGTTCTCGGGGGCCAGCAGCTCCTCTTGGTCGACGCCCTCGTCGGCCAGCCACTCCGCTGGGAGGTACACGTTGTTCTCCTCGCGGTAGTCGTCGCCGACGTCCTTCGCGACGTTGACGAGTTGGAGCAACAGCGCGAACGACTCGGCTGTCTCCCGCATCGTCGCGGTGTCCTCCTCGCCAGCATCCCGGGCCAGCAGGTTGGTGATCAGCGCGCCGACGGTGCCGGCGGCGTACCAGCAGTACTCCTCCAGTTCGTCGACACACTCGATGCGGAGGCCACCGGCGACGGCGTAGCGGTCGACGAACTCCGCCATCCCGGCGACCAGTTCGAGCACCGGGTCGAGCAGGGCGCCGCGGGTCTCCTCAGGCAGCGATAGGAAGGTGGCGACGATTCGCGGCGTGTTCGCGACGACCCGCCAGTCGGCGTCCGGCGACTCCGGAATCCACGGGTCCACCTCGTCCATGAACGCAGGTACCGCCACGTCGTCGTCGGGGTCGAGGGTCCGTTCGTAGGTCCGCAACAGAGAGGACTGCTCGTCGGCGGGCATGTGGCCCGCGTCCTCGACGGTGTCGGCGACGCGACAGAGCAGGTAGCCGACGCAGATGGCGTCGGCGGCCTCGCCGTCGAGTTGATCGATCGTGATCGCGAACGTGCGAGAGACATCCTGCACCGCCTCGTGGCACCAGTCGAGATCGGCCTCGGGTTCGAGGCGGCGTTCGCCGTCGTTCATCCCTACCGCATACACCGTGCCCCAGAGGTTTAGCATCCGGGGTTCCAGGCCGAGAGCGCGACTCCCCCTGAACCACGATGGAGTCGGGCGTGAGGGCCGTCCGGCAGTATAAAGAGCGGGGAGCCGAAGGTGCTCACATGGACTTCAGCCTCTCCGCCGAACAGCGCCAGATCAGAGACACCGTCGCGGAGTTCGTCGACGAGGAGGTGGTCCCCGTCGCCGACGAGATCGACGCCGACGACGAGTTCCCCCACGATCTCGTCGACCAGATGGCCGACCTCGGCCTGATGGGAATGCCGTTCCCCGAGGAGTACGGCGGGGCCGGCCTCGACTACCACTCCTACGCCATCGGTCTGTCGGAAATCTCGCGGGGCAGCGGCGGCCTGGGCACCGTCGTCGCCGCCCACACCTCGCTGGCGGGCAACATGCTCTACGAGTTCGGCGACGAGTCCCAGAAAGAGGAGTACCTCACGCCGCTGAACACCGGGGAAGATGTCGGCGCGTTCGCGCTGTCGGAGGCCGGCGCGGGCAGCGACGTGCCCGCGATGGACACCACCGCCGAGAAGGACGGCGACGAGTACGTCATCGACGGCGGCAAACTGTGGATATCGAACGGGTCGGTCGCCGACACCGTCACCGTCTTCGCCAAGACCGATGCCGACGCCGGCAACAAGGGCATCTCCTCGTTCGTCGTCCGCCCCGAGGAGGACGAGGGGTTCCACGTCGAGGGCACCGAGGACAAGCTGGGAGACAAGGGCTGCCCGACCGCCGAACTGCGCTTCGACGGCCTGCGCGTCCACGAGGACCGCCTGCTCGGCGAGGAGGGCGACGGGTTCGTCCACGCACTGAAGACGCTCAACGGCGGGCGCATCACCATCGCCGCCCGCGGCGTCGGCATCGCGCAGGCCGCGCTGGACCAGGCGACCGAGTACGCCCAGCAGCGCGAGCAGTTCGACCAGCCCATCTCGGAGTTCCAGACGATCCAGCACAAGCTCGCGGACATGGACACCAAACTGCAGGCCGCGCGGATGCTGATGCACCGCGCCGCCGACCGCAAGATTCGCGGCGAGAACTTCGTCAAGGAGGCCGCCCAGGCGAAGCTCTACGCCTCGGAAATCTCCCGGGAGGTCGCCAACGAGGGCATCCAGATTCACGGCGGCTACGGCTACACCAAGGACTTCCCCGCCGAGCGGTTCTACCGCGACGCCAAGCTCAACGAAATCTACGAGGGGACCAGCGAGATTCTCCGCAACACGATCGCGAACGAGCTGCTGGACTGAGATCGCCGGCACGAGGTCTCCCTGGCGGACATGGAAAGGGCGAGCGAGGGGCGGCGAAGCCGCCCCGAGCGAGGGCTTTCCTGACGGTCAACGCTTTTGGTCGTGCCCCGCCCAAACTCGGTCGTGACCGAACTCCGCAAACCGACTCGACGGGAGTGTCGCCACTGTGGGCGCACCGAACGGTGGGACGACGACGCGGAGACGTGGGAACCCGCGACGGCGGACGGCGAGCGTCTCGTGGGGCGGGTCCATTGCGTCCACGAGTGGGACATCAACGGACAGTTCGCCCCGTTCGGGTCGAACGACGAATCGGACGGGTAGTCACGCCCGGCCGTCAGTCAGGTCGACGTAGAAGGCGACGAACAGCCCGCCGGTGACGAACAGCGCGAGTGGAGCGGCGTACGCCGGGGAGAGACGGGTCGCGCCGCCGACGCCCGCGAGGAACGTCGCGACGCCGGCGACGACGCTGATGACGACCGAGGAGGCGAGCCGAACGACGTACGCCGCCCGCTCCCGGTCGTAGCCGTCGGTGCGGGCGTCGACGTCGCCGTCGACGGAGCCGTCCCCCAGTGCCATACCACAGAGACACCGAGGTTCCGAATAGGTGTTTCCCTCGTGTTCAGCCGGTTCTCCGGCGAAATATGCCGGGTCGGTGGAGAGTGCTAACGCCTTTGCCGCGTCCGAGCGATCGGTTGCGTGTGTTCACCGTCTACGTCACCGCCCCGCCAGACGCCGCCGAGACCATCGCACGGACCGTCGTCGAGGAGCGCCTCGCCGCCTGCGTGAACCGCCTCGACTGCCGGTCGACGTACCGCTGGGAGGGCGAGGTCCACGCCGACGAAGCGGAGGAAGTCCTGCTGGCGAAGACCACCGCCGAGCGTCTTCCGGCGCTGACCGACCGAATCGAGGAGTTGCATCCCTACGAGGTGCCGTGCGTGGAGACGTTCGCCGCCGACGAGGCGACCGATCCGTTCGCCGAGTGGGTCGCCGATAGCGTGGCGGAGCGGTCGGCGGAGTAGTCGGCGGTCAGGGCCGAGGCGCCGTCGCGTCGCAGGCGGCGGCCAGTTGCTCGGCCCGCTCCTCGAACCGAGTGGGGACGTCCAGGCGACCGTCCGCCTGGAGGTCGTACGGGAGGTCCGGGCGGTCGCCCTCCCAGTCCTGGGAGGGCATCAGTTCGGGCAGTTCGTACCGCTGGAGACGGTCGTCGGCGCGCTTGACCGCTCCCCACGCCCGCTCCGTTGGCTCCGAGAGGTCGAACGCCGTCCAGATCGCAGACTGCACGCGCTCTTCGGCCCGGCGGTAGTTCGGCAGGTGCCGTTTCAGCGGCCCCGGTACGTCAGCGACGTATGCCTCGCTGGCATCGTGGAGGAGCCCGTACAGTTGTGTGCGCGGCGACTCGCCGCGGCGTTCGAGGTCGCGGCTGACGTACAGCGAGTGCAGGCCGACGCTGTAGAAGACGTCGGACTGGCCGCTCGCACGGCAGACGTTCGCCGTCGCGTGGGCGATGTCCGGCAGCGTCACGTCCTGGGATCGTGGGTCGAAGGGTCGCACTTCCTGCCCGGACCGCGTGCCGATCGCCGCTTCCGACTCCGCACCGTCGTCGCTCGTCGAGAGTCTCATTCAGAATCACCGTTTCCAATCTTTCAGCGGATGCGATCGGGAAAGGCTTTCGAACCGGAACGGTGCGGGGACGGACGGAAAGGTAAGGGTTAAAACTCGCGCAGGGCACCTCGTACGTATGGCTGGAACCATCGAAGTGCTCGTCCCCGGTGGACAGGCCGACCCCGGGCCGCCGCTCGGTCCGGAACTCGGCCCGACGCCCGTGGACGTGCAGGCGGTCGTGCAACAGATCAACGACCAGACGGCAGCGTTCGACGGCACCGAGGTGCCCGTCACCGTCGAGTACGAGGACGACGGCTCGTTCACCGTCGACGTCGGCGTCCCGCCGACGGCGGCGCTCGTCAAGGACGAGGCCGGCTTCGAGACCGGCTCTGGCGAACCCCAGGAGGAGTTCGTCGCCGACCTCTCCGTCGAACAGGTCAAGACCATCGCCGAGCAGAAACACCCCGACCTGCTGTCGTACGACCTCAAGAACGCCGCGAAGGAGGTCGTCGGCACCTGCACGTCGCTCGGCGTCACCATCGAGGGGAACAATCCCCGCGAGTTCAAGGAGCGCCTCGACGACGGCGAGTACGACGACCAGTTCGCCGAGGAAGCCGAGGCGTAGCGGACCCCGACGGCGAACCCTCGGGACACTCGTGGCGTCGGTTCTGCGGTTCACGCGCTCGCTCCCAGCGACTGGTTTGGACCGCGCCGGATTCTCAGGGCCCGGTACCGAGTCCGACTCGCCGTCCGACGGCGTACGTCAGCGTCGCCAGCGCGGTAAAGGCCGCGACGACGCCCCAGGTGAGCGGCGTCGCGAGGAGCGTCGTCGTCAACGACGGGTCCCGGAGCGCGATCCCGATGACGACGCCGACCGAGACGTAGGCGAACAGGGCGCCGGTCACGATCGCACCGCGAGGCAGGTCGAATCGGTCCGCAGTGTCACTCATCGTCGTGTCGCTGACAGGCGAGGGAGATATACATTTCGGTGGCTTCTCCGAGAAAGGAACCCCGCGACGACCGCCGTGAGGCCGGAACCTCGGCTTCGACGGGTTTAAATATCGCATGACCCACCGTCCGCACGAGACAGGCATCGCCTGTTTCACTGACCCGTAGGAGCATCCCTGCGTACTACGGAGGTGAACGATGGCAGATCAGGAAATAGAGCAAGCAGTCTCCCGCGCACTCGAGGACCGACCCGAGCGGAACTTCCGCGAGACGGTCGACCTCGCGATCAACTTGCGGGACCTCGATCTCAACGATCCGTCGAACCGCGTGGACGAGTCCGTCGTCCTCCCCGCTGGCACCGGCCAGGAGACCCAGATCGTCGTCTTCGCCGAGGGCGAGACGGCGGTCCGGGCCGAGGAGGTCGCCGACGACGTTCTCAGCGGCGACGACTTAGAGGAACTGGGCGACGACGACGGTGAGGCGAAGGACCTCGCCGACGACACCGACTTCTTCATCGCGGAGGAGTCGATGATGCAGAACATCGGTCGGTACCTCGGTACCGTCCTCGGTCCGCGTGGGAAGATGCCCACGCCGCTCAGTCCCGACGACGACGTCGTCGAGACGATCGAGCGCATGAAAAACACCGTACAGCTTCGCAGCGGCGATCGGCGAACCTTCCACACGCGCGTCGGCGCGGAGGACATGGGTGCCGAGGAGATCGCCGACAACATCGACGTGATCCTTCGGCGGCTCCACGCCGACCTCGAGAAGGGTCCGCTCAACGTGGACTCCATCTACGTGAAGACCACGATGGGGCCCGCCGTGGAGGTGGCCTGATGAGCGCCGAACGCAAGACCCAGAACCTGCCCGAGTGGAAGCGCGAGGAGGTCGACGACCTCGTCTCGCTGCTCGAGGGCTACGAGAGCGTGGGCATCGTCGACATCACCGGCATCCCGAGCCGCCAACTGCAGCAGATGCGACGAGAACTGTACCCGGAGACGGAGCTGCGGGTCAGCCGGAACACGCTGCTGGTGCGGGCGCTCGAGGAAGTCGACGCTGGCTTCGACCAGCTCGCCGACGACGTGAGCGGGCAGGTCGGTCTCATCGGGACCGACGGCAACCCGTTCAGCCTGTACGGCGAACTCGAGGCCTCGAAGACGCCGGCTCCGATCAACGCCGGCGAGGTCGCCCCCAACGACATCGTGATCCCGGAGGGCGACACCGGCGTCGACCCCGGCCCGTTCGTCGGCGAACTCCAGACCGTCGGCGCGGCCGCCCAGATCATGGACGGCTCGATCCACGTCACCGAGGACTCGACGGTCCTGGAGGCCGGCGGCGAGGTCTCGGACGACCTCGCGAACGTCCTGGGCGAACTCGGCATCGAGCCGAAGGAAGTCGGCCTGGACCTGCGATCGGTGGTCTCGGAGGGCGTGCTGTTCGAGCCCGAGGACCTGGACATCGACCTCGACGCCTACAGCGACGACGTCGCCACGGCGGCGGCTCGCGCCCGGAACCTCTCGGTCAACGCCGAGTACCCGACCGCGACCACCGCGGCGACGCTGCTGGCGAAGGCCACCGGCGAGGCCAAGAGCCTCGGTCTGCAGGCGGCCATCGAGGACCCCGACCTGGCAGACGACCTCGTCCGCAAGGCGGACGGCCAGGTCCGCGCGCTGGCGGCCCAGATCGACGACGAAGAGGCCCTGCCGGAGGAGCTGCAAGGCGTCGAGGCGCCCGCCGCGCCCGCGACGGACACCGACGCTGACGCCGAGGAGACTGCCGACGAGGACGAATCGGACGACGAACAGAGCGACGACGCCGAGGCCGACGACGCCGACGACACCGACGACAGCGACGACGACGGTGACGACGGTGGCGAGGCGCTCGGCGACCTATTCGGGTGACCAACAATGGAATACGTTTACGCAGCACTCATCCTGAACGAATCGGGCGAGGAGATCAACGAAGAGAACATCACCGGCGTCCTCGAGGCCGCCGGCGTCGACGTCGAGGAGTCCCGCGTCAAGGCCCTCGTGGCCGCGCTGGAGGACGTCGACATCGACGAGGCCGT